>Ga0187892_10002845_pt1 | contig 33255 bp, 31 predicted proteins | sample MA1701073metaG_FD_139345 | JGI IMG/M metagenome (GOLD analysis project Ga0187892, IMG submission 139345) | Bio-ooze microbial communities from a basaltic lava cave in the Kipuka Kanohina Cave System on the Island of Hawaii, USA - MA170107-3 metaG ... | reverse complement strand
CCTCCGAGAGATCGCGCTGGAACGGCGTCGGCGCGACCCGGTCGATCGGCAGGAGCGCCAGCGCCGCCCACGTGCCGCCGAGCGGCTCGCGGAAGCTCGCCGCCACCGCCCCGCCCGCCGCCGCGACCGCGTCGAGCGTCTTCCTCATCTCCGCCGGCGGCTCGCCCACGCACTCCGCCGGAAGGAGCCCCTTCGACCGCGCCTCGGCCCGCCCCTTCTTCGCGCGCGGCTTGCGCGGCGCCGTCGATGTCTTTTTCGCCATCCGCGGATTATAACAGTGCGATGAGCGAGGCGTCCGTCCTGCTCGTCCCCGGCTACCTCGGCACACGCCTGCGCCACCGCCCGAGCGGCAGGCTCGTCTGGGGCACGCTGCGCTCGCTCTTCCGGACGACGCCCGACGAGCTGGCGGGCGACTGCGAGATCGCCGGGCCCGTTGACGCCATCACCGTCATCCCCCGCGTGTGGACGTACACGATCTACGGACGGTTCCGGCGCGCGTTTTCCGCGCGGCTCACCGTCTTCGAGTACGACTGGCGGCGCAGCCACGCCGACACGGGGCGCGAGCTGGCGCACTTCCTGGGCCGCTTCGACCGGCCCGTTCATGCGGTGGCGCACTCGACGGGCGGATACGTGCTCGACTGGTGCCTGCGCTACGGCGGCGCGCAGCCGCGGCAGTTCGCGTCGATTACCTGGGTCGGCGTGCCGTGGGAGGGGACGGTCGCGGCCGCGCACGACATGACGGTCGGCTGGCGGGCGGCGCCGTTCGGCCGCCGCTTTCCGCCCGACATGGTTCGGCGGTTTCCGTCGGTCCACGAGGCGCTCCCCGCGTGGACAGGCGCGTGGCGGAGGGGCGACGGATCGGCGGTCGACCGGGATCCGTTCGACGGCTGCGCCGAAGCGCGCGCGGTGCGGGAGGCGCTGGCAAAGCCGCCCCACTGGCCGCCCGTCCCGCAGCATCTCCTGGTCGGCGAGCGCATCCGCACGCGCGACGCGGTCTGCGTCACCGAGAAGGGCTTCGCGTTCGACCGGTTCTGGGGGCCGGGCGACGGCACCGTGCCGCTGCAAAGCGCCCTCCCCCCGGCGCGCCCCATCCCGGCCCAGGTGACCGTGCATCGCGTCCACGGCCGGCACCGCTACCTGCTGTCGCGCCCCGACGTCATCCGGCTGATCCGGTCGTGGTGTTAGATAGTATGGACGCCATGCGAATTCTCGCGATCGTTGTTCTGGCCGGGCTGCTCCCCCAGGACAAGGGCGACAAAGTCCCGCTCCCCGACACCTACCAGAGCAAACACTACGACCTGAAGACGAACGGCACGAAGGAGCAGGCGCAGGAGCTCCTCGACTTCATGGAGCTCGTCTACACGACCTACATGGCGCTGCTCAAGCCGGACGACCCGAAGGCGGCGGAGTCGAAGCGCTCGGCGATCCTCCTCTACAAGGACAACAAGGACTACATCGCCTCGGGCGCGCCGCCCGGCTCCGGCGCCTACTACAGCCTGCAGTCGAAGAACCTCGTCGGCTGGCACGACCCGCTCTTCATGAAGCCGTTCTTCGCGCACGAGGGGATGCACCAGTTCACCGACCTCACCTCGAAGAACTTCCGCGACTTCCCGATGTGGTTCAGCGAGGGGATCGCCGACTGCATCGGCAACTCCGAGGTGCGCGACAAGAAGCTCTACATGTGCGTGAAGAGCGGCATGATCTCGCGCATGCGGCTGCAGATCGTCCAAGGCGCCCTCAAGCAGGGGCGCGCGTGGTCCCTGCCCGAGCTGTTCCGCCTCTCCCAGCGCGAGTTCATGGACGAGAAGAACGTCGACCTCGCGTACGCCCAGTCGTGGTCCTTCTGCCACTTCCTCATCACGTATCCGAACCAGGAGGACCGCGCGCACCAGATCCCCAACGGCAGGTTCCGCCGCAACATCGCCACGTACTACGAGCTCGTGCGCGCGGGCGGCAGCGGGCACGACAAGGCGTGGGCCGAGGCGTTCAAGGGGATCCCCACCGAGCAGCTCGAGGAGCTCTGGAAGAAGTACGTCCTGGACATGGACTCCGGCAAGTTCCTCGGCTTCAACGGGAAGGAGATCTCCGACGAGCAGGCCGCCGCGCTCAAGCTGCCCGAGGACAAGACCGGCATCCTGATCGAGAAGCTCATCGAGGACGGCGCGGGGAAGAAGGGCGGCCTCAAGGAAGGCGACGTCATGACGAGCTTCGACGGCCGGCTCTTCCCCAGGAAGAGCGCGATGAACCGCCTGCGCATGATGATGCAGGAGGTCCCCTACGGCCGGCAGGTGAAGATCAGGGTCGTCCGCGACGGCCAGGAGGCCGAGCTCTTCGTGAAGTGGGAGCAGCCCAAGAAGTAGCCGTCAGCTATGAGCCGTTAGCCGTTAGCCGGAGTCGCGTGCGTGGTGCTAACGGCTAATGGCTAATGGCTAATGGCTAATGGCTGCTACTCCTGGGGGATCAGCTTCTTCAGCCTCTCCTCGATCTCCCTCGTCCTCGGCTCCGGCACCTTCCCCTTGAGCTGCTGCAGCAGCGTCCCCGCTTCCATCGCCAGGCCGTTCTTCACCGCGTAGCTCGCCAGCCCGAGCTTCCCCTTGAGCGAGAGCTTCGGGTCGGCCGTCGCCAGCGCGACCAGCTGCTTCGGGTCCAGCTGCGCCCACCCGATCTCCTCGCGCCCCTGGTCGCCGGCCACCTCGATCACCTGCTCGCTCGCGCGCACCACGCGCGCCTCGCGGAGGGCCCGGCCGCGCAGCTTCAGGTCCCGGATCACCGGCTGCGTCGTAGTCAGGTGCACGATGAGCCCCGCGCGCATCTCGCGCATCGCCTCGAGGTCCTCGAGCCGCGCCTGCACCCACTCCTGCGCCGCCCGGTCGTGGTGCAGCTCCTCGTGCCGGCGGTACCGCGCCTCGGCCGCCTCGATCGCCAGCGTCGCGGCGACCGCGTCCGCCTCGGCCTGGAGCCGGTCCGTCGGCGACGCCTCCATCGGCCTCTGCACCCACGCGCCGTAGCCGAGGATCGCCGCCGCCGCCACCCCCGCCGCGATGACCGCGACGACGGCGGCCGACTTCACGCGCGACGACGCGAGCGCCTGGCGCACCTCGGCCATCGGCGCCGGGGCCGCCTCCTCGGCCATCACGAGGGTCCGCGTCTTCGGCTGCTGCGCCTGCGTGACGGGGCGCGCCCGGATCACCCGCGTGATCGCCTCCGCCACGTCCTTAGCCGACGCATACCGGTCCTTCTTCTCCTTCTCCAGGCACTTCACGCAGATCTCCTCGACCTCCGGCGGCACGCGGTAGACCCGCGCCGTCCCCCCCGAGATCTCGCCCCGCGCCTTGAGCACCTCGCTCGGCTTCGGCGGCGAGACGAGCAGGTTTTTGTCGAGCACCTCCTGCAGATCCCCCGTGAAGGGGGGCCGCCCCGTGAGCAGGTCGTAGAGGATCGCCCCGAGCCCGTAGACGTCCGTGCGCGCGTCGATCTCGTCCGGCTTCGCCAGCACCTGTTCGGGCGCCATGTAGGCGGGCGACCCCTTGAGCGTCCCAACCTCCTCCTCCTCGGCGGTCGCCGGGCCGATCTCGCGCGCGACGCCGAAGTCCAGCACGTACGGGCGCCACGAGAGCTCGATGAAGACGTTCGCCGGCTTGAGGTCGCAGTGGATGAGCGGAGGCGTGCGCGCGTGCGCGTAGTGCACCGCGCGCGCCACGTCGCGCACCATCGTCAGGTACCGCTGCGGATCCTCGTAAAACGGGCTCACTTTGCTGCGGCCGCGGGCGCTCTTGATAAGGTCCGCGAGCGTGAACCCCTCGAGGTACTCCATCGCGAGGTAGTACTGCTTGGCGATGTACCCCATCTCGTAGATCTGGATGATGTTCGGGTGGCGCAGATGCACCGCCCGCTCCCCCTCGCGCATGAGGTCGGCGATCTTCTCCGGGTCGGCCTGCGCGCCCGGGGGCGTGCGAAGGAACTTGAGCGCGACGTAGCACCGCTCCTCGCTGTCCCACGCCTTCTTGATCACCGCCGCGCCGCCGCGCCCCACCTCGCTGATGACGACGAACTTGCCGAAGCGCGCCTCGGGGTTGTGCATCGCCACCTGCACGTCCACCGGCACCGTGTCCGTGACCAGCGCCGCGGGCGGCGCCGCCTGCGCGGGCCGCGTCCCGGACTCGCGCTCCAGGGACCCCTGGCAGCGCGGACACTTGTAGATCCTCTCCTTCGCGCTGATGCGCACCTCGAAGCCGACGCCGCACGCGGCGCAGAGGAAGACGCCCTTCACGTCGGCGCTCTTCGCCTCCGCCACCTGCCGCGGCGTGAGGAACCCGTACTTGATCAGCGTGTCGGTGAACGCGGGGTGAGCCATGCCGTTGCGGCTGGCGGTGCCGTGCAGGCGCAGCGCCTCGTCCAGCTCGGGCTTGTTGAGCAGCCCCCACTCGAGGAGCAGCTCCGCAAACTCCTTCTCGTCGGCCGACTCCAGCAAGGGACCCCCCGGGAGAAGTATATAGCCCTAAACCGGGAGCGGCAGGCGCCCGCTCGAAAGCTCCGGATGGTACGTCGCGGCCGCGACGCGCCCCTGCCTCACGCAGATCGGCTCGCCGCCGCGCGACTCCAGGATCTCCACGCCCGGCCCGACGCGACGGATGCGCGGCGCCCGGATGAAGATCCGGCCGTCGTCGTCGAAGCTGTCGACCTGCCGCCCGTAGGCGTTCCGCTCGACCGTGATGTCGAGCAGCCCCCACGACGCCTGCGCCGGATTGGCGACCTCCTTCGCCAGGAGGATCGCCCCCGCGCACGTGCCGAAGACCGCCCCGCCCCGCGCCACGAGCCGGCGCACCGCCTCCTCGATCCCCGTCCCTTCGCAGAGCTTCAGGATCGTCGTCGACTCGCCGCCCGGCAGGAGGAGCGCATCGAGGCGGTCAATCTCGTCGGCGCGCCGCACCTCCCGCGCGTCGTATGCCGCGGCGTGCGCCGCGAAATCGCCCTGCAGCGCCAGTACGCCGATCGCTACCATCCGCGCGTCTGCATCTGCACTTCCGGCTTCTGGATCCCGAACATCGGCTCGCCGAGCATCGCCGACGCCTCGACGAGGGCCGCCGGGTCCCTGTGGTGCGTCACGGCGCGGACGATCGCCTGGCCGCGCACCGCGGGGTCCTCGCTCTTGAAGATGCCGCTCCCGACGAAGACGCTCTCCGCGCCGAGCTGCATCATGAGCGCCGCGTCCGCGGGCGTCGCGACGCCGCCCGCCGAGAAGAGCGGGACCGGCAGCCGCCCGAGGCGACCGACGAGCCTGACCACTTCCACCGGCGCGCCCAGGTCCTTCGCCGCCGCCACGAACTCCTCCTCGCGCAGGCCCGTCAGCCGCTTGATCGCCGAGGTGATCGAGCGCATGTGACGCACGGCCTCCACGATGTTGCCCGTCCCCGCCTCCCCCTTCGAGCGGATGAGCGCGGCGCCCTCCGCGATACGGCGCAGCGCCTCCCCGAGGTCGCGCGCGCCGCAGACGAACGGCGCCTTGAACGCGTGCTTGTCGACGTGGTACTGCTCGTCGGCGGGCGTCAGCACCTCGCTCTCGTCGATGAAGTCGACCTTGAGCGCCTCCAGGATCTGCGCCTCGACGAAGTGGCCGATGCGGCACTTCGCCATGACGGGGATGGAGACCGCCTTCTGGATCTCGCGGATCTTCGAGACGTTCGCCATGCGGGCGACGCCGCCGTGCGCGCGGATGTCCGCGGGCACGCGCTCGAGGGCCATGACCGCGCACGCGCCGGCCGCCTCGGCGATCTTCGCCTGCTCCGCGTTGACGACGTCCATGATGACGCCGCCCTTGAGCATCTCCGCCAGGCCCGTCTTGAGCTTCAGGGTTCCGGTTTCCATACCGCGTCTCCTACCTTGATCGTCCCGTCCGACAGGATGTCGGCGCGCAGGCCGCCCCGGTGCACAAGCCCGGGGATGACTTCCGCGCCGCTCAGCTTCGCCAGGTGCTCGCACGGCTCGCAGAGCCGCACGCCCCGAAGCCGCACGTCGCCGACGCGGAACTCGCGCCCGACAAGATGGTTGAGCGCCACGCCGCGCGTGGTGAGGTTGCGCCGCGACCCGCCCGCCTCCAGGGACACCTTGTAGTCGCGCTCGAGCGCCTCGATCGCCTCCGCCTCGATGAGCGTCAGCTGCTCGCCGGGTTTCGCGCCGTCGAGGTTGCGGTCGCCTTCCAGCCCGCGGCCCGCCAGCGCCCGAACCTCCGCCAACGCGCGCATCGGCGCGCCCGGCCTGTCGGCGACGTGGATCGAGATGACGCTCACGCGCGCCTCCGGAAGTCCAGGCGCATCTCCCAGGTCCGCTTCGCGCCGAGCCGGCGGTAGACCCGCCGTCCCATCGCCGACGCGTGCAGCCGCATCTCGTCGTACCCATGTTCGTCGTACCCGTGTTCGCGGCACCAGTCGATCGCCGCACGGGTGATGCGCGACGCCAGGCCGCGGCCCCGATGCTCGCGCTCCGTGTAGACCGACATGAGGTACGGCTGGCACGCCGGCCGCCCGGGAAGCGGCTGCTGGTCGCGCAGCCAGACGGCGCCGCCGGCGACCGGCCGGCCCTCCGCTTCCGCGATGAACCCGATGAAGCGCCGCGACCGCAGCAGAAGACGCGCCCAGGTCCGGTACGAGCGGTCCTGCGCATCGAGCGCCCGGCGGTCGCGCACGCCGATGTCCTCGAACATGCGGCGCCGGAACCGGACGAGCGCGGGCATGTCCTTGAGCGTAGCGAGGCGGACGCGGCTCACAGCGACACCCCCAGCCCCGCGGAGGCGTCCACGAGCGGGCTCTGCCGGATGATCGCCGCCAGGCGGCCGATTGCGTCGCGCAGCTCCGCGGGGGACGCGTGGCTCGTGCTGACCCGGAAGCAGTTCGTGAAGCGCCCGTCGATGTCGTGCGCCGGCCCGGGGGAGACGGCGACGCCCCGCTCCAGCGCGCGCAGGTAGAGCTGGATCGCGCTGGCACCGGCGGGCAGCGTCACCCATAGATGAAAGCCGCCTTCGGGACGCGTGAACGAGACGCCCGACGGCAGGGCGCGCTCCAGCGCCTCGACCGCAGCGTCGGCACGCTCGCGGTAGATGCCGCGGACCCGCTCGACGTGCGCGTCGTAGCCCTCCCGCAGGAACGCCGCCGCGATCGCCTGCGTCAGCGCCGGCCCCCCGAGGTCGAGGTACCGCTTGATCGGCAGGAGTTCCGCGACCAGAGGCGCGTCGGCCACGATGTACCCGACCCGCAGCCCGGTCATGAACGTCTTGGAGACCGAGCCGACGCACACGCGTCTCCCGGGGGGCAGGAGGGGGTAGAGCGACGGCAGCGGCTCTCCGCGGAACCGCAGGTCGCGGAAGATCTCGTCCACCACCACGACGCAGTCGGCCTGCCCCGCGAACGCGGCGAGCTCCTGTCGTCCGGCGAGCGACATGCACCGGCCGGTCGGGTTGTGGTGGTCGGGGCACGCATAGAGCAGCGAGCGCGTGCGGGGCGCGCGCGCCAGGTCGAGCGCCTCTCCCTCCCACCGCACGCTTTCCACGCTGTGCCCCTGCACGATGAAGGCGCCAGGAATGCCGGTGAAGGTCGGGGTTTCGCAGAGGATGCCGCGTCCCGCCTCCAGCGCCCAGCTGGCAAGCAGTGAGGCGGCCTGCTGGGAGCCATTGGTCACCAGCACCTGGTCCCGATGAACCCCCATCCGGGCGGCGATGGCCTCTCTCAGCTCGGGCAACCCCCCAGGCGTGCCGTATTCGATAAGCCGTTCAGGGTTGTGCGCAAGCGCCTGGCGCGACAGCCGGTCGAGCGTGCCGGGCGGAATCGTGGCCGGGTCGGGCACGCCGGAGGACAGGTTCAGGGTGCCAACGGGACGCTCGATCGCAAGCAGTTCGCGCAGGCCGGGCACGAATCCGTCCCGCACCCGGCGAGGCGCACGGTCGGCTGTCTGGACTGCTTGCGGCGGCGCGGACTCGCAGACGAACGTGCCCCGCCCGACGTGCGACGTGATGAGTCCGGCCCGCTCCAGCTCCTGGAAGGCCTGGACGATCGTCGCCCGATTGACGGAAAGCGTGCCCGCCAAGTCGGTGACCGAGGGGATCCGATCGCCGGGCTTCAGCTCACCGCCAGCGATCGCCTCTCGAATGCTTCGGATAACCTGTCTGTAGAGAGGCTCCACAGAACCCTGCTGGATTGAAATATTCATCCGGTACATGTTGTATGATATACCGGTTAATATCAAATTGCAAGTGGCTGTTTCTGGGGAGTTTTGGTTGAGATTACTCGGCCCCAACCTTGGCGCTATGAAGTGTGGGGACGAGAAAACGCGCGATGGTCTCCAAGACCATCATGTCATCCATCGAGAAGCCCCCGACCTCCACTGCTTGCGCATCCAGAATGCCCAGGCAGTTGTCACCCACCCGGATCGGGATGGAGGCTTCGGCCTTCACATTGGGGATGCGGGGGATGTAGGACGCTTCCTTGGTGACATCCCTGGCGTGGACGACCTCTCCCAGCTCGAACGCCTTCCCGATCAGCCCCGCTCCGAACTTCTGGGTCGCCCCGATCTTGATGTTGATCGGCTCCTCGCACGCCTGCGCAAGCAGTACGACCTCCTGCCGGTCATAGTCCCCCTGGAAGATGCCGACGTAGTAGCAGCCGAGCGTGCGCCTGACCACGTCGGTCACCCGTCCCAGGAACTGGTCCGTCGGCATGAACCCGCCCGACAAGCGGGACATGTGATGGAGCATCGCCAGCTTGTCTCTGAGGCCATTCTCCGCAGCCTTCACCTCCATCACCCGCAGCGCGATGGAAATCTGCGCCGCCAGGAACTCGAGGAGCGGCCGGTCGGTCTTCTTGAAGTACCCCTGCTGGTTCGACTCGCAGTTGAGGACCCCCAGCAGACGGTCGCCGGACATGATGGGGATTGCCGCCTCCGACCGCCGTTTCGGGTCGACCTGCACGTAGCGGCTGTCCTTGCGGACGTCCGGGACGATCTGGGCCTTCTGCTTTCCGGCCACCCAGCCGGTCACTCCTTCCAGCCCCACGCGCACCCGATGGCGTGTAGGCCGCAGTTTCACGCCGGACACGGTATGCTCGACCATCTCCTTCCCGTCCCGCTCGAGCAGCAGGAGCGACACCTCGTCCGCCTTGATGAAGGTGCGGCAGAGGGACAGGACCTCCGGCAGCAGATCGTCGGGGCCCTGGATGGTGAGCAGCCGCCGGACAACCTCGGGGAGAATCTTGACGGCGTCCAGCGTGTGGGGCTTGGTCGCCACGTGGCCATTCTACCACGAAAAGCCGGGGCCACGTACAATCCCCCAGGTGCGAGTCCCCGGCTTCCCCCGCCCCAGGCCTCTCATCGGCGTCGTCCACCTCCTGCCGCTTCCCGGCTCCGCCCGGGCCCGGGCGCTTGCGGAGGTCCTGCGGCGGGCGCTCGCCGATGCGCAAGCGCTCGCCCTCGGCGGCTGCGACGGGCTCGTCGTCGAGAACTTCGGCGACGCGCCGTTCGCGCCCGACGCGGTCGACCCCCACGTGCCGGCGATGATTGCCGTCGTGGCCGCCGACCTGCGCAAGCGCGTCCGCCTTCCGGTCGGCATCAACGTCCTGCGGAACGACGCGCGCGCGGCGCTCGCGGCGGCGGCGGCCTCGGGCGCCGCTTTCATCCGCGTCAACGTCCACACCGGCGCCATGCTCACGGACCAGGGGCTCATCCAGGGGCGCGCGCAGCAGACGCTCCAGTACCGGCGCCTTCTCGGCCTGCCGACCGCCGTCTTCGCCGACGTGCTCGTCAAGCACGCCTCGCCGGCTCGGCCTGTCTCCGTCGCGCAGGCCGCCCGCGAGACCGCCTACCGCGGGCTGGCGGACGCGCTCCTCGTCACCGGCGCGGCCACAGGCGAAGCGCCCGAGCCGGAGCGCCTGGCCGAGGTCAAGCGCGCGGTGCCCGACCGGCCGGTGCTGGTCGCCAGCGGCGTGACGCCCGACACCGCGGGCGCTTTCGCATCCGCCGACGGCTTCATCGTCGGCACGTTTGTGAAGCGCGGCGGGCGCACGGAGAACGCCGTCGACCCCGCGCGCGTGCGGCGGCTGGTCCGGGCCCTGTCCTATTTCCGGCGGTAGAGCCGGATCTTTCCGCCCGCCAGGACGCCCACGACCGATCCGTCTTCGGTCGAGGCGGCGAACTGCGGCGCCTCCCCCAGAAGGTCGATCTCCGCCACCGGCGCGAGCTTCGCGGGGTCGTACAGGCCGAGTTTCCCGTCCTCCGTGCCGACAAGGAGCCACTTTCCGTCCGGCCGCATCGCGAGCGACGAGAGCTTCGCCTTCAGCTCCACGCGCAGCGTCTCCGCCAGCGACTCCGCGTCGATCTGCGCCAGGAAAGTGCCGCCGCGCCCGCCCGTCGTGATGCGTCCGAGGTTCGGCGTCGCGACGATCATGTCCACCCACCCCTTGAGCTCGGCGCGCGCCATGTTCTTCCACGAGCCGTACGCGACGTACACGCCGACGTCGCTCGTCGCTCCCTGCCCGGTGATGCCGACGATGCGGGCGCCGTCGTCGCTCATGACGCCGTGCGACGCGCGGGGCAGGAAGTAGCTCTTGGCCATCTTCGAGAAATACACGTGCAGCTGGCCCCCCGCGGACACCAGCGCGTCGCCCGTCGGGATGATGCGGATGGCGGCGGCGGGCCGGTTGCCGCGCCAGGTGACGGCGACCTCGCCCACCGCGCCGGTGGCGGCGTCGATCTTCCGGAGCGACCCTTCCGCCCCCTCCTCCGTTTCGGCGAGCAGGCCGTCGGCCGTCCAGCAAGGGGCGCTGCGTTCCCACCGTCCGTCGCTGGTCCGGCGGCGCGTCTGGATCGAGAACCGGACCTTCCCGGCGGCGAGATCGATCACCTGCAGCTGGCGGTCCTTGTCGAAGCACGCGACGGCGGATCCGTCCGGCGCGAACGCGAACCGCTCCGCCGATTCGATGTCGCGGTCCTTGAGGCGCTCGAACTCGGGCGGGCGCGCGTCGAGAATGCGGCGCGCGCGGGCGCGGACCTCCGGGTCGGACGACTCCAGCTGCTTGCGCACGCGGGGCACCGCCGCCTCGCCCGCCCCGATCAGCTTCTGCGTCGCCTCGTCGCGGATCGCGAGCTCCGCATCGCCGAGCTTCCCGATCCACCGGTCGATGTCGTCCGCCTGCAGCGCCAGGAGCGCCGCCAGCATGAGTCCCACTTTAGTAGTACGCCTTTCGCCCGATCGGCGGGCCGATTATACTGGCGCTGTCATGGGTGAGAACGTGGTGCCGCAGGCGCGCGCGCGGCTTCTGCAGCTGATGGCGGAGGGGGCCGTGCGGGCGATCCCCGCGGTCTGCCGCGGGTGCGGGCGCGAGTTCGACGTCTCGGGGCATGCTCCGGGGCAGTCGGTCGCCTGCCCGGCCTGCCGGGCGCAGATCGAGGCGCCCGCGCCGCCGCAGTCCACGCCGGGCCGCTACCGCATCCTCGAGACGATCGGGCGGGGCGCCATGGGCGTCGTCTACCGCGCGGAGGACTCCGCGCTGCGCCGCGAGGTGGCGCTCAAGGTCGTCTCGCGCGCCAGCGTCGCGTCGGCGGGCCATCTCGAGCGCTTCCGGCGGGAGGCGCACGCGATGGCGCAGGTCGACCACCCGAACGTCGTGAAGCTTTTCGACGTCGGCGAGCACGACGGCGACCCGTACCTCGTCATGGAGCTCATCCGCGGCGAGAAGCTCGGGGCGGCGTTCGCGCGGCGGCCGCTGCGCGCGCGCGTCGAACTCGTCGAGGAGGTCGCCCGCGGCGTGAAGGCGGTCCACGAGCGCGGGATCATCCACCGCGACCTCAAGCCGGAGAACGTGCTCATCGACGCCGCGGGGCGCCCGCACGTGATGGACTTCGGCCTGGCGCGACTGGAGGAAGGCGCCCCGCTCACGCGCGACGGGCTGGCCATCGGCACGCCGCCCTACATGGCGCCGGAGCAGGTGCGCGGCGGGGTCATCGACGCGCGGACCGACGTCTTCGCGCTCGGCGCGATGCTCTACGAGGCGCTCACGGCGATCGTCCCCCACCGCGGCGCGACCGTCGCAGAGACGTTCCATGCGATCCTGACGCTCGACGCGGTTCCGCCGCGCCAGCTCAACGCGCGCGTGCCGGGCGACCTCGAGACGGTCTGCCTGCGGGCGATCGAGAAGGACCCGGCGGCCCGCTACCCCTCCGCCGACGCGTTCGCCGACGACCTGCGGCGGTGGCTCGACGGCGAGGCGATCCAGGCCCGTCCCCCCTCGGTTCTCCAGCGCGCGGTTCGCCTGCTCAACCGGCATCGGGCGGTGGCGACCCCGGTGGGCGTCGCGGTGGCCGGCGCCCTCGCGGTCTCGATCGTGCTGCAGACCATGATTCCGCGCATGTACACGGCGGAGTCGAACTTCCGCGAGGCCCAGGAGCGCGCGCGCATGGCGGAGATCCGCGGGGCCGCCCTGGCCCGCGTCAACGGGGCGCTCGACCAGGCGCTGGAGCTCGTCTACGACGGCGCCGCGACGTCCGCCGAGCTGCGCCTCCGCGCGCAGGAGGCGCGCCAGGTCGCGCAGGACATCGCGCAGTACCTGCCGACCCTCCTGGAGGCGCGCGTCGCGCACGGCCGGGCGCTGCGCCTGCTCGGCGACGAGGCCGGCGCGCTCGAGGACTTCGACCGCGCGCTGCGCCGCCACCCCGAATTCGGCCACGCGCACTTCGAGCGCGGCCGGCTGCGCCTGGAACGCGCCATGCGGTCGGGCGCCACGGACGAGCTCGCGCGCGCCGCGGAGGACTTCGACGCCGCCGTCCGCTACGGCATGCCGAGCCGCCGCGAGATCGATATCGCCCGGCTGTACGCGCTCTTCCTGAAGGGCCGCCGCGAGGAGGCCGTCGCCGGGGCCACGCGCGTGATCGACCTCGGCGGCCAGGTCGAGGACTACCTCGCGCTGCGCGGGATGGCGCGGACCGACCCGCGCGCCGCGGTCGACGACTTCACGGCCGCCCTCCACCGCCGCCCCAACGACGCCGCGCTCCTCTTCGCGCGCGCGCGGTCGCGCCTCGCCCTGCGGGATCCCGCGGGGGCCGTGCGCGATCTCGAGCGCGCGCTGGAGCTGCGGGTCTCGTTCCCCGAGGCCGATGCGCTCATCGCCGAGATCCGGAAGGGGCGCTGACGTGGCGCAGCACGAGACAAGCATGGGCGGCGGCACGCCCGACCTTCCGGCCACGGCGTGGTCGCGCCTGATCGCCGTCCGCGGCGACGCACGGGAGCGCCAGTCGGCGATGGACTACCTGGCCGAGCACTACTGGAAGCCGGTCTACTTCTACATCCGCCGCGGATGGCGCAAGCCGGTGGAGGAGTCGAAGGACCTCACGCAGGCGTTCTTCGCGTGGGCGATGGAGACCGACGTGCTCGGCCGGCTCGACCCGTCGCGCGGCCGGTTCCGCGCTTTCCTCAAGGTCATCCTGCGCAACTTCCTCAACCGCGAGCACGAGACGAGCCGCACGATCAAGCGCGGCGGCACGGCGACGATCCTGCCGCTGGAGGTCGATCCCGGCGAAGAGGCGGAGTTTCTGGCCGACGGGCTCTCGCCCGAGGCGACGCTCGACGCCGCCTGGAAGGCGAGCGTGCTGGAGCAGGCCGTGGAGCGCCTCCGCAGGACGTACGACGAGCGGGGCAAGCGGCAGGCCTTCGAGGTCTTCCGCGACCACGACCTCACGCTGGGGGACCGGCCGGACTATGAGACGCTCGCGCGCAAGCACGGCGTGACGCGCGTCGCCATCTCGGACATTCTGACGGGGGCCCGGACCCTGCTGAGGCAGTTCCTCGTCGAGGTGGTGTCGGAGTCGGTCACCAACTCCCAGGATGCCCGCGACGAGCTGCGGGACCTCTTCGGAATCACGTCCTGACATTCACCAGTGCTTGGCCGCCAGCAACTTGAGAATTCGCGACGATTCCGTCCTGATCCGGCCGACAGATCCGCTACAGATTCAGGATGTACGGGGGTATCGCTTCACCATTGCAAAGGGGGGTTTGCCATGCGACGTAAGGGCTTCACACTCGTCGAGCTGCTGGTGGTCATCGTCATCATCGGCATCCTTGCCGCGCTGCTGCTGCCAGCTATCGCGCGCGCCATCCGCAACTCGCGCGTCGCCCGCTGCGCCAACAACATCAAGCAGCTGTGGACCATGCAGGCCAACTACATGGCCCAGTTCGGCGGCGCGGACAAGCTCTATCCGCAGGACACCGGCGGAGCCTTCTGGCTCAGGCTCACGCTGACCACGCCGGCGCTGATCGACACGACGCTCGCGTCGGGCTCCAACGCCATCTTCGACTGCCCGATCCAGCCGGGCCCGATCGCCGCGGGCACGACGAACTACCGCGGCCCGTCGGCCGACATCAACAACGTCACCACGCCCTACGGCGACGGCGACCCGATCGGGGCCGACGTCGACGGCAACCACGGACCGGGCGAGGGAGGCAACGTCTTGCGCAAGTCGAGCGACGTCATGGTGGTCAGCTCCACTGACCCGCTGTGGACGTCCGCCGGTTCCAAGACAATGCCGTAACCGACCAGGCGAGCCTGACGGGCCGGATCCTCCGGGGTCCGGCCCGTTTTTTTGTTCCCTGCAAGGCTCGCGTGCTGCGGCTTGGGGTTCGCCTCGAAGAGGTCGACATCAACCTCAGGTACGCGCAGGGTCCGGCGACGGAGAGGTGGAACTTGGAGTTCGCGTCGGAAATCCGATTTTACTTCGTAACCGACCCCCATGAGGGGCCGCAATCCGCTACATATATAATGCCTATGAAGCGACGCGGCTTTACGCTGGTCGAACTCCTCGTCGTGATCGTGATCATCGGGATTCTCGCGGCGCTTCTGCTGCCGGCCATCTCCCGCGCGATGCGCAACGCGCGAGGCAGCCGGTGCGTGAACAACCTCCGCCAGCTCTGGAACATGCAGGCGCTTTACATGCAGCAGTACGGCGGCGATTCCGCGCTCTGGCCGCAGGACACCGGCGGGGGATTCTGGCTCAAGCTCGTGACCATCACGCCTCCGCTCATCGACCCCACGCTCGCGTACGGGTCTAACGCCATCCTCGAGTGCCCGCTCAAGCCCGGCCCCAACGCCCCGGGGACGACCGACTTCCGCGGCCCGGCCATGGACGTCAACAACGTCGCGACCCCGTACACGGACGGTGATCCGGTCGGGGCGGACGTGGACGGGAACCACGGGGCGGAGGGGGGCAACGTGCTTCGCAAGGCGGGGGACGTTCTCACGGTGTCGCCGACCGATCCGCTCTGGATCTCGGCCGCGAGCAAGACGGCGCCCTGACGGGAAAGATCGCAGATCAAAGAGCAAAGATCAAAAAGGGGGGCCCGCGCGCGGCGAAACACCCTCTGATCTTTGATCTTTCATCTTTGGTCTGTCGCGCTTCAGCGCGACATCTCCCGCGAGAGCGTCTTCGCCGGCGTGAAGTCCATTCCGCCCGGCGACTGCAGGATCTCCGCCAGGACCACCTGCGCGACGTTCGCGCCCCGCTCGAACCAGAGGTGCCACGCCAGCAGCGTGCGCGCGTGCAGGTCCGAGGGCGTCGCGGCGGCGTGCTCCTCGAGCCCGCGCAGGAGGCGCTCGTACTCCTCGCGCGACCGGAAGCGCAGCGACGGCGCCGCCTCCGCGCCGAAAAGCTCGCGCCAGCCGAGCCCGAGCGCGCGCGTGAACGCCTCGCCCGCCTCGCGCCACGCGCCCGAGGCGAAGCCGGCCACCGACAGCGCCGCCCACGACCGGGCGTCCGTCGCGTCGAGCGCGACCGCCTGCCCGAGGGCCAGCCGCGCGTCGCGCCAGCGCCCCTCCGCCTCGGCGACCGACGCCCGGACGCGCAGCGCGCGCGCCTCGTCGGCGACCATCGTCTCCGGCCTCCCGGCCGCGGGCGGAGGGCCGGACGGCGTCGCCGTCCCGCGCAGCGCGGCCCGCAGCGCGCGGTTCTCGTCGGTCAGCTCATCGCGCTCGCGCTCGAGCGCCGCGGCCCGGTCCTTGAGGCCTTCGTCGCGCGCGGGCGCCGGAGCGGGGACGGACGCGGGGGCCGGAGCGGCGGGCCGCGACTCGAGTTCGGCGACGCGCGACGAGAGGCGCGAAGCGACGACGGCGAGGACCGCGACCGCGGCGGTCAGCAGCGCCAGCGTCGCCGCCGCCGCCCTACGTGTCCAGCCAGACGTATCCATCCGGGTCCATCCGGCCGCCGTGGTTCGTGATGAACCAGCCGTTCTGCACGCGCGTCTCCTCCTCGCCCCAGTACTCGACGAACGGCGCGGACGGCCCGATCTCGACGGCGATGCGGCCGTGGCCGTCGACCGGCTGCCCGTCCTCCCCGACGACGCGCACCGCGGCGCCCGGCACGGCGCGGCCGACCGAGCCCGGGCGGATGTCGCAGCCGCGCATCTCGGCGCACTGGATCGCGGCGAACTCGCGGTCGGTCCACACGGCCTGGATCGGGGAGCCGTACGACAGCGCGGTCATCGAGACGAAGTGGCGGTCGTACGGAAACGTGCAGGCGATGCTGCGGCAGCCCGCGAGCAGCGTGCCGAGGTTCGGGTCGACGCGCAGCATGACGTCGATCGCCTTGAACCCGGAGAACCACGCGCGCGGCTGCAGCTCCGAGGCGATGTCCCCCCAGCGCTGGAACCGCGCGGGGTCCTCCAGCACGACGCTCGTCGCGCCGGCCAGCAGCGGCGCCAGCACGCCGTAGGTGAGGAAGTAGTGGTCGCCGGGGATGGCGATCGAGACGACGCTCTCGCCGGGGCGCATCTCGAGGACGCTCCGCGCGGTGTAGAAGAGCGGGAGCGCCGCCTGGTGCGATACGACGGAGCCCGACATGCCGAGGTCGGTGTAGTGAAGGAACGCGCGGTCGCCGGGGGCGGCGGCGACGCTCGTGAACGCGCCCGGCTGCGCCTCGAGCTGGTCGGCCCACGCATACTCCGAGTCGGCCAGCGTCGGCATCGCCAGACGCGAGCGGTTGACGAAGAGGACCGTGCCGAATTCCGTCTCGCGGCGGAGCGCCGCGAGCGAGGACCGGAAGGACACGGTCGTGACGACGGCGCGCGGCCGCGTGCGCGAGAGGACGTTGCGGACGTAGTCGATGTTGCGCCCCATCCCGAGGACGCCCACGATCGCGCCGGCGCGGAGGGCCCCGAGGATGCCGGCGACGAGCTCCGGCCCCATCGGCAGGAGGAAGAGGACGCGCTCGCCGGGGACGACGCCTCGCGCGACGAGGGCGCCGGCGGCGCGTCCGCTGGCGTCGGCGAGGTCCCCGAAGGTGTAGCGCTCGGCCGGGCCGGACTGCGGGAAGTAGATGAGCGCGTGGTCGCCCGCGCGCCCCGCCGCCACGTGCCGCTCGATCGCGAGGGCGCCGAGGTTCATCGACTGGAGGCTCGCGCCGAGGTCCGCAAGCACGGCGTCCCAGGAGAAACTCGACCGGGCCGTCGCGTAGTCCGCCAGGGGGGGCGGCTCGCGCCGGATGACGTCGGTTTCGGACATGGGCTCCCTGCTTACGGGCTTCGGCGGACTGCCTTCGCAGATCTTACCATCGGCCGCGAGTCATCCCAGTCGTTTCCCTACGGCGGAGGTTGGTGCCGGAGGGGGGGGGCGAACCCCCACCCCCTTGCGGGGACGGGATTTTGAATCCCGCGCGTCTGCCAGTTCCGCCACTCCGGCGGCGTGAGAATTGTAATACGCCCCGCAGGAAATCCCAAATCCCAACTCGCCTACTTCCCCAGCGGCTTCCCCACGCGCGAGCGCCGCAGCTCCTCGAGCGGCGTCGGCTCGCCCGAGAGCGCGACACGGACGTACGCGCGCCCGCCCTCCACACGCACGTCGGTCAGCCAGACCGGCGACGAGCCGAGCGTGCGCCCGAGGAACGGCGGATCGGAGTACGGCGTGAGGCGGTCTCCTTCGACCGGGACGCGCTCGATTGCCTTCCCGCCCCCGGTGTGCCACACGATCAGGCGGTCGCGCATCTCCAGGACGAGCGCCTCCTTGCCCTCGACGACCGGGATGCGCACCAGGTCGCCCGCCCCGAGCGACACCGCCGCGCCCTTCCGCGCGTCGATCAAGCCCGCCGACGCCCATCCGAGCCGCTCCCGGCAGACGCCGCACAGCGGCATCGGGTTGTCCGCCTTGTCGCCGAGGTAGCCCGTCCCCATCAGGCACCAGCGCCCGACCTTCGCCGAAGCGTCTTCGTACTTGTCCTCCAGCCCCAGCACGTGCCCGAACTCGTGCGCCAGGATCCCCAGCCAGTGCGCCTCCGCCTCCTCCGGGACGATCAGGTAGTCGAGCGTCCGGTCGGAGAGCTCCAGCGCGTCCTTGTGCGGCCAGAGCGCCGTGCCGCGGGCGCCGAAGGGGCCGGCCGCGACGAAGACGACGGCATCCGCGCCGTCGACGGCGAGCGCCTCGAGCGGTTTCTTCTCCTCGCGCGAGCCCGCCGCGAGCCTGGCGAAGTCGCCGCGCTTCGCGTCGATCGACGCGGCCGCGCGCACCTTCCACGAGAGCGTGAACGCGCCGCCCGACATCGCCTTGGTGAAGTCGGCGAGGCGCGCGAGCTCCCTCTCCAGGTCGCGCGACCCGCGCTTCGCGTCGGCGAACTCGAGCGGGACGATCGCGATCGTGCACGACGCGCGCGGCTTCGCAGGGACGCCCGCCTTCGGCGCGACGTACGCCCGCTTCTCGTCGTCGGTCAGCGGCCTCTTCGCCGCGATGCGCGCGCGGTCGGCCTTGAGCGCCGCCTCGAGTTCGGGGTCCTGGAATCCACCCCCAAGACACCGGGGCGCCAGGGAAGCCAGCAGTGTCAGGGCTGCGGCACTCATCCGCCTTCGCCGTCCTCTCGAACACGCCGTCTCTGGCAAGGCTTCGGCGGATGAGCCGCCTGGAGCCGCGCCAGGCGGCTCACTTCTTCTCCGGCGGCTTCTCCGCCGGCTTGAGCGCGCGGTGCGTCGCGGTGAAGGCGGTGAGGCGGTCGCGCACGTACTTCGTGTGGCCGAACTTCGTCAGGAGGTCGTCGACGATCTTGAAGGCCTCGGGGCTCTTCCCCTGGCCGATGAGCGCGGTCATCTGCGCGTGCATCTCCTTCGCCTTCTCCTCCTCCTCGGGCGTCGGCTGCTTCGACGGCGGCGCGGCGCCGGGCTGCCCCGCTTTCGGCTTGAGCGCCTGCCACGCCTTCACCTTGTCGACGATGTCGTCGTTGGTGCCGCCGAGCCGCACGTACGTCTCGTAGTGCTCCATCGCGCGCAGCCCCATGTTCTCGAACTTGGATTCGTAGATCTGTCCGATGAGGAAGTGCGGCTCCGGGTCGCCCTGCCGGATCTTCGTGCACTCCAGGAAATCCTTCACCGCGGGCAGGTACTGCTTGAACGCGGCCGCCATGAGCCCGCGGTTGAAGTAGGCGTCGAAGCTCGCCGGGTTGCGCTGGAGGGCGCCGGTGTAGTCGGCGACCGCCTGCATCCGCGCCTCCTTCGTGTTCTGCTTGTCGTCGTGGTCGGCAAGCCAGCTCCAGGCGTTCCCGCGCCAGAGGTACGCGTCGGCGTAGTCCGGGTTGAACTGGATGGCGCTCGTGTAGCAGTCGATCGCGTCGCGGTACTCCGTGCGCTTGTAGGCGTCGTCCCCCGCCATGCGCATCTGGCGGGCGCGCTCGACGTCGACCCCCTTCGGGGATCCGGCGCAGCCGACGCAGGCGAGCGAGAGAACGACGGGGAGGAGGCGGTTCATCGCTTGAGCCTCTTGAGCCACTTGTCCCCCTCGTCCTGCAGGTCGCGGTAGTCGAGGAGCTTGAGCTTCGACTTCTCGAGCTCCGAGATCTCCTCGAGCTGGCTCGACGTGTAGGCGACGTACGGCGTCAGGAAGATCATGAGCTCGCGGCGCACCTTCACCTTCGTCGTGTTCGAGAAGAGGGCGCCGAGGAGCGGGATGTCTCCGAGGAACGGAATCTTCTGGACCGTCTCCTCCTCCTGCTCGCGGATGAGGCCGCCGATGACGATCGTCTGGCCGTTGCGCGCGGCGACCGTCGTGTCGGCGTAGTTGACGTTGAAGGTGGGGCTGGTGACCCCCTCGGTGATCTGGACGCTCTCGCTCTCGGGCGCGCGGTCGGAGATCTCGGGGTGGACGGTCATGGTGACGAGGCCGTCGAAGTTGATGTGCGGCGTCACGTCCATCAGGATGCCGACGGTGCGGTACTGCACGGTGTTGACCGTGTTGCCCTGCTGGTTGACCGTCGTGTTGGTGACGCGCGGCACGTCCTTGCCGATCGAGATCGTCGCGGACTGGTTGTCGAGCACCAGGATGCGCGGCGTGGCGAGCACCTTGAGGCGGCCGTCCTCGGCGAACGCGTTGAGGGTCGCCGACAGCTCGTCGCCGGTCAGCGTGGCGGTGGCGCCCTGGTTGAAGAGGTTGAAGCCGGTCGCGTACCGCTGCGTGATCGGGTCGCCGTTCACGCGGAACTTGTTCTCCCAGCTCCACTCGACGCCGAAGCGGAACTCGTCGTCGAGGGTGACCTCGGCGATGAGGACCTTGATGAGGACCTGGGGCCGCATGCGGTCGAGGCCCCGGACGATGTTCTGGATCGCCTCGAAATTGCGGGGGGAGGTGCGGATGATGAGCGAATTGGTCTGCGGATCGGCCTGGACGTCGGCCTGTCCCTGGATGCCGCGGCGCGGGTCTTCCTCCTGCGGATCCTGCGGCATCGGAATCTGCGGGGGCGGGTCCTGCGGCCCCTCGAGGGGGCCGAGGTTGCGCGTGCCGCCGAAGTTGCCGCCCTGGTTGCCCCCGCCGCCCTGCGTGCCGGTGGTGCGCGCCCCCGGCTGGGTCCCGGTGCCGCGGTTGCCGCCCTGCGTGCCCTGGTTCGTGCGGGCGCCGCCGGTGCCCCCCGTGCCGCGCAGCAGGTCGCGCAGCGTCGTGGCAAGCTGCGTGGCGTCGGCGTTGTCGAGCTGCAGGACGTAGGTCGAGGTCTGCTCGGTCGGGTTGCTGTCGAGCTGCGTCACGATCTGATCGATGATGGAGTGGTACTCCTCGCTCGCCTTGACGACGACCGAGTTTGTGCGCGTATCGGCGGTGATCTCGACTTCCTGGCTCGGCGGGAGCGCGCCGCCGCCGGTGTTGCCGCCGCGGCCGCCCTGACCCTGCAGCATCTGCATGAAGCCGCCTCCCTGGCCGCCTCCCTGCTGGCCCGGCTGCGGGCGTCCGGCGTTCTGCGTGGCGTTCACCTGCGGGCGGAAGATGTCGCGCAGCGTCGTCGTCATCGCCGTCGCGTCCGCGTTCACGAGCTTGTAGACCCTGATCCGAAGCACGTCGGTGAGCTGCTTGTCGATGTTGAGCACGATGTCGTCGACGACCTTGAAATTCGCCTCGTTGGCGGCGACGACGACGGAATTCGAGCGCACGTCCGCAACCGCGCGGACTTCGCGCGAGTGGCCGGTGTTATCGCCCGTCGCCGGCTGGGGCTGGCCCATGAAGAACGGCTGCTGCGGGCGGTTGCGCTGGGCCTGCCGTGCCTCCGCCGTCTCGTCCGTGAAGATCTGCGTAATGAGGGCCGCGGTGTCCTTCGCGTCGGCGTATCGCAGCGGGTAGAGCTTGAGGCGGACCGCCTCGTGCGCCTCCTTGTCGAGGTCGTCGATCACGCTCCGGATGAGGTTCATGTTCTCGGTGGTCGTGGTGGCCACGACCGAGTTCGTGCGCACGTCGGGCGTGATGCGGAGCATCTCGCTGGCGAGCGTCTTGGCCTGCGGGCCCTGCTCGCCGCCGGGGCCGCCGCGCCCCCCGCCGAAGAACCCGCGCATCATCTCGCCGAAGCCGCCGCCGCCCGGCCGGTTGGCGCCACCGCCCATGACATCCTTCTTGAACACTTCGTTGAGGAGCTTGGCGGTCTCCGTCGCGTCGGCGTGCTTGAGCTTGAACATCTTCACTTCGAGGCGCTCGGCCGCCTGCACGTCGATGATCTTGAGGATCTTCACGACGCGGAAGATGCTCGCGCCCTTGCCGGTCATGACGATGGTGTTCGAATACGTGTTGATCGCCACCGAGAGGCCGTCGATGGAGAGGATCGAGTCGAGCTCCTTCTTGATGTCGACGACGTTCGCGTTCTTGAGCGGCAGGATCCAGGTGCGGATCGTGTCGTTGAGCGGGATCTTCGAGATGTCGTCGCCGTAGTCGATGTTGAACGTGCCCTTCTTGGCGTCCTCTTCGCTGACAACCTTGAGGACGCCGGCGTAGATGAAGACCTGCACGACCGGCTTCGCCCTGGTGAGCGCGCTGTTGAGGAAGTCCTGGATGCGGCTCTCGGTGACCTCGCCCTGGCTCCAGATCTCCAGCTCCCCCTCCGGCTTGGAGGACGAGCCGTAGACGAGCTGCCAGCCCATGTTCTTGCAGACCGCCTGGAGCACCGCGTCGACCGAGGCGCGCTTGAAGTTGAAGTTCATCTTGCGCTCCGGGCGCGGCGGGTCCTGGCCGTACGCGCAAAGCGCAAGACCCAGCACGGCGACTGCACTCGCGGCGAACATCCTGTTCATCGAGCCTCCCTGCGAGCTGTTAGCCCTTAGCCGTTGGCCATTAGCGGCGCCAACGGTGCCCCACTAAGGGCTGACGGCTAACGGCTGTTGACACGCTATGGCCCCTTCTTGTTCTTCTTTTCGATCGCGGGCTCTTCGACCTCGTCCTCGACCATCCCCTTCTTCTCGCGGCGCGCCTCCCTCATGCGGTGGCGGGCCTCCTCGACCTTCTTCGGGTCGATCGCCGCCTCGCCGAGCATCTCCTTCTCCGTCGCCAGCGCGGTGCCGTTGATCGAATCCCCGGGGACGAACTCGTGCTCGTCCTTCTCGCCGCGCTTCACCTTCATCCGCTCCTGCTCGATGGAGAGGATCGTCCAGCCCTCGACGGCGTCGCCCGCCTTGAGGAAGCGGGTCTCCTTCTTCTTCTTGTCCTCGATCACCGCCTCCCAGCGCCTGTCGACCTCGTTGAAGACGAAGCCGGTCACGAGCACCGGGTCGGGCGGCTTGGGCGGGTCGGGCTTCTTTTCGGCCGGCGGCTTCGGCGGGGGCGGATCCGGCTTCTTCGGCTTCGGCGGCGAGAAGATGTTGTTCTCGAGGAGCCTCTTGTAGTCCTCGAACTTCTTCGCCGCGGGCTGCGCCGGGGCGCCCGCCTGCTCCTTCCACGCCGCTAGCCCCGGCAGGCCCGCCGCGGCGCTGCGCGCGCGCTCGAGGGCGTCTTCGTTGCCCCCAAGGACCGCCGCCAGGATCAGATCGATCACGATCATTGCTTTGCGCTCCCGCGCGCAGCCAGCTCGATCGTGCTCACGCGCATTTCGACGTCCAGCCGGTTTTCCTTCTCGTACTTCGACGTGATGACGAAGCGCTGGACGCGGATGAAGTCCTTCCACCCGCGCAGGTCCCAGAGCAGCCGCACGAACGCCTCCCAGCCCGCCTGGAAGCTCGTCTCCACGGCGTGCTCCGCGAAGTCGCCCGTCTTCTGCCCGCGGCCCACCTTCGTCGACCAGTTCTGCAGGCCGACCACGCCGGACAGGTTCTGCAGGCCCGCGACGAACTCGTTGACGACCGCGTCGGACTCGCGCCCCTTGCCGATGCGGTCCTCGACCGCCTTCCAGTCCGCCGCCGCCTCGCGGCGCGCGGCGACGGTCCGCCGGGCCATTTCGACCTGCGTCCGCATCTTCGCCGTCTCGTCGCCCAGCTTTCTCATCTCGTCGGACCACGGGCCGAAGTAGATCTGGTCGAAGAGCCAGAGGCCCACCGCGCTCAGGACGATCCAGACCAGCAGCTTCTGCCTGTCCACGTTCGACTCGCGCGGCTAGCGCCGCCCTCGCTCGGTTCGGGTATCCATCTGCTGTTTGATGCTCCTCACGCCGGTTTATTTCCTCTTTATGGGGGCCAGGCCGGCCAGCTGGACCTTGATCGAGAAGTCGAACTTGTAACCCCCGCCGACGCCGGCGGGCTTCGTATATTCCCCCTCGACCTTCCTGAAGGCCGGGACCGTCTGCAGCTCCTTGATGAGGGCGCTGACGTGCTCGTTGTGGGTCGCCTTGCCGAGCAGGCGCATCGTGCCGGTGTCGTCGGCCGTGCAGCTTGTGAGCCAGATCCGGCTGCGGTCGATTTTCTCGTGGAGCGCGTTGAACATGTCGATCCACGGGTAGCGGTCGTCCAGCCACTGGCGCGCCAGCGCCGTCTTCTGCTTCGTGTGGAGGACCTGCTGCGCCTCCGGATCGAGCTTCCGGAAGTCCGCCTTGAGCGCGTCGAGCTCCGCGCGGCGGTCGGAGAGCGCGACGCGCGACCACGCCAGGAGCGACGCCGCGATGAGCCCGACGAGGATCGCGATCCGGTGCTTCGGCTTGAGCCGGAATTTCTTCTCGATCGCCGGCGGGCGCAGGACGTTCGGCATGGCAGGCTTGCCGCGCAGCGCGCCGACGCAGACGCCGGCCGCCGCCGCAGTGTCGAGCCCGACCTTGACGTCCGCGCGGCGCGAGATGGAGCCGTTGAGGACGAGCCGGTCGACCGTCTGCCCGAGCCGTTCGCGCAGGGCCGCGACCGCCTTGTCGGCGTCATCGCCTTCGCCCGCGATGAGGACGCGCTTGATCTGGCCGGACGCCCCTCCCGCCTTCGCCGGAGCTTCGGCGCGGCTTTGCGCCGAGTACGAGCGCATCGTGCGGTCGATCTCGGTGGCGAGCCCGTCGATGTCGCGCAGCGGCGCCGCGCGCGAGAGCAGGATCGCGCCGTTTTCCACGACGAGGACCTCCGCCGCCCCGTCGACGATCGAGACGATGAGCGTGCCGCCGTCGAGCGTCGCGTCCGACGGGAGGAGGTTCGCCAGGCCGAAGGAGCTGACGTACGCGCTCTGGATGCGGCAGCCGGCGCCCTCGAGGGCGGCCAGCAGCGCGTCGGTCGGCTCCTTCGGCACGGCGGCGACGGAGATGTGGAGCTTCCCCGGCGCGCCCGGCGTCTGGACGTAGGAGTAGCGCACCTGGTCGATCGGGAGCGGAAGCTCCTTCTCGACCTGGAAGCGCAGCATCTGGAGCACTTCCTCCGGCGTCCCCGCCGGAAGCTCGAAGTCCCGCAGGATGGCGCCCGCGCGGGGGACGACGAGCGCGGTCCTGCCGTTCCCGCCGCCGCACTTGCCGAGGGCGTCGCGCAGGGCGGCCGCGCGCTCCTCCGGCGTCTTGCCGGCGAGGCCCTCGGGCAGCGGGGTCGTCGCCGCGCGGACGATCTCGACGCCGCCGGGCGTGGAGCGCGCGCTCACGACGCTGAGCATCCGGTCGCCCACCGAGACCACAGTTATTTGAGTCATGGAGCTGATTTCAGATTTCGGATGTCGGATTGCCCGACCCGCTTCGCATCGGCGGCTGGAATCTGACATCCGACATCTGAAATCTCCATCACGGGTTCACCTGGGGTTCCTGGATCGCATAGGGCAGGCCGAGCCTGCTCACGTCCTTGAAGTACACCAGCCGCGGCGGCGTCGACGCCTTGTCGAACACCGCGGCGAATCTCTTCATCACGCGCGGCGGCGGCACCACGCCGTCCGTCTTCGCGGCCGCGATGACCGTGTCCGAGGCCTCCAGTTCCGACTTCGGGCCCGCCCGCCCGACCGCGTCCATCCGGAATTGGTACGAACGGACCGTCAGGAAAGGTGCGGCCGACTGCACCTTCGGGATCGGCAGCACGCCGGTCAGCCAGCCTAGATTGGACAAGTCCTGGCCCGGCTGCGTTCGGTACTCGATCACGGCCATGACGTCGTCCGGCGTCCAGTCGGGCAGCATCGCGAGGATGACGAGCGGCGCGGTGTTGACGTTGAGGAGCCCCGGCACCGGGTCGGCGTCGACCACCTTGACGCGGTCGGCGACGGCGCGGTACTGCTCGGGGGAGATGCCGGGGGGGATGGCGATGCCCTGGAGGTTGCCCTGGATCGTCATGAGGTCGGCGCCGCTGCGATAGCCGGGGACCTGGAGGAGCGCGGCGATCATCGCGCGGCGGACCGGGATGTTGTTGAGCTGCTGGCCGTTGAGGACGTCGCCGAGCGCGTCGCGGAGCTGCTGGGCGTTGGCGGTATTGATGTTGACGCGCGCGGTGCCGTCGGCGCGCGTGTTCTTGTCGGCCGACCAGACGGTGACGTACGCGACGAGGCCGGCGTCGAGCACGCCGTCCATGTTGTCGATCGGCGGGTTCTTGTCGCCGTCGTCCTCTGCGGGGTCGAGGATGCCGTTCTGGTTGGCGTCCTCGCCGTAGAGGATCTCGGGCGTCATGCCTTTGACGAGGAGGAGCTCCTCGACGGTGTCGAACGGCGCGTTCTTGCACGAGTAGCCGGGCTGGAGCGACTGGTAGTACGGGTTCTCTCCGCCGGTGCCGGTGACGTTCTCGTCGGCGTCGCGCCAGTCGACGATCGAGTCGGCGATCTCGTCGGTCATGCGGGGGAGTTTCATGAGGACGTCGCGTACGGCGGCGTTGACGTTGATCTTGGCCGCCTCGTCCATGAGGCCGAAGAGGGGGGTCGTCTCGCCGGAGGCGTTGGCGCGGAGCACGGAGAAGACGCCGACGGGGGTGCCGTCGGGGTCGGCGAGCTCCACCTCGTACCACTCGGTCGCGTTGTTGTACCAGGCGCTCTGGGTGCTCGCGTAGGGGGCGGTGTCGGCCTGGACGGTGACGATCGCCTTCTCGATCGCGCTCCACGCGAGCTGTTCGGCCTGCTTCTCGGAGGCGAGCGAGGCGGCCAGCGAGTACTCGACCTGCATCTCGCGCAGGAAGGCGTACATCATGAGAGTGAGGATGGCCGCCAGGAACAGAACGATAATCAAAGCGACTCCGCGATCGTTCCTTCGACCGCGGTGGATTTCAGATTTCGGATGTCGGATTTCGGCCGCAAGCGCTCCACGCGAAGCGGGCCCGGCTGCTGAGATCTGAAATCTGGAATCTGACATCTTCTTCACTGTGTCTTTCTGGGCACCGTGGCCGCCACGGGGAGGTAGATGCGCGTCGTGAAGCTCTCGATCTCCCCCCTGCCGCGGAACTCGCCGCGCACCTGGACGGTGACTTCGATCGCCTTCGGCATGGTGCCGGAGAGCGTGGAGTCCCACGAGTCGACCCAGCCTCCGCCGTCGTAGTAGCGGATGTCGAGGGCGACGACGTCCTTGGCGATCTCTTCGAGGCCGACGCCGGGCTCGACGACGGTGACGAGCTCGGTGATGCGCTTCTTCCGGTCGCGGACGAGGCCCGCCGGGTCGGTGCGCTGGTCCTCGTCGACCGACCAGGTGATCCTGGCGAGGTCCATCTCGCGCTCGACGGTGCCGCTGGCGGGGGTCTCGAGGGCGGGCTGGTTGGCGAAGGAGATGAGGGCGATGGTGTCGAGCGGGCGGTCGGGCGTGCCGCCATTGGTACCGAGGAGGCCGGTGTCGAAGGCGGACGGCACGGCGTTGGCGGCCGGGGGCGCGCCGGCCCAGGCGCCGCGGAGGTCGGCCTCGATCGCGCGGAGGGCCGCGCGGACGGTCTGCATGCGGGCGGCCTCGTAGGAGGCGTGGGCGGCGACGCCGCGGCCGGAGTCGAGGAGGGCCCAGCTGGCGCCGGCGATGACGGAGAAGATGATCATGGCGACCAGGAGCTCCAGCAGCGTAAACCCGGCGGAGTCACGACCCCGACGAGGGGAGATTTCGGATTTCAGATCTCGGATTTCGGCGCGCGCCTCGCACGAGACGCCCGTGATGCGTGATGCGTAATGCGTGATGCGCATCATTCGTTCACCGGGCGTTCGCGCATCAGCCGCACGAGCGAGTACGTGCGGTCTTCGTTGCGCTCTTTCCAGGTGATCGTGACGGTGACCTGAGTGAGGCCGGTCGTAGTGGTCGTGGCGTTTTCGACCGCGTACTTCCAGTCCTCCGTGCCGTCGATCGTCCCGGAGGTGCCGACGTTGAGGGCGATGATGCCGGCCTCGAGGTCGGCCATCTTCGCCTCGGCGTGCCAGACGGCGCGGGTGCGGTTCTGGGCGGTGACGGAGGCGCCGCCGCCGGAGGTGAACCCCTGGGCGAGGATGGAGATCGCGGCGGCGATGACGACCAGGGCGACGATGACTTCGACCAGCGTGAAGCCGCCCCGCGGATCTCGAATCTCGAATCTCGAATCTCGGCGGCTCATGGCTGCTCCGTCGCTTCCTCGAGCGTGACCCTGCCGGTCGTGCCGGCGACCTTGACGGTCACGCGGTCCCCCTTGGGGTGGGCGAACGTGACAGCAGCTTCGGTCGCGGTGCCGTCGGGCTTGAACTCGAAGTACTTCTCCTTGGAGGTCGTGTCGTCCAGCGCACCCTCCAGCGCCTCGAGCGCGACGTCCGTCGGCAGCTCCTCGGGCTGTCCCCATGCGCCGGAGAGCTTGCGGAAGCTGCCGGGCTCGCGCAGGGGGTCGGCCTCGAACGCGAGGTAGTAGTAGGGCGTTTCGCTCCCGTCGGCGGGCGAGCTGACGACCATGATGCGGTGGCGGCGGAGCGTGAGGACCGCGTCGGTGCGGGCCTTGACGCAGGTCGCCATGAAGGTCTCGCCGGCCTTCTGCACCTTGAGGCCGGGGAAGAAGCCGCTGAAGGAGGGGGCGACGACGGCGGCCATGACGATGATGAGCATCATCACGAGAAGGACTTCGTAGATCGTAAACCCGGCAGCATCCACGCCCCGACGGAGACAGATTTCAGATTTCAGATTCCGGATCTCAGCAGACCCACGCGCGGCGCACGAAGCCCCACCCCGGCCGCAAGCATGCGGACTCACCACGGAGGCACGGAGACACGGAGGGTTATTCACGGATGTCACCCTCGCTGTCAGCGACGAGGATCGCGCGGAGCTGCCGGCGAACTCTCGTCTTGCGGTCCGGCCGGCGTGCCTCGACCCACTGGTCGAGCGTGGGAGGACCTCAGAAGAACGGCTCCTGCGTGAGCTGCTCCTTCCAGTCTCGGGGCACGTACGCGCCGAGTGCGCTCACGGTCGTCGCCGCAACGGACGCGGTCATGACCAGCGCGAGCATGAGCCTGCCCAGGGTGAAGCGCCAGCGGGGCCGCCTGGTGCCTTGGCGGCTCGCGCCCGTGATTCGAGATTCGTGATTCGAGATTCTCACTTCTCGATGTCGTCCTCCGTCCCCTGCGCCCCGTCCTTGCCGAACGACACCAGGTCGTAGCCGTCCGTGTTTTTGTCGCCCGGGCACTTGTAGTCGTAGGCGTTGCCCCACGGATCCTTCGGGACCTCGCTCGCGTCGAGATAGCGCTTCCACTTCTTCGGCTCCGGCGGAGTCGTCGGTTTGACCACGAGCGCCGTCAGCCCCTGATCGCTCGTCGGGTACGCCCCGTTGTCGATCTCGTACATCGCCAGCGAGTTCTTGAAGATGGCGATCTGCTGCCTGGCCGCGGAGACGTTGGCGTCGTCCGTCCGGCCCACGAGCCGCGGTACGACGATCGCCGCGAGGATCCCGATGATGACCACGACGAGCAGCAGCTCGATGAGCGTGAAGCCGCTCCGCCCGTTGCGCCTGCGCCTTGCGATCATTGCGTGCCTCCGGCTGAAATCCGAAATCCGAAATCTGACATCTTCATTTCCCGATCATGGAAGAGAGCGTGAACACGGGGAGGAGCATCGACACCACGACGAACCCGACGACGCTCGCCATCACGATCAGCAGGAACGGCTCGAAGAGCGAGATGAACACCTTCATCGCCCGGTCCACCTGCTTGTCGTACGAGTCGGCGACGTTCACCAGCACCTCGTCGAGGTTCCCCGACTCCTCGCCGATGGCGATCATGTCGAGCACCATCGCGGGGAAGTAGCGGCTTTTCCTCAATATTTCCGCCAGCGAGCGCCCCTGCTTGACGCCGGCGCTCGCCTCGTCGATGTCCTGCTGGAGGATGACGTTCGACATCGCCTCCTTGGAGATCGCCAGCGCCGAGAGGATCGGGACGCCGCTCTTGAGCATCGTGCCGAGCGACCGCGTGAATCTCGCGATCGCGTTCTTCCGCGCGATGTCGCCGAAGAGCGGCACCGTGATCTTGATCCGGTCGATCGTGCGGCGCCCGGTGAACGTCTCCCGCAGCCGCGCCCACGCGATCGGCGCGAGCACCAGGCACGCCAGCGGGGCCATCCAGTAGTCGCGGAAGAAGTAGCTCACCGCCATCGTGACCTTCGTCGGCCACGGCAGGGCCGCCTTCATGTTCTCGAAGATGGCGCTGAAGCGCGGGATGAAGAACATCATCAGGAACGAGATCGCGCCGGCGCCGAGCACGACCAGCAGGATCGGGTACGCCAGCGCGCTCCAGATCCGGCTCTTCAGCTCCTCGTCCTTCTCGATGAAGCTCGCCAGCCGGTAGAGCACGTCCTCGAGGAACCCGCCCGTCTCGCCCGCCTTCACCATGCTCGTGAAGAGGTGGTCGAAGAGCTTCGGGTACTTCGCGAGGGACTCGTGGAGCGGCTTGCCCCCCGCGATGTCCTTCGCGATCGCCCCGATCGCCTCCGCGAACTCCGCGTTCGAATTCTGGTTCTCGAGCGTCGAGAGCGCCTTGTGCAGCGGCACGCCCGCCTTGAGGAGGTCCGCCAGCTGCTGCGTGAAGAGCCCCACGTCCGCAGCCCGGACGCGCCGGCGCGCCTTGCGCTGGTCGACGCGCGCCCGCGCCTCGTCGCTGCGCAGCGCGACCTCGAGCGGGAACACGCCCTGCCGGCCGAGCGAGTCCAGGAGCGCCCGCTCGTTGTCGGCCTGCATCGTGCCCGCCACGACGCTGCCGTCGTCCTTCTTGGCCTTGTACGCGAATTGGGGCATCGGGTCAGATTTCGGATTTCGGATTTCGGATTTCAGCCGCGAAGCGAGAACCGCAACTGAAACCCGACATCCGGGATCTGAAATCTGGGCTCATCAGACTTTGTCCGCCTTCGTGATCCGGATGACCTCCTCCGGCGTCGTGACGCCAGCCCGGACGCGCTCCCACCCGTCCTCGCGCAGCGTCTTCATGCCCTTCTTCTCGACGCACACGCGCTTGATGTGGTTGGCGTTGTCCCGCCGCTGGATCATGTCGCGCACTTCGTCGTCGATCACGATCAGCTCGAACACGCCCTGCCGCCCGCGGTAGCCGGTGCCCCGGCAGTCCTCGCACCCCTTGCCGCGGAACACCGTGCGGATGTCCGACGGAATCACGCCCGCCGCGTAGTCGCCCACCGGCGCCTCCGCGCGGCACGACTTGCAGATGCGCCGCACGAGCCGCTGCGCCATCAGGCCCTCGACCGTGGAGCTCACGAGGAACGGCTCCAGGCCCATGTCCACCAGGCGCGTCACGGCGCTCGGCGCGTCGTTCGTGTGCAGCGTCGAGAACACCAGATGGCCCGTGAGCGCCGACTGCACGGCGATCTCCGCCGTCTCGAGGTCGCGGATTTCGCCGATCATGATGATGTCGGGGTCGTGGCGCAGGATCGACCGCAGGCCGTTGGCGAACGTCAGCCCCACCTTCTGGTTGACCTGGATCTGCTTGATGCCGGGGAGCTGGTACTCGACGGGGTCCTCGACCGTGATGATCTTGTCCTCGATCGAGTTGATCTTCTGGAGCGCCGCGTAGAGCGTCGTCGTCTTGCCGGAGCCGGTCGGCCCCGTCACCATCAGGATGCCGTGCGGCTCGGTGATCAGCCGGCGGAACGGCTCCAGCACGTGCAGCGGCATGCCGAGGTCCTCGAGCGTCAGCTGGATGTTCTGCCGGTCGAGGAGGCGCAGGCAGACGCCCTCGCCCCAGACGTTCGGGATGATCGACACGCGCACGTCGATCTCGTGGCCGAGCGCCCGGAGCATGATGCGTCCGTCCTGCGGGACGCGCTTCTCGGCGATGTTGAGGTTCGACATGATCTTCACGCGCGAGATGATGGCGCTCGTGAAGCGGCTGACCTCCTTGGGCACCGGCACCTGGTGCAGGATGCCGTCGATGCGGTACCGGATGCGCAGCTGGTCCTCCATCGGCTCGACGTGGATGTCGCTGGCGCGGTCGCGGATCGCCTCCGTGAAGAGCTGGTTGACGAACTTGATGAGGCCGGCGTCCTCGGCCATCTGGAGCGCCTCGTCGTCGGGCGCGCCGGTCTCCTTGAGGACCTGGATCTCCTCGCGCTGGGCGTCGACCATGCGGCCGACCTCGTCGGCGCCGACGCCGTAGTGCTTCCGGATGAGCCGCTCGATGTCCTCGGGACGGCCGATGACCGGCTCGACGTCGCACTTCGTCAGCAGGCGCAGCTCGTCGAGGACGTCGAGGTCGAGCGGATCGGAGAGCGCCACGCGCAGCGTGCCGTTCTCGCGCGAGATCGGGATGACCTTGCGGCGGAAGATAGTCTTAACGGCGACCTGCCCGAGGACGTCCGGCGCGATCTCGATGGCCGAGAGGTCGACGTACGGGATGCGCGTCTGCTCGGAGAGGGCGCGCAGGATGTGCTCCTCGCGGGCATGGCCGAGGCGGACGAGCGCCTGGCCGACGCGCTCGCCGGGCTGCCGCAGCCGCAGCGCCTCGTCGACGTGCGCGTCCGTCACGACGCCGTTCTTCGCCAGAATCTGGCCGAGCAGCATTGCTTTCCCACTTACGACAGATGAAATGGGCCCGGAGTTTCCCCCGGGCCCGATTGTTGCCTACCGAAGGATCCCCTGGCGGATGAGCTCCAGCTCCTGCTTGTAGGTCACGATCTCGGCGAGCGGCTTCTGCGCGTCCTTGACCCCCTTGTCCTTCTCCTTCCGGCCGGTGCGCAGGTCCTCGATCGACGTCTTGATCTCCTCTTCGCCCGCATCGGTCTTGCGGGCGAGCTCGTCGATCTTGCGGCGCGAGTCGCGCTCGTAGTCCTCCATCGCGTGCTGCGCCTCGACGACCTTCTTCACCAGGTCGCGGACCGCCGCGGCCTCCTCGGCGCTCTCGATCTTGAGGCGCTCCATGACGCCGCGCACGCGGTCGTCGACGGACGGGCGGCCCCGGCCGCCTCCGGGGGGGCCGAAGCGCGGGTTGTCGCCGCCCTGCTGGGCGTTCTTGACGATCTCGTCGAACTTCGGCTTCTGCTCGTCGGTGAGGAGCTCGCGCGTGCGCTTGATCGCGGCGTCGCGGATCTCCTTCATCTTCTTCTGGATCTCGTCGCGCTGCGGGCCGCTCTGGAAGAAGTCGCGCATCTCCTGGCGGATCTCATCGCGCAGCGCGTCGATCTTCGTGACCTGGTCGTCGGTGAGGTTGAGCTGCTGCTTGAGCTCGTCGGTGGACGGCATGG
>Ga0187892_10002844_pt1 | contig 33276 bp, 24 predicted proteins | sample MA1701073metaG_FD_139345 | JGI IMG/M metagenome (GOLD analysis project Ga0187892, IMG submission 139345) | Bio-ooze microbial communities from a basaltic lava cave in the Kipuka Kanohina Cave System on the Island of Hawaii, USA - MA170107-3 metaG ... | reverse complement strand
GTCGCAGACGTCAATGAAGCGGTGCGCACTGCCGTCGGTGGCATGCGTGTAGCGGAGACCGTCGAGGGCCGCGAGCGTTACCCCATCAGCGTTCTCTACGCCCGAGATTTCCGCGACGATCCGGAGCAGATCCGACGAGTCTTGCTGGCGACTCCGGCAGGCGCGCAGATACCGCTCGGACAGGTCGCGAAGGTGGCGCCCGCGACCGGCCCGCCGATGATCCGCAGCGAGGGGGGAAGTCTGGTCGGCTACGTCTTCATCGACACCGGTGAACGACCGATTCCGGCCTATGTCGACGAGGCCAAGGGAGTGGTAGCGGAGAAGGTGGCATTGCCCTCGGGTGTTCGGCTCGAGTGGGCTGGACAGTTCACCTACTTCGAGCGCGCCAAGGAACGTTTGACGATCGTTGCGCCGCTGACGCTGCTGATCATCTGCCTGCTGCTCTACTTCAATACCAAGTCGGTGATCGAAGTCGTGATCGTCCTGTTGGCGGTGCCGTTCTCGCTGATCGGCGCCGTGTGGTTGCTCTACATGCTCGACTACAATTTGAGCATCGCCGTTTGGGTCGGCATCATCGCACTCGCCGGGCTCGATGCCGAGACCGGTGTGGTCATGCTTCTGTATTTGACCCTATCGCACCGTCACGCGGTGGAGCAGGGGCGACTGCGCAATTTCGAGGACCTGCGTGAAGCCATTGTCGAAGGTGCGGCCAAGCGCATCCGGCCGAAGTTGATGACGGTGCTGACGACTTTCCTCGGGCTGCTACCGATCATGTGGAGTGACGGCACCGGTTCCGACGTCATGCGGCGCATCGCTGCCCCGATGGTCGGCGGCGTCGCGACGTCATTCCTTCTGGAGTTAACCGTTTACCCGGCGATTTTCGCGATTTGGAAGGGAAGGGAGGTCGAGCCGGGGGCTGCGAGCACGTGAGGCTCGCATAGCCAGCAGTGATGATGCCCTAGAGCACGAACACCGTCGCCAGACCCAGTAGCAATCCCATGCTGGCGACATCCGTCGCCGTCGTCAGGAAGATGCTCGAGGCTGTCGCCGGGTCAGCGCCGAGCCTTTGCAGAGTCAGCGGTACCAGCGCCCCGGAGATGCCGCTGATCATGCAGCTGCCAATCATCGCCAGGAAGACGACGAACGCCAGGGGAAGCGCCATCGGGTTCGCTTCCCAGGACGCCAGCACGAACATTCCCACCCCGGCGGATAGCCCGACGAGGGAGCCGTTCAACATGCCGAGAAGCGCCTCCTTTGCAACCAAGCGACGCTCCTCGCCGGGCTTGAGATCACCCAAAGTCATGCCGCGCAACGTCACGGCCAGCGCCTGACACCCGGTGTTTCCCGATTGTCCCGCCAGCACCGGCAGAAATACCGCGAGGATGACGAGCTGATCGATCGTGCCCTGAAAGACGCTTACCACGGCTCCAGCGACGAAGGCGGTGAGCAGGTTGAGTTGCAGCCAGGGATGGCGCAGCCGCAAGCTGCGTGGCCAACGCGTCGCCAAGCGTTCATCTTTCTCGACGCCGACCATGCTACCGGCTTGGGCGCTGACTTCGAACGCCTGCGCTTCGAACATCGCGTGACCGCGCACCGTTCCGACTAGACGCCCGGCGCCATCACAGACCGGGTACTCCGGAAAATGCCGATTGAGCGCCAGCTTCATGGCCTCGACGAGTGTCATGTCGGGCTTCACGTAGAACGGATCGGAAATCATGACGTCGCTGAGTTGCGCTTGTTTGTCGGCGAACAGCAGGTCGCGCATGGCGACGACACCGACGAGCCTGCCACCGTGATCGACGACGTAGACGTAGGTGATCATGGTCGCCTTCACCAGGCCGCGCAGTTGCTCGATGGCATCGCCGACGGTGACGTACGGATAGAAGATCGCACCCGCCGGCTCCATGAGACGTCCAACCGTGTTCTCTTCGTAGGCCTCGTTGCGCTGCCACTGTTGCCGCAGCTCCGGCGAGGCGGCGGCGATAACCGTGTTGTGACGCTTGGCGTAGAACTTTTCGAGAACGCCTTGCGCCTGCGAGGGGTTGAGCAGTTGCAACACCTCGACGATCATCTGATCGGAGTAGGCCGACAGCAGGCGTGCTGCTTCCGCAGGGTCGTGATGGGTGATTTGCTGGGCGAGATCGGCCACTGCCGGTGTGCCGCCTTCGGTCGGCACTTGGTCGGTTGCTTCATTGAGATCGGGCATGTTTCTCTCCGTCTCGTCGCCGGCGCGGACCGGCGCGCGCAGAATTTCTACAAGATCGTGTCCGCCAGCAATCGCAGGACGGCCGGGTCGCGCGTCATGGCGATCAGCGTCTTTACGGGCGTTCCCTTCCAAGCCTGCAGGCGGTCCTTGATGCGTGCCGGTGATCCGGCAAGCGAAATTGCATCGGCGAGCTCGTCGGGCACCGCGGCAAATGCCTCATCGCGCTTGCCGTCGAGGAAGAGCTGCTGCACCTTGCGTGCCGGTTCGCCGAAACCCATGCGCTCCATCAGGTTGAGATGAAAGTTGCGGCCGCGCGCACCCATACCGCCCAAATAGAAGCCTAGCGTCATCTTGATCGGCACCAACGCCTGTTGCAGGTCGTCGCTGACGATGACATTGACGCTAGCGGCGATGTCGAAATCGGGTCGTCGATTGGCGAGCGATTCCTTGTAGAGGTCGAAGGTGTCCGGCGAGCAGAACAGGGGCAGCCAGCCGTCAGCTACCTCGCAAGCGAGCGCCACGTTTTTCGGACCTTCGGCACCTATATACACCGGGATGTAGTTGCGTAGCGGATGCGTGATCAACTTGAGCGGCTTTCCCAGACGCGCGCCGCCGGGGTAGGGGAGCTTGTAGTGCTCGCCATCGAACGTGACGGGCTCCTCGCGACGCACCATCCGGCGGAAGAGGTCGATCCATTCACGCGTCCGTCCCAAAGGCTTGGGAAAAGACTGCCCGTACCAGCCTTCGACGACTTGTGGCCCGGAGACGCCGATGCCGAGGATCAGGCGCCCGCCTGACAGATGGTCGATCGTCGTCGCTGTCATTGCCGCACACGCCGGAGTGCGCGCCGACAGTTGCATGACCGAAGTCCCGAGTTTGATCTTCGACGTACGCGCTCCCATCCAGCAGAGAGTCGAGAAGCAGTCCGAGCCGTAGGCTTCCGCCGTCCATACGGAATCAAATCCCAGGCGCTCGGCTTCGAGAACCAGATCGATCGGATCTTCCGGCCCCATCATCCAGTAACCGAGCATCAATCCGAGTTTCATGCGTTCTCCTTTGGTGTGGTTCCGATGGCTGCGGCCGCCAGGCGCGACGGTGTTCCGACACTGGTGAGCCACAGCTGATGGATGGCTCGCGTCGCGCCGACGTGCAGCAGTCGCCGCGCCGAGGGATTCTCGGGGAAATGGCCCATGCTCGCCTCGATCAGTACGATGTAGTCAAACTCGAGTCCCTTGACCTGCTCGATCTCGGTCACCTCGATGCCCGGCGTGAAGCTGAAGTCCTGGTTGCGCACCCAGCGCAGCTCGGCCAGATCCGTGCGGTTGAGGCTCTCGTAGTACATCTCGCTCAGCGTCGGGCTCGGGGTGAGAAGCGCGACCGAGGCGAGCGGCTCATGCTTCGTCAGGTCGCGCAACGCCTCAGCCAGGAAGGCGACACAGGCGCCGTGCTCGGTGAAGCGGAACATCTCCACCGGCGGTCCGGATCGCGTCGTCAACGGCGGTTCATCGTCTTCACGCAGGTCGCCGAGAACAGCGATGGCGAAGTTGGCGATTTCTCGTGTCGAGCGATAGCTCACCTTCAATGTGTCGACCGCTGTCCCTTCGATCCCCAGCTGCGCGAAGAACTCGTGCCATGAAGTAAAGCCGCCGGCTTCAATGATTTGCTGCTGCGTGTCGCCGGCCAAGGTCATGCTCTGGTGCTCGTCGAGACAGTCGAGCAGCACACGTACTTCGAGCGGCGAGAAGTCCTGCACTTCGTCGATGGCGATGTGACGGTAGCTTAGCGGCGATCCGCCGCGGTCGAGCAGCGGCCCCACACGCAACTGCCAGGCGCGTAGGAGTAGAGGGTCGTCTTCGGGGTCGAGCTCCGGTTCGACGGTTTGATCGCCGCGCAGCCAGGCCATCAGATCGTCATGACGTTCGCGGTTCCAGTCAGCGGCACGCCTCAGCTCGTCGGCGCTGAATGCGTCGGGAGCGACGCGTGCGAAGACATCGTCGAGAATGCGGCGTTGCGACAAGATGCTTCCCCAGTCGTCGATCACTTGTGTCGCTGTCGCCTTGCCGGGAACGGTGGCGACCTGCTCGGCCAGCGCGACTAGCAGCGCCGGATGGAGCTTGAGCTTCTGCACCACGGCAGGAGTCGTCTCGCGTAGCTCGCGCGGCAACTTCGGCAGCAGACGGCGCCGGCAAGCGGCGGCCCACTCGCGGAACGTCAGCACGCGTACGCCGTCGACGCCGAGCGCCGGCAGAACGTGGCTGACGTAGTTGCGCAGGGCCGGCGAGAATACGATGAAAAGCGTCCGCCCAGACTCGATTGTCGGATCGTCGTAGGCCAGAAAGGCGATACGGTGCAGGGCGACTGTCGTCTTGCCGGAACCCGCGGTGCCGCGGATGACGACGAGGCCGGCCGACGGGCGGGTGATCAGCTCGAATTGCTCCGGATCGATCAGCCCGGCGATGTCCGGCAGGTGCTTGTCGGCGCGTTGACGGACGCCGGTGGCGTGCGTGCCGAGGCGACGTTCGGCCCCTTCCGCGCCATCGTATACCCGCAAGGCCGCACGCTCGCCGCCGGCCAGTCGCGGTTGCTCGCGCCGGACATGAAGCCAGCCGTCGCCGTCGGCGACGAAGGTTCCTTCCGGCGCTTCGACGCGCTCCAAACGGCGATCGCGGATGGCGACGGTGCGGCGCGTAACGACCTTGCCGGCGCGCAGCCGCTCGGCGATCTCTTCTTCATACTCGTCGCCCTGCCGGTAACGGTAGAAGATCGAAGAGATCGGCGCGTGACGCCAATCGACGATGCTGACGCCGCCGCGGATGAGCGTCGCCTTGCCGAGACAGAGGTCCCATTCGCGCCGATCCTCGAGCAATCGCAGGTGACCAAAATAGGGTGAATTGCGGTCGACTACGGGTGCCTTGCGTGACTCGCGCAGCTGTTTGAGCAGGGCCGACTGGCGGTCCCACTGCTGCATCAAGGCGCCTTCGTCCTTGGAATCTGTGCCGTCCACCAGGGCTTGGCGGATGCGCTCGAGCTCGTCGACGAGCGCCTCTTCCGAGGGCGCCGAGTTTGCCGGGCCGTCATCGACGGCGTTGATCACGCGTCGCAGAAGCCCCAACTCTTCGTTGACGATTTTCTCGTTCACCGTGGCCGATCACGCTATGGCGGAGCGAGGGTGAGCGCAAGAGGCGAACGGGAGAGGGAAAGGGAGGGGGCGCTCTTTACCCGACCGCGTCGTTCACGCTACTCATCGGAGTCGGTTCGAGGGAGGAGAGCGGTGGAAGAGTTCAGCAGCGAAGAACGCCAGGCTTTATCGCCGTACTTTACCAATCTCGACGAGCCCGTCTTTGCCCTGCGCAATCTACCGGAGGTCGTCAAGGGCGCTTTGTTCGCGCGCTACTCGCGCTCGCCCAAGTCATTGCGCCGCTTGTTTCTCGACGAGTTCCTTGATCGCGTCGACAAACCCGAGGCGGAGAGCGCTGTCGGTGTCGAGCGCGCCGACCGCCTGTACGAACGCGTCTTCAACGAGTACGGCGACGATTCCGTAGCCCAACTCGGCGGCGCACACATCGCCTGCGAAGGCGCTTCCAACATCCTCACCAAGGTCCTCGAATGGGGCCGCCTCATGGCCTATCTCGAGCAGTCGACGCGCTACATTGCCTATACCGACAAGGTTGCCGGTCAGTGGAAATATCTGGTCCCAGCCGAGCTCGACGGTACCTCAATCCGACAACGGTATTGCGATGTCCTCGACCTGGCGTTCTCGACCTACGCCCACTGGCTCGAGCCGATGGACGCCCACTACCGCGCGCTGCATCCGAAGACGGCAGAAGATTCACCGGGCGTCTACAACCGCACAATCCGCGCCAAATCGCTCGATACGCTGCGCGGCCTGCTGCCGGCTGCGACTCAATCGAATGTCGGCTTGTTCGGTACCGGCCAGGCCTACGAGGCCTTGTTGCTGCGCATGCGTTCGCATCCGCTCGAAGAAGCGCGCCGCTACGGCGACCTCATGCTGGTCGAGCTGCGTAAGGTGATTCCGGCTTTTCTCAAGCGCATCGACCAGGCCGATCGCGGCGTGGTTTGGAGCGAGTACCTCGCTTCGGCACGCTCGCGTGTCGCGCGCCTGGCGAGCGAGCTGCTGGGCAATGTCGCGCCGGACGGCCGCGACGAGGTGTCACTGGTCGAGTTCGACACCGACGGCGAAACCAAAGTCGTCGCAGCGGCGCTCTATGCCGTCACCGATCTTCCGGATGACCAGATCCTTGCCCGCGTCCGTGCCATGACCGGCGCCCAACGCACTGAGGTGCTGCGTGCCTACGTCGGTGAGCGGAAGAACCGCAGACACAAGCCAGGACGGGCTTTCGAACGCACGCGCTACCGCTTCGACATTCTCACCGACTACGGCGCCTTCCGCGATCTTCAGCGCCATCGCTTGCTGACACTCGAATGGCAGCCGCTGACGCCGCGACACGGCTACAGTCTTCCCGAGTCCGTCGAAGACGCCGGTGGGCTCGACGATTGGCGCAAAGTCATGGACGCCTCCGCCGAGCTACACCACGCGCTGTCGCGCGCCGGGCTCGCCGAGGTGGCTCCGTACGCCGTAGCGATGGCGTATCGGGTGCGTTTCTACATGGATCTCGACGCCCGCGAGGCGATGCACATGATCGAGCTGCGCACCGCGCCGCAAGGGCATCCGGCCTACCGCCGCGTCTGTCAGCGGATGCACCGCTTGATCGGCGAACAGGCGGGCCATACGGCGATCGCGGCGGCGATGACCTTTGCCGATCATTCCGACGTGGCTCTCGAACGGCTCGAGGCCGAGCGCGCGGTTGAACGGCGCCGGCTCGGCGGAAGGTGAATCGCTGATCGGCGACGGTTTGCCGGCATTTCCGGGAGGACAGACCAGATGAAACGCATCCTGATCGTCACGGCGCTCGCCGTCGTCTTGCTCGTCGCCGTCCTCCTGGGACGCGCACTGACGCTGCGCTCGCGCCAGATCACAGTCGAGCCGGTTGAGCTGGCTCAGGTCGATACCGATGCCGTCGTTCGGCGCTTCAGCGGCTCCCTGCGTTTCCCGACCGTGTCGATCGAGGAAAAGGGAGAGTGGCAAGCCGATGCGTTTCGCGGCTTTCTCGACTACGTCGCACAGAACTACCCGCTGGTGCACACCCGCCTGCGCAAGGAGCTGGTGAACGAGTACAGTCTGCTCTACACCTGGGAAGGGCGGAATCCGCAGCGCAAGCCCTTCCTCCTACTCTCACACTACGATGTCGTTCCGGTCATTCCCGGTACGGAAGACAAGTGGGAGCACCCGCCGTTCAGCGGCGATGTCGCCGACGGTTTCATCTGGGGCCGCGGCGCCCTCGACGACAAGTTCGGCGTCATGGCGATCCTCGAAGCGGTCGAGCTGTTGTTGAAGCAGGGTTTCCAGCCGGAGGCGACGATCTACTTGTCCTTCGGTCACGATGAAGAGATCGGCGGCCCCGAAGGTGCACAGCGCGTAGCTGCGTTGCTGGAGTCGCGCGGCGTGTTCCTCGACTTTCTGCTCGATGAAGGCGGCGCGATCGTCAATGGTACCGTTCCCGGCGTCGACGGACTGGTTGCCGCCGTGGGCATCGCGGAGAAAGGGTCGGTGACCGTCGAGGTCATCGCCCGGGCTGCCGGCGGACACTCGTCTTCGCCACCGATGCACACCGCGATCGGCATCCTCGGCACGGCGATTCACAAGCTGGAGCGCGAGCAGATGCCCAAAGAGCTGCGTGGAGCGGCCTTGCGTTCGTTCGAATACGCCGGCCCGGAGATGCCGTTGATGTACCGGGTCGCGTTCGCCAACCTCTGGCTGTTCAGGCCGTTGATCGAAGCGCAGCTGGAATCGAAGTCGCCGGCGACCAATGCGATGCTCAGGACGACCACGGCTGTCACCGTCGTCGAGGGCGGGGTGAAATCGAACGTTTTGCCTACCGATGCGCGGGCGTTGGTTAATTTTCGGATTCTACCGGGGGATACCGCCGACTCCGTAGTCGAACACGTCAAGCGCGTGGTCGGTGACCCTTCGATCGAGGTGCGGGCGATGCCCGATTCGCGCGAAGCATCGGAAGTGTCGCCGGTCGATACTGCCGCCTTTAGCCAGCTGCAGAAGGCGATCGGCGAGGTATTTCCGGGAACCCTGGTGACACCATACCTGACCGTCGGTGGAACGGACTCGCGCTCCTTCATTACCCTGACTCCGAACATCTACAAGTTTGCGCCGATCGTGGCCGGCCCCAGTGACCTGCCGCGTTTACACGGCCTCAACGAGCGGGCGAGCGTGGAGAACTACGTCAAGGCGATACAGTTCTTCGTGCAGGTCATCCGCAACTCGCACGCCGGCTGATGCGCGCCGCGCAGGGCCCTACGGGCGCGGACGCTTCGCGGCTTTTCCAGAGTAGCTTTCCAACTTCAGAGCCGACAGCAGAAACTTCACGAACGAACCCAGCCCCGGCGTGAAATGATGCTTCGTCATGGCATCGAAGAGCCGGTACTTCTCCGCTGTGTAGGGATACCAGTTGGCTTCGATCTTGGCGCTGTCCTTGTCGATCAGCACGGACTTGACGTTACAGAAGGTATGCAAGCCGAGGTCGCCCTTGTAGCGTCCGAACCCGCTATTCTTGACCCCGCCGAAGGGCAGGGCGGGGTTGGCTTCCGTCGCCATCACATTGTTGATCGATACTCCGCCGGCACGGAGTGCCCGCGCCACCCGCCGAGCACGGTCGAGATCGGCACTCCAAACACTCGCGGTCAGTCCGTATTCCGAATCGTTCGCCCGCCGGATGACGTCGCTTTCGGAGGCGAACTTGAACAGTGGCAGCACCGGCCCAAAAGTCTCGTGGCGCGCAACCTCGGTGTCGTCACCGGCATTCTCGAGGACGATGGGTGGAATCATCTTCGACGTGCCGTTCCACTCGGCTCCCGACAAAACCACGGCTCCAGTCGCCTTTGCCTGCTCGATCTGGCGACGGATGATGTCGATCTGAAATGTCGTGGTCATCGCGCCGATGTCAGCGTCACCGTCGCGGTCGGTTTCCTGCTTGATGCGTCCAACCTCGCGCAGCAGCGCGGCCTTGAAAGGCTCGTAGATCGACTCATGAACGTAGATGCGCTCGACCGAGGTGCATGACTGCCCTGTGCAGGTCAGTCCGCCCCAGGCAGCGCCCGCCGCGGCGCGCTCGATGTTGGCGTCTTCGAAGACGATCATTGGGTCTTTGCCGCCGAGCTCGAGCTCGACGGGAATCATGTGCTGTGCCGCCTGCGTCAGGATGCGCTTGCCGGTCTTCGTGCTACCGGTGAACATGATCTTGTCGGGTTTCTCGTCGATCAGCGCCGAGCCGACGGCGCCGTCACCATAGACGATCTGTACCCAATTCGGCGCGAACGTCGCCGAGTGCAGGAGATCCTCGACCAGTCCTTCCAGCGGCGTCCACTCCGAAGGCTTGTAGAGCACCGTGTTGCCGGCGACGAACGCCGCGGCGATCGGTACGATGGCCTGGTAAAAAGGGTAGTTCCAAGGTGAGATGATGAGCACCGTGCCGAGCGGCTCGAAGTAGAGCCAAGAAGTCTTGCCCATCAGTACGATCGGCGTGTGGATCTTTCGGTCGGCCAACGCCTTGGCAGCGAATTTCTCCAACCAGGCGAGAGCATCGAGAACGCCGAAGATTTCGGAGATCAGAGCGTCGGAACGCGACTTGCCGGTGTCGCGCTGCACGCGTTCGATGATCTCGTCGCGCCGTTCGAGGATGATCTGACGCAGGGAGGCGATGTGCTCCAGGCGTTCGGCGATGGTGAGCCGTTGCAGCGATAGCGCTCCGGCGCGGGCCCGTTGCGCCGCATCGGCCGCTCGTTTGAGCGTCGCACCTTGTGCGTCGTCGATTGCAGTCACGCCACTTGCAGCTGTCGCCATCTGACTCATCCCGCCTCCGATACGCGCTCCTCGAGGTCGTCATCACGCTCGACGATCTTCGAGTCCCAGTGGATCGCCTTCAGCACCGACGGCTCCGGCCCGAGGTCCGAGTAGTACAAAGTCATGACCACGCCCTTGATCCCCAGGTTTGCCATGCGGCACGCACCCGCGAGCGGCTCCGGCAGGCTGCGGCCCTTTTCGGTCAAGCTCATGATCCAACTGATGATCAAGCGAGGCAGGAAGCGGAAGATGGTCAGCAGGGCCTTCACGCCGTTGAGATCGGTCTCGTACATGTAGTCGAGCATGCGGTCGACATGCTCGATGGCCCCGGAGCGCGAGAAGGAGGGTAGCTCGCCGTCTCCCGGAACGACGACGTCGCCGGCTTTCTGCAAACCGATGAGCTGGGCCGCGGTAAGATGCTTGGAGGTCATGGTCGCGCCTCCGCCAGGATCTGCTCGGCGCCTTTGAGCGACAGCGCCATGATCGTCAAAGAAGGGTTGATGCCCGGTGCGTTGGGAAAGATGCTCGAGTCGGCGGCGTAGATGTTCTTCGTCCCGTGGAGTCGGAACTCCGGCGACACGACCGAACGTTGCGGATCGGTTCCCATGTTGCAGCCCCCCATCAGGTGGAGGCCGATGGCGATGTTGCCGGGGATGATCTCGCGCGCACCGGTCGACAGGAAGATGTTGCGAACCGCTGCCAGCCCGCGATCGCGGCGGGCAGCGTCTTCCCGGTTGAGTGATTTCTCAATCACCGCGCCGCCGTTGCGTTTGACGCGGATGCGTCCGGGATGGGTGTCGCGTACCGCGACTTCGATGCACGCGAAATGCGACGTTTGCTTCATGCGTCGTTGATGTTCCTTACCGAAGCCGGGGACGAGCATCGCCAGTGCCGCCGGCGGGCCGTAGACGTTCTCGAGCTTGAAACCGCTGCGGCGAAAGCCGGGGTCGGCTGACTTCAGGGATTGAAGCGGGCCCTTGTGCGCGTTCACCGGCTCTTCATAGACGCCAAGGTTCATGTACTGCGGGTGCGTATAGAAGTTGTATCCCAGGCGCGGCAGGCGATCGGCGAAGCCGGATCGGAGCAGGAGCTTCGAGTTGCCGATCGCACCGGAGGCCAATACCAGGCGGCGACCGCGGAAGGTCTGCGACTCACCGCTGCGCGAGACGGCGCTGACGACGACGATCTCGCCGTTGTGTGTCACGCCTTGAGCTTCGATCTCCGGAACCAGCCTTAGTCCGGCGTCCAGAGCCCGCCGCAGCACCGTGACCGGCGTGCTTTGCTTGCTGTCGATACGACAACCCCACAGACACTCGATGCAGTCGTTGCCATCTTCATAATGGCAATTGCGCTGCGCCCGGCGCAGGGGAGCCCATTGGTAGCCGTTGTTCTCGAATCCCTGCCGGAAGATCTCGGCGTTGCGGTTGCGGTACTTGGTCGGGACGTTCTGCATGCAGATGCGGCCTTCAGCTTTGTCGTACCATGGCGCCAAGCCTTCGCTGCTGAGAAAAGGTACCGCCGAAGCCTCACGCCATGAATCGAGGGCGTCATCGTCGAAGCGATCGACCAGCGCCTGATTGACGATCGAGCCGCCGCCCACCACTTTCGGCCGCAACAGGCCGATACTGGCGTCGTGGTTTAGCTCGATGCCACCGCCCCAATACAGCTGCGAATTGGCGTCGACTTCGTTGCGCGGGTAGGTCTTGCGGTTGAAGAACTTTCCGGCCTCCAGCATGACGCAGCTCATACCCGCTTGCGTCAGCTCATCGGCGATGAACGAGCCTGACACGCCGGCGCCGACGATAACGGCGTCGTAGACAGTTTCACTCATGTGCCGGATCCGAAGGGCGGTGCACCCACACCCACCGCAGATACCACGCGAGACCCACGGCTCCCGCTGCCGCCAGCCCGCTGCGCAGCAACGCCGAACCGTCGCCGCCCGTATATCGGCGAAACTCCCACAGGCAGTACCCCGCAAAAAGCGCGATCGCGCTACCGATCAAAATCTTGTGAGCCGTCAACAAGGTCATGTCGTGCCAGCCCGTGTCCGTTCGTGTTTGTCCGTGTCCCAAACCCTACCGCAGCGCCGGTATCATCTCTCCGTGCGCCGCGAGCAGATCATCGACCAGTGCCCAGATCTGGTCGAGCGTAAGTTCAGCGGCGGTGTGCGGATCGAGCATGGCAGCGTGGTAGACGTGCTCGCGCTTGCCGGTCAATGCAGCTTCGACGGCGAGTGACTGAACGTTGACGTTGGTCGCAATCAACGCCGCCAATTGCGGTGGCAGGTCGCCGATTTTGGTCGGCTGAATTCCGTTGCCATCGACCAGGCAAGGTACTTCGACGCAGCAACCTTGCTGGAGATTGGTGATCAATCCGTCGTTACGAACGTTGCCGTAGACAACCCGTGGCTTGCCGGTCTCGAGGCTATGGATGATGCGGGCGCCGTACTCGTGACTGCGCTCGACCGCGGCGATTGGCTCATCGCCTTCAAAGAAGGTCTTCATGTCGCACCAGAAGCGATCCATGAAGTCACAGCGGGTGATGTACTCGTCGAGCGGGACGTTGAAACGGTCGATCAATGCCGGCTGGTCTCGACGGATGAAGTAAGGGGTGTACTCGGCGAAGTGTTCACTCGACTCGGTGACGAAGTAGCCGAGGCGTGTCAGCATTTCATAGCGCACGCGGTTGTTGTCGGGTACGCGGCCGTCGGCGACGACTTTGCGGATCAGCGGATACAGATCTTCGCCGTTGCGCTCGAAGCGCAGATAGAAGGACATGTGATTGATGCCGGCGGCCTGATAGTTGATGTCGCCGTACGGTACGCCGATGTCGTGCGCCAACTCCATCGCCGTACCCTGCACGCTGTGGCACAGGCCGACGGTCTTAATGGCGCTCGAACGCGCCAGCGCCCAGCAGTTCATCGCCATCGGGTTGGTGTAGTTGAGCAACCAGGCATCAGGGCAGAGTTGCTCCATGTCTTCGGCGATGCTGCGCAGCACCGGATAGGTACGCAGCAGGCGCATGATACCGCCTATGCCGAGGGTGTCGGCGATGGTCTGCCGCAGTCCGTGTCGCTTCGGTACCTCGAAGTCGACGACGGTGGAAGGACGATAGCCGCCGACCTGGACCGTGTTGATGACGTAATCGGCGCCGTGCACTGCCTCACGCCGGTCGAGGTGGGCGGTGATGGTTGGCTTCGAATTGGTTGCGGTAGCGACCTTGTGGGTCATCCGTTCGGCCGTCCGCAGCCGGTCGGCGTCGATGTCCATCAATGCGATATGCGCGTCGGCGAGCTCCGGGAAAAGGAGGATGTCGCCAATCAGGTTCTTCGCAAAGACGACGCTACCGGCTCCGATCAGAGCGACTTTGGCCATGGCTTGGTCCTTCGAGTGAACGGCCGAGGCACCGCAAGGCGCCTCGCCCTGGTTCTTCTAGCGCGTCGACCCCGGGGAGACAATTCAACCGCCGCGGACAAATCAGCGCTTCCCGGGTTGCCAGGGCTGTCCGGGAAGGGGCTCGCGGCTGGTCGCAGGACGGAATTTGCGTTGAAACATCGGCTACTCATACTATTGAAGGCAACTTGGGACGTCCGCAAGGGCGGGTGGGGGCAAGTCGCTTGTTTGTAGCTGGAGGTTCTCACTGCAATGGCAGGTCCCCGCGTGCACGTCTCCCCGGTTGTAAAGCGCTTCTGCGTGCTCGGGACCGTCCTGGTCGTCATCGTGGCGTCGCTGGTCGGGCTGACCCACGTTCGGACCACCATCCTTTCGGCAGTGCGAGCCTATGTCGGCGGCGAAGGCTTATGGTCCAAAGGGCAGAAGGATGCTGTTCACTACCTGACACGCTACGCCGATGGCGGCGCTGAGGCCGACTTCGCGCGTTATCGGCGAGCGATCGCCGTGCCTCTGGGCGACCGCCGGGCGCGCGTCGAGCTCCAAAAGCCGAATCCCAATCTCGACATTGTTGCGCAAGGCTTCATCCAAGGTCGCATCCATCCGGACGACGTTGCTCCAATGGCATGGCTGTTCCGTCGCCTCCGCGGCTTCGTCAGCTACATGGATCAGGCAATCGATGTCTGGGCGCAAGGCGACCGGGAAATCGCGCGATTGGTCCACCTCGGCGAGCATTTGCACGAGCGGATGGAGTCGGGCCGCGCCGACCCCATCTACCTGCGCCGAACGTTGAGCAAGATCGACGCCCTCAACATTCGACTGACGCGCCAGGCAGACGCATTTTCCGAGGCTCTAAGCCAAGGCAACCGTTGGGCAGAGGCGGTTCTCGAGCAACTGACCTACGTTGTGACCGCACTCATTCTGACCTGGGGAATCGCCGTTGCCTGGCTGACCTTGCGGCAGATGCACCTGTCGGAGCTCGTCGTTCGGCGCAGTGAAGCGGCGGCTCGGGAGGAAGCGCAGACTTCCGCGGCGCTGGCGCGGGTCGGTCACTCGCTGATTTCCTCCTTCGACCGGCCCGATCTTCTCGAAGAGCTATGCCGTTTGTCGGCGCAGGCGCTCGGCTGCGACTGCAGTCAGATCATGTTGCGCAAGCTCGACAGCGCCCAGTATTCCGTGGTTGCCACCTACGGCCATACGGCCGAGGAGCGCGAGATGCTCCTTGCTCTCGGGGTCGAAGCCAATCTGATCGAGCCGTTTGCCGACGCACTGCACCGGCGGGAGATAATTCAGCTGCGGGTCGCGCCGCCCGGCGACCATCACCCGTTGGCTGACCTGGGCAGGCAGCTCGCTATCACCCGCGCTCTTGTCGTGCCGCTACGCTACGGTACCGAGTTCGTCGGCTATCATAGCGTCTGCCGGCGCGAAGCCACCGAGAAATTCAGCGAACAGCAAGAGCGGCTCGCCAGAGGTATTGCACAACTGGGTTCGATGGCTCTGGAAAATTCGCGGCTGCTAGAACAGCTGCACCGCGCCGACCGCTTCAAGACCGCCTTTCTGGCGTCGATGTCCCACGAGTTGCGCAATCCGTTGAACGTCATCATCGGCTACCACGACATGCTTGCGGACGAGACCGTGGGTTTGCTCAGCAATGAGCAACGCAACATGTTGCAGCGCGCCGACACGAGTGCCCGCGAGTTGCTCGATCTGGTGATGAACACGCTCGACATCAGCCGCTTCGAAGCCACCAGAGTTGCCCTGGAGCTGGAGGAGATCGACGTCGCTCAGCTGATCCATGACATTGAGGCTGAAACACGCGCTCAGGCTCGCAAGCCGAGATTGGAAGTGGTGTTCGGTGTCTTCGACGGTGCCCTGTCGCTGTACACCGACCGGATCAAGCTACGCATGGTGCTCAACAACCTGGTCTCCAACGCCATCAAGTACACGCCCGAGGGCCGCGTGGTGATTTCCTCATCCAGGCGGAGTGGGGGAGTCGAATTCTCGGTCAGCGACACCGGGCCGGGCATCCCTGCCGCTGCGCTTGAGATGATCTTCGAGCCCTTCTTTCAGCTCGAGCAGAAAGATGACAGCCCGCGTGACGGCGCCGGACTCGGCCTCTATCTCGTCCGCCGGCTCGTCGATGCGCTCGGCGGCACGGTCAAGGTCGACAGCGAAGCAGGTCTGGGTTCGACCTTTCGTGTGTGGATACCGACCCAGCTGCGAGCCGTGCGCAAAGTAGCGTGACGGCTACTGCCCGGCAGGACTGCGAACCTCCCGCGGCGGTATCGACCGCTAGGCGTTGTCCCGGATCGCCTTCGGCCCGCAGACGTTTTTCCAAGGGCGTGCGCCTGATAGCATCGACCGCATGACGGACCGCATCGACTTTCGCAGCATGATGACCCTCGAGCCACATGGGCCCGACACCTTCGTCGCCACCGGCCCGCGCTATCCGTGGGGTGGGTTGTACGGTGGCCAGATCGTCGCGCAGGCGCTGCGCGCCGCATCGTTGACGATCGATCCGGGTTACCGCCTGCATTCGCTGCACGCCTACTTCATTCGCCAGGGCGATGCCGAAGAACCGATTCGTCTGGAAGTCGACCGCATCCGCAACGGCCGCACCTTTCTCACTCGACGCGTGGTCGCGCGCCAGTCCATCGGCGCGATCCTCAACATGTCGACCTCCTTTGCCCTGCTCGAGACGGGCACGGAGGTGCAAACGGCGACCATCCCCAATGTTCTGTCGCCCGACGCACTAGCAAGCGATAGTTGGGGAACGTTCATCGATCGTCGCTTCCTGAAGGCCGATATCGGTCCCGGCCGCGTCGGCGCTTGGCTGCGTCTCCAGGAGGATCTGGGAGACGACGATCTGCTGAACGCCTGCGCGCTTGCGTATCTGTCGGACGACCTGCCGACCGATGCCGTCGTCGCCTGCCATCCCGACCGCGCGCCGCGTGGCAGCGGCGAGCGGCGCTTCTGGAACGCCAGCCTGGATCACGCGATCTGGTTCCACCATCCCACTCGAGCTCGCCAGTGGCACCTGCACGACTTCACCTGTCGCGGCCTGGTTGGCACACACGGTCTTTCGATCGGCTCCATCTTCGACCAGAATGGACGGTGTGTGGCGACGGTCTCGCAGGAAGTATTGATTCGCCCGCGAAGAAGCAGCGCGTAGGGGCGATTGCATCCGCATTGGCCCGAAGCGCAAGAAAGCGTGTAGGAGGAAAGCCATGAGACTCGCTCTGGCGATCGCAACGGTTCTCACTGTAGCGACAGCGAACAGTGGCTGGGCGAGATGTCCGGGTGACTTCAATCTCGATGAGTTGACGACGGTCGACGAAATCGTCGCGGCGGTCGACTCAGCTCTCAACGGCTGCCCCGCACCAGTCGGTTGCCCGTTGCGTTTCGATCAGCGCGCCGGCGAGGACGATGTATGCTTCTTCGCCGGTCGCCATCATCCACTTTGTGGGATCTCCAATCTCGAGGCTACCTTCTTCAGCAATGGCGAGGACATGATCGTCAGTTTCTTCAACCCGGACATCGACTTCTTTGCCGAGGTGGCCGACGACGGCATCGCCGTCCTTTACGCTTGGCAGGAAGTGGGCGAACCGCCCCAAGACCCGGTTGAAATCCAGGGTGAGGTGCTGCTCAGCGACCCGCCGCGAGAAGCGTTGACGGTTTCGCCGTTCGAAAGTCCGTTCGACATCGAGAATTGCGATTTCGAGCGTTACGAAGGGCGTTTCGCGGAATACCTGTCGTTGTCCTCCTCGTCTTCGGCCGGCTCCGCGGCGGCACCGGCGACTCGAAGGGCAGCGCGCAATGCCGCAACGAAAGTCCGGCTGCGCACGATAAAAGCCGATGCGCGCCTCTCGCGCCTGAAGGATGAGGCGATGCAGCGCAGGCAGCAACCGGGACCTTCCAAGGCTCGGCGCCGATCCGCGACCTCGGTGAGACCGCAGGTCGGTGTGAAACCCTGATCCATGCGGCGACCGGAGTTGCGGTTCGCATTGATCATTCCACGACGGCCGTGAGTGGGCCTGTGTATACGCGCCGCGTGTCGCTCGACCGGCGGATGCACGGTGCCGTTTACGGCGTCGTCCTGTTGATGCCGTTCAGCGTGCTGTATCCCCTGTCCGAGCCGCTGGGTCCGGGTGAGGTTGCGCTGTACGTGAGGGCTGGCCTCGAGCTAGCAGACATCCCAGCTGGCATTCTCCTGCTGCTCGCCGCGTTCGACCGCTGGTCGATGTGGCAGGACGGTGTGTCGTCTCAGCGAACGCCGGTGTTTGCGGTGCTTGTCCTGTCGGTAGCGTTATTCGGAGTGGCCAGTATCGTTGCCGCCGACGCGCCGCATCTGGCTGCATTCATGGCGATGCGCTGGTTGTTGGCGGCGGGTGTGCTCTGGGCGATCATCCAGGTACGCGTCTGCCCGCAACGGCTTGCAGGTGTCCTCGCCTTCACCGCTTGCCTTCATTGTGTGGTTGCCGTGCTCCAGGTCTGGCGCGGCGAACCGCTCGGTCTCCCGGGCGAGCTGGCGCTCCCCCCGGATCGGATGTCGGCGTCGGTTGTGCATCTGGGTGAGAGAGTCTGGCTGCGGGGCTATGGACTGACCTTTCACCCGAATGTGTTGGGCGGGTACGCCGCGGTTGCACTCACACTACTGATCCCGCTGTTGTCGAGTCGCCTGGTGCAGCTCGCTGCGTGTATACTGGTCGTAGGTTTGGCGGCGACCTTGTCGCGCTCCGCGGGGCTCGGCCTGGTTGTAGTCGTGCCTCTCCTCATTGGATGGCTTTGGAGGGTGGACACTGCTGCGCGTCCGGCGCTGCGGCGGGCGGCTGTCATACTCGCGTCTATCACGCTGGTGTCGGGAGTTGTGTTTTGGAAGCCGATTACTGTCCGTCTGGCTCCAGTGCTCGAGTTTGGGCCTTCGGCAGGGGATCGGGATGCGGCCGAGCAGCTTTCACTGGTTGGCAGAGGGCGATTGAGCGCGATTGCCGTCGAGATCATGTTGCGCCATCCGCTTCTCGGTGTCGGCGCAGGGAATTTCCCCGTTGCGCTCGAGGCGGCCAGGAGTCGTATGTTGCCGGAGTATGTTCACAGTGTACCTCTGCTCCTGGGTGCGGAGGTAGGAGTCGGTGGATTGATCGTTTGGCTGGCGATCGCTGTGTGGACCGGTTTTGTGCTCGTGCGCAAATCTCCGTCGAAATGGACGGTTGTGGCCGCCGCGGCGTGGTCGGTGCTGTTCATTGTCAGCCTGTTCGATTGTTACCCGTGGTCGCTCAACGCCGGGCGGCTGTTGACGGTGACTGTATTAGCGCTGCTCGAATGTTCTCGAAGCGATCCGGCTAGGCTCGGCCCGGGGGCATGATCTTTTCCCAAAGGCTGCCGCCGACGAAGGCAAGAACCCGGCCGATATGGCCGCACATGCCCATCAAATGTCGCATGAACGAGCGATGCCGCGAGATGAACAGAAACGGCAGAACGACGGCATATGCAGGAATGGCGACAAACGAGGTCAGGAGGATCGCCCAACCTTGGCTGCTGGGATGCCCTGCTCGCAGCAGGGCGCGCTTCAGCAGGTATCTGCGAGAGCAGCGCTCGCTCGGGATGCACTCGTGGACCTTGGCTTCAGCGCACCAAACGAAACGCCGACCGCCGGCGATCTGCCGCCTGAAGAAATCGACGTCCTCGCCACCAAACCGAAATTCAGCCCGAAAGCGGTTTGCTGGATCGTCGAAGACCGCACGGCGTATCAGAACGTTGCCGGTCCGCGTTTGCTTCCATCTGAGGACGGTACCGGTCCGTGGTGATGGTCGCTCGAAGCATCTGCCGCGGACTGCCCAATCCGGCGGCGGTGATAGGAAGCGTGGAATGACCGGGCCGAGCACCCCGTCGGGAGCGTAGGCGAGCATCGCTTCGAAGAGCCGCAGGAGCCAGTCTGGAAACGGCTCCTCATCGTCGTCGATCATGGCCAGGAATTCACCGGTTGCGTTCGCGACGGTTCTGTTGCGTGCCAGCGCGATATTCTGGCGCGGCTCGACGTCATAGGAAATCGCCAGCGGGGCTTTGGCGGCGAAGTCGCTCACAACCGCGCGCGCCGACTCGAGATGATCGTTGTCCACGATGCTGATGGAGTGAGTGAAGCGGCCCTCGGTCTCCTGTGCACAGAGCGCGGTCAACAATGGGGCAAGGTATTCCGGCCTCTTGTAGGTGCAGACGCAAACGCAGATGTGGGGGTTGGCCGCTGCTTCCGTGGTGCCTTGCGGCGCGGAGCCCGGTGCGGTCATTCTCGCTCTTCCGGTACCTCGACTGGCGCACCGTTGACACGGATCTCGACCGACTCGGATTGCATCCGATTTCCAGACTCGTCCGCAACGGCAGTTTCCTCTGCGGTGAGTGCGGCGTTTCCGATGGGGTGCGACCCGCGGAACAACGTGTCGTAGGCCGCGAGTAGCTTCGGCTCCTGATGTGACCAGGCCAGCTGATCGCAGACGCGTTGGCGACCGAGCGCGCCCATGGCCTGGCGGCGTTCGGGATTGTCGAGGAGCTCAACGATCTTGGCGGCGAGATCGCGGGCATCATTCGGTTGCGCGTAAAGCGCCGCGCCCTGTGCGGAGAACCGACCTTCGGTCGTGTCGAATTGCACGACCGGTTTCCCCACGGCCATGTATTCCATGGTCTTGGTCATCGTCGATTTGTCGTTCATCGGGTTGACCTCGTCCGGGCTGACGCAGACGTCGACGCTGCTCAATGCCTGCATGAGCTCGTCACCGCCGAGCCAGCCGGCGAAGGTGACGTACTCCGCAATCCGTAGTGCAACGCTCTGCGACTGCAAAGCCTCGAGCGCGGGTCCGTTGCCGGCCAGGTGGAAGTGCACATCCTGCCGGCCGAGGCCATGGACGATGTGATGCGCCGCCTCGAGCAAGTTGCCGATGCCGTCCTGGCTGGCCATCAAGCCGACGTAGCCGACGAGATGCCTGCGGCCCCGTCTCAACGACGGATTCGGCGGCAAGATTCGCATGCGTTCCGGTTTTGGGCCCGAACGAACAACCCATACGCGCGCCGGATCGACGCTACCCCGAGCGATGGCGATGCGTCGAAACGATTGGTTCGGCGCGAGGACGATGTCCGCCGTGCCAAAGGTCAACCGCTCGAGACGCAGCAATAGTCGATAGACGAGATCGCGACGGCCAAACTTGAGCTCGTAGAGCTCGGGTGCGAGGTCGTGATGATCGAAGAGGAACCGTTTGCCCAAGAGCTTGAAGAAGCGAGCAAGCGCAAACAGCGTGTCGGGTGGATTGCAAGCGTGAATCACGTCGAAGCCGCGTTCGCGCAACACTCGCAAAGCTAGACGGAACTGCCAGTACGAAGCGGCCAGGTACTCGGCGACATAGGAGAGCTTGTTTCCCGCCTCGAGCGGAAGGGGATGTCGATGGATGTGGATGCCATCGATGACTTCGAAGCGTCGTTCGAAGCCCTTTGCTGCTGGACAGATGACGGAGACCTGGTAACCGTGCGCGGCCAGCGTCGTGGCTTCGTTCCAGACGCGTGTGTCGAGTGGAACAGGCAGGTTTTCGACGATGATCAGGACTTTTCGCGGCGTCGGTTCGCGAGTCATTCCCTGAAATCCAGCCGGACCAGGAGGGCGACTGGTGTCTTTACCAGAATCTTCAGATCCAACCACAGGGACCAGGTTTGCACGTACTCGAGATCGAGCTCGTACATGCGACGGAAGTCGAAGATATTGTGACCAGAGACCTGCCAGAGTCCGGTCATCCCCTGCGGGACGCGCAAGCGTTGTCGCAAGCGGTCATCGAACTCGGCTAGCTCGTAGACGACAGCCGGGCGCGGCCCGACAAGGCTCAGATCCCCCCGCAGGACGTTCACGAGTTGCGGTAGCTCGTCCATCGAGGTCCGCCGCAGCCAGCGGCCCGGCTGGGTTACGCGAGAGTCGGGAGGCGGGGCAGGTGGGATGGGAAAAGGGGCTGTTGGATCCGATGCGATGACGGCGCGAACCAAGGGGACTACCAAACTCCGATGCCGTTCGTCCGAAGTGTCGGCCACCATGGTGCGAAACTTCCACATTTCGAAGATGCGGCCATCTTTGCCGACGCGCGGCTGCTTGAAGATGACCGGACCTCGAGAGTCGAGTCGAATGATCAGCGCGATCAGCGCCAGCACCGGCCAAAGGGCGGCCAGGATCGTCACGCTCACGGCGACGTCAAGCGAGCGCTTCAGGCGTTGGCTGGGTGATCGCTCCCGGGAAGCGGCGAGCTCCGGGGAGCCAGGGTAGTGGCTCATCGATCGTTGAGGTGGTCGATCACGAGTGCTCTCGTCAACCGAGGTATCGATGGACATTAGAGAAGTTGCAGGTGCTTGATCGCGGCGGCGCGAAGCAAACTTGTCCGCGGCCGCCGCACGGTTTCGATCGGCAACATTTCCAAACGACAGTGCATTAGATGAGCGACGCCTGCAAGGGCGTTCGCTCCGCGCTGCATCGCCGGCAGCGCTTCGATTCGGTGTTCGGGGTCGACCCTTCCTGAGCATTGCGGCGAGCGAATAGGTCTTTGGAAGCGCTGCGGGTGGTTGTATACTGTGGATGACCGACTTGGACCGCCTGAGAAAAGGAGGTTCGCGATGACGATCCATACCGATACGGAGGTTGGAGTCCGGAGCGCGTCGGCGCAGAACTCACGAGTCTACGCCGAGGGAATCACCGCTGGAATGCTCGGTGGCGCGGCGATCGCCGTCTGGTTCTTCCTGATTGATCTCCTGAACGGCCATCCGCTCTACACGCCGACCGTTCTTGGCACGGCGCTGTTTCGCGGCGGCGCCGGACTCGATTCCCCGGAGACGCTGCCGATCTCGTTCGAAATGGTGGCGGTATTCACCTGGGTTCATTTCCTGGTCTTCGCCGTCATCGGCGGCGCCGCGGCGCGGCTGCTGGCGATTGCTGAAACGATGCCCAACAGCGGCTTCGGCATCTTGCTGCTGTTCGTCGTCTTCGAATGCGGCTTCATCGCCGTGTCGATGGCGGTTGCCGCACCGGTCCTCAATGCGATCGGTGCTTTCGCGGTATTCGTCGGCAATCTTCTGGCTGCTGCTGTCATGGTCGTGTATTTCCGCCGGCGGCACCCGGCTCTGCGGATCTTGCCGTAGCGTCGAGCTGGGCTCGCGTTCGCTGCCGTTTGTCCTGTCGCGGCGCGATGACTTGGTACGGCCTGCGCCGCTGATCGTGGTGCGCGACCGGGTTTGACGATAACGTGGCGCCCCATGTGCCGGCGCCATCGGTTCCCAGCGTCTTTTGAAACGTCCCTGGCGTTGCCGGGATGACGACTCCAAGCATCGCGAAGCTCACGCTGCAGGCGGGTGGTATCGGCGTCGCCGTCCTGCTGGTCTACGTTGCCGGCGCCTGTCCGACCATCTACGTAGGCGACAGCGGTGAGTTGGTCACCGCCGTCGACGTTCTCGGCATTCCGCATCCGACCGGCTATCCGCTCTATGTTCTGCTCGGAAAGTTGTGGACCATCCTCCTTCCGTTCGGATCGATCGCCTGGCGCATGAGTCTGTTCAGCGCGTTCGCGGGCGCCGCCGCCTGCGCGTCGCTGTATGTGCTCGGCCGGTCGTCGGGGCTCTCGCCGCTTGCCGGGGCGGTTTCGGCGCTGTGCCTGGCCTTCAGTGACAGCTTCTGGAGCGAAGCCAACATCCAGCGCGTTTATACCCTCGGCGCGCTGTTTGTCGTTCTGGCGACGATGGCTGTCTTCCGCTGGCACGCGCACCGGCGTACGCCGACGCTGTGCTTGGCGTTCTTCCTCTGCGGCGTCGGTGCCAGCAATCACACGTTCATGGCGGTGTACGCTGTCGCGCTCGCAGGTTGGGCGGCGATGCTGGAGCGCGACAGGCTTCTGCGGCCACGTGTTCTGATTGCCGTGGCGGCTGCCTTTGCTCTTGGGCTGCTGCCGTACGCCTATTTGCCGTTGCGCTCGGCACAGAATCCGCCGCTCGACTGGGGCAACCCGGAAACGCTGCGAGGCTTTCTCGGTGTCGTTCTGCGGCTCGATTTCTGGAATCGCAGCTGGGTGCAAGGCCCCATGGATCTGGTAGCCGTGGTCTGGGACTACCTCCGGAGCTTTGTCGTCGAGCTCTCACCCGCGGGCAGCGTGCTCGTCGTGGCGGGTATCGTCGCCGCCCGGTGGCGCCAGTGGCCGGCGGCCGTCCTGCTCGTCGTCATGGCAGCCAACGTCGCGGTCGTCGCTTTACACGGCTCGCGCGCCGACATCTTCATCTGGCACCGCTACTACATTCCGTCGTATGCCATCGGTGCACTGTTTGTCGGTGCGGCGGTTGAGGCGGCGTTCACACTGCTACCACGCCAGGCGCGATGGGCGGTGTTGGCGCTGCCACTGTCTTTGCTGGTGACCGGATGGCGCAGCCACGACCGCAGCCAGTACGAAATCGCCGACGCCTACGCTCGTACGGTTCTGCTCGCCGTGCCGCCCGGCGCCCATCTCGCTGCAACCGACGACAACATCCTCTTTTCGCTCATCTACGTGACGATGGTCGAGAAGCAACGGCCGGACGTCCATCTGATCATGCAAGGAGTCGGGGCAGCGGATCTTCCGCCGCTACATTTTGATGCCCAGGCCGAACGGCTGTTCTTCACGCATCACCCAAACTGGAATCTCCCCGGCCTCGAGATTGTACCCGTGGGTCTGGTATTCGAGGCGCGCCGTCCGGGTGCGGAGGCGCCATATCCCGTGGTTCCGCGGGATGTGCTTCCCGGCGAAGAAGATCCTTCTGTTCCGAAGGATTATCTCACGCAGAACCTGATCGGCGACTTCCACTACATGCTCGGCTTCTCGTTGCTCAACCACGATCGCCAGAGGGCGCTGCATGAGCTCGCGCGCGCAGCCGCCAGCGCACCGAACAATCCAACGCTCTTCTACAACCTCGGCTTGCTGTACCAACGCCTGGGCCTGGCGGATCCGGCGCTCGCCGCCTTCCGGCGTTCACACCATATCGAACCGCGGCCGCTGGCAACGCGCTCGCACCCTCGAGCCGCAGACCGCATCGCCGAGCTGATGACCGCACCACGCTGACGACCACACTCTCCGCGCCGCGTCAGTCCCGTTTGTCCTGGACGACTCCACCCTCCGCTGTTTCCACCACTCCCTCCTCGTACGGCACCGTCAGCAAATTGCGGAGGTTCTGCTGATACAGCGGATTCTGCGGCACCAGACGCAGAGCTTCCTTCTGCGCCGCGATCGCCGTGAACAGCTCGCCGGTGATCGCACCGAGATTGGCGATGTACTGATAGACTAGCGGCGAGCGTGGCGAACGATTGCGCCGCGCCGCGTCGGCGAGCACTCGCTTGGCCTCACCATACTGCTTTCCCTCGATGAGATCGCGCGCTTGATCGCACAGCGCTTGCACTTCGGCCGTCGGTGGCTCGTTACCGGCGGCGTTGCCGCCGGCTGTCCAATGCTCGACGGCAATGCGGACCAACGCGCTGGCGTCGGCCCTTTGCTCCCACGCCGGCTCCCACAGCTCCTGGTCGCGCTCGTCGAGCTCGAAGAAATCGGCGGTGATGTCGCTTTCATAAAAGACGGTCTGCGGCAGCGGCTCCAATGAGGTGTACACCCGCATGCCGAGGTCCGGCAGTCGTACACCGGCTTTGGGTCCGAGCGGTGTCCCGAGAAAACGCCCGACGAGGCTCTCGCGATTGTGCACATCGAGGCGGCCGCGCTGGGCTCGGTAGAAGAAACGGAAGAACGGACTGGCTGCGAGCTCGCGATCGCTCAAGTAATGGGGTCTGCGTGAACCGGCGGAGTTGTACCAGAAGACGGCGCGCGGCCGCCGGCGCAGAACGTACTCACCCCAGCCACGACGGTGTGCCGTCCACCCGGGCGAGACGACGTACACCGGGCGCTGCGCGATCGCCGGATCGGTGAGGCCGAGCATGTCGATGGCTCGCAGGTTGGAGAAGTACGGCAACGCCCCGGCGGTGTTGACCGCGATTTCGTCGTTCGGCTTCATGTGCTCCGCCAACCAAACGCCAACACGTTCGCCGACCACAGCCGTGCGATGTGCCATCAGCGCGCGATACGGTTGCTCACCCGCCAGACTCCAGAGGGCATGCGCGGCGATGATGATGACGAGAAGCCGCATTCGATACGGTGAACGCGGAACGAAAGCGCGCAACAACGCTGCCTGCAATACGACGAGGATAGGTAGCCCGAAAACGAAGAAGCGATGAAACGGCATGAAGTCGCCACCGATGACGATGGCGTAGAGGGCGAGCGCCAGCGGTATCGCGCAGATGCAGGTGAGCAACCAGGCGGAATGCCACCGACGGCGGTGTCGCTCGGAAAACGCGACGAGCGGGAAGAGCAGTGACAGTGCCGTCAGAGGCTGCGCCCACATCCATTCGCCGAAACTCGCAAGCCCCGTCGCGAGCTGTCCGGTACCACCGGTGAAACGCGCTTGAAAGGTGTTCGGCAAGAACGTACCGAAGTACGCCACCCGCCACAGCGTGTAGGCGCCGGCGAGTATGAGAAACAGCCCGACGTTGATCGTATGACGGAACAACGGGCGCGTTGAACGGCTGACGAAGGATTCGCCGATGAGGAAGGCCCCGGTCGCTGCGGCGAACACCAGTAGTCCCTCCGGGCGAATCAATGCGAGCAGGACGAAGACCAGACCCGAGCCTCGCCACGCGTCGCTCTGCGCTTCACAAACCAGCAACCACACTCCCGTCGCCGCGGCCGCGGCGAACAGCATGGTCTCCATCGGCGAGAGCGCCCAGTAGACCGAAGCGCCAAGCGACAATAACAAGAGTGGAGCGAGCGGCGGCGCGTCGGTGTCGACCAGCAGCTGCTCGAGACGGCCGGCGATCCACAAGACCCAGCCGAACGAGAGGACACTGAGGCCCTTCAGCGCCAGCAGCGGCGATAGCCCGGCGCGCAAGCAACCGGCCGCCAGCAGGACGTGGAGAAAATTCGTATAACCTTCGACGCGCTCACCGGGGTTGAACACCAGCCCCAAGCCCGCTTCGAGGTGCCGGGCGTAGCGCAGCGTGATGAAGATGTCGTCGACCAGGTAGTCGCAGTAACGCCACGCCTGCAGCCCGGTCAGCACAACGGTCGCAGCGGAGAGGCCTAACCATGCCCGCCGGACGTGTCTGGCGTCCTCAGGCGTGGCCGCGGTTGCGCCCGCGCGCGAGATTTCTTCCACCGTAAACCCACCGTCTCCCCAACGAGCCGCATACCTATCGTGCTCGTTGCTCGCGGATCAACTGGGACCAACGAGCTGGCCGCGGCAGCGACGATTCGTGGAACACGAACCGTCGCTGCTCGAGGTGCCAGCAGATGCTTTTGAAAGGCAAACCCGATATTCACCCGGGAATGGCCGTCGGCAGGTTGCGAGTCGTCACCGCGTTGAGGACGCAGGCCGTGGACGCCGTCAACACAGGTGTAATTGCGTTGACAGGAACGGTCCATCGGCTATTTTTGCGCCTTGCACTTTTGCATTCGGAGGTGACGTATGGGTCAGTACAAGTTTCTCTCGGACGAGTGGCTGGATGCGGTGTTCGCACTGCAGGCGGAGTATCGCGATCGTGTTCCCGCGCCGCTGGTGAAGATGAAATTGAATCAGGAGATCACGGCGGCGCCCTGCGGTGATGGCGGCGTCGTCAAGCTGCACGTCGACACCACCTCGGGCAAAGCCATCCTCGGCCGCGGCCATCTCGAAGGCGCCGATACGACGGTGTCGCTCGAGTACGGCACGGCGAAGGCTCTGATGGTCAACCAGGACCAGCAAGCGGTCATGCAAGCCTTCATGCAGGGCAAGATCAAGGTGCAGGGCGACATGTCGAAGATCATGGTGCCGCCACCGCCGAAGAACGACGCGCAGAAAGAGCTTGACCAGAAGATCAAGGACTTGACCGAAGTCTAGAGGCGACACCCGATCGGTGGCCAACGCGGGGCGCTGATGTCGCTCGAGACCTGGCTTCTGTTCTGTGTCTCTATGTTGCGGCGTGTCGCCAGGCGCGCGGTTGGATGGGGGAGACGCGATTCGCCGCGTCATTGCAAGCGATCGGTGGCGGCTTGCTGGTCGTAGCGGGCCTGCGGCTAGCGGCTCTCAGGCAGCAATGACCTCCGCCGAGCGCCGGCGTGACGACGGTCCGGTGTTTTCGAGCGAGCACGGTCGCATGTGTCCCGCGTGCGGCCGGCCGGTTGCGGATTGTTCTTGCGCCGTCACAAAGGTGCCGACCAAAGGGGGCCCGGTTCGCGTTCGTCTCGAAACGGGAGGGCGTCGCGGCAAGACGGTCACTGTGATCACGGGTGTGCCGCTTGCCACGGCTGAGCTGGCCGAGCTCGGCAAACAACTCAAGCAGAGATCGGGCGCCGGCGGCACCGTCAAGGACGGCGTCATCGAAATCCAGGGTGATCACTGCGACGCGATGATCGCCGAGCTACAGCGCCGCGGCTGGAAGGCGAAACGCTCGGACAATTGAGTGGAGCCTCCCAAACGCTGCAACGCCCCCGCGCAGGCGCTCACACTGAGGATGACTCGTCGCGCGCGTCCCAGGGCATGGCCGCCGTGATCCAGTGGGTGATCCTCTCCGCCTGATCGTTTTGGTGCAGGTGCCGCGGCGGCTGTGCGAATGTCGAATACGGACGGCAGCGGATCACGACCCGGCCCTCCTCCTTCGCCATCGCCTGGACGACGGGCCGCGCCTCGTCGGGGAGCGGCTGGCCTGACATTCGCCCGCCGACCGCGAGCATGACGTCGACGACGAGATCCGGGTCGGTATCGACACGCGCGTCGCAGTAGACCTGGACGTAGGCGAACGGCCAGCGTTCGTCGAGAACGCAGAGGCTCACCTTTCCGCCGCGCGCCACCACTTTCGTCTTCGAACGACCGCCCATCGTCGAGATGAGGAGCTCGTCGTCGCCGGTCGGAATGTAATAGACAATCGACATCGACGGGCCGTCAGCACGCCGCGAATACCCGAAAACGCAGGTTCGGTGTGTGCGCACGAACTCCCGTCTTTCGGACGGGAGCATGTCGCGATCGGTCGGAGCGACGAAGGGCTCGGAAGCCCAGGGTAAGAGCCGCATGATTTTCTTCCTTCCCGGTTTATTATCAACTGATAATAGAGCACGTTCGGCGGGTGAAGCAAACCAGGCGCAAGGCCCGGCGCGCCCGGGTGAACCGCGAGGCACCCGCCACGCATCGGCGACCGACCGCGCGAGGAGGAAACGCGTGACGCCGGCGGGGCCGAAGATGACCGCATGGTTTGAGCGATCATTCGGGAGCTTGACGTCTGCATCAGGGGGCTGGCACAAACGCATCAGGATTTCATGACGGACCTCGACCACGTGGGTCGAGGACGCGCGACCGTGGGTCCGCACGACGGCGGCCCACCGACGATAAGGAGACATCGTGGCCTGGGATTTCTCGACCGATCCCGAGTTCCAAAAGAAGCTCGACTGGGTGGAGCAGTTCTGCCGCGAGGAGGTGGAGCCATTCGACTACGTCTTTCCCTACGCGGTCCGCTCAAAGGACCCGAAGATCAAGGCGCTGGTGAAGGGCCTCCAGGATCAGATCAGGACGCAGGGCCTCTGGGCCATCTTCCTCGACGCGGACCTCGGCGGCCCCGGCTACGGGCAGCTCAAGCTCGGCCTGTTGAACGAGATCCTCGGCCGCTACGCCGCCGCCCCGGCGATGTTCGGCGCCGCCGCGCCCGACACCGGCAACATGGAAATGTTGGCCGCGTACGGCACCCCGGAGCAGAAGGAGCGCTGGCTCACGCCGTTGCTGAACCAGGAGATCTTCTCGGCATACTCGATGACCGAGCCCCAGGGCGGCTCCGACCCGAGTCTCTTCAGAACCCAAGCCGTCCGCGACGGCGACCAGTGGGTGATCAACGGCGAGAAGTGGTTCACCAGCGCCGGGCGCGTCGCTGATATCCTCTTCGTCATGTGCATCAACGGCATGTTCGTCGTGCCGCGCGAGACGGAGGGGGTCGAGATCCAGCCGGAGCCGCGCAACCACAATCACATCATCTACAGGGACGTACGCGTGCCCGCCGATCACCTGCTCGGGCCCGAGGACGGTGCCAAGGTGCTGGCGCAACGGCGGCTCGGCGGCGGTCGCATCCATCACGCCATGCGCACCATCGCCCAGTGCAAGCTCGCCTTCGACATCATGTGCGAGCGTGCCCTCAGCCGCGAATCGCACGGCAAGATCATTGCCGAGCACCAGATGGTGCAGGAGAAGATCGCCGACTCGTACGCGGCCATCCGCATGCTGCGCCTCTTCGTGCTCGAGACGGCGTGGAAGATCGACAACACCAGCACCCGGGAGACCCGCACCGACATCGCCGCGGTGAAGTACACGATGGCCAAGGTCCTGCGCGAGGTCTCATTCAACGCGCTACACATCCTCGGCTCGCTGGGCACCACCGACCTCACTCCGCTCCAGGCGATGTACGCGGCGGCGCCGACCATGGGCATCGCCGACGGCGTCGACGAAGTTCACAAGGCCACGGTGGCGCGCAACGTTTTGAAGGGCTACCGGCCGCACTCGGGCTACTGGCCGAGCGAGTACATCCCGGCGAAGCGTGAGGCCGCGTGGCGCAAGTTCCAGCCCAAGTTCGACGCCGACCCCGAGCTGCGCGCCCTGGCCGAAGGCTACCGCCGATTCTTCGCAGGCCGGCGTTGAAAACACCCCTCGGCTAATCGAATTCCTTCCAGCGCTTGCCGAGAAGCGGCAGGATCGGCTGGATGACGGCCTGCAAGCTCGGGCGGGCGTGCATGCGCTTCAGAAACGCGTGTAGCTTCGGAAAGCGCTTGGCGTCGGGATTAACGCCTGCGAGGCGTGCATTCACCGCCAGACTGGCGACGCTGATGTCGGCGATCGACATGGAGTTGCCGACGAAGTACCCACCGTTTCCCAGCTGATTGTCCAGGTATTCGAAGAAAGGCGGCAACTCATTGTCGATCACTTTGCGCGGCTCGGTCTCGTCGGCGTCCTTGCCGGTCATCAGCGGCCTCAACACCAGCGGCAGAAAGACCTTGGCGCCGGCGACCGGTATGAAGCCTCCGTCCATGTACTCTTCGATCCATTCGACACGGGCGCTGTCGTACGGGTCCGACGGGTAGAACGCGGGAGTCGGATGCAGCCGTTCGAGGTAACGGCAGATGATCGACGAATCGTTCACGACGTGATCGTCGTGCCGCAAAACGGGGATCCTGCCGAGCGGGCTGACTTCGCGAAAGCCATCGGGCGGTGAAAATGGATTGACGTCCTGATGCTCGTACGCAACCCCTTTCTCCGCCAGGAACACCATCACCTTGCGGACGAAGGGGGAGATCGAGCTACCCATCAGCGTGTATGCCATCCAGTTCTCCTCTCTGTTCGTGTTCGGAAAGACCCGGTTCTTTCCGACGACTCTACGCGTGTGCCCGAGTTGGGGGAACAGGGGTGGAAACGGATCTCTTCCGGCCGGGGGGCGTTCAGAGAGCGGCGTAGAGCGCTGCCAGCAGTGGTGCGGCGCGCTGGTAGCCGATGGTGCCCGGCGACATCCCGTTCGACATCCCGTTCATCACGTAGGCCCAGCTCATCCGGGCATCCAGGTCGGCAATGCCGAGCGAGCCGCTCGGCAAGCGTAGTCGGTCAGGGGGGCCAGCATCATGCTGCCGGTCCTGTCCAGTAGCGCGAGAGGAATTCCCCTTGGATTCGGGTTAGAACAGCCCGCGATGTCCGGGAATCACGCACGCGCCGTTGCCGTGCTCCTCGCCGCCGTTGCGTTGGCGTACGGGCCGAGCCTGTGCAACGGCTTCGTCTTCGATGACGCCATGTTCGTGCGCGACGACCCGCGTGTACGCTCTCTCGGCGAAGCGCCGCGTCTGTTCGTTGAGCCGCTCTGGGGCTATCTCGACCGGGACGGCATCCAGCGCGAGCACCAGTACTATCGCCCGCTGCAGACGTTCCCCTTGGCCCTGATGCGGGCCGCCTTTGGTGAACAAGCGTGGCCGGCGCACCTGCTGAACCTTACGGTGCACGCGGTCAACACGCTGTTGGTCTTCTCCATCTTTAATCTGCTGCTCGGCAGTTCCGCGCTGGTCCTGGCGGTGTCGCTGTTGTGGGCGATCCATCCGGCCTACTCCGAGGCGATCCTGTGGGTGTCGAATCTTGCCGGTCTCGGTTCAGCGCTGGCTATCCTAGGTCTGTTCCGGTTGCACCTTGGGTCTGCCGCCAACACGACTGCGGGTCGCCTGTCGATGAGCGGCCTGTTGCTGGTCGGCTTGCTCTTCCATGAGGTCGCCATCATTGCACCGTTGCTACTGTTGAGCGCCGAGGTTACCGGGCATCGTCCACCTCGCTGGCGCCGGTTGGCTTTGGAGCTGACTACCTGCGTGCCGGCGATCGCTTTCTACGGGTGGCTGCGAGTAAGCGCCCTGGGTGGTGTCGTACCCGGTTTGGGCAGGGCGCCGATGACGCTGTTCGAGTTGGTGATCAACGGCATCGCGCTCCTGCCGCAGTTCGCACGAACTTTCGTCTGGCCGTTCGATCTGAACATGTATCACGACTTCAATGCGGCGGGCGGTGTGAGCGATCCGGCTGCCATCGCGGGCATGGTATTGATCGCGATCGCTGTCGTGTGTTTCGTCTTGTCGATACGTCGCGGGCCGGTGATGGCGTTGGCGATCGCGTGGACGGCGATCACGACGCTGCCGTACCTCGTCATCCGCTGGCCGCAGCTCAACGCCTTCGCGGAGCGGTATCTCTATCTCCCATCGATCGGCGTGTTCCTCTTGCTGGGCGCTCTGCTCGTCGCTCCGCCTCTTAGTTCTGAGAATGTGGATTCTCGTTTTGTTGGCGGGCTTCACCGAAGCCCGCGCTGGCCGTGGGGCAGGGCGCGGCCGGACGGTGCCGGCCGCCCACAAATCATTTCGTCGACTCTCCGTTCCGCCACAGTTGGCGGCATCGTCCTCGTTTCCATCATCGGCATCCTGACGATCTGGCGCCGCGCGCGCGACTGGCGCGATGATGTGACGCTGTATACCAAGACTCTGACGCAATCCGATCGCGCCGTGCTGATCCGCAACAATCTTGCTGTCCGCCTGCTCGAGCAGAAGCGCCACGAGGAGGGGATCCACGTGCTCGAAGCGATCGCGGAGACGCCGGCGACGACCAGCGACACGTGGCACAACCTCGGGTTACTGCGCGCCGCTGTCGGCGACGACCGCGGCGCGGCCCAGGCATTCCGCCGTGCCAGCCGCTACGGTGTTCCGCGGCTGCCGACGCTGCTCAACCTCGGATACATGTACGACCGTGTCGGCGAGCGCCGCAACGCCGTCGAGACCTACATGCGGCTGGTCGACCGGGCACCCGACTATGTGCCCGGGTGGTTCAATCTGGCAATGGTGGCGTTCGACTCCGGCCAGTACGACAACGCGCGCCTTGCGGTGAGTCGCGTTCTCGAAGTTTCACCGGAGGATCGAGAAGCGCAGGCTCTACGGCAGCGATTGCAGCAGCTCGCTGCCAATGGCCGCGGGTCACTGCCGGCAGAGCACGAAGCGACGACACGAGGCTGCCGGCAGGCGATGCATCAAGCGCGCCGCGGCCGCTATCGTGAAGCCATCATTCTCTTGCGTACCGCTGCGTGGCTCGACGAACGCGCTCCGGTACCGCACCAGTATCTCGCCAATGTCGCCGCCCTGCGCAGCGATTGGAAGACGGCT
>Ga0187892_10002843_pt1 | contig 33278 bp, 37 predicted proteins | sample MA1701073metaG_FD_139345 | JGI IMG/M metagenome (GOLD analysis project Ga0187892, IMG submission 139345) | Bio-ooze microbial communities from a basaltic lava cave in the Kipuka Kanohina Cave System on the Island of Hawaii, USA - MA170107-3 metaG ... | reverse complement strand
GGCGGGCGGGATCTCCGTGCCGTCGCGCTGATTCGACTCGACACCGAATTCATACGCGACGACGCAGACTAAATCACGCCCGCTACCTCATCTTTCCTCGCCTCATGAATAATCCGGGCTAGACCAGCCCAATTTCCTGACCACGGCCCACCCGCTCGTCATGATCCCGGCATTTGCGGTTCCGCTGTCGCTAATCCTGCACGGACTTTGCATCTGGAAGTTGAGGCGCGAGGTTCAACAAAGAGCGTTGGTCTCGTCCGAAAAGGCTTTCCATGCCTGAAGGTCTCAAACGGCTTCCGGTTCGGGTCATCGGTGGTCGTGACGCGGTACTCGTCACGCGCCCGGGCTCCGCCCGCAAAGGGGGACGCGCCCGACGCAGTCGCCCGCTCCCAATCCGGGCCGCAGGCCCTGAGAACATAAAAAGAACAAAATTGCGTGCCATATGACAGACACCGGACGGCTCGGTCCGGGCGTTCTGCCGTCGCGGCCGCGTCCCCGCGAAACCGGGCGCCGCTCACGCGGCAGGGTGAGAAAAGGTCCAGATGCGCGTCGGAAACAGGTCGAGAAAAGTCAAGGTCGACGGGCTAAAGAGGTCGCTTGTCAGTCGGGCGACTCGCGATACGAGCGGTGCGCTGCTACCGCGGCGACTCGATTACGGTATCCGGATGGGAAGAATCCGGCAGCAGATTTCTCGCAAGTGCGAAGAACTCCTGGGCGCGCGCTTCGTCGCCTTTTGCCCGCAATAAGAGGGCATAGTTGTAATGCGCCTCGGGATCAGAAGGACGAAGCGCGATTGCCTTCTCATAGTGGGGTAACGCCTCGTCGAGGCACCCTTGTGTGTGAAGGAGCGCTGCCAGGTTGTTGTGCGCTTCGGCGTAATCCGGCCAAAGTGCCAGTGACTGTTCGTAGTGATTTTGGGCAGCGACGACCTGGCCGATCGCTTCGAGCATCAGCGCGAAATTGTAATGTGCTTCAGCGTAGTGGGGCCGTAGACGCAGGGCTTCCTTGAAATGCTCGCGCGCGGCGGCGTACTCCCCGATGTCTTGGAGGAGAATCGCGAAGTTGCTGTGCGCTTCGGCATAACCAGGTCGGATGTCCAGCGTCCGCTCATAACAGCGCTTGGATTCGGCGGTATCACCGCGAAGCTTGTGAAGATTGGCGAGCGCATGGTGGGCAGCGACATAATCGCTTCTTTGGTTGATCGCCTTTTGCATATGTTCAATGGCCCCGCTCAGCTTTCCCTGGGCGGCGAGGAGAAGCGCATAGTTGTAGTTTGCCTCGGGATACTCCGGCCGCAGTCGAAGCGCTTCGCGATAGTGTGTCGCTGCTTCTTGCTCTTTGCCGAGATGACGAAAAACGATGCCGAGATTGTTGTGCGCCTCCGCATACTCGGGACGGCGCGCCAATGCTTCTCGGTACCATTGCGCCTCTTCCTCGAATTCCGCGCGAGTGGAGCCCGCACATGCAAGTCCTCGCAAGAATGCCTGCTCGGCGGAAATCTCATCGTGCGCGCGCTCCCCAAGGACTTTCTGGTCGACAGCCGTGATCCGATAGAGCGCACGGTCGCCTAGAAAATCGCCCCTCAGTGAAAAGCGTCCGGCAAGCTCATATGCGTAAATCGGCAAATCGAGCAGCTCAAGCACGGATTCCGTCACCAAGAGCGTTCCCACCGCCGCCATGCTCTCGACGCGCTTGCCGACACCAATCGCGCGCCCAATCCACGACCCGTCCCGGAGCGGGACGCATTCACCGAAATGACATCCAGGCCGCAGGTGCACGCTCCTCGCGTCGCGCTCACTGCTCCGCTCCCAAGCCTCGGCGAGAGATAGTCCGAACTGGACTGCCACATCGGCGCTGTCGAAGAGGAAGAGGTGGCCGTCGCCGGTGAAGTTCTGATGCCGGGCACCAAAGCGCCCAGAAAGCGTCTCCGCGGTCTGGCGGTAGGTGTCGATAAGCGCCACTGCTTTCTCGGAAGGAAGAGCGCTCCACGCCGAAGAGTGTCGCTCCAAGTCCGAAAAGACGACCGCGCACAATCGTTTAGTGCCGTGCTTCATTGATGTATTCCGCGGCGCAAACGCACCTTATAGTATCGTTGGAGCCGATGGAGATGGAGAGGATAATGCCGAAATACATGGTCGAACGTCACCTTCCCGGCTTCAAAGCCGAGCAATTGCCTTCAGCGGCGGCACTGGCGAAACGCGCGACCGGGGAGATGACGAAGGAGGGCACGCCCATTCGCTATCTCGGGTCCACGTTCGTTCCGGACGAGGAGCGGTGCATGTGCCTATTCGAGGCGCCATCCCCTGCCGCCGTGCGCGAGGCCAACACGCGCGCCGGTCTGCCGCTCGAGCGCATCATCGAGGCGACAAGCGTTTTGGCGGCCGACGTCGATTGAGACGGGCCACCCTGTTTCGATTGCGCTCGCCGCCCTCGTCGCGCAGCGCGATGCGATCCCTTCACTTCGCGGCCGCGCAACGGGCGCGGCCGCTTCGGGATGACGGTCAAAACGAAGGCGGCATAACTCGGACAAACCAGCCAGTATCGGTGCTGTTCCGCGATCATCCATCATGGCGGCGCTTGAGAACATGAAAAGAACAAAATTGTTCGCTAAATGACGCCCCATGATCATGCGCGAAAAGATCGGCGTCGGCGCAGAGACGCACACCCGGGCGGCTCGCTCCGGGCGGGTCTGCCTTCACGGCCACGCTCCCGCGGGAACCGAACGCGGCTCACGGGGCAGGTTGAGAAAAGTCGAGGTGCGGGCCGGACAAAGGTCTAGAAAAGTCGAGGTCGGCCGGCCCAAAAGGTTGAGAAACGTCAAGGAACGTCGAGAAAAGTTCCGCTGCGCGCGGACTTCGACTTTTCTCAATCTCCTTCTGCCACCGCCGGCCGCAGGGCCGTTGCTCGAACGCCGCCGCGGCACGCATATGGATGGGCCTGCGCAGGCGACGTAGGTGGGGATGTAGGTGAAAGTAGCTGAATGTAGGTGAAAGTAGGTGAAAGTAGGTGATTCAGGCCCCCTCCCTCCCTCCCTCCCCGCGCCGAGCGGTCGGCAATCACCCCGCTTTCCGCTCCTCGGCCCAGCGGAAATCCTTGAACTGGTCGCGCAGCGTGAGCTTCTGGAACTTTCCGGTCGAGGTGCGCGGGATGGTTTCGACGAAGACGACCTCGTCGGGCAATTGCCACTTCGCGAATTTGTCTTCGAGGAATTTGCGGATGTCGGCGGCGGCCACCGATGCGCCGGGCTTCTTCACCACGCAGGCGAGCGGGCGCTCGTCCCATTTGGGATGCGGCACGGCGATGACGGCGGCCTCGGCCACGGCCGGATGGCCCATGATCGCGTTCTCGAGATCGACCGAGCTGATCCATTCGCCGCCCGACTTGATCACATCCTTCGAGCGGTCGGTGATCTGCATGTAGCCTTCGGCGTCCATCGTGCAGACGTCGCCGGTGCGGAACCAGCCGTCGGCGCTCCATTTGTCGCCGGCGTCGGGCTGGTTGTAGTAGCTCGACGCGATCCAAGGTCCGCGCACCTCGAGCTCGCCCATGGTCTTGCCGTCCCAGGGCGCCTCCTTGCCGTCGGCGGTCCTGACGCGCATGTCTACGAACGGCGCCTGCACGCCCTGCTTGGCGCGGTACTCGTAGGCGACCTTGTCGCCCTGGGCCGCGAGATGCGGCTTCACGTGCGAGATCGTGCCGAGCGGCGACATCTCGGTCATGCCCCAGGCGTGCAGCACCTTCATGCCGAACTTGTCGAAGCGCTCGATCAGCGAGGGCGGGGCCGCGGAGCCCCCCACGACCGAGCGGAACTTCGGGTGCAGCTTCCACTTGCGCTGGCCCGCTTCGAGATTCTGCAGGATCGCGAGCCAGACCGTCGGCACGCCGCCCGAGAAGCTGATCTGCTCGCGCTCGCAGAGGTCGAGCAGCGACTCGGCGTCGAGGTGCGGGCCGGGGAAGACGAGCTTGGAGCCCGAAAGCACGGCCGAATAGGGAATCCCCCACGCATTCGCGTGGAACATCGGCACGACCGGCATCACGCAATCGTCCTGGCTCAGGCCGAACATGTCGGTCATGCAACTCGCCAGCGCGTGCAGCACCATGCCGCGATGCGAGTAGACGACGCCCTTGGGCTTGCCGGTGGTGCCCGAGGTGTAGCACATGGCGCAGCCGTCGGTTTCGCCGATCGTGGGATAGTCCCATTCGCCCTTAGCCGTCGCGATGAAGTCTTCGTAGCTCGTCATGCCGGCCGGGACTGCGCCCGAGAGCGGAACGACGACGACCTTCGCGAGCTTCACCTTGTCCTTGAACTTCTCGTAGAGCGGCAGCAGCACGTCGTCGACGATGAGGAAACGGTCGCCGGCGTGGTCGGCGATGTAGCCGATCTCGTCGGGATGAAGCCGCAGGTTCAGCGTGTGCAGCACGCCGCCGGCGCAGGTGATGCCGAAATAGCATTCGAGATGGACCCAGTGGTTCCACGAGAGCGTCGCCACGCGGTCGCCGGGCCTCATGCCGGCCTTGGTCAGCGCTTCGGCGAGCGCGCGGGCGCGCCTGTAGAAGTCGCTGTAGGTCTGGCGGTGGAGCGACTTGTCCGGCCGGCGCGAGACGATCTCGACCTTGGGGAACAGAAGCTTCGCGCGCTCGAGGACGTGCACGAGCGTCAGCGGGTAGTTCATGATGGTGCTGAGCATGGCGTTTCCGGCTTCCGGGCAACTTTGCTTCGATGAGAGTTGAATATATCAAAGCGAAGCTGCCAGGCCAGCAGGACGCGGAGTCGGCGTCGCCGCGAGCGCTCGGCGCAGGGAGGAGCGCATGAAAATCGCGATCATCGGGGCGGGCAGCGTCGGTGGGGCGCTCGGCACCGCCTGGGCCGCGAAGCGCCACGAGGTCGTATACGGCGTGCGGCGCCCGGCGGACGCAAAAATCGCGGCGCTCGTCGCCAAGGCGAGGGGCGGGGCGCGCGCGAGCGACATCGGCTCCGCGGCGCGCGATGCCGACGCCGTCGTGCTCGCCACGCCCTGGACCGCGACCGAGGAGGCGGTCCGGGCGGCGGGCGGCCTCGCCGGCAAGACCGTGCTCGACGCCACCAATCCGCTGGCGATGGGGCCCGCCGGGCTCGGCCTCGCGGTCGGCCATTCGTCCTCGGGCGCGGAGGCCGTGCAGCGCTGGGCGCCGGCCGCCAAGGTGGTGAAGACGCTCAACACGACCGGCTTCGGCAACATGGCCGATGCGCGCTTCGCCGGCGGCACCCCGGCGATGTTCTATTGCGGCGATGACGCCGGCGCGAAGCGCACCGCGCACGCGCTGGTCGGCGATCTCGGCTTCGAAGCGGTCGATGCCGGCCCGCTGTCGGCGGCGCGGATGCTGGAGCCGATGGCGATGCTCTGGATCTGCCTGGCGATGAAGCAGGGATTGGGCCGCGACATCGCGTTCGCGCTGCTGCGCCGCTGATGCCGCGCAGCGATCGGTTCGCCGAGATTCCAAGCATCGCTTCGCTGCGCGAGGTCGAAGCGATCGAGCGCACGCCGCTCGCCGCGCGCAACCTGCCGGCCAGCACCTACGAGGTGTTGCGCGAAGCCGCCCAGCGCTACGCGGATGCGCCGGCGCTCACCTTTCTCCTCCAGGGCGACGCCGCAGATCCGCCGATATGCCTGTCCTATCGCGAATTCTTCGCCCGCATCACGCAGGCCGCGAACCTGTTCCACCGCCTCGGCGTGCGGCCCGACGCCCCGGCGGCCTACGTGCTGCCGAACCTGCCCGAGACGCACGAGGCAATCTGGGGCGGCGAGGCGGCCGGCAGCGTCTGCGCCGTCAATCCGCTGCTCGAGCCCGCGCATATTGCCGAGATCCTGAGGGCCGCGAAGGCGAAGGTGCTGGTGACGCTGGCACCGTTTCCCGGGACCGATCTCTGGGCCAAGGCCGAGCGGATCGCGCCTGCGGTGCCGAGCCTTGGCGCTATCCTTCAGGTCGACCTCGCCCGATATGCCCAGGTCGGCTGGAAGCCCGGCGCGCCCAATCCGGCGCGCATCGGTGCGGTTCCCGTGCTGAGCTACGAGGCGGAGCGGGCGAATGCGCCGGCGGATAGGCTCGTTTCGGGCCGCCGCATCGCCGCCGGCGACATCGCGAGCTATTTCCATACCGGCGGCACGACGGGCGCGCCCAAGATCGCGCCGCACACCCACGCCAACGAGGTGTTCATGGCATGGCTGCTGCCGGCCCTGCTCGGCACGCGGCCCGGCGACGTGTTCCTGTGCGGCCTGCCGCTGTTCCACGTCAATGGCGTGATGGTCACCGGCCTCGGCAATTGGATCGCGGGTGCGCATGTGCTGCTCGCCGGCGCGCAGGGCTACCGCTCGCCGAAGCTGCTGCCGGGCTTCTGGAAGCTCGTCGAGCGCTATCGCGTCACTTATTTCAGCGCTGTGCCCACGATCTACTCGACCCTGCTCGACGTGCCGCTCGCCAGCGCCGACCTAAGCTCGCTGCGCTACGCGATCTGCGGGGCCGCGCCGATGCCGCCCGAAGTGTTCCGCCGCTTCGAGGCGCTCACCGGCGTCAAGATCCTCGAGGGCTATGGCCTCACCGAGGGAACGACGGCGAGCGTGCTCAATCCACCCGCGGGCGAGCGCCGCGTCGGCGCGATCGGGCTGCGCGCGCCCTACCAGCGGGTCAAGATCGCCGTGCTCGGCGCGGATGGCCGCGGCGCCCACCGGCGCATCGCGCGCGACGCGGCGACGGGCGAGATCGGCGTCGTCGTGATGCGCGGGCCGCACGTCTTCCCCGGCTATCTCGACCCGCGCGACAATGCCGGCGCGTGGGCCGAAGACGCCGACGGAAACCGCTGGCTCAACACCGGCGACCTCGCGCGCGCCGATGCCGAGGGCTATCTCTGGCTTTGCGGCCGGGCCAAGGACCTCATCATCCGCGGCGGCCACAATATCGATCCCCAGCTGATCGAGGAGGCGATGTGCCGGCACCCGGCCGTCGCCATCGCCGCCGCGGTCGGCCAGCCCGATGCGCATGCCGGCGAGGTGCCGATGTGCTTCGTCGTGCTGCGCGAAGGCGCCAAGGCGAGCGAAGCCGAGCTGCTCGCATTCGGCCGGGACGCCGTCCCCGAGCGCGCGGCGGCGCCGGTACGGGTGGAGATCCTGGGGGCCATGCCGGTCACCGCGGTCGGCAAGATCTTCAAGCCGGCGCTTCGTTTTCGCGCCATCGAGAAGGTTTGCGGCGCTGCGCTGGCGGAGGCGGACATTGCGGCAAAACTTGCGGTCGGCCACGACCCGGCGGTGGGCACAGTTGCGCGTGTCACGCTCGCCGATGCGGCGCAAAGGGCAGCGGCGGAAAAGGCGCTGGCGCGCTACGCAGTGCGCTTCGTCTTCGATTGAAACCTTCGACCCCCTGGGAAGCCGCGTGTCGCTCACCGGCTATCTCACCCGCGTCGCGTCCGTCTTCACGCGGCAAAGCCTCGGCCCGCGCCGGCGTGCTTTACAGATTGCCCCGCCGGATTCATAAGAGCCGGGTATGGCACGCAGCGTCGGCACCGCTCCGCTGTTGCGCACCGCGCTCGCCGTGGCGGGCGCGCTTGCGCTGGCCGCGCCGTCTCCGGCGGCGACGGTCTGGGAATACGCGAAGTTCCGCGACCCGCAGACCGGCGCCGACCGCCACACCGTGCAGACCAGGATCGAGTATGGCGGCGCGGTCGCGGCGCTCGCCTTCGTTTGCGCGCGCGGGCATCTCGTGCTGACCGTCGTCGCGACCTGGCCGATCGCCTCGGTCCTGCGCTATCGCTTCCCGCCCGAGGCGGCGCAATGGATGGGCGGCAACAGGCCGGTGCCGAGCACGGCTGTGTTCCAGGGCGAGGAAGTGCGGAACCTGTTTGAAACCGCTCTCATCCGCCGCGAGCTCATGGTGCGCATCCCGGGCCCGCGCACGATCGTGGAGAAGACGCTGCCGCTCGACGGTTTCGCCGAGAAGGCGAAGCCGCTGATCGAGGCGTGCGGCGGACCCAAAGAGTAGTTCCGGCACTCGGTCACGCCACCTTGCAGGTGAGGCCGCCGTCGACGATGAGTTCGGCGCCGGTGATGTACTTGGCTTCGTCGGAGGCGAGGAAGAGCGCGGCGTAGGCGACGTCCCAGGCGTCGCCCATCTTGCCCATCGGGCATTGAGCGTCGCGCCGGCGCACCATTTCGGCTTCGTTGCCGCCGTAGGAATTCTGGATCGCGGCGCCGCGCACCATCGGCGTATTCATGAGGCCGGGCAGGATCGCGTTGGCGCGGATGCCGTGCTTGGCGTATTCGAGCGCCACCGAGCGCGTGAAGGGGAGGGCGGCGCCCTTGGTCGTGCTGTAGACGAGGTAGGAGACGCCCGACCAGCGGATGCCCGCGACCGACGAGATGTTCACGATCGCGCCGCGCAACCCGTGCTGGTTGGGCGCCTGGGCCATCATCGCCGGCAGCACGTATTTGCACGTGAGGAACATGCTCTTGATGTTGATGGCCGAGACGCGGTCCCACTCCGCCTCGGAAAGATCGACCGGCCCGCCGGTGACGGCGATGCCGACATTGTTGTGCAGAATGTCGATCCGGCCGCCGAAAGCGCGGCGGCAGCGCGCCACCATCGCCTCGACCTGAACGGACTTGGAAACGTCGCAGGCGAAGACATCCGCCGCGCCGCCCTCTGTCTTGATGATCTCCGCCGTCTCGCGCGCCGCGGCCTCGTTGATATCGCTGCAGAGCACCTTTGCGCCTTCGCGCGCGAACAGCACGGCCGCGGCCTTGCCGTTGCCCCAGCCCGGACCGGACGAGCCGGCGCCGGTCACGATGGCGATTCTGCCTTCAAGCCGCCCGGCCATCGCGCGTTCAGCGCACGCCGAGGCGCCGCAGCGCCTCTTGCGGTTCCCTCATCTGCGGCGCCAGCGCGCGCGCCTTGCGGTATTCCTGGATTGCCTCGTCGCGCTTGCCCATCGTCTCGTATACGCGCCCGCGGTTGAAATAGGGCAGCGCCGATCGGGGAATGAGGAACTGCGCGCGCGCGAGATCGTCGAGCGCTTCGGCATACTTCTTCTGCTGCGCGTAGACCACGGCGCGGTCGTGATAGGCGGCGGCATGATCGGGCTCGAGTTCGATGGTCTTGGTGTAGTCGGCGATGGATTCGTCGAGCTTGTCGGCCTGGCTATGGAGATCCGCGCGCAGGTAGTGCATAGCGGCGAGGTCGCGGCCGGCCGCCTCCTTGGCATCGATAGCCTTGGTGACCAGGGCCAGCGCTTCATCGCGCCTGCCTTTCTTCGCGGCTTCGGCGGCCGCCTCGAAGTCCGCGCGCGCATCGGCGCCGGCGGGAACCGCGCCCGCAAGCGCGAGGCCGAGACTCAACAGCAACGCCGCACAACGCATCGGTTTACCGTGACGATCATTCGTGGGACACCGCGCGGAAGATAGAGAAGCGCGCCGCGCGCCGCAACGCGCGAAAACGCGTAGAAGGCGCTGCGCAAATCAGAAGTCGAGCGGCGCGCCGTCGACCACCTCCTTGATCACGAAGAACGTGCGGGTCTGGCCTTTTTCTGAAAGCACCTTTCGCGCCGGTTGCGCTATCTTGATCGCGGCGAGAGTCCCGGAGCGATTTTCATGATCAAGCTCGAAGACAAGTTCCCGCGCTACAAGCTCACCTTCGGCCCGACGCCGATCGAAAAGCTCGAGCGGCTATCGCGCCATCTCGGCGCCGACGTCGAGCTCTATGCCAAGCGCGAGGACTGCAACAGCGGCTTGGCGTTCGGCGGCAACAAGGTGCGCAAGCTCGAATATCTCGTGCCCGACGCCATCGCGCAGGGCTGCGACACGCTGGTGACGATCGGCGGCGTGCAGTCCAACCACACGCGCCAGGTCGCGGCCGTGGCGGCCAAGCTCGGTATGAAGTGCCGCCTCGTGCAGGAAAGTTGGGTGCCGCTCCACGACGCGGTCTACGACCGCGTCGGCAACATCCTGCTGTCGCGGCTTATGGGCGCCGAGATCGACCTCGTCGACGAGGACTTCGATATCGGCATCCGCGCGAGCTGGGAGCGCGCGCTCGCCGATGTGCGCGCCAAGGGCGGCCGGCCCTACGCGATCCCCGCCGGCGCCTCCGACCACCCGCTCGGCGGCTTGGGCTATGTCGGCTTCGCCAACGAGGTGCGGGCGCAGGAGGCCGAACTCGGCTTCAAGTTCGATGCTATCGTCGTCTGCTCGGTCACCGGATCGACGCAGGCCGGCATGGTGGTGGGCTTCGCCGCCGATGGGCGTGCGCACAACGTCGTCGGCATCGACGCGTCCGCCAAGCCCGAGCAGACGCACGCGCAGACGCTGCGCATCGCGCGCGACACCGCGCAAAGGGTCGGCCTCAACCGCGACATCGAGCCCGATGACGTGGTACTGATCCGCGACTACGCCTATCCGAGCTACGGCGTCCCTTCGGCCGAGACCAACGCCGCAATCCGGCTCGCGGCGCACCTCGAAGGCATGATCACCGACCCGGTCTATGAGGGGAAGTCGATGCAGGCGATGATCGACCTCGTCGGCAAGGGCCATTTCAAACCGGGAGCGCGCGTGCTCTACGCGCATCTCGGCGGCGTGCCGGCGATCAACGCCTATAGCGGCTTCTACCGCGACGGCCGACGTCCGCGGTACGCTTCAACCGCGCCAGGGAGGCCGCCGCCATGATGTCAGCCGCCGACTATCGCGAATCGCTGCGCCGCTTGAATCCGCGCGTCTTCGTCGAGGGCCGCGCCGTCTCTTCGATCGCCGACGATCCGGCGCTGGCGCCGGGGGTGGCGGCGATGGGCGTCGCCTACGACTTCGCGCTGCGCAACGAATTCCGCCCGCTGATGGTGGCCGAGCAGCACACCTCCGGGCGCGAGGTCAACCGCATGGTGCACATCAACCGCACCGCGACCGACCTTTTGACGAAGCTCGAAGCGGTGCGGCTCATCTGCCAGGAGACCGGCTGCGCGCAGCGCTATCTCACGATGGACGCGTTCAACGCGCTGTTCCAGACGACCTGGCATCTCGACCGGGAGCGCAGTCTCGGGCGGCACCAGCGCTTCCTCGAATACATGCACTGGGTGCAGGACGAAGACCTCACCACCGCGATCGCGATGACCGACGGCAAGGGCGATCGCTCGCTGAGGCCGCACGAGCAGGCGCTGCGCGATTCCTACGTGCATGTGAAGGAGCGGCGGAAGAACGGCATCGTCATCCGCGGCGCCAAGGCAATCGTCACCGGCGCGCCCTATATGCACGAGATCCTAGTGCTGCCGTGCCGCAACATGACCGAGCCAGACCGCGATTTCGCGGTCGCCTGCGCCGTGCCGCTCGATGCTCACGGCGTCACGATTTCCGCGCGGCCGGCGGGACGCCCGGGCGAGAAGGCTGCCCTCTTCAGCGGGCGCTACGGCCAGTCGCTCGGCGCGATCTTCTTCGACGACGTGTTCGTGCCGGAGAAGCGCGTGTTCCTCGACGGCGAGTGGGAGTGGGCGGGGCACCTGACGCGCACCTACGCGACGCACCACCGCCACACCTGCATCGCCGCGCGCGCCGGGTTCGGCGATCTCCTGATCGGCGCCGGCACGATGACCATGCAGGCGAACGGCCTTTCGCCCGAAACGGCGCCGCATCTGCGCGACCGCATGGTCGAGCTGATCAAGACGGTCGAAGGCATCTTCGCCTGCGGCGTCGCATCGTCGGTCTACGGAATGCGCGATGCCGCCGGCAACATCGAGCCCGAACCCGTCTATGCCAATATAGGCAAGCTGATGCTGGCGACGCAGATCTACGACATGCAGCGCATCGCGCACGAGGTGGCCGGCGGCCTCATCGTGGCGCTGCCGGGGCCGGAGGAGGACCACAATCCCGCGACGGCCGGCTCGATCAACGAGACGCTGCGCGGCCATCCCGACGTGCCCTACGCGCACCGCGCCAAGCTCGCGCGCTTCCTCGAAGACCTCACCGTCTCGCACACCGCCGGCTGGTACTCGACCATCAGCCTGCACGGCGGCGGCTCGCCCGAGGCGATGAAGATGGAGATCTTCCGCAACTATCCGATCCCGGACAAGGTGGCGCTGGTCGAGCGCCTGCTCGACCGCGGCCTCTTGCCGGGGCGGAAGGACAGCGCGGGCTGGGAATTGGCGCCTGCGGACCAGGCCGGGCGCTGCTGTCCGCACGGCTGCCGCGTGCCCGAACTGCCGGCGAGCCTGCGCAAAAACACGCGCCGCTAGCTCGGCGCGCGCCGAGCGCGGCAGACGCGGGGGTGCCGCGCAACTTGACCGCCGAGGCGCGCCGCGCATGATGCGCCCCTCGCAGGGGAGTGCGGCCATGAAGCTCAAGAAGGGCATCAAGGAGCTGGTAGCCGAAGCCGAGGCCGTCATCGAGACGATGACCGTCGACGAAGTGAAGGCCGAGCTCGCCGACCCCAAGGTGCAGTTGATCGACATCCGCGACGTGCGCGAGCTGTGGCGCGACGGCGGCATCCCCGGCGCCTATCACGCACCGCGCGGATTGCTGGAATTCTGGGTCGACCCCGACAGCCCCTATCACAGGGAGCTGTTCGCCTCGGGCCGGAAGTTCATCTTCTTCTGCGCCGGCGGACTGCGCTCGGCGCTCGCGGCCAAGACCGTGCACGAGATGGGCCTCGCGCCGGTGGCGCACATGGCCGGGGGTTTCGGCGCTTGGGTCAAGGCGGGCGGCGCGGTCGAGAAGAAGGAGCCTCCGCCGCCCAAGCCCCAGGCCGCCTGAGGCCGTGGGCCGGCCTTGCGCGAGCGCGACAAGGGCAAGGTTGAGCCGTTCTGGGCCCGCCCGGCGCGCGGCTGGCGCCGGGCGTCGCCGCCCTTGGCGGTTCCCGAGCGCAAATCACCCGACCCGGAGCCCGCGCCGCCCCCGCAAGCGCCTCCCGCCGAGGAGCCGCATGAGCCTTCGTTCGCGATCTCGCGCGAGAGGCGGCGCGAGGAGATCGCCGCGCTCATCGCCGATCAGATCGGGCCGCTGCTTGAACCGGCGCCCCCGCGCACACCCGCCGCGGCGGAGAAACCCCGGCCGGAACCCGCTCCCGGACGCACGCCGCCCGAAGCGTCGCCGGCGCCCGCCGCGCGGGGATGGGTGGGGCTTTCGGCTGCCGAGGCGGCGCGCCACCCGCTGTTCGGCGTCCACGGCTGGGTCGTGCTCGTGGCCGTCTTCGTGGCCGTCGGATTGTTCCGCGCGCTGGTCGAGCTCGTCGATTTCTGGGCAACGACCGATCACGGCGGGCTTGCCGCATGGATCATGGCCATCCTCCGCTCGGTCATGGCCCTTTGGGCGGCATTGATCTTGGGCCTCCTGATGGGCCGCAGCCGCGCCTTCCCGACGAACTTCGTGGCTTACGGCATGGTCGACACGATCTACCTCGTGCTGTTCGGATTGGCATTCGCGCATGTGACGCATGGCGCGGTTTTCATCGGGGTCGCCGTCGCCATTCCGCTCAACCTGCTCGCGATCGCCTACGTCTTGCGCTCGCGCCGCGTGAACGTGACGTTCCGCCATCGCGTGCTCGTCGGAAAACCGTCTGGCCCGCCTCGAGGCGAAGCGCATCCCGAGGGCGCTGACGCCTCGCCCGCTTAGAAGCATCCTCGCCAGGATCGTCATGCTGAGCGGCCTTTGGGTCGCGAAGCATCTCTGTCCGGCGAGCCGCGATCGAGGCAGCGACTCTTTCGCCGCAGTGCGAACCCGTCGAGAGATGCTTCGCTGCCGCCCAAGCGGGCGGCGCTCAGCATGACGTGCCGGTTCCGTTATTCGTCGCTGTCGGCGCTGCCGCCCGCCCGGCATTCGCTCTCGCGCAGCTTTTCGAACTTGCCGTCGCGCACGATGTAGTGCGAGGCGAGGCAGCGCCCGTCTTCGGTGCGCTCCTCGGCGACGGCGCCGACCGCCTCCAATTTCCCGTCGCGCCACTTGAACGCCACGCGGCCCGTGCGGCCGCGCTCGTCCTTGAACGCGCCGAGAACGAGCTTGCGGCTCGGATTGACCACCGGGCTCTTGATCGCGTCGAGGAGATCGGTCGGCGCGAATTCCTCGCCGTCGCGGTCGAACAGGAACCAGCGATATGCGGTTCCGTCAGGCTCGGGCTGGCCGGTCGCAATGCGAAGATCGGCGTGGCGATCGAAATTGACGTCCTGGAGCACGAAGTCGACGCTGCCCGGATTGCGCCCGTCGCCGCGCACGAGGCGCGGGCGCAGCTCGAACCCCTCGATGACCTGGCGCGGCTCGTCGCGGCCGATCTGATAGATCTCGATGCGCGTGACGATATTGGGCACGCGGCCGACCAGCACAAAGGTCCATTCGCTCTGGCGCGGGCTCACGCGCCCGGTGCAGGTCGCGAGCCGGCCCGCCTCGGGCGCATCGTGGACCACGCAACGGAACAAGTTGCCCGATTGGCCGTGGGCCGGCAGTGCGACGGCGAACAGCCCCGCGGCGAGCAGGAGACGCATGCAGCCGGGGCTCACGCGAGTCCTAGGCCTTGTCGACGATCAGCACGGTGCCCTCGACATCGACGACCTTCACGCGCGTGCCGCGCACGAAATCCGGGCCGCGGATGCGCCACATCGTGTCGCCGAGCTTGGCCGAGCCTTCGCCGTTGGTGATGGGTTCGTCGAGCGTGAGCTGGCGCCCGATCATTCGCTCGCCGCGCACGTTGAGCTCGGGCCTGTCGGTGTCGATCGGCCTCCGGCGCCAGAGAACGATCCAGATGACCGTCGAGACCACCGCGCACACGCCGAAGACGATCGCCTGGCCCTCCCAGCCCATCCCCGAGAAGACGAGCTTCACGATGCCGGTGGCGATCGCGGCGATGCCGAGCCAGAGGAAGAAGGCGCCCGGCACGACCGTCTCGATCGCGGCGAGGGCCACGCCCAGCGCCATCCAGTGCCAGAACTCCGGCTGGAAACCGCCCATGGCCGCGCCTCAGGCCCGCGTGCGCGGCACGCTGCCGGTGCCGTCGGTGTTGCGGCCGAACGCTTCCTTGGCGATCTCGCTCAAGCCCCCCAGCGCGCCGATGACGCTCGAGGCTTCGAGCGGCATGAACAGGATCTTCTGGTTGGGCGCCGAGGCGAACTTGCCGAGCGCGTCGACGTATTTGGTCGCGACGAAGTAGTTGATCGCCTGCACGCTGCCGCCGGCGATGGCTTCCGAGACCATGCGCGTCGCGTTGGCTTCGGCTTGCGCCAGGCGCTCGCGCGCCTCGGCGTCGCGGAACGCGGCTTCACGGCGGCCTTCGGCTTCGAGGATGTTCGACTGCTTCTCGCCCTCGGCCTTCCTGATCGCGGCTTCGCGGAAGCCCTCGGCTTCGAGGATCGCGGCGCGCTTGTCACGCTCGGCCTTCATCTGCCGCGCCATGGAATCGACGAGGTCCTGCGGCGGCTGGATGTCCTTGATCTCGATGCGCGTGATCTTGACGCCCCAGGGCTCGGTCGCCTGGTCGACGACTTTCAGGAGCTTCGCGTTGATCGTGTCGCGCTGCGAGAGCAGCTCGTCCAGGTCCATCGAACCCATGACCGTGCGGATGTTGGTCATGGTGAGGTTCAGGACCGCGCGCTCGAGATTGGAGACCTCGTAGGCCGAGCTCGCGGCGTCGAGCACCTGGAAGAACATCACGCCGTCGACCGTCACCATCGCGTTGTCCTTGGTGATGATCTCCTGCGAGGGCACGTCGAGCACGTTCTCCATCATGTTGATGCGCGTGCCGATGCGGTCGATGAGCGGCACGATCAGATGGAGGCCCGGCTTCAGCGTGTGCGTGTATTTGCCGAAGCGCTCGACCGTGAATTCGTAGCCCTGCGGCACGGTCTTGACGCCCATCATCACCAGCATGATGGCGAGGACGACGAGGACGATGACGAAGATGGCGAAGGAGGAGATCGGCATGTGATCGCTTGCCCCTTTTACGATCGCGCGCATTGCGCGCTCATCGGCGCATTGTGGCACGAAACCGATTGCCGCGCGACTGGTTAAGGACCGGTTAGCGCTCGCCGCGCAATCGGTCGAGACCGGCGGAGAAAACGCCGACGACGCCATCCACCAGCGCGACCGCCTCGTCGCGCGGCGCCGCGCTCTCCAGCGCCCGCCGGTCGAGGAGGAGCATGGCGAGGCCATGCACCATCGCCCACGCGCCCATGGCCGCGGGATGCGCGCGTTGCGCGGTCGCGCCGGCGCCGCTGGGGCCGCCGAGGCGGGCGCGGATCGCGTTCTCGATCACCGCGAAGCATTCGCGCGACGCCGCCGCCAGTTCGGGATGCCCGTCGGGGGCCGCGAACGGCGGGCCGAACATCAGGCGGTAGAGCGCGCGCTGCCGGAGCGCGAAGCCGACATAGGCGCGCGCCTGGGCGCGCAGAGCGTCGCCGGGAGGAGCGGCGGCCGATGCGTCGGCAAGCGCGACGGTAAGCCGGCGAAAGCCGACCTCCGCGACCGCGGCGAGGAGCGAGGCCTTGTCGGCGAAGTGGCTGTAAGGGGCCGCGCCCGACACGCCGGCGGAGCGGGCGACCGCGCGGAGCCCCAGCGCCGCCAGCCCTTCGCGCTCCAGCAACGCGAGCGCGTGCTCGACCAGCGCGTCGCGCAGATTGCCGTGATGGTAGGCGGCGCGCGCCTTGCGGGCAGGGGCCCTGGGCCGCGATCTTGACACTGTTCGGATCTGCTCCAGATTAGACTTTACATCGTTTAGATTAGGATTGCAGCGGAGTAAAGCGCATGTTGTTCATCGCGCTGACGGCGGCGTTTTCGGTGCTGGCCTGGGTGCCGCAGGCGATCTGGGGCGGCCGCCGCGACCTGCGCATGGCCATGCGCCATGGCATGGCTGCGGCCTTCCTCTTCACCGGGGTCGACCACTTCCTCAACACCACCGCGCACTATGTGCCGATGATGCCGGACTTCCTGGCGCCATGGGACCGGGAGCTGATCTGGGTGAGCGGCGCGGGCGAGATTGCCGGCGCGATCGGCCTTGTCGTGCCGCCGCGTGCCTACGCGCGCCTGGGGCTGCCCAATCTCCGCGCCTGGGCAGCGATCGGGCTCGCGCTCATGCTGTGCGTTCTCGTCATCGCCAACATCAACGTCGCGATCAACGGCGGCACCTACGGCGGCGTTGAGGTCAACCGCTTGTACCTCTGGCTGCGGCCCTTCTTGCAGCCCTTGATCATCGTCTGGGCGCTCTACGCGGGCGGCGTCATTGGGACCCGCCGGCCGCGGGGCGCGCGAGAAAGCGTCGGAAGAGGGTCGGTGCCACGACCACGATCATCATGATGCGCAGCACGTGATGGCTGGCGACGAAGGCCGAGTCGATCGCAAGCGCCAGCGCCACGAGGCTCATCTCGGCGAGCCCGCCGGGTGCGTAAGCGAGGATCACGGCTTGTATGCTGGTGTCGGCCGCGTTGCGGAGCGCGACGGCGAAGAGAATGGTCAGGCTCACCATCACCGCCGTCGAGCCTGCCGAAAGCAGCAGCGCGCGCGCGACGGTCTTGAGCGCAACGCCGGCGAAACGAGCACCCACGGCCGAGCCGATCACGACTTGGGCCAGCCCGACCAGCGCGGCCGGCGGGCGTGATTCGGACCAACCGAGCAGATGCACGGCCGCGCTCAGGATCATGGGTCCGACGACAAACGCGGCGGGCAGGCGGAGCGCACGCGCACCGAGCGCGCCGGCGACGGCGCATCCGCCGAGGATCAGCGCCTCGCGCCACGGCTGCTGGAGGAGCGCGACGCCCATCGGCGGCTGCGTGCTCGGACTATAATCCTCGAAGATCATGAAGCCGAACGGGATGGCCATCACGACCAAGAGCACGCGCGCGCCGTGCACGAGCGCGATGAGACGATCGTCGCCGCCCAGTTCGCGCCCGACGACGACCATCTCGTTGAGGCCGCCGGGGCTCGCGGCGAAGAAGGCAGTCACGCGATCGAAGCGCCCGAAGCGGCGGAAATACCAGAACAGGATTGCAGTCACGAGCACCACGTAGAGCGCGAGCGCGCCGATCGTCACGAGCCAGTCGGCGAAGCGGGCCACGACGCCGGGCGCGAAGCTGCTGCCCAGCATGACGCCGAGCACGGCGACCATGGCCCCGCGCACCCAGCGGTGCACGGAGAGGCGCAGGCCCGCGAGGCTGCCGATGGTCGTCGCGATCATCGCGCCGATCATCCAGGGCAGCGGCAGTTGGATTTGCGTCGCGAGCCAGCCGCCGGCGGCGCCGAGCAGCAGCGTGAGCGCCGCCAGCGCCACCCGGCGGCCGCCGCTTTCGGGCTCGGGCGCAACGGTCTCGCCCGCCGCGGCGCCGCGAACGTCGCCCGTCCGCGTCACGGCATGAACTGCTCGCGCAGGATGCGCTCTTCGAGATTGTGTTCGGGGTCGAACATTATCGTGCAGTGGTGCCGGCGCGTTTCACGCACGACGACGCGCGCCACGTCGCGCACCTCGAAGGCGTCGGCAACCGCGGCGACCGGGCGCTTCTCCGGCTCGATCACGCGGAACTCGATCGTGCTGCTTGCCGGCAGGAGCGCGCCGCGCCAGCGCCGCGGGCGGAACGGGCTGATCGGCGTGAGCGCAAGGAGGCGCGCGCCGATCGGGATGATGGGGCCGAAGGCCGAGAGATTGTAGGCGGTGCTGCCGGCCGAACTCGCGATCAGCACGCCGTCGCACACCAGGCGGTCGAGCCGCCGCACGCCGTTGACGACGATGCGGAGATTCGCGGTTTGGTGCCGCATGCGCAGCAGCGAGACTTCGTTGATGGCGAGCGCCCGGCGTTCGCGCCCGCGCACGGTCACCGCCGTCATCTCGAGCGGCCTCAGCTTCACGCGCTCGGCGCGCGCCAGCCGCTCCATGAGGCCGCGTGGGCGGAACTCGTTCATCAGAAATCCGACGCTGCCGCGGTTCATGCCGTAGACGGCGACATCGCGGTCGATGGTGCCGCGCAGCGCTTCGAGCATGAAGCCGTCGCCGCCCAGCGCCACCAGGATCTTGGCCCGTGCGGGCGCGACGTGCGGATAGAGGCGCGCGAGCATCTTGCGCGCCGCTTCGGCCTCCTTGGTCTTGGCGGCGACGAACGCGATCGGGGGGGAGGCCATGAAAGCAGGCGGGCGGCGAAGGGCGAGGGGCGCGCAGTATAGCCGCGGAGGCTACCGGCGCTAGCGCCGGCAGGACGAGAGACAGCTCTGGTAGCGGTCGTTGCAGACGGCGCGGCAGAAACTGTCGCGGCACGTCGAAAGGCAATAGCCGCGCGACGAGCTGCAATTGCCGCGGCAATCGCTCTGCGCCAGCTCGACGCCGGCGCGGTCCGCAGCGGCCAATGCCGGATCGGTACAGCTTCGAGCGCCCGGCGCCGAGTTCGCGAGAGCAGGAGCGAGCAACACAAGCACGACGGGAGCGAGTGCGAGCAGGCGCCGCATGAAGTCCTCCTTGCCTAAGCCCAAACGGCGTGAGAACAATATAGGTACTTCGCCGAGGGTCAAGCAAGAATTGGACATCGGTGATATTTTACACCCTCTGATTGCAGGCGCGTTGATGGCGCGGGCGGCGGCGGAATGCTAAGCAGCCGCAGCGCAGTCAAGCTGGGGAACCAGACGATGCTCGCAGCGAGAAGCATTGCGGCGTGGCGCCGCGTATTGCGTTTCGGCGCCGCGTCGCTTCTGTTGGCGGCGCCGACCGCGGCCGCGGACGCGGAAGAAAAGGATCGTCACGCCGGCTACTACTATCCGCCGACGACGGTGACCGAAGCCTTCCAGGCGGAGGCGACGACCGTCTCGGGCGCGACCCGCGCGCGCCGCATCGGGTTCATCACGATCATCGTCAACAAGGCGCTCGCTGCGTCCTACGCGCCGCCCTATATGATGTTCGTCAAGGGCGCCGAGGGCGAGAAGCTCATCATCATCGGGATGGGCGACTATCTCGCCAACGTCTACCAGGCCCGCGCTCTGCTCGCGCAGCTGACCGCGCAGGCGCGCACGACCGAGGTGTTCAACGAGGTCGATCCCGAGCACCGGCTCACCTTCCTCGATCTGCTGAAGATGCTCGGCTTCGAGCAGGTGACGGTGAGCGACGGCAAGAACTACACGCTGCAGATATCGATCAAGTAGGGGCGGGTCTCCGACCCGCCCACCCTTTTGCCGAGGCGGTGCGATGCTGCGCGCGTTGCCTTGGCGTCCGCACGGGCGGGTCGGGGACCCGCCCCTGCGCTTTGATCAGCCGCCGGTGACGCTCATGTGGCGCGGCACCGACGCGGTGCCATGGCGGCGGTCGATGATGAAGTCGTGGCCCTTCGGCTTGCGCGCGATCGCGGCGCGGATCGCGGCATCGAGCGCGGCGTCTTCGGGCGACGCGCGCAGCGGCGTGCGGAGATCGGCGCTGTCCTCCTGCCCCAGGCACATGTAGAGCGTGCCGGTGCAGGTGAGTCGCACGCGGTTGCACAGCTCGCAGAAATTGTGCGTGAGCGGCGTGATGAAGCCGAGGCGGCCGCCGGTTTCCTTGACGCGCCAATAGCGCGCCGGGCCGCCGGTGCGGTGGTCGGTCTCCTCGAGCGTCCACCGCTTCTTCAAATCGGCGCGCACCATCGAGAGCGGAAGATATTGTGCAATCCGGTCGCCGGGGCCGGCGTCGCCGCCGATCTCGCCCATCGGCATGATTTCGATGAGCGTGAGATCGTGGCCGCGCTCGCCGCACCATGCGATGAGGCGGTCGAACTCCGCGTCGTTGACGTCCTTCAGGGCGACCGCATTGATCTTGACCGCCAGGCCCGCGTCCTTGGCGGCGGCGATGCCGGCCAGCACCTGATCGAGCTTGCCCCAGCGCGTGATCGCGGCGAATTTCGCGGGATCGAGCGTGTCGAGCGAGACGTTGATGCGACGCATGCCGGCCGCCTTGAGCTCGCCCGCATACTTCACGAGCTGGCTGCCGTTGGTCGTGAGCGTCAGCTCGTCGAGACCGCGGCCGAGATGGCCGCCGAGCGTGCGCACCAGCCACATCACGTTGCGGCGCACCAGCGGCTCGCCGCCGGTGAGGCGCAGTTTCCTGACCCCCCGGCGGACGAACGCCGCGCAGAGCCGCGCCATCTCCTCGAGCGTCAGCAGCTCGCCCTTGGGCAAGAAGTGCATGTCCTCGGCCATGCAGTAGACGCAGCGGAAATCGCAGCGATCGGTGACCGAGACGCGCAGATAGGTGATCGGCCGCGCGTAGGGATCGACGAGCGGGGCGGCCGGCGCGGCGGGGAAGGGCGCGTTCATCGCCCGCATGAGTTAGTCCCTCCGGCGCGCGCGAGCAAGGGAGTTCGCGGGGGCGATATGGCCGCACGGCTATAACCCTCCGATAAACGCATTTATCGCCGGCCGGCTGGCGCCCGGGTCGCGGCCGCTATCGGCCGCTTAAGCCGAAATGGGGGGCGTAGGGCTGCTCGCCGCCGAGCGCGAAGCGGCCGATCGCGAGCTGGGTGTCGCGCGAGATCAGCCAGTCGGCGAAGGCCTGGGCGTTGCCGGCGTTGACGTCCTTGTGCTTCGTGGGATTGACCAGCGTGATCGCGAAGCGCTGCTGCAGCCTGGGATCGTCGGCCACCATCACGACGAGCTGGCCGCGCGCGGCGAATTGCAGCCATGCCGCCTTGTCGGCAAGGACGTAGGCGCTGCCCTTGGCGGCGGCGGCGAGCGCCTTCGCCATGTCGCCCTTGGCCTCGTTGTACCAGCGGCCGGCGCTCTCGGGCTTGGGCGTGCCGGCCTCCTCCCAGATGCCGCGCTCGGTGCGGTGGAGCCCGCTCAGGTCGCCGCGCGAGACGAACGGCGATTGCGTGCGCGCGATGGCCGCGAACGCGTGCACCACGCTGGCCATGCCGGCGATACGCGCCGGATCCGCGGCGGGGCCGACCACGATCAGCTCGGCATACATTACGTCGAGGCGCTTGCTCGCGTCGGCGCTCTTCAACAGCGCTTCCTCGGCGTCGGGATCGTCGGTCATGACCGCGTCGGTCTTGCCCTGGCGCAGCAGGTTCGCGGCTTCGGTTGCCGGCCGAATGGCCAGCGCGACGCCGATGCCCGACTGCTCCTTGAATTTCGGCAGCAGCTCGCTGAGCACCGGCGCCGCCTCGTCGGTGGCGACGAGGCTCATCTGCTTCGCCGCGTCCTGCGCGGCCGCCGGGGCGAGGGAGGCCGCGGCAATGGCAGAAGCGAGGAGCGACGCGGCCAGCACCGCGCCCAGCCGACCCCTCCGCTTGTCAAGCACCGTCGTCATCAGTCCTGGCGCCACCCTTGGCGCTCGCTTGCCGCCAGCATGAAAAATAAGTCGAAAGCCGCGGGTTGAAAATGCCCGAAGCCGCCGCGCGGCCGCTTTATCCCGTCGTTGCGGGCGCCGGCGCTGTTGTTGAATTATCGTTCCTGCTCAATAGCTTGTGCACGATCGAGGGTGCGCGGCGGCGAGCGCCCGGACGCGCAGCGGCGCGACGCCACGGCGAGTTTTCGCATTCGGTGTGGCATCGCGGACACACCCGGCGCTCAGGCGAGAAATCGCTCGGCCGTCTCGGGCGTCGGGACAAAGCATCTCTCGCGCTTGCCGAACCAGCGATAGCGCCGCCGCCGACGAACCGGTAGACGGCGTCGCGCAGGAAGCGCGGGACCGCGTAGAACGCGCCGGTCAGCCGCCACCATCCGCCAAGGCCAGACAAGATGCGCAGCGCCGCGCCCGAGTCGGTGAAGGCGCGCTCGCGCTCGACCAGCAGGAACGAGACCGGATCGTCGGGGTCGATTCCATGGGGCGCGAGCAGGCGCCGGCCCGGATCGGACTGCATGGTCGCGAAGCGGAAGCGCCGCGCGCGGTCGCGCGCCAGCAGGAAGCGCACCCAGCCGCTGCAAAAGACGCAGACGCCGTCGAAGACGACGACGCCGTCGCGCGAGTTCGAAGTGCCAGCCATGAACTCTCGCTCCAGACGCCAATCTTGGAAATAGGCTGGCTTTTATTGGCTTTGCTTGGCTTTCCTTGGCTTTTTGCGGTGGGTCACCTTGGCTTTCCTTGGCTTTACACCTTGGCTTTTCTTGGCTTTCTCGCCAGGCCACCTTGGCTTTCGTTGGCTTTCGCGTGCGCGGGCTCCGCGTCCCTCGGCGCGGCGCGCGGCAGGATGCCCGCGAGCGCCGCCTGGAGCCGGAGCGCTGCCACCGCCGCGGCGTGGTTGCGCTCGCCGAGCGCCTCGAAGAACACGGCTTCGAGCTTGTCGTGCACCGTGTCGGGTTCGACGACATAGTGGATGTCTTTCTCGCGGCGCAGCGTCGCGATCCGGTCGAGCACCAGCGGATTCTTGAGGAGACGCGAGCCATAGGCGGCCGCGCTGTCCTCGGAATAGCCGGCGAGCACGTCCGCGCGCGTGCCGACCGGCTGCGCCGCGTAGTGGCGGCAGAATTCCTCCTGGCCCGGCGCCAGCTTCCCGTCGGGCGGAATATCCTCGGGTTCGGGATTGCGCGGCGGCGCGGGCTCGACGCGCTTTTCCCACCGGGCCGCGGCGCAGGCCTGTCCGGGGGAGGGCCTTCGTCCCGATCCTCCGGCCCGAGCGCATAAGCATCCGCAAACGGAATGGGATGGGGCAGCTCCGGATAGAGAAGCGCCAGGCGAACCTGCTCGGGCGGAAGCTTCAAGTGCTCGGCGATTGCTTTGTCGTCCATTGGGAATGGCATCACGAAAATTGGGACAGAGCTTGATAGCACCGCCTAGGAAGATTGTCAAGAACAAAAATGAAACATCGAGGCGAGTACGCTCAACCGGAGCTGAGCTTGGCAGAGGCCGTCGTACTGGGCCTGGCTAAGGAGGAGCTGGGACAACTGCTGCGCACCCCGCCGAAGCAGGAATGGAGAATCTTGGACCGCGCCTCCAGGCGCGCCTTTCTTGGCGACGCCAAGGCCCCAATGCGCCGCTCACTCCTCCGGCGCGATCAGCTCGGCCGTGGGAAAGTAGGTGCGATAGCGACGCGGGTCGCGGGTGAGCAGCGGAACATTCGCGGCGGCCGCATGCGCGCCGATGAAGAAATCCGGGAGCACCCCCGTCCGCGTGCCGCCGCCCTTGCGGTAGACGAGAAAGGCTTTGTCCGCCAGGAACAACCCTTCGCGGGGAATCTCGACGAGCGTGACGCCGGCGGACTCCAGTGCGGCGTCGAGATCCTCGATCCGCGCGTAGCGGGTCGAGAGCTCGGCATAGATCACGCCGTTGACCGCGAGGCGATCCGACAGCGACGCTGCCTCGAGCTGATGCTGCGACCAGTCGGCCCATTTGGGGTCGTCGGTGAAGACATCCAACAGCACGTTGGTGTCGACCAGGATCACCGGCTCACTCGCCGCGCGTGAGCGCCATGATCTCGTCGGTGGTCATGCCGCCCCCGGCGCTGCCGCGGAGACGCGCGAAGGCGCTCCGCTGCGCGGCCGCCTTGCGGCCGGCTTTCACCAGCACGACGCGGCCATCCGCCGCCAATTCGAAATCGACCGCGCTGCCGGGCTTGAGATTCAAACGGTCGCGAACCGGCTTCGGGATCGTGACCTGGCCCTTGCGGGTGACGCGCGTGCTCATGGCGGCTCCGGTATTACTTGGCTTCTACTCGGTAATACCTAGATTTGGAAGCCGCCGCCGTCAATCCTTAAGAAGCGCCGTCCAACGGCGAAGTTTCGTAGCTGCCCCGAAATCCCTTCCCCGCGAATGGCGGGGAAGGTGGCCGGCGCCCTTGCGCCGGCCGGAAGGGGTGGGGACGGCGAGTCGCGGCGTCCCGACCCCCACCGACGAACCTCCGCAGGGCGGAGGTTCGTCACCTCCCCCGCTGCGCGGGGGAGGGAAGTAGGCGCCACATGCACTCAAGGCATCCTGCGCTTGTCGCCGCCCGATCGCCGCCGCATATTTGCGCCATGCCCGATACTGCGCCGCCGCCCGCGAGGGAATTCCTCATCCGCCCCGATCCCGCCGACGCGAGGCTCACGCGCCGCGTCTCGGGCCTCGACCAGGAGGGAAAGCCGGTCGAGACCTCGGTGGTTGAGGAGCGGCCGCTCACGCTGTATCTCAACGGCCAGGAGATCGTCACGATGATGACGATCGGCGACTATCCGGAGTATCTCGCCGTCGGCTATCTCCTCAACCAGAACATGCTGAAGCCCGGCGACGAGGTGACGGGCATCGACTACGACGAAGAGCTGCAGGTCGCCGTCGTGCGCACCAAGCAGCAGACGAATTTCGAGGAGAAGCTCAAGAAGAAGACGCGCACCTCGGGCTGCGCGCAGGGCACCGTCTTCGGCGATCTCATGGAGAAGTTCGACGAGATCAGGCTGCCGAAGGACGCAGTCTTGAAGACCTCGTGGCTCTACGCGCTCACCAAGAAGATCAACACCAGCCCGTCGCTCTATCTCGAGGCCGGCGCCATCCATGGCTGCGTGCTCTGCGAGGAGGACCGCCCGCTCGTCTACATGGAAGACGTCGGCCGCCACAACGCGGTCGACAAGATCGCGGGCTACATGTTCCTGAAAGGCATGGGCCCCGAGAACAAGAGCTTCTACACGACCGGGAGGCTCACCTCGGAGATGGTGATCAAGACGGTGCAGATGCGCATCCCGATCCTGATCTCGCGCTCGGGTTTCACGGCCTGGGGCGTCGAGCTCGCGAAGAAGGCGGACCTGACGCTGATCGGCCGCGCCCGCGGCAAGCGCTTCGTGGCGCTCGCCGGCGAACACCGCATCGTCTACGACGCGGATACGTCGTATTCGGCCGATGAGCCGAAGCATTTGCAGCGGAAATCGAGCGCTGCGGACGAAACCCAATAGCGCCCGCTCCTCCGTTACCGGCGTTCATTGCACGTCATCCCGACCGAAGCGGACGCGCCCCATGGCGCGGCCGCGCGTGGAGGGATCGCACCGACCGTCACACGATCCCTCCACTTCGCGAGCCGCAAGAGCGGCTCGCTTCGGTCGGGATGACGCGCTATGGACCGACGATGTCGCCGCGGTGCTCCATCATTGAAGATCGCGCGCATGTGGTCGCCGCCTGATTCGATTACAGCTCATCATTCGATGACCTCGTCGGCGCGGGCGAGCAAGGAAGGCGGCACAGAGAGGCCGAGCGCCTTCGCGGCCTTGAGATTGACCACCAGTTCGAATCTGGTTGCCTGCTCGACGGGCAAATCAGCCGGCCTCGCGCCTCGCAAAATCTTCGCAACGAGCGTGGCCGCCTGCGCGTATTGGCCGGTAAGCTGTGCACCGTAAGATAGGAGGCCGCCAGCCGTAACGTCCTCCCGGAACGAATAGATGACCGGCAGCCGATATTTTGCCGCCGCTGCGACGGTCTCGATCCGAAGTGGGCTCAACGTGGGATCGACCATTCGCAGGGCAGCGTTGGCGCCGGCGCCCGCGGCGGCCGAGATGGCCTTCTCGGCATCGCCGGAAGCGCGAATGTTCAACAAAGGATTGAGCTCGATGCCGAGGCTGCGCGCCGCCGCCTCGGCGTGCCGCATCTGCAGCGGGGCATTGGGGTCGTCGGGGTTGATCAGGACGGCAACGCGGGACGCAGCGGGCACGAGCTCCTTCAGCAGCTCCAGCCGCTTTCCGGCGAGCTCGGCGACGATGTGGGTCACGCCGGTAATGTTCCCACCCGGCCTTGCGAGACTGTCGACGACTCCGGCACCGAGCGGATCGGCGACGAGGGCGAACACGACAGGTATGCGCGTGGTCGCGGCTTTGGCCGCCAGGGTCGCGGGCGTTGTTGTGACGAACAGGACGTCGGGCGTTAGCGCAATCAGTTCCCGCGCCAGCGACGGCAAGCGATCGAAACGCCCGCTTGCGGCGCGCAGATCTAGGACAAGGTTACTTCCCTCAGCGTAGCCGAGTTCGCCCAGCCGGTGCCGAAAAGCGGCGAGGTTCGCGGCACGGCCCGAAAGCGAAGCTCCGGTCAAGTAACCGACGCGCCGAGTCGGCGCACTTTGCTGCGCATCAACCGACGATGATGCGCACAGCGCAGCTATTCCAGCCGTCAAGAACGAGCGGCGCCTCATTCAATCACCTCGTCGGCGCGGGCGAGCAGCGAGGGCGGGACGGCACGGCCGAGCGTTTGCGCTGTCTTGAGGTTGATCACCAGCTCGAAAATCGTCGGTTGCTGAACCGGCAGTTCGCTCGGCTTCGACCCTTCAAAACCTTGTCCACGTAAACGGCAACGTCGTTGTAGAGCCGCCTCTGGTTTTGCGGCAAATGACATGAGCCCACCGTCGGCCGCGAAGCGCCGGGTCGCCGAGACCGAGGGGAGGCGATGTTTCTGGATCAGCGCGAGGGCCGGCCCGCGCGGCGGGCTCGGCTGCACGATGACCGCATCCGCGCGCCACTGGTTCATCTCGCCGAAGGCGTCCACGAATTCCTCCGCACGGCGCACGGCGATGGTTTTCAGCGCGACGCCGAGCGCGCGGCCACCCGCCTCGAATTGTGCGAGGAAAGGCTTCGTGAAAGGGTCGGTGGCATTGGCGAGGATCGCCACCTGCCGCAGCGACGGCACGATCTCATGCATCAGATCGAGCGTTTTTTCCCCGAGCTCGGCCGTCATCGAGGCAAAGCCCGTGATGTTGCCACCCGGCCGCGCGAGGCTGGCGATCAGGCCGGTTCCGACAGGGTCGCCGCTGGAGATCACTATCGGAATCTCGCGGGTCGCGTCCTTGAGCGCGTGCGCGGCGGGCGTCTGGAATGCGACGAGGACGTCAACCTTCATGCGCACGAGCTCGGCGGCGAGCGCGGCGAATCCGAGCTTGAGAAGACCCTCCTCGATCGGTACCCGGAAGGTGTCCGGATTGGCGGGCACGAGGACGCCAATTCGCGGCACCTTGCGTTGCTGCGCCCGCGGATAGAAAGGCCAAGCCGCGATCGCCGCGCCGCCGGCAAGCCCGAGAACATCGCGGCGCCTCAATCCCCGCTTCCCGATCATTCGGCGTTCCTCCCGCCGAGGTTCCCACACCCCGCCCAAGGCTAACACGCTTGCGCGCCGCCGCGTTATCCCGATAGTCGCGGGGCAGGGACGGAAACGCGAGGCGGCCATGCCCCATGCACAATCCGCCGGCGCGAAGCTCTATTACGAGGAAACCGGCAGCGGCTATCCGCTGATCTTCGTCCACGAGTTTGCCGGCGATCTCCGGAGCTGGGAGGCGCAGCTGCGCTTCTTCGCGCGGCGCTACCGCTGCATCGCCTATAACGCGCGCGGCTATCCGCCCTCGGATGTGCCCGAGGACGTGAACTCGTACCGCCAGGAGCAGCAGGCGGACGATGCCGCGGCCGTGCTCGATCACTTGAAGATCGAGCGCGCGCATGTCGTGGGCCTAAGCATGGGCGCGTTCGCGACCTTGCATTTCGGATTGCGCCATCCCAAGCGCGCGAGCGCGCTCGTCACGGCCGGCATCGGCTCGGGCGCCCCCAAGGAATTGCGCGCGCGCTTCCAGGCGGATTCGATCGCCGGCGCCGAGCGCTTCGAGCGCCACGGCTCAGCGGCCGTCGCCGAGGCGATGGCGCTCGGGCCCGCGCGCGTGCAGCTCCAGAACAAGGATTTGCGCGGCTGGGAAGAGGAGAAGCGCTACCTCGCCGAGCATTCGGCCAGGGGCTCGGCGCTGATCTTGCGCGGCTACCAGGCGACGCGGCGCTCGCTCTACGACCTCGCCGAGCCGATCGCACGCCTGGCGATCCCGACGCTCATCGTCGCCGGCGACGAGGACGAGCCCTGCCTCGACGCGAGCCTGTGGCTGAAGCGCACCATGCCGTATTCCGGCCTCGCGCTGCTGCCGAAGACCGGCCACTGCGTGAACCTAGAGGAGCCCGACGCGTTCAACCGCCTCGTGCTCGATTTCCTGACGCTGGTCGAGCAGGGCAAATGGGGAAAGCGCGATCCGCGCACGCTGGCGACGGCGCCGTTCGGCGAGCGCGAGACGTGAGCCCGGTTCGGCAAAAGATGCAATCCATGCCGAGGCCGAATTGCGTAGGGGCGGGTCCCCGACTCGCCCGTCGATGCCGCGCGATGCGTTCGCTCATCGTGCGGCGGCGCGAGGGCGGGTCGGGGACCCGCCGCTACACGGCGGCGGCATGGCCATGAGCAACCCACCGACCGTCGGCCTTCTGCTCGCCGGCGGGCTTTCGCGGCGCATGGGCGGCGGCGACAAATGCTTGCGCCCGCTCGGCGGCAAGCCGCTGCTCGCGCACATCATCGAGCGCGCCGGGCCGCAGGTTTCCGCACTGGTGCTCAACGCCAACGGCGATCCGAAGCGTTTCGCGCCCTTCGGCCTGCCCGTGGCAGCGGACGTGATCGAGGGCTTCGCGGGCCCGCTCGCCGGCGTGCTCACCGGCATGGAATGGGCATCGAAGCATCGCCCGGACGCAGCATGGCTCGCGACCTTCGCCACCGACGCGCCGTTCTTTCCGCGCGATCTCGTGGCGCGCGTCCACGCCGCCATCGCGCGCGACGGCGCCGATCTGGCCTGCGCGCGCTCGGACGGGCGGGATCATCCGGTGTTCGGCCTCTGGCCGGTGCGCCTGCGCGCCGATCTCCGCCGCGCAATGGAGGAGGGCGTGCGCAAGGTCGACGTGTGGACCGCGCGCCACAAGCTCGCCGTGGCCGAGTTCCCGACCAAGCCGTTCGATCCGTTCTTCAATGCGAATCGGCCGGAGGATCTGGCCGAGGCGGAGCGCCTACTGAGCTCGCTGTCCTGAAGCGAAGCGAAAGATCTTCGGGCGCAGCGACGGGCAACGCGGAAAATTGCGCAGTGTCACTCCGCCTCGCGCTCGTCCTCGACCACATCGAGCGCGATCACATCGCCGTCGATGAGGCACTTCCCGGCGTTCTCGAAATTCACCGTGATGCGCTTGCCGACGACGCTTTGCACCTGGCCCAAGCCCCAATCCGGGCGCTCCGGATGGCGGACGAAGCAGCCCGGTGCAAGGGTGCCGGACATGGTAAATTCTCCTGCCCCGGAACGCGTTAACGTTGCGTTGAAATATGCTAACACACTGTCAACTGTTCCGCTCTAAGCCTTCATCCCAGGGATAAGCCCGGACGTGATGGAGCCTACGATGAATCAGCCGATGCTGAGCATGGGCGCGGGACCTGCGCTGGCGGCAGGGTTCGACCTCCGGGTCATCCACCTGCTGCATTCGCGCGTGCTGCACGATCTGGCCGGCCCCGTGGGCGCCATCTCGAACGGCTTGGAGCTCGCCAAGGAGAGCGGCGGTGCGCTCGACGCCGATGCGATGCAGCTCGTCGCGATGAGCGCGCGCGATCTTTCCGAGCGCGTGCGCTTCTACCGCGTCGCGTTCGGCCTGGCGCCGGGCGCCGTCAAGACGCTGCGCGAGGGCCGCGATCTGCTGAGCGCCGCGGTGATCGGCCTGCGCAACAAGATCGTCTGGCCCGAGGCGGACGGCCCGGCCGCCTGGCCCTTCGGCGACGAAGCGCTGAAGCTGCTGCTCAACATGGTCGTGCTCGGCGGCGAGAGCCTGCCGCGCGGCGGCAGCCTCGAGGTCTATGTCGAGCCGGCGCACCAGCTGCTGAATTTCACGGTCGTGGCGCAGGGGCAGGGCGTGCGCGTCGAGGAGGCCACGCTCGCCGCGATGGTGGGCACGGCTTCGCTCGACGAGCTCACGCCCCGGACCGTGTTCGGCTATTTCACCGCCCGCATCGCCGAGGCCATGGGCGGCCGGCTCACGCTCGACTATCCGCAGCCCGGCATGCTCGCCCACCGGGTCTCGCTGCCGATCTAGTTCCAAGTTCCAGCGCCGCCCCTCACTTCCCATTCGCGAAGGCGCGAATGGGCCCCTTCTCTCCCAGAGGGAGAGAAGAAGGAATCCGCGCGCTTTCTTCCTTTTCTCTCCCTCCGGGAGAGAAGGGGCCCATCGCCGCGCCCGTTGCGCGGTGATGGGAAGTGAGGGCCGGCGCGTCCGCATCTACGCGGGTTACGCAAAAAGAAACGCGCCGGCCGGATGAGCTCCGGCCGGCGCGAGGTCGCCTCAGTATTCCCCCGAATCACGAAGCGGTGGCTGCGGCTAGATGCCTTGTCGTTATTGAAAGGTCCCCAGGACTTCCGCTCAGGCGGCCTTTTCCTGCGTGACCTGGCGCGCATCCTCTTCCGTCGGCTCGCGCAGCACGTAGCCGCGGCCCCAGACGGTGTGGATGTAGTTCTCGCCGCCGCAGGAGGCGGTGAGCTTCTTCCTCAGCTTGCAGATGAACACGTCGATGATCTTGAGCTCGGGCTCGTCCATCCCGCCGTAGAGATGATTGAGGAACATCTCCTTGGTGAGCGTCGTTCCCTTCCGGAGCGAGAGCAGCTCCAGGATGCCGTATTCCTTCCCGGTCAGGTGCAGCGGCTGGCTGTCGACCTCGGCGGTACGCGTGTCGAGGTTGACGGTGAGCTTGCCGGTGCGGATGACCGAATCGGAATGGCCCTTCGAGCGGCGCACGATCGCCTGGATGCGGGCGATCAGCTCGCGCTTGTCGAACGGCTTCGTGAGATAGTCGTCGGCGCCGAAACCCAGCCCCTTGATCTTGGCGTCCAGCTCGGCAAGGCCCGACAGGATCAGGATCGGCGTGCGCACCTGGGAGGCGCGCAGGCGGCGCAAAACCTCATAGCCGTCGATGTCCGGCAGCATGAGATCGAGCAGTATGATGTCGTAGTCGTAAAGCTTCCCGATCTCGAGCCCATCTTCCCCGAGGTCGGTCGTGTCGCACACATAACCCTCCGAGCGAAGCATCATCTCGATAGACTTCGCCGTAGCAGTGTCGTCCTCGACCAAAAGAATACGCATGTCCCCACACTCCTCCTCATCCCGACCGACAAGTTGTCGGCAAGACAAACTCTCACCTCTCCAATTATAGCGACCGTAAAGCGAAATGGTTAATCAAAACTTTAATGAAACCATTCCACCTCACTTTTTTTTACTCGGACTTAAGCTCACATGCTTATGGCATCACAGGGAAAGGCGTTCGGGGGCAGCCTGGAAACGGGGCAGGCGGCCGAGGCGCCCGGGACCAAAAAAGTTCGTGCCCGTTTTTTGAACGAGGAGTTTTCCACCGTGGAACAATCTCTTCCCCGTCGCCTCGCGGCGCAGCGCTGGACGCTCAACGAGCGCCGGCAGGAGCTGACGTCGCTGACTCGGCTGCGCGCGGATCTGGGCCGGCAGCTGGCTCACCTCGATCGCGCGGCCGGTGAGGCCAGCGAGTCGCGCCGGCAACATCTGCAGGAGTCGATCCGCCTGGTGGAAACGCAGATCGACGAATCGCGCGCGCAGGTGGAAAGCGCGCAACGTGTCTTGCGCCGGCTCGAACAGAGCGCCGAGACCGAGGGCCCGCGCCGCCGTCGCCGGCGCCGCAGCCGCGCGCACTAGGATCAGTCCGCAACGACCGGTTCAACATTCTCGTGCGGCGCGGCGGAAAATTCGTTGCATCGCGGCCATGAGGGTCCCGCCACTGCCGAGCGTCCGCGGGAAATGCCGGACGTCGGCTCCATCTGCGATCCCATGGCGGCCGCAGCAAATGGGTGGCATTGCGGCACGCGCCGGGTCCGCAACGGCTCGTCCCCGCGCGAGCGGGCGTCGGCGCCCGCCGCTTCGTTCAGTCTTCCGGGCGCTTCGCAGGCTCGCGCTGCCGCTGGGCCATGTTCGGATCGAACGTGGTCCAGGTATCGGCGGCGCGATAGTGCTGAATGCGCGTGACACGCAGGCCGGGCACGCCGTGGCGCTCGATCATGCGCTGCCAGCCGAGAAATTCCTCAACCGACAGGCGATAGCGCTGGCAGGCCTCCTCGAGGCTGATCAGGCCGCCCCTCACCGCCGCCACGACTTTCGCCTTGCGGCGAATGACCCAGCGACGGGTCTCGGGCGGAGGCAAATCCGCCAGCGTCATAAGCTCGCCGTCAGGCCCTATGACCTGCATTGGCCGCGTCATCTTGCGTTGTTCCGTCATCTTTCGCAGTTCAACCGTGCTTGGAGTCGGCTTTCTTCGCGATCAGGGTGCGCAGCACGATAAATGGACCCGCTTAAGAAAGAGCTAATCTGGCGGGAGGCAGGAGCGTATGAAATCTCTGAAAAAACTTGGCGACCGGCGGCGCGCCGGAGGGGCGTCGCGGCGTTTTCCGGCAACGCTTGCTCGCCGATAGTGAGATCGCTATTTTCCCGCGCGCCGCAGCGAGGGAGGCTCTAACCCGACCTATTCACCAGCACAGCGGTGAGAGTGGGATTGTGCAGCCGCGTCGAGGCCGGGGCAAGGTTGGGCGCGGCGCTGGATCGGCGCCGGTTGTTCTTGGTTTGGTTGTAGGGTTG
>Ga0187892_10002842_pt1 | contig 33293 bp, 26 predicted proteins | sample MA1701073metaG_FD_139345 | JGI IMG/M metagenome (GOLD analysis project Ga0187892, IMG submission 139345) | Bio-ooze microbial communities from a basaltic lava cave in the Kipuka Kanohina Cave System on the Island of Hawaii, USA - MA170107-3 metaG ... | reverse complement strand
TAAGAGATCACTATGGCTCTTGGCAAAGCGTGGAGGGAAGGGGCCACTCCGCACAAACCTAGCATCGCTATGATCAGCGGAAACGGTAGCGGCCGTCGCGAACGCCCCGTCTCGCAAGACGTGCTTGCCCTGCTTTCGGTAATCAGCATCACGGTGGCGGTGTATGGTGGCAGCCTAGGGGCGGCGTTGGACGTGCGTCAGGATGACCATCGAATAGTGTTTGCGGGATCGGCACGACCTCTCCATCGGCAGGTGTTGTCCCTGCAGGACAGCAGAGGAAGGCCGATCGAACCGACGGTGGCCTGGTACCTGAGGAGTGACTCCGAGGAGCATGGCAGATTTCGGCCGGTCACGTCATTCATGGAAGCTGTATTGCCCCGCGTGCTCGGCACGAATGCGTTTGCGTGGCATCTTTCTGTCCTTCTTGTCGCGGCAGCCGTGGCCGCTGCGCTCTACTTGGTTGGCCGGCGCGTCGGCGGGACACCTGCGGATGGTATTGCGCTCTCGCTTATGATCATGCTGGCACCAGACCCCGGCCCCGCAAAGGTGTGGTACCAGATGTCGGTAAAGGCGGAGTCGGTCGGCACGCTCCTTATCGTATTGTCCCTCCTGGCTTCGCTTCGGGCAGCCGGTACAAACGGCGGGACAAGGGACGACGTGGTGGCCCTTGCTTTGATTGCTGCCGCCGTTCTGCTCAAAGAGCCATTTGTTCTCTTGCTACCTGTCCTTCTGGCCGTCAGAGTGGGACTCCCGATCTTCGTCGGCCGCGCCGCGCATTGGAGAGATGTGCCGAGACTGCGACAGGTGGTTATCGGGTATGCAATGATTGGGACTCTTTTCATTGGCGCGATGTGCGTGGTCTTGGCATTGGCTCCACGTCACAGCTATGGCACGGGATCTCTTTTGAATTGGGGAAAGCTTAGCGCCGGGCTGTTTCTTACGCTGAAGCATGTTCCGCAACAAGCCGCGGGGTTCGGCCCCGTGTTGGTCGCTGTCGTCGTCTTTTCGAGTAGGTTGGGGCTGAATGCAACGTGTCGGCTGTTCAGGCTAGCTCTCGTTCTTACCGCCCTGTGGGTCCTTCCACAGATCATTCTGTATTCGTTGCGCGGTGGGATGTGGGACCACTATTGGATCCCATGCATCTTGGGATTTGCTGCCCTGAACGCCTGGGGACTGCATACCCTGCGCGAGCGCGGTGAGAGAGTGGCATATGCTCTCGCAGTGATCTTGCTGGTGGTCTGGGGTCTCAACGGAGCACGAGTCAATTGGATGGCAGTGGAGAACTACGTCCAGCGCACATTGATGAGGAACGATGTCGTTGTCGAAGTGGCAAGGAAGATTCCATCTGGCGGGCGAATCGTGATCGTAGCGGACTCCAAGATGCACTCCGAATACGCAACATCCTGGATATTCTTTCTGGCGCATGAAGGGAGGCCCGCAACGGGCGTCCTACTCTATGACGTCACCGAGTCTCAACGTGCGGGATTCTCCACGATGTTCCTGTTCCCGTATGGCACAGCGTTCGGTCAGCTTCACAGCTGTGACATCGATGCGATCGTATTCCTTGACCAACCGGCTGCATTCGATATGGTGTGGAAGCAGTGGTACGAGAGTAGTTGTTTCAACGAGAAGGTGTTCGAGAGGCCTCAACTGTACTACTCGATACGCGAACTGACGCGCGTTCTCCAGAAGACGGAGCTGGCCGTTGCCTTCAATCGACGGTTGTCGTAGAGGAAGTTCTCGAGTGACCCGCCATGGCTTTCGAAGGCAAGAACAGGGTGTCAAAGAACGCGGGAGGCTCCGGCGCGCCAAGGCGCGCGATGAGCTAGGGAATGACCAGCGATCAAGGTGAGAAATGCATTGCGGTCGTCGTTCCGGTGCATAACGAAGCAGAGTCCCTGCCTCAGCTGATGGCTGAACTTCGGACGGTATTCGATTCCATGCCCTATCGCTGGGAAGTGACATTCGTGGATGATGGTTCCAAAGACGGTACCTGGGATGCAATTCAAGAATGTGTTCGAAACGAATCGAGCACAGCTCTCATCAGGGCGCTTCGCCTGAGTCGAAATTTTGGGAAGGAGGCCGCTATTTGCGCGGGCCTGGACAGCGTGGAGTGTGATGCGGTCATCGTGATGGATGGCGACCTTCAGCACCCACCCGCACTGATTCCGAAGATGGTGAGGATGTGGGAGAGCACAGGGGTTGACGTAGTGGACGCAGTCAAGGCGGACAGGGGACGCGAGGCTGCTCGTAGTCGGATCCTGGCGAAGGGCTTTTATCTTGTTTTCAATACACTGTCGGGGCTCCGGCTTGATGCCATGTCCGATTATAAGCTGGTGGATCGGCGGGTCGTATCGGCATGGCGGATGCTGCCGGAGAGAAACCGATTTTTTCGCGGGTTGATCGAATGGCTGGGGTTTCGGCACGAAAGGATAGAATTCCTTGTCGGCGATCGCGCCGAAGGGCGATCGCGATGGACACTGAGACAGCTGATTCGGCTGGCGACGACGGCCGTCACTTCGTTTAGCACGCTTCCGATTCATTTTGCGACAGTCATAGGCTTTGTGTTGGCGGCTGCTGCAATGATTCTCGGTGTGCAGACGCTGTACGTGAAGTTGCGGGGTGAAGCGGTAGAGGGATTCACCACGGTAATACTGGTATTGTTGATTATCGGTAGTGCGCTGTTGATCAGCGTTGGCGTGATCGGCGAATATGTGGCACGCATCTACCATGAGGTGAAGCAGCGCCCGATCTACGTCATTCGGGAGCGTGTCGTGAGCGATGCGAAGGGATCGGGTGGGCAGGAGAAGCGTGCGAAGCATGTATGAGAGCTCGTAAGTGCTTTGACGTGTACCGAAAGTGTGCGGATGTCTTGGTCTCTGAGGCTCGCGTCGCCGGTAGGGTGTAAGAGCGGAGGATGGACTGCGATTGGTTGCGCCGCCGACAGCGCGGACGCGACAGGAGCTCGGGGTTATGCAGGGGGTTTCAAAGGTCCGGGCAATCCAGGACCCTACTCCTTGCGGTCATCAGCATCGTGAGGCCCATGGACTAGTGTGAACTAGCGTTTCCCTCGCATTCAACCGGGCATCGACCCCAGACCTCAGCCCCCACGCCCGGTCGGCCCGCCATCGAGCTTTTGCCTTGTAACGACAATAACTTCGCTTGAATGGCCGATTGCCTTGTGTTCTACTTCTCGCCACTTCCAGAAGGCTAAGGGCGGCTCGGCTTACCTTGGCCAGCTTTAGCAGTTTCAGGCTGCCTCTGTAAGTGAGAAAGCGGAGCTGTGCAATTATGGCTGGCACCTTTCCCGGTTTTCCAAGTGTCTATGGGTCAGTTCTTCGTCCTCGACCTCCGGGAGGTCTTGTCAAGGAGTGTGTAAAGAAGATCAGGCGGCCGCCTTCTCCTTGCCCGGCTTCGCTCGCTCTCCGTTGACGTAGATGACGCCCTCGGCGACCTCTGGGAGGAGCTCAGGAGCGTCGAGGCGGCGCAAGGCCTGCTCGGCTACGAGGAGCGTCTTCCAGATGACCGCCGTCGCATTCTCCACCTTCTTGAAGCGCTTGGCCGCGGCCGTGCGCAGCCGGACTGCGGCGAACGGCGACTCCACGACGTTCGACGTCCGTAGGTGCTTCCAGTGCGCCTTTGGAAACGCGTAGAAAGTCACCAGCCGCTCCCAGTCGATGTCGAGGAGCCGTCCGGCGGCGGCAACGCCCTTCTTCGTGGCCCACGCTTGGAATGCCCGCTTCTCCCGCTCGGCCGCCTCCCGACTCTCGGCGTACGGGATCTTCGTCAGCAGGGCTCGGGCCTCGGCCTGGAGCTTCTTCGGGAGCTTGTCCAGCACGTTGAGCAGCCGGTGGTTCCAGCACCGCTGCTCGGCCACGTGCGGAAAGACCGTCGCCACCGCTCCCCAGATTCCCAGGTGCCCGTCGGCGATGAGCAGGCGGGGCACCCGCAAGCCCCGCGCCTTCAGATCCCGCAGCAGGGCGGCCCAGCTCTCCGTCGACTCCCGATACCCACTCTCCACCGCCAGCACGACCTTGCGGCCGTCCCGGAGGGCCGCGATCAGCACCAGCATCGCCGCCTTGTCCTTCTCCAGTCCCGCCTTGACGTAGATCCCGTCGGCCCAGACATACACGGGCTCGAGCTCGTCCAGGCGCCGGTGCGTCCAGCGGTCATACTCCGCCTGCCAGCTCGCCTTCAGCCGGGCCACCGACGCCGGCGACAGCGGCGCCCCCGCTCCCAGCAGGCCCCGCAGGGCCAGGTCGAAGTCCCCCTGCGCCAGCCCGTGCAGGTACAACTCCGGCAGCAGTTGGCCGACCTCCTTCGTCCGTCGCTTGAACAGCGGCAGCAGCCGGCTCTCGAATCGCTCGGCCAATCCGCGGATCCGAGGCCGCCGCAGCGTGATCGTCCCGTTCGTCAAACTCAACCGCCGCGGCTTGCCGAAGCCGTTCCGGTAGCCCGGCGCCGGATCGACACCGGACCGGCGCTCGTAGCGGCCCCGGCCCAGCACCTGTTCCACCTCGTCCTCCAAGACCTGCTGGAGCAGCCGCTGCACGCCGGCCCGCGCAAACGCTTCCAGGGCTTCCCACGTGGGACTTGACGTCCGCTCCCCCTCGGTGTTTCTCTCCTTCATGGGCGGTGTCTCCTTCGGCGGGCGTTGCCAGCGCCCGCGGCTCGGGTTTCAGTCACCCGAAGGCTACACCGCCTTCACCTCGTTTCCACACCCTCTGACGTTACCTCGACCTCCGGCTCGTTCCTGCGCTAACTCGTTCCAGCCTCTAATGCTCGACCTTGCCTCAAGCCCCCGACCGGAACGAGCTAGCATCGCGGGGCCAACATGTCTGGAACGCTGATCACTGGCGGAGTTGGTTTGATCGGATGGTACCTGTCGGAAGCCTCCTGGAGTGGAGGGGTGGAGTGAATCGGACAGCAAATGCGAGACAGCCGCTCTCGAATAGCACTAGTGACGCCCAGCCGCGAGATCGCCTACCGCGCTATGTCTTGACAACGCCATGTGTGGAATAGCCGGTCTCGTCGTGAACCCGGCCGCCGCCGTCGATGTGGAGTCGGCGCTCGGGGCGATGCGTGACGCACTGGTCCATCGCGGGCCGGACGGTGAGGGGACCTTCCGCTCGTCGGACGGGCGGGTGGGGCTCGCAAACCGGCGGCTGGCGGTCGTGGACCTGTCGCCCGCGGCCGCGATGCCGATGCGCAACGCGAACGGCACCGTGTGGATCACGTACAACGGCGAGATCTACAATGCCGCGGCGCTGCGTGCGGAGCTTACAGGCTGCGGTGCCGCGTTCCGCTCGGCGAGCGACACCGAGGTGATCCTGCACGGCTATGAAACATGGGGCGCCGAAGTGGTGGAGCGACTTCGCGGCATGTTTGCCATTGCGATCTACGACGCGCGGGAATGGCCAGGCAGTCCGCAGCGGCTCTTCCTCGCGCGCGACCGTCTGGGCATCAAGCCGCTCTACTACGCCGCACTCCCGGAGGTCTTCGCCTTCGCCTCGGAGCTCAAAGCGCTCCAGGCGTCCGGCGTGGTTCCGGGGAAGCTCTCGCCGGCGGGGCTCGTCGGCTACCTCTTGCTCGGATCCGTGCCGGCCCCGGTGACGATCTACGACGGTATCCAGGCACTCGAGCCCGGGTGCGTGTTGCGTCTGGAGATCAGCGGATCAACCACATCCCCCGCCCACATCCACCGCTACTGGTCATTCCCGCCGCCTGCTGACCCGGCGGCCCCGATTCCCGATCCCGTCGGGGAAGTGCGCGCACTCCTCGACGACGCGGTGCGGAGCCATCTGGTGAGCGACGTGCCGCTCGGCGCGTTCTTGAGCGGGGGACTCGACTCTACTGCAGTCGTCACCCTCATGCGGGCCGGGCACAACGGTCCGCTCCGGACATGCTCGATGGTGTTCGAGGAGGCCGAGTACAGCGAGGCTCCCTATGCCCGCGCGGTCGCCCGTGCCGTCGGCGCCGAGCACCACGAGCGCGTCGTCACGGCGGACGAGGTAGGGAAAGAGCTCGATCAGGTGCTCGGCATGATGGATCAGCCGACCATCGACGGCGTGAACACCTACTTCGTGGCGCAGACGGCCCGGCAGGCGGGGCTCACGGTGGCGCTGTCGGGCCTCGGGGGCGACGAGCTCTTCGGCGGCTATTCGAACACGTTCCGAGGAGTGCCACGTATGTGGCGCGCCGTGCGGATGGCCCAGCGGGTACCCGGCGGCGCACGACTGATCCAGGCCGGGCTCCAGGCTTTCGCTGGCGGCTCGCGCTGGCTCAAGGTGGGGGAAGCACTGGCACGCCCAGCCTCGGCCGCGAGCGCCTATCTGGCGTGCCGCGGCCTGTTCACGCCGAACGAGGTGCGGAGCCTCGTGGGCCCCGAGCTCTGGGCCGCTGCGAGCGCGACCTTCGACCCCATGCGAGCCATCAACGAGGCCGTCGGTGAGGGCGGCGATATCGGAAACGGCTGGCGGCCAACCCGCGCGGGGGCGTTCGGATGGGTCAGCCGCGTCGAGCTCAGCCTCTACATGCGCCACCAGCTTCTCCGCGACACCGATGTCATGAGCATGGCGCATGGTCTCGAGGTGCGGGTGCCACTCCTGGATCACATCCTGGTGGAAGGGGTGCTGAGGCTGCCGCCCACGGTTCACCTGAATGGGGGCCGCCCCAAGGGGCTGCTCCAGGCCGCACTGGGCGATCGCTTGCCGGCGTCGATTCGGGCCCGGCGCGCCAAGCAGGGGTTCACGTTCCCCTTCGCCGAGTGGCTGCGTGGGCCGCTGCGTGAGCAGTGCGCCAACTGGCATCGCGGTCTGGCCGAATTGCTCCGGCCAGAGGCGGTGGCAGCCGTCGAGCGGGCCTGGGGCGCTGGGCGGGCACACTGGTCGCGGCCGTGGGCTCTTGCCGTGCTTGGCGGCTGGCAGCTGCATACACAGGGGGAATCGGTGAGGTCGCGGACACCGAATCTCGGCGGTCGAGCCTTCTAAGGCCCATGTTGGTTGTCTTGGCGACCCATCCGGTTCAGTACTATGTGCCCATCTATCGAGCGGTCGAATCACAGTTTGGCATTCCCATCACGGCGATCTACGGATCGGACTGCGGTATCGCGAGCTACCGCGACCGCGAATTTGGAACGACCTTCGCCTGGAACACTGACCTCCTGAGCGGTTATCGCGCCGTGTTCCTGTCCCGCTCGGCGAATGGTGGGGCAGTAGACCCCGAGCGGATGGGTGCGCGCGGTATGGGGAATGCCCTGGCCGCCGCGGCCCCCCGGGCGGTGCTGTTGACGGGTTATAGCCCGCGATTTCATCAAATGGCCTTCTACCATGCGTGGCGAGCCGGAGTTCCAATTCTATTCCGGGGCGACACGACCGACCACGCCTGCCGCCGGAGTCGCGCGAAGGCCTGGATGCGCGACTTGGCCCTCGGCTCGATCTACCGTCGGTGTGCCACGCTACTGTACGTGGGCCGTCATTCCCGTCAGCATCTGCAGCGGTTAGCGCCGCCGAAGGCGCGACTCGTCTTCTCGCCCCACTGCGTTGACGCGAGCACGTTCGAATGCGACGAGGCAGCGCGGGATCGGCTGCGCGCGGGAACCCGACAGAGCCTGGAAGTAACCGAGGAGGAGAGCGTGCTCCTCTTCTCCGGCAAGCTGGTCCCCCGCAAAGGGCCAGAGCTGCTCGCCCGCGCGGTGGCGGGCCTGCCGGCCAGCGTGCGAGAGCACGTCGCGCTCGTCTTCCTCGGCGACGGCGAGCTCCGGGCATCGCTAGAAGTCATGGCGCGACGTTTGGGGCTCCACAAGGTGTGCTTTCTCGGGTTTCGGAACCAGACAGAGCTGAGCCGCTACTACCACACCGCCGACCTGCTGGTGCTGCCGAGCGCGCACTCGGAGACGTGGGGGCTGGTCGTGAACGAGGCCTTGCATCACGGCGTACCGTGCGTCGTCTCCAAGGCCGTGGGCTGTGCACCGGATCTAGTCGAGCCTGGTGTCACGGGCGAGGTCTGCGAAACCGGTTCAACCCCCAGCCTGACGGCGGCACTCCTCCGCGCCCTCGCGATGGTGAACCGGGGTGACGTCCGCAACGCCTGCCGCGCCAGGGTTGCCGACTACAGCGTCGAGCGAGCGGCGCGGGGCATCGCAGAGGCCTACGACGCCGTGGCACGCACCGGGCGCCGCACGGCTGCAGTTGAATGACCGACATGGCCGCGCTTCGTGACGAGCTACGAGGCCGCGTAGAGCGTACGCCGGACAGGGCAGTGCGGGGAGCGTCGCGCCGCATGGTTCTCGGCTTGTTCACGGAGCTGATGACCTCTGGAGGAATCCAGCGCACCTCGCTCCATGCGGCGGCCGCGCTGGTTGCCTTCGCTCGAAGAGAAAACAGGCCTGTTCGCTTCTTGTCCCTCAAGGACCCCGTCGGGTGGCACGAGCCGCGCGTGGCCGGGGAAGTGGTTCCGCTCCTGGGATTCGGGGGCGCGAAAGCTCGGTTCGCGCTGGCCACGGTGGCAACCGTGCCTCACATCGACTTCGCATATATCGGTCATCCCAACCTTGCTCCGCTCGGGATCGTGACGAAGCTCTTGCGGCCCAGGGCTTGGTACTGCGTGGCGACGTACGGCATCGAAGTCTGGGAGCCACTGCCGGCATTTCGCCGTTTTGGACTGAAGTGGGCGCGTGTCGTCACGAGTGTGAGTGAGCTCACTGCCCAGAGGGTGGTAACAGCGCAAGGTTTGGCCGGCCGTCCCGTGGTGATAGTTCCACCGGGGCTTGACCCCATCCTTTCCGGCGATGGGGCCCGCCGCTCGTTGCCGCTTCTGCCCCCAGGCAGGATCCTCCTGACCGTAGCCCGGCTCACCGCCCCGGATAGCTACAAGGGAGTCGACCACGTCATCCAGGCGCTGCCCGCGGTCCTGAGCGCCGTCCCCAATGTCTACTACGTCGTCGTGGGCGATGGGGACGATCGCGGGCGGTTGGAGCGCCTGGCCGTGGATGCAAAGGTCCGGGATCGCGTGCTGTTCGTCGGCACGAAGGCGGACGAGGAGCTTGCGGGCTACTACCACGCATGCGACGCGTTCGTGATGCCGAGCCACAGCGAGGGATTCGGTATCGTCTACCTCGAAGCGATGAGCCACGGAAAACCCGTGGTCGCCGCCAACAGTGGCGGCGCTCCCGAAGTCGTCGAAGCCGGCGTGACCGGCCTGCTCGTAGAGTATGGAGACGTACCGGCGCTGGCGAGCGGTCTCACGCGCCTGCTGACTGATCGAGAGTGCCGGCAGCGGATGGGAGAAGCTGGCCGGCGCCGGGTCGAGGCACGGTACACGTTCGAGCGCTTTAGGACCAGACTTGAATCGCTCTTGACGGACGCTGCCCGGTCCTGAAGGTCACCAAGGATATGGTTCATCCCCTCAGAGTCCTTCACGTGATTCCCTCGGTGGGTCCCTTGCGCGGGGGGCCTAGCGTGATGGTCCGGGCGATGGCGCGCGGCCTCGCTCGCGCCGGGCTCGAGGTCCACGTCGTGGCCACGGACGACAACGCGCGCGACCGGCTTCGTGTTCCTCACGCCACGCCCGTGCTCGAGGACGGGGTCACCTACCGTTACTTCCCGCGGCAAACTCGCTTCTATACGTTCTCATGGCCGCTCACTCGATGGCTTGCCCGCCATGTGCGGGACTACGACCTCGTCCACATTCACGCCCTGTTTTCCTACGCGGCGGCACCGGCGGCGTACTGGGCAGCCCGCGCTGAGGTGCCCTACGTGGTCCGGCCTCTCGGCACGCTGAGCCGCTGGGGTATGGAGCACCGGCACCCTTGGCTCAAGCGATTGTCGTTATGCCTGGTCGAGCGGCGGATCCTATGCGGTGCCGGCGCCGTTCACTACACGAGCCAGCAGGAGCGGGTCGAGGCGACGGAACTCGGGGTGCGCGCACCGAACGCCGTAGTGCCGCTCGGGATCGACCTGACGCCCTTCGCCGAGCTGCCCCCCCGCGGGTGGCTGCGAGAGCGAGTTCCAGGGTCGGCCGGACGACCCGTCGCGCTCTTCCTCTCGAGGCTGGATCCCAAGAAGGGGCTGGATCTGCTCCTGGCCGCGTTTACCCATGCACGAAGCCGAAGGCCGGACCTGGTGCTGGTGGTCGCCGGCAGCGGCGACGCCGGCTTCGAGCAAGGTGTCCGCCGACACGCCACCCGCCTCGGACTCGGCGACAGCGTCTACTGGGCGGGTTTCCTCAGCGGCAAGGAGAAGCTCGCGGCCTTGGCCGACGCGGACCTGTTTGTGCTGCCTTCGTACTCCGAGAACTTCGGGACTGCCGTTGTAGAAGCCATGGCGGCAGGGTTGCCGGTCGTGATCTCCGACCGAGTGGGCATCCATCGCGAAGTGGCCGCCGCGCGCGCGGGTCTGGTGGTGCCCTGCGAGCAGGAGGCGGTGGCGGACGCCATGTTGCGACTTACGGTCGACTCTGCGCTCCGCGGCGAACTGGGTGCTCACGGTCGTGAGCTGGCCCGCCGACGTTTCTCGATCGCATCCATGACGGATAACTTGCTGGGGATGTACGGCGATGTCCTTCAGGGACCGCGTCTTGCACTGACCGGGTCTTAATCTTGTCTCACCCGAAGGCCGAGCGAGAGACGAGCCGCGGTGCTGATGGTGGGCCGCTACCCATCACTGCCGTGATCCCCACGTACAACGAAGAACGGAATCTTGAGGCATGCTTGCAAAGCCTGTGTGGGTGGGTTGCGCAGGTGTTCATAGTCGATTCTGGAAGTACGGACGCGACGGTGGCGATCGCGGAGCGGTACGGCGCCAGCATCGTCCGGCATCGTTTTGAGACACACGCGCGACAGTGGGCGTGGGCGCTGGAGAATCTCCCGTGCCGCCACGATTGGGTTCTCGGGCTCGACGCGGACCAGCGCGTGACGCCTGAGCTCAAGAAAGAGATTGTGCAGCTGTTTACACTGGATGCCGGGAGGCTTGGGAGCGTCGACGGCTTCTATGTGAAGCGGCGTCAGATGTTTCGAGGCCGATGGATCCGACACGGCGGCTACTATCCGAAGTATCTGCTGAAGCTCGTGCGGCGCCAACGCGTGTGTATTGATGGGGCAGACCTCCTGGACCATCATTTCTATGTCTCGGGCCGCACCGCAAAGCTCCGCCACGACGTGATCGAGGAGAACAAGAAAGAAGACGATATCGCGTTCTGGATCGAGAAGCATCTCCGCTATGCTGAGCTGCTAGCCCGCGAGGAGCTGACACGAGAAGTCAATGGTGCGACGCGCCCGCTCGTGCCGTCGCTCCTCGGGAACCCTGATCAACGCGCATTGTGGCTAAAGGGAGTATGGTCGACTCTGCCACGCTACCTTAGGCCTTTCCTGTACTTCGTCTACCGGTATGTCCTCCGTCTAGGCTTCCTCGATGGGAAGGAGGGTCTGATCTTTCATTTCCTCCACGCGTGCTGGTTCCGCCTGCTCGTGGACATCCAGGTCGATGAGGCGCGGGCCGCCGCCGCTCTCCCGGATCGTCCTCGGGAGCCGCTTGTTGAGCGGAAATGATCATCAAGCAGTGCCGACGGGCGCGACCATGGTGATCCTTGGAATCAACGCCTATCACGGTGACGTCTCGGCCGTGCTCGTCCGAGATGGGCAGCTCATCACGGCCGTCGAGGAGGAGCGGTTCCGGCGGGTCAAGCACTGGGCGGGATTTCCGTCCGAGGCGATCCGCAGCTGCCTGGAGGCGTCGGGAGTGACGCCGGAGCAGGTAGATCACTTCGCGATCTCGCGCGATCCGGGGGCTCACCTGTTGCGCAAGGCCGCGTTCGCGCTCCGGACCCGGCCGAGCCTCGGCCTCGTGAGGGACCGCGTGCGGAACCGCAGCCGGGTTCACGAGGTGGACCGCGCGATTGCGGACGCTCTTGGGCTCGACGACGCGCGGGTACGAGCCCGGCTCCACTGGGTGGAGCATCACCCCGCCCACCTGGCCAGCGCGTTTTTCGTGTCGCCGTTCGACGAGGCCGCGGTCTGCGCCATCGACGGCTTCGGGGATTTCGTGAGCACCTCGCTCGCCGTCGGGCGTGACCGGACCCTCCGGGTTCTCCGGCGCGTCTACTTCCCCCACTCGATTGGGCTCCTCTACTTGGCGGTCACCCAGTTCCTGGGGTTTTCCCGGTACGGCGACGAGTACAAGGTCATGGGGCTCGCGCCCTACGGCGAGCCGCGGTACGCGGACGCCCTGCGCCGGCTCGTCCGCCTGGAGCCGGACGGTGGGTTCCGGCTCGACCTCGCATACTTCCGGCACCACACTGAGGGCGTCCAGATGAGCTGGGACGACGGCGAGCCGACCATGGGTCCCGTGTTCACGCCCAGGCTCGAGGCGCTCCTCGGCCCCGCCCGGCGGCCCGAAGAGCCGCTCGAGACTCGGCACGAGGCGATCGCTGCCTCGCTGCAGGTGGTGTTCGAGGAGGCGGCATTCCACGTCCTCAACGCGCTGCACCGGAAGACACGGCTGCGGCGACTCTGTCTCGCGGGCGGCTGCGCGATGAACAGCGTCATGAACGGCAAGGTCCGCGAGCGTACGCCATTCGAGGAGGTGTACGTCCAGCCCGCGGCCGCCGACAACGGAACAGCCCTCGGGGCGGCCTTTTACGTCCACCATCAGATCCTCGGCCAGCCGCGGCGCTTCGTCATGGAGCACGGCCTCTGGGGTCCGGCCTTCGGCGGCAAGGCGATCGTCAGGGTTCTGGAGAAGCGGGAGGCGGAGATCGAGCGGCTGGGCTGTCGGCGTAGCCAGGCGCGGGACGACGAGGAGCTCTGCCGAGGGACCGCGGAGCATCTCGCCGACGGGAAGATCGTCGGGTGGTTTCAGGGGCGAATGGAGTGGGGGGCCCGGGCGCTTGGCAACCGCAGCATCCTGGCGGACCCGCGCCGCGCCGACATGCGCGAGATCATCAACACGAAGATCAAGTTTCGGGAGAAGTTCCGTCCCTTCGCGCCGTCGATCCTGGAGGAGGCGCTGGACGAGTACTTCGTCGGCGCCGTGCCGGATCCCTTCATGATCCAGGTCTACCCGGTCCGCCCGGACAAGCGGGCCGTGATCCCGGCGGTGACGCACGTCGATGGCTCCGGCCGGCTGCAGACCGTGAGCCGGCAGACGAACGCGCTCTACTGGCAGCTTCTCAAGGCCTTCGAGAAGCAGACGGGCGTGCCGGTGCTGCTGAACACGTCGTTCAACGAGAACGAGCCGATCGTGCACAAGCCCGACGAGGCGCTGGACTGCTTTCTCCGGACCCGGATGGACATCCTCGTGCTGGGCCGTCACACGCTCGAGAAGCCAAGGGCCGCAGCAAGGGGGGGTGACTAGGGCGATGTGTGGCATCGCGGGCTGGGCCTTCGACGGTCCGAGCCGGTACGGGGCGGGCGATCTGCGGCGAATGGGGGAGACGCTCCGACACCGCGGTCCCGATGGCTGCGGCACCTTTCTCGATGCCGAGTCCGGGGTCGCGCTCGCCAGCACCCGGTTGAGCATCATCGATCTCTCGGCATCCGGTGCGCAGCCGATGCTGAGCGACGGCGGTGAGGTCGTCCTCGTCTACAACGGCGAGGTGTACAACCACGTGGCCCTGCGCACCGAGCTGGAAAGCCTGGGCTATCGCTTCCGATCGCGTTGCGACACCGAAGTAGTGCTGCGGGCCTTCGAGGCCTGGGGGGAGAAGTGTGTCGAGCGGCTCCACGGCATGTTCGCCTTTGCGGCGTGGTCGGCGCGGATGCGAACCCTGTTGCTCGCGCGGGATCAGATGGGTGTGAAGCCTCTGTACTTCTGGGTCCCGCCGAATCGAGCCGGGTTGGTGTTCGCCTCCGAGGTGAAGGTGTTTCTCGATCTGCCGGGGTTTCGTGCCGAGGTCGACGAGGCGAGCCTGGCGGAATTTCTCGAATTCGGCTACACGTTCAGCGGCAACCGGACGATCCTGAAGGGCGTCTTCAAAGTGCTGCCGGGGCACACGATGAAGGTTACCGCGGGGCGCGTCAGCGAGCCAGTGCGATATTTCCGCCCTGAGGTCGAAGCGCCTGCGCGGCCGGGCGGACGGGAAGAGCTGGAGGAAGAGCTGCACGAGGTGCTGACACGCGTCGTGGCGGAGCAGCTTGTTGCCGATGTCCCGGTCGGTCTGCTGCTGTCCGGGGGTGTGGACTCTGGCGTCATCGCGGCGCTGGCCGCTCGGAAGACAACCGTGCGAACGTTCACGATGGCGTTCGCCGGATCGGATGTTGACGAACGATCTCATGCGCGAGTCGTTAGCCGCCATATCGGTTCGGAGCACCAAGAACTCCTGATCCGCCCCGAGGACCTCACGACGGGGCTCGAGGAGAGTGCGCGACATCTCGATGACCTCTTCGGCGACTGGGGGCTGATCACGACCCGCCTGCTCTATCAGAGGTGCAGGGAGCAGGGAGTCAAGGTGGTGATCGTCGGCGAGGGCGCCGACGAATTATTTGGCGGGTATCCCAGCTTCCGGCTCGCCGGCCCTGCGGGAAAGAAGGTGAGCTGGATGCGGCTGTTTCAGCTGTACCGGCACTACTCGGGCCGCCGGCATGGGACCCGGTTTCGGGCATTTCGCACCATCATGAAGGAGCACCTGGCAGAGACGCACGGTGACCTGTTCGGAGCCGTGCGACTGTTCGAAACGCGAAATCAGCTACCGAACAACTATGTGATGAAGGTCGACAAGGCGAGCATGTCGGTGAGCGCCGAGGCCAGAGTGCCGTTTCTCGATCCGCGCGTCGCCACTTTCGCCTACCGGATCCCACGTGAATACTTGATGGACGGGGAGCGGGAGAAGACGCTCTTGAGATCGATGGCCGAGCGATTCGGGCTCCTGCCCCCCGCCGTCGCGTGGCGGCCGAAGTACGGAGCCTCGATCGCGGCGTCCTGGATGGATCATTCGGAGCTCGTGCGCGGTTACGCTCGCCGGGTGATTCTGGACGAGAGCGGCTGGGTGGATGAGCTGGGGCTGCGCCATGCGATGACGGCATACTTCGACGCCGGAAGGCAGGGCTACCCGCCGCCGTGGGCGATCAGTATCTTCCAGAATCTCGCCTGGCGGCTGCTTCTCCTGAGCTTGTGGTCGCGCCACTATCTGCGAGACGCTGACCGGCTTCCGGTGGAGCCAGTCCCCGCATGAGCGGTCACGGCCGCGTGTCCGGGGTCAGTCCCGACGTCGGGTCCCCGATCTGGCTTGATCCGGTGTACCGCGGCACTACGCGGAGCGTCGAGCGTCAGCTGTGATCGACCTGTCCGGAATCAGCAACCGCTCCCTGGTCGGCCGAGTCCTGCGCGCTCCGTTGCGGCTGATGCCTAGGGAACTCGCCGTCCCGGTCGTCCAGGGTCCGCTTCGCGGCGCGAGATGGGTTGTGGGCTCGTCGACCCATGGGTGCTGGCTGGGATGCTACGAGGCAGCGAATCAAGCCGCCTGTGTCCGGCTCGTTCGACGCGGGATGACCGTATACGACCTCGGTGCGCACGTCGGCTTCTATTCGCTGTTGTTCTCGCGACTGGTGGGGCCGGACGGGGTTGTCCACGCCTTTGAGCCCGTTGAGCGGAACATCTCTTACCTGAAGCGCCACCTGAGGCTGAATAGGACGATGAATGTACGCGTCGAGGAATTCGCCGTTACCCGCCAGAGTGGCACGTTCTCATTTGACTCTTCCTTAGGTGTGTCCATGGGACGCGTCGTGCCCTGTACGGCCGCGGCGACCAGCCGGGTTCCTGCTGTATCGCTCGATGACTTCGTTTACGCCCGGGGCTACGAGCCCCCGGATCTCATCAAGATGGACGTTGAGGGTGGAGAGGCCGACGTGCTCACCGGAATGTCGAGGCTACTCGCCGAGCGAGCTCCCTTGCTCCTCGTTTCGGTTCATGGGAGCAGCCGATGGCGCGAGTGCATGGCGACGTTGGCCTCGGCCGGCTATACAGTGCTGGATCTCCACGGAATACCGGCGCGCCTGGACACGGCTCAGGATGATCTGGTCGCGCTTCCGCCTGGGGGTGTCGATGGAGTTCTCCGGCGCCGAACGCGTGAGAGGAGGGGGCCCTCCTCGAGTGAAACGGCATTGATGTGAGAAGCACTCACCGCGGTCACGGTCTCGCGTTGACGGTCATCGAGCCGCCAAGCGGCTGGCAGATGCTCGACCTGCGGGAGCTCTTGACCTATCGCGAGCTGCTTTGGGTCCTGACGCTCCGCGACCTGAAAGTCCGATACAAGCAAACACTGCTCGGCGTGGCGTGGGCAGTCATCCAACCGGTTACGGCGATGATCATTTTCACAGTCATATTCGGCCGGCTGGCCGGATTGCCGTCTGACGGCTATCCGTACCCTGTCTTCGTGTTCGCAGGGCTGCTTCCGTGGACGTTCTTTGCCAACGCCATCGGGGCAATCGGCGGATCGCTTGCGGGTTCGGCACCTCTGATCACGAAGGTATACTTCCCGCGATTGATCATCCCGCTGACCTCGATCGGAAGTGGATTGGTGGATTTCGCCGTCTCCACCGGGGTGCTCTTGTTGCTGATGCTCTACTACGGAATGCCATGGAGCACGAATCTTGCCGCGGTACCGTTGCTCGTGCTGGGCTTGGTTTTCACCGGGCTGGGTGTCGGGGCGTTCCTATCCGCGCTCACCGTGGCGTACCGGGACTTCCGCTACGTGATCCCGTTCCTCACGCAAATGTGGCTCTTCGCCACCCCCGTCATCTACCCGGAGAACCTCATCCCGGAGGGCTGGCGATGGGCGCTCTACCTCAATCCGATGGCCGGCTGGATCAACGGCTTCCGGGCGGCGTTCTTGGGGGGAAGCTTCGACGCGGTCGGCTTGGGTATCTCATCGACCTTGGCCGCCCTGTTACTCCTTGGTGGCGCGGTCTATTTCGGGAAGGTCGAGCGGGGCTTTGCCGACATCATCTGAGCGCTATGCATGAGCATCCCAGCCATTCGGGTTGAGGGTCTCTGGAAGGAGTATCGGATCGGGAGCCGGCGGGAGGTGGAATCGTTCCGCGAAGCGCTGACACGGATTCTCTCCACGCCCTTTCAGCGGCCTGCGTCCATTCAGGGGAATTCCGGGAAACCGCACTGGTTCTGGGCGCTGCATGACGTAAGTTTCACCGTGGAGCCGGGGGAGATCGTTGGGGTGATCGGCAGGAACGGTGCGGGTAAGACAACCCTACTGAAAGTTCTGAGCCGGATCACGCCGCCGACGTGTGGGCGCGTGGAGATTCTGGGGCGCCTGGTGAGCCTGCTCGAGGTGGGTACGGGCTTTCATCCGGACTTGACCGGGCGCGAGAACATTTATGTCAACGGAGCCATCCTGGGGATGGGACGGCGGGAAATTGATGCGGTGTTTGATCAGATCGTCGAGTTCGCAGAGATTGGACCGTTTCTGGACACACCGGTGAAGCGGTATTCGAGCGGTATGTATGTGCGCCTTGGCTTTGCGGTGGCCGCGCATCTCGACGCCGACGTCCTACTCGTCGACGAAGTGCTCTCGGTGGGTGACGTCGAGTTTCAGGAGCGATGTATCGGCAAGATGGGCGACGTGAGTCGGGCGGGGCGGACGGTCGTAGTGGTCAGCCACAGCATGGGAGTGGTCCAGACGCTCTGTCAGAAAGTCGTCCTGCTGAAGCAAGGGCGGGTGGATTTCATCGGGCCGACAAGCGAGGGTGTCCGGCGGTATCTAGAGCAGCGCACGTTCAGCGGACAGACAGGGAACTTTTTCGAGGGTCCTCTGGCCCAGAGGGTGCGGATCGAGTCCGTGTTGGTAAACAACCGGCCTCTAGGAGAGTCGATTGCGCTATCTCCCAGCTCCGACATTTTGATAGAGGTGCGAGGCGAGGCATCGGATGACATACGACGATGCGATCTGGTCGTGGGTATCGAGAAGAAAGGCGTCCGCGTGACTACGGTACGCGATACCCCGCGTCCGGATGCCCTTCGGAGAGGGCGCTTTTGTTCGGAGATGGTCATCCCGGCGTTCTTTCTCCGGCCGGGAGACTATGTGATCTCTGCCGGCGGGATGAGCGAAAGCCTTCGCGAGTGGATGTGGGGAGAACACCTCGGGTCGTTCACGATCCTCGAGGAGTGGAGCGAGGAGTCTCGGTCGAATATGGACGGCTTGGTCAACGTGCCGTTCAAAGGGAGACGTGAACAGTAGTGTCACCGGGAGTCCGCTCGTGAAGGGACGGGTCCTGATCTGTTCGCCCTCCCATGCCGTTTATGGCGGGGTGGAAACCATCGTTGCGGACCTGTGCCGGCATTTGCCAGCGTTCGGGTGGGACACCCTGCTCGGGCTCGCGAAGGGAGCTAGGTTCAATGACGTCACGAGGTATCGCGCAGCATATCCGGATGTCCCCATTGTCGAGATAGACGGTGTCCGGGGGACCAGGCAGGCGCGTCGGGAAGGGCTACTGGAAACGGTCCAGCGGATCCGCCCTGACATCGTGCTGATCGCCCGCTTATTCGACGCGTATCACGTCGTGAGCGTACTGAAGCGGAGTCATGGCAGGCCTCGCTTGGCCGTCACGATTCGGGGATACGAGCCGCACTATTTGTTCGATGCGCAGCTCTACAGGGACTACGTCGACCTCTGCGTTGCCGATGGGAGGATGATCTGCAGAGCCGCTGTCGAGTGGGTGGGGCTGCCGGAGGAGCGTGTTGAGAGCATTCCAGGCGGCGTCCGTCCCCCGGAAGTTGAGGTGTCAGCGAGGGAACCTGGGGATCTGGTGCGGCTGTGTTATGTGGGGCGTCTGGACGCCGGGGATAAGCGGATTCGAGACCTGGTGCGACTGCTGGAGATCCTGGAGGAATGGAGCTTTCCGTACCGGCTGGACATCGTCGGGACCGGTCCTGCGGCTTCGGAGGTACGTGCACGCCTGGCGCGTCTGGTGGAGCTAGGGCGAGTATCTTTTCACGGCTGGCTGAATCACGAAGCGCTCTACAGGAAGATCTTTCCCGTGGTGGACTGCCTGGTTCACTTCTCCCCCTCGGAAGGGGTGACGATTGCGCCACGCGAGGCGATGACGCACGGCGTGGTGCCCGTTGTCTCACGGTTCAACGGCCTGGCCGTCGAGCGGCAGTTCATCCACGAGATGAATGCGCTCACCTTCCCGGTGGGCGACGTTGAAGCAGCGGCGGCTTGCGTCCGCCGCCTGTTCGAGGAGCCCGGGCTTCTCCGGCGACTGTCCGAGAACGCGATGCAGTCCCAGCGCGGCAGGTACAGCTTTGACGGAGCTATGAGGGCCTGGGCGGAGGCATTTGACAGGTGCCTCGCGCAGCCCGCCCGTACGGGGGATTTGCCCCGAGTACCGTTCCCCCCCGATGGGCGACTGACTCGCGCAGGCCTCTCGCCATGGTTGGCGCAGCGCCTGCGGGACCTGCTCGGAAGGCACCACGACCACAGCGATCCGGGAAGCGAGTGGCCCACGGGGAGCGGGCTGATGACCCCGGAGGCTGCCGACTTCATCCGGCGCTTTGGCGCGAGTCTCGAGGCGGCGTGTGCCGAACCGACGGTACTCGGCTAGGCAGAAGCTCGGGGTCATTCTGCTCGACCTTCCCGTGTACCTCTGGGCGCTGCGCCCCGCGCTGATGGCTGGACGGGAGCCGCGGCCTTGGATCTACGTGAAGAACCGGCGCGAGCATCTGGTCCGCGCCGATCGAGGTGAGGGCGTTGCCTGCGCGTGGCAATGGACATCAGAGCTTCACGCCCCTTTGGTCTTCCCGGTGCTAGGGCGGCTCCTTCTCCGCGCTGCCCTGCGCAACTGCCCAACCGCGCTACCGGGCCCAGGAGTGTTGCCGGCTCCTACCGAGCGCCCGGACGTCACGTTCCTCATCGGGCACCGTGGTCGGGACCGCTTGCCGCACCTCCTGTGGACTATCCGCAGCATCGCGGGACAGATCGGCATCTCGGTCGAGTGCATTGTGGTCGAACAGGGCTCCGAGCAGACGGCCCGTGATCATCTCCCGGGATGGGTGCGTTACGTCCACACGCCGCCACCTTATGAAGGGATGCCGTACTGTCGCGCGTGGGCGTTCAACGTCGGCGCGCGCCAGGCCCGGAGCCCGCTGTTGGTCCTGCACGACAACGACATACTGGTCCCGGAAACCTACGCGGCTGAGCTCGTCCGCATGCATCGCCGCGGCTACGAGATCGTCAACCTCAAACGGCTCATCTTCTACCTCTCCGAGGACCATACGCGGGAGTTCTTCGCACGGCATGCGTCCTTTGCAAGCCGTCCTCTGGACAGCGTCATGCAGAACGCCGGGGCCGGCGGGAGTGTCGCTGTCGACCGGGACGCCTACGTTGCCCTCGGTGGCATGGATGAAGCGTTCGTCGGCTGGGGCGGCGAGGACAACGAGTTCTGGGAAAGGGCGTTGACGCGGCGAGTATGGCCGTTCGGATACCTGCCAATGATCCATCTCTGGCACCCGCCGCAGGCGGGGAAGCGCGCGGTCGATGGTCGCGGCGCCACCACGGCTGAGCTGGGCGACCGACGCGCCAGTATACCGGTCCACAACCGGATCGAGGAGCTACGCAGCCGTAGCTTCGGGGACCCACGACGGCTTGATCCCGCCCCAGTCAAAGGGGGTTTCAGGCTCGCGGCCAACAGAGTCGAATGATTTCGGGAGCGTGACAGTGGTGATCGATGGACTGATCAGTACGATCATCCCCGTCTTCAACCGCCCGGTTCTCCTCGGGGAGGCTGTCGACAGCGTGCTTCGGCAGGCGTACCGCCCGATCGAGGTGATCGTGGTCGACGACGGCTCGACGGACGCGACCGGTGCGGTCGCAGACGCGCTGAAACGGGACCATCCCGACGAAGTCCAGGTGATCCACCAGGCGAACAGCGGGCCGGGCCTGGCCCGCGAGGCAGGTCGTCGCATCGCTCGCGGCGAGTACATCCAGTACCTCGACAGCGATGACGTCTTGCTCCCCCGGAAGTTCGAGCTGCAGGTGTCGGGGCTCAGAAGCCACCCAGATTGCGGCGTGTCGTACGGGAAGACGCGTTATGTTGCCGCGGGCGATCGGCCATCGAATCGCACAGGCGAGAAGATCGAGATGATGTTTCCGGCGTTCCTCCGGTCACGGTGGTGGGATACGTCGACTCCGCTATACCGACGTCGTGTTGTGGACGACGCCGGCCCGTGGACGGCGCTCTGGCAGGAGGAGGACTGGGAATACGATTGCCGTGTTGCTTCGCAACGCATCCGGCTGCACTACTGCAGCGACTTCGTGTCGGAGACTCGGGCCTTGGATCCGGCTCGGTTGAGCGGCGACTTTCACGGCACTGCCAGGAAGCTGCGGGCCCGGGCCACCGCTCATCGGCTGATCTTCGGGCACGCGCAGAAGGCCGGAATCGGGCCCGAAGTCCGGGAGATGCAGCACTTCGCCAGGGAGCTATTTCTACTGGCCCGGCAGTGCGGAGCCGCAGGCTTACCCCAAGAGGCCGAGACCTTATTCAGACTTGCCCGCACGTCGTCCGGGTCCGAGCGGGGCGGCGGCCTGGATTTTCGCTGCTACGACAGTCTGGCCAGGCTACTCGGTTGGGAGTGGGCTGGACGCATCGCGTGCTTTACCGATCGCCTGCGATCCGTCAAATCACCCGTGCCCGGAGCAAGATAGCTTGAGGGCGCCGAAGGCCGTGGAAGAGCCCGAGGTGTCCGTTGTGGTCGCAGTTCACAACGGGATGCCGGCTCTCGGCGAGACGCTGGAAAGCATCCTGTCGCAAGCTGGGGTCGAGCTGGAAGTGGTGGTCGTTGATGATGGCTCGACGGACGGAACCGGAAGGCTCCTCGAGCACTACGCGGAGAGAGATTCGCGCATCAGGGTGGTCCGGCAAGAGCACAGGGGCCTGACCAGGGCGTTGATTCGAGGCTGCGCATTGGCGCGCGGCGAGTACATCGCCCGCCAGGATGTCGGGGACATCTCCCTTCCGGGACGACTGCGGACGGCGCTAAACTGTCTGGCTACCCACGCGGAGACAGTCTTCGTCTCGTGCGGAGTGCTGGTTGTGGGACCGGGCGGTGAGCTCCTGTTCGAAATTTGCCGAGCCGGCGGCGCGTTGAACGAGGCGCTGAGGACCGTGGATCCCGCCCAGCTGACCGGTCCAGCGCACCATGGTAGCGTCGTCTTCCGGCGGGCCGCCTATGAGAAGGTGGGCGGGTACCGTGCGGAGTTCTACTTTGCCCAGGACCTGGACCTGTGGGTGCGCCTGGCAGAGGTCGGCGACCACATGGTTACCCCCAAGATCTTGTACCGGGCCGCTGCGGGACCGGATTCACTGAGCGGACGCTACCGGCGGGAGCAGCTCGCGCTGACCCGACTCATCGCGGAGTCGGCGCGCCTCCGGCGGGCTGGCCTCGGCGATGAAGCGGTCCTTCAGCAGGCCGCGGCGATCCAGCCGACATCGGTCTCGCGCGGGCGCCGGGCGACCCGGTCGAGGGCCATGTACTTCATCGGGGCGTGTCTGAGGAAGCGGGGTGATCCGGTCGCGGTCGAATACTTCAAGCGGGCTATTCGTGAGAACCCGGTGCATTTGAGGGCGTGGTGGCGGCTGTTGAGCTCCCGGTAAGCGACGAGGAGCCGTGCGCGCCGATCAGCATCGTGATTCCGACGTATCGCCGGGACCAGGTGTTGCTCGAGACGCTCGATCCGCTCCTCAACTTGCAGCCGCGCGCCGCCGAGATTCTCGTCGTCGACCAGACGCTGAGGCACGCTCCGGAGACGGAGGCGCGGCTCCGACAACTTGACGGAGCCGGAAGCATTCGCTGGTTGCGCCTCGACAGGCCATCCATCCCGGGCGCGATGAACGTGGGTCTCCTCCGGGCGAGCGAGGAGATCGTGCTGTTCCTGGACGACGATATCATGCCGGACGGCGGCCTGGTGGCCGCTCATCTTTACGCGCACAGGGAGGACGGCGTCGGGCTAGTGGCCGGCCAGGTGCTCCAGCCGTGGAATGCGACCGCCAGCGGGGCCTCCGACGTCTCCACATTCCAGTTCTCATCGGCCCAGCGCAGCTTGGTCCGCGAATTCATGGGCGGCAACTTCTCCGTCAAGCGTGCGCTGGCGCTCACGCTAGGAGGGTTCGACGAGAACTTCGTCCACGTGGCGTACCGCTTCGAAGCAGACTTCGCCGACAGGCTTCTTGCCATGGGGATATGCATCCTGTTCGAGCCGTCGGCGAGCATCCGCCACTTGAAGGTGCTGGCCGGCGGGACCCGCGTGTACGGTGATCATCTCAGGACGGTGCGACCAAGCCATGCCGTCGGGGAGTACTATTACCTGCTGCGGCGATGGCGATCCAGGTACGCGCTGCCCAGGCTCTTCCGTAGGCCGATCGCAGCAATTGCGACCCGACACCATCTGCGTCGGCCGTGGTGGATCCCCGTCACGATCACGTCCGAGTTGCTGGGTTTCTGCTGGGGCCTAGGGCTAGCGCTGCGCGGCCCACGCTATCTGAGGCAGGTATGACAGGGTAATGCAATCGCTGGAGTGAAGGAGTCGGACGGACTGTGGCAAACACGTTGTTGACGGCGTAGCCCGGTTGTGATGGAAGTCCTCGATACGACCCTCGCCGGAGTCGTTGCGCTCGTGCTCGCGCTCGGCGTCGCGCTGGTCGACTGGCGCAAAGGGCTGCTCGCCTGTATCGCGGTCGGCTTCCTTCAGGATCCGTTGCGGAAGCTCTGGCCCGGCGAGCCCATTTACCTGACCGCTCTGGTCGGCGTCTTGGTCGCCGTGGTTGCGCTCGGGGCTGCGTATCGCGGCCAGCTGCTCGCCATAAATGCTACGGCAGAGTGGCGCCACTTACGGTGGCCCGTTGCCGCGTTCTGCCTGGTGGTGGTGGGGCAGGCTGTTCGGACGCTGGCAGAGCACCAGAGTGTGAAATTGGCGGTGTTGGGGTTGATGGCCTACCTCGCACCGGTGACGGCTGCCGCGGTCGGCTACGCGTTCGCGCACAGCGCACCCATGTTGAAGAGATTTCTCATCTGTTACGTCATGTTCGCCGTGGCGGCGGCTACGGGCGTCTACCTGGCGTTCCTTGGCTACGACTGGCAAGTGCTCGAACAGGTGGGGTCCGGACTGATTCTGTTCGCCCAGGGGCTACGGCTCGATCTTTATCCAGGGTTCATGCGGGGTCCGGAGATAGCCGCGTGGCACGCCGCGGCGGGGGTGTGCGTGCTGATGATCCTGGGAAGCACTACGAAGCGACCGGTAGGAAGGCTCGCTGCGGCGGCCCTGATCTTTTTGCTCCTAGGGGCCGCTGTCCTGACCGGGCGGCGGAAAGTGCTGGTCGAGATCGTGCTGTTTCTGGCGGCATACTGGGGGTGGCTTGCCTGCGCGCGGGCGGGGGCTCGAAGGGTGGTCGGTGTCGCGGCTCTGGCTGCGCTGATTGCCTGGTTGGCCCTCCCACAACTGCTCGAGCCTGAGGACATCGGCCCCAGGCTGCAGCCGTATGTGCTCCACGGCGCAACGGGCTTTGCGGACGCGCCGGACCGGTTCAGCTCCCTGGGGCTGGCCTCCATGGGATGGGCGTTCGACCAGTACGGCCTGGCCGGGGCCGGTGCAGGGACCGGCAGCCAGGGAAGCCAGCACTTCGCCGGTGAGGCGGAGCTCGTCGGGGGCGCGGCGGAGGGTGGCCTCGGGAAAGTCACCGCGGAGTTGGGCCTGCCCGGGCTATTGGCAGGGGCGTGGGTGTTGACCGCGCTCGTCTGGGCCCTGTGGCGAGGGCGGGCCGAGGCCCGGCAACTCTCGCCCGAATTAGCCGCGCTCCGCTATGGGCTCCTCGCCTTTATGGGAGCGAATGCGGTCGGTTTCGTCGTAGCATCGCAGGTTTACGGAGATCTCTTCGTTCTGCTGCTTCTTGGCTGGTTCATCGGGTTCGTCTTGGCGATCCCCCGGCTGGCGCCGACAGGGCAGCCGGGCGCCGGCCTGTCGCGGCTTGCTCCCACCTTTCGCTCGCGAAGGCATCGGCGTACGGAGGCATAGATGATGCCGGGTTCAGGAATCGCGATCACCGGTGGGGCCGGGTACATCGGATCGCTCCTGACAGGAGAGCTGCTCAGGCGTGGTCACCGCGTGAGGGTCCTGGATACGCTGTTCTTCGGGGGAGAGTCCTTGCTGGCGTACCTCTCGCATCCGGGGTTCGCGTTCCACAAGGTCGATGTGGCGGACCCGAAGCACGATCTCATGCCGTTCATGGAGGGCATCGACATAGTCTTCCACCTGGCGGCGATCGTGGGCTTCCCGGCATGCCAGCAGATCGGGGAGCCGGCGGCCTGGCGATACAACGTCGAGGCCACACAGAGGGTGTTCAGGGCCGCGGAGACGGCCGGGGTCGGCCGCATGGTGTTCGCGTCGACCTACAGCAACTACGGCATCGCGGACAACGATACCCCGGTCACAGAGACAAGCCCCCTCCGGCCGCAGTCACTGTACGCTCGGACGAAGATCGCCGCCGAGGAATACCTCCTACAGCAGGGCGGTCGGTCGCCGGTGACGGTGGTCATCCCGCGGTTTGCGACGCTCTACGGCATCTCGCCGCGGACCCGGTTCGACCTCATCGTGAACCAGTTCGTGCTGGAGGCCCTCACGAAGCGCAAGCTGGTCATCTACCAGGGAAACTACAAGCGGTCGTTCGTCCACGTGGGCGATGTGGTCGAGGCCCTGATCCGGATGGCGGAGGCGCCCGAGGGCCAGGTCCGGAATGAGATCTTCAACGTCGCGGCGGCGGACGGGAACTACTCCAAGCTGGAGCTGGTCGAGCTGGTCCGGAAGCACGTGCCCGCCGTCGAGGTCGAGTCTCGCGATCTGAGCTTCGGGGAGGATATGCGAGACGTGGCGGTCTCCTGCGAGAAGATCGGCCGCGTGCTCGGGTTCCAGGCCCGACGACGGGTCGAGGACGGCGTCGTCGAGATCCGGGACGCGATCGAGAGCGGCCTGATCAAGGATCCGTCCTCCGCGAAGTATCGCAACCATCAATTCATCGTGAACTAAGGGCACGCACATGACTCTGCACGACAAGCGCATCCTGGTCACGGGGGGAAGCGGCTTCCTGGGTTCGCATGTGGTGAAGACCCTCGAAGCCCGAGGATGCCGGGCGCTCTTCGTGCCTCGAAGCCGTGACTATGATCTGCGCCGTGAAGGGGATGTGGAGCGCGCGTACGCGTGGTCGCGCCCGGACCTCGTGATCCACCTGGCGGCGGTCGTCGGGGGGATCGGCGCGAACCAGGCTTCCCCCGGCCAGTTCTTCTACGACAACTTGATGATGGGGGCGCTGCTGATGGAGCATGCGCGCCGGGCCCAGGTGGGCAAGTTCGTGGCGGTCGGGACGATCTGCTCGTACCCGAAGATGACGCCGATTCCCTTCCGCGAAGAGGAGCTCTGGAATGGCTACCCAGAGGAGACCAACGCCCCGTATGGGCTGGCCAAGAAGATGCTGCTGGTGCAGGCCCAGGCGTACCGCCAGCAGTACGGGTTCAACGCCGTCTACCTCCTGCCGGTGAACCTCTACGGCCCCGGAGACAACATCGATCCCAAGTCCTCGCCCGTGATTCCCGCCCTGATCAAGAAGTGCCTGGATGCGATTGATCAGGGCGAGCCCGAGATCGTGTGCTGGGGGGACGGGACGCCGACGCGGGAGTTCCTCTACGTCGAGGACTGCGCGGAGGGCATCGTCCTGGCGGCGGAGTCGTTCGACGGGTCCGAGCCGGTCAACCTCGGAGCCGGGTTCGAGATCTCCATCAGGGACCTGGCGGCCCTGATCGCGGAGCTGACCGGATTCCGGGGCCGGATCGTCTGGGACGCGACGAAGCCCAATGGCCAGCCGCGTCGCTGCCTGGATACCAGTCGCGCCTGGGAGCGCTTCGGCTTCCGGGCGAAGACCGACTTCCGCGAGGGGCTCCGCCGCACCATCGACTTGTACGTGCAGAAGGTGAGGGGCGGCGCCTGAGCGGGGCACCAGTGCGGGTCTGCTTCTTCAACCGATCTTACTATCCGGATCAGGCGGCCACCGGGCAGCTCCTCACGGAGCTGGCGGAGGATCTGGTCCGGGTGCACGGGTGCGAGGTCTCCGTGGTGGCGGGCCCCGCGCTGCGCCCCGCAGGGACCGGACACGGAGCCGCACGGTGGGGGCGGCTCTTCGAGCGCGAATGGCACAATGGCGTCGAGATCATCCGGACCCGGGGCACCACCCTGCGGCCGCAGCGATTCGTCGGGCGCGCCATGAACTACCTGGGCTATTTCATCTCGGCGTGTCTTGCCGGGTTGAGGCTGCGGCGCCTGGATGTGGTGGTGGCCCTCACCGATCCGCCGATCATCGGCCTGGCGGGCCTGCTCGCTGCCCGGCGGGCCCGCGCCCGCTTCGTGTTCCTCTGCCAGGACATCTTTCCGGAGGTGGCGGCCCTGCTGGAGGACTTCCATAGCCGAGCGGTCGACCGGGTGCTCGACGGCATCAATCGGCTGCTCCTCCGCAAGGCAGACCGGGTGATTGCCCTCGGCGAGACCATGCGCGAGCGGCTCGTGTCCGAGAAGGGCGCCGATCCGGACAAGGTCGCGGTCATCCACAACTGGGCCGACTGCTCGGCCATCTCGCCCGGCCCGAAGCGCAATGACTTCTCCGTCGAGCAGGGGCTCGCCGAGACGTTCGTCGTCATGCACTCGGGCAACGTGGGCCTGTCCCAGAACCTCGAGACCCTGGTGAGTGCGGCGGAGCGGCTGAGCGGCCGTCCGGATCTTGCGGTGGTGGTGGTCGGAGACGGGGCCAAGCGGGCGGCCCTGGAGGCGCGCGCCCGAGCTCAGGGTCTCACCAATATCCGCTTCCTGCCCTACCAGCCCAAGGGCCGGTTGCGCGAGTCCTTCGCCAGCGCCGATGTCTTCGTCATCTCCCTCAAGGCCGGGCTGGCCGGGTACATCGTGCCGAGCAAGCTCTACGGGATCCTGGCGGCGGGCCGGCCCTACGTGGCCGCGGTGGAGGAGGCCTCCGAGGTGGCGACGATCACCCGCAAGTACGGCTGCGGCCTTCTGGCCGAGCCGGGCAATGCAGACGATCTGGCCGAAAAGATCCTTGCGCTCGATCACGACCGCGAGCTCGCCAGGCGGCTCGGCGTCAATGCGCGGCAGGCTGCGCTGGACTTCGACCGTCCGGTCCAGGTCAAGGCGTACTGCGACCTGCTCCGCACGGTGGCTCGCGCAGCGCCCGGTGAGCTCCGGACCCCCCGGTTGAAGCGCCCGTTCGATGTCGTCCTGTCCGGAACCGGCTTAGTCGCCTCCGCTCCGTTCTGGGTGCTCATCGCGGCCGCTATCAAGCTCGACGGCGGCGGTCCAGTTTTTTACGGGCAAGAACGGGTCGGGCAGGCTGGACAGCGGTTTCGAAGCTGGAAGTTCCGCTCGATGGTGGCTGGGGCCGACCAGCAGCGCCAGGCGGCTGCCGGCGACGCACGAGTCACTCGTGTCGGGCGACTGCTTCGGGCGACCGCTCTCGATGAGCTCCCGCAGCTCTGGAATATCTTCGTCGGGGAGATGAGTTTCGTGGGTCCACGAGCGCTTCTGCCAGAAGAAATAGAGGTGCACGGCCGTGGAAAGTCCGTGCCGCTCGAAGCCATCCCCGGGTACGAGATGCGGCACCGGGTGAGGCCGGGACTCACCGGAGTGGCGCAGGTCTTTGCCCCTCGGGACGTCCCGCGCCGGCACAAGTTCAGATATGATCTGCTCTACATCCGGCGGCAGAGCTTTTTGCTGGATCTGAGGCTGATCTTCCTTTCATTCTGGATCACGTTCCGGGGAGCCTGGGAGCGCCGGGGGGGAAAGCTCTGACGTGGATCCGAAGGGCGCTGGTCCTGGGGGCGCTCCTGGGCATGGTCGCGGTCCTGCTCCCGTGGGGCGCGAGCGGGATCGGGCAGTGGCTCGTGGTGGCGGACCCGCTGGAGCCGGCCAAGGCGGTCGTGGTGCTGAACGGGCGGATGCCCTTCCGCGCCATGGAGGCCGCGTCGATCTATCGTGAGGGATGGGCGCCGGAGGTCTGGCTGACCAAGGGCGTTGTCGGTCCCGAGGTGCGGGCCCTCGATCGGCTGGGTCTGGCCCTGGTTCGGGAAGATGCCTACAACCGCATGGTACTCGAGCGTCTGGGGGTGAAGCCGGAGGCGATCCGCCTGCTGGGCGACGAGGTGTGGAACACGGTGGACGAGGTGCGGCTCGTTGCCGGAGAGCTCGCTCGCGATCGGGGAGATCGGGTGATCATCGTCACGTCAAAGGCCCACAGCCGCCGCGTGCGCGCCACCTGGGCGGCCATCGTGGGGGTCTCCCCGAAGGCCATCGTTCGCTACGCTCGAGAGGAACCGTATGGGGCCGGGAGCTGGTGGCGGAGTACCCGGGATGCCCTGGATGTGTCACGGGAGGTGTTCGGGCTCATGAACGTCTGGGCGGGGTTCCCGGTGCAGCCGGATCGGCACCCGAGATGATCGGGCGGGTGGCGCTCACGATGACACGCGCGGTGGTCGCTCGTCCGGCTCCTGTCCCCGCTCCGTTTCCTCTACTACCGATTGCGTCCGCTTCGCGTCAGACTCGCAAGCAATAGGGCGATGATTCACGCGGGATTGGGCCGCCTGCATCTTTGAGCGAGATTTCTTGGGCTCCTGACTGGGGGCGCTCATACTGTGGGCCCGCGGATAGCGACACGGCTCTAGCCGCAGGGGAGGAGGCTGCCATGCACAGCGGGGAGGCGCGTCGTGTCGTCTGGACGCTCCTGCTCTGTCTGCTGACGCTGACCTTTGCCGTGGCTCCCGCGATGGCCTTGGATCTCGGCCAGTGGGTCCCGGGGCTCAAGCTGAGCCCCTTCCTGAGCGAGCGGGTGGAGTACGAGACCAACGTCTTCCAGACGCCGAGCCACTCGAAGGACGACCTCATCTTCAAGACCATCCCGGGGTTCCTGGCAGATTACACGTTCGGGACCCATTCGATGAGCGCCGGGTATCGGGCCGAGATCCTCAACTACCTCAATCTGAGGAATCAGGACACGGTTCACCACGTCGCGGTCGGCCAGCTTCGCCTCGACTTCCCCCGGACCCTGCTCACTCTTCGGGATGACTTCACCCGGACCAGTGATCCCCCGGGCACGGAGCTCACGGGGCGGATCCTCAGCACCACCAACGCGCTCAAGCCGGAAGGTGAGTACCGTCTCACGCCGAGCTTTTCGACGGGGCTGAACTATTCCTGGACCCGCGTCCGGTTCGACGACCGGGCCATCGCCACGCTCATCGACCGCGACGACCACCGGATCGGCGCCTCCGTGTTCTGGAAGTTCGTTCCCAAGGGGGACGTCTTCCTCAATTACAGCTACGGGTGGACCACCTTCAGCGACGCCGGTGATCGCGACTTCACCTCCCACAGCGTCATGGTTGGGCTCCGGGGCGACATCACGTCCAAGCTCTCCTCGGGGTTCCGTGTGGGGTACACGCGGGGGGAGCCGAAGCGGAGCAACCAGCCCACCTTCACCGGCCTGGTCATGGGAGGCGACTACACCTACAGGCCGACCGAGCGGCTCACGTTCACCTTGTCCACGGAGCGGGGGAGGCAGGAGTCGACATTCGGTACAACCGTCTTCTACGTCACCAATAGCGGAAACCTCTCGGCCCAGTACCAGGTCCTCCCGAAGGTGACTCTCAGCGCGCGCGTCGGGGGTGGACTCAACGATTACTCGACCAAGCAGACGGCGGACGGCAAGACCGACTTCCGCCACGACTCCTTCATTCTGGCCGGCGCCCAGGCCGAGTACGACGTCCAGCCGTGGCTCCGGATGGGCCTCGAGTATCTGCGGACGAGCCGCGATTCCAACTTTCCTTCCTTTCGCTTCGTCGATGATCGGATCACGGCGCGGGTGACGGTTCAGTTCTAGGCCCCCTCACCCTGCCCTCTCCCACTCGGCGGGGGAGAGGGGGAGTCGGAGAGAGGGGTAGTGCGCTTGACAGGCGGCTGCCCGGCACCTAAGATTCCGGCACCATAGGTAATGCCCCGATGACCTGGCGGTTGCGTCTGGCTCAGTGGATTGTCATCGGCCTCATCTTGTGGTCCTGGGCGCCGGGGGCCGCACTTGGCCAGGAGTACACGATCGGGCCCCGGGATGTGCTCGCCATCGCGGTGTGGGGACAGGGCGATCTTTCCCGGGACTACACGGTCGACCCGGACGGCTACCTGCCGTTCCCCCTGCTCGGCCGGATCAAGGCGGCGGGGTCGACCCCGAAGGCGCTGGCGGCGCAGCTGACCGAGCTCCTGGGCAAGGACTACCTGGTCAACCCGCAGGTCATCGTCAACGTCAAGGAGTACCTCTCCCAGAAGGTGCAGGTGCTAGGAGCGGCGGAGAAGCCCGGTGTCTACTACCTCACGGGGCCCACGACGCTGCTGGAGGTCCTGTCCAGGGCCGGGGGATTCGCCTCGTCGGCAGGCAAGCAGGTCTTGCTCGTTCGGAACAACGGGGCGTCAGACGGCTCGAGCGCGGTCCTGCGGCTGAGCCTGGAGAAGATCCAGGCCGGAGATCCCGCGGAGAACACCCGGGTGCAGAGCCAGGACATCGTCATCGTGTCGAAGGCGCAGGCCTACTCGTACTTCGTCTTCGGCGAGGTCAAGAAGCCGGGGGCCTACGTGCTCGACAAGGCGACGAACATCCTCGAGGGGATCACGGTCGCCGGCGGGTTCACTGACAAGGCGGCGCCCGGCCGCACCCGGGTGATCCGCTCCACGCCGCAGGGCCAGCAGGTGATCGAGATCGACATCAACGATATCCTGCGCCGGGGCCGTGAGGCGAAGACCGTCATGCTCCAGGAGAGCGATGTCGTGGTGGTACCCGAAAGTTTTTTTTGACGGGGAAGACGCATTTGGAGGGGTTTATCCCGAAATAGGGTCGTCATGGTCACACGAGAGCACGAGCCACAGCCGAGGGTAGCCGATTACCGCCGCGTGCTGCGCAAGCACCGGTGGCTGATCACGGGCATCTTTCTGCTGACCGTGTTCACCGTCGGGATCTGGACGTTCGTCCAGGTCCCGATCTACCAGGCGGTGGCCACGATCCTGATAGAGCCCGAGCCGCCGAGGGTGCTGAACATCCAGGACGTGACGCCGGTCGGGGCCATGTCCGCCTGGGACCCGGCATTCTACCCGACCCAGTACGAGATCATCAAGAGCCGTCCGGTCGTCGAACGCGCGGTCGACGCGCTGAATCTCAAGAAGCGCGCGGCCGACGGTGGCGCCGGCGCCGACCCGAGCCGCGCGCTGTCGGGCTCGCTCGCGGTCGACCCGGTGCGGAACACGCGGCTGGTCCTGATCAAGGTTGCGGGCCCCGACCCGGCGCGCGCGGCCGCCGAGGCGAACGCCGTCGCGAGCGCCTACGCCAAGTACAATGTCGAGCTCAAGCTGAGGGGGGCGAGGGACGCGCTCACCTGGCTCACCGAGGAGGCGGGGCGTCTCAGGGTGAAGGTCGAGGAGTCCTCCCAGGCGCTGCAGAACTACCGGGTCAAGTCCGGGATCCTGGGCATGCAGGAGCAGCGGCAGATCAGCGCTCAGAAGATCATCGAGGCCAACAAGGGCTATCTGGAAGCCCAGGCCCAGCGGATGTCGGTGGAGGCCAAGCTGGGCGAGCTGACCCAGGTCGCCAAGGATCCGGCGACCGCCGGGACGATCTTCAGCGAGGCCGATAACCCGCTCGTCGGAAAGATCAAGGGCGAGATCGGGGCCCTGGAGACGGAGAAATCGAAGCTGCTCAAGGTCTACAAGGACAAGCATCCGGAGATCGTGAAGGTCGACGCGCAGATCCAGCATCTGCGCGACCGTCTCGAGGCGGAGTTCCGGGGCACGCTGCGATCGGTGCAGACTCAGGCCAAGGTGGCCCGGGCGCGGGAGGACAGCCTGCTCAGAGAGGTCAACAACCTCCGGCGCGAAGGCCAGGAGCTCAACGACAAGGAGAGCCAGTACCAGAACCTCCAGCGCGACGTCGAATCCAACCAGCAGCTCTATGACTCCGTCGTCAAGCGGCTCAAGGAGACGGGGGTGGCCGGCGGGCTCGAGAACAGCAACGTGCGGATCGTCGAGGAGGCGACCGCGCCGGGCGCCCCGATCCGCCCGCGCCAGGCCTACAACCTGGGCCTGAGCATCGTGGCCGGGCTTGTCTTCGCCTTCGGGTTGGCCTTCGGCCTCGAATACCTCGACACTACCGTGAAGATCCCCGACGACGTGGAGCGCTACCTGGGCCTGCCGGTCATCGGCATCGTCCCGGCGTTCCAGGC
>Ga0187892_10002841_pt1 | contig 33302 bp, 43 predicted proteins | sample MA1701073metaG_FD_139345 | JGI IMG/M metagenome (GOLD analysis project Ga0187892, IMG submission 139345) | Bio-ooze microbial communities from a basaltic lava cave in the Kipuka Kanohina Cave System on the Island of Hawaii, USA - MA170107-3 metaG ... | reverse complement strand
TTGGGTCAGACCCTTCCCGATCCTGTAGCCGCAGGTCTTTAGCCTGCGTGACCCGATCGGCTGGTCGGTCGCAGGCTAAAGACCTGCGGCTACGGCGTGCGGAAAACGCAATAAGACGGCCTCACGAATTGGGCAGGCGCCCAAAGCCCAGCGCTTGAGACCGTCCCTCAAAATGGCCACCCGTCGGCCCCGACCGAGAAAGGGATAATGCGCCTATGGATGTGCCGAGCGTCGGCGCCCTTGGGTTTCGTGTCAAGTCCGGATGGGCCGCCGCGGCGCTCCTTCGCGGCCACAGAGAGGCTCCCGAGCTGTCCTTCTGCATGCGCGTTCAGTTGTCCGACCCCGACCCCGCGACGAGGCAGCCCTACCATGCCCGATTCGGGACCCTCGAAACCGACGAAAACGTGCTCTCCGCGAGACTGGAGGCCGTTCGCCGCTGCGCCTTAGCCTCCGTAGACGAGGTGCTGGAACGGTGCGCTCGGGACGGAGTTACGCTGCGCGGGGTTGGGATCGTGGCCGGAAGCCTTGCCGACCCCGGGCGGATCGCGAACGAGCACATCCGCGCGCACGCGCTGGAGGGGCTGCTGTTCCGGTCGGTCCTAGCGGAACGCATCCAAGAATCCATGATTCCGTGCAGGTTCCTTTTAGAACGCGACCTCTGGGCCGAAGCCGGCCGCGCGCTTGGGATCCCGGAGAGCGATCTGAAGCCGATAGTCGCCGAACTGGGCAGAGGGCGCGCGAGTCCCTGGCGCGCGGACGAGAAGCTCGCCGCAACTGCGGCATGGACGATGCTGTGATCGGCGGCACGCCTTAGGGAAAGCGGCCCTTGTCCAAGGTCGTCTCGAACTCCTTAGAGGCAAGGCGGCGAAACGACGGATCGAGGGATCGGCCGCAATCGGCTTTGCAGCGCTTATAATTCCGTCATGGCCTCTACCGTTTTGACGGACGCGAAGGCGCGGTTCGGGCGCGACGGGTACGCGGTCTTTCGCGGCGGTGGAAGCAAGCCCGACGCAGCGGTATCGGAAGGCACGTTCAGTCTAACTCGAGCGCGAACCGCAGCGCCTTCCTGATCGCCTCCAGCGACGTCAGAGGAACGGCGCCGATCTTCCGCTCGAGTCTTACTGCCGCCACCGAACCGATGCCTTGGACATTTGCGAACGACAGCTCCCGCAAAAACGGCAACTTCGGAAGCGCAACTTCATAGTCGCTGCCTCGATTCTGGGTCGTCAGGGGAACGTAGGTCGCCAAAGTACGCGGAGCTCGGTCGTCCTTTCGAGAAATGATCACAACAGGGCGAGCCTTTGCCGCAAGCCCCAGGTCGGCCAGCCAGACTTCACCGGGGTTGGGGCTCGTCGATGGCATCCAGCACTTCCTGCTCGGCACTGCGCGAGCGCGAAAGATCGAGCGCGTCCTCGTCGGCGCGCTTCATGATCTCCGTGACCAACTCCCTGACTTCCTTCGAGGTCGTCGGCCTCCACTGGCGAAGCTTCCTATTGAGCATGTGCCCCAGCGACTCCATAGCGAGGGTTAGGATACCATCGTCATGAGCCTCCGCCAGGTGGAACTCGGGAACCCGTTTCCCGGGGAATAGGGGATTTCGGATTTGAGACTGGCGATTAGTGATTGGCGATCGACCTTGCAGCGCTCATAATCCGGTCATGGCCTCTACGGTTTTGGCGGACGCGAAGGCGCGGTTTGGGCGCGACGGGTACGCGGTCTTCCGCGGCGTGCTGGACCCCGAGCTGATCGCCGAGACGAGCGCGCACATCGCCTGGCTGCTCGAGCGCAACCCCGGCCTGCGCCCGGAGCAGCTCCACCACTGGCTGATGAAGGACAACCCGTTCTGGGTGAGGCTGATCTCGGACCCGCGGCTGCTGGACATCGCCGAGCTTTTCGTCGGGCCGAATATTGCGCTCTTCGCCAGCCATTTCATCAGCAAGCCGCCCTTCGACGGGCAGCCCGTTCTCTGGCACCAGGACGGCGCGTATTGGCCGCTGGAACCGATGGAGGTCGTGTCGTTCTGGCTCGCCGTGGACGAGTCCACCCCCGAGAACGGCTGCATGAAGGTGATCCCCGGCACGCACACGCTGGAGCTTCAGCGGATGGAGGCGGCGCGGGAGGAGGCCGTGCTGGACCGCAAGATCCCGGACGAGTTCGTGGACGAGTCGAAGGCGGTGGACCTGGTGCTCGCGCCGGGGGACGTGTCGGTGCACAACCCGAACATCGTCCACGGCTCGCACGCGAACCTCTCGCCGAAGCGCCGCGCGGGGCTGACGATCCGGTACATCCCGACGACGACGCGCATCCTGACGGACGAGCCCTGGCCGAGCGTGTTCCTGCTGCGCGGCGAGCCGGTGCCGGGGGTCAACGACTACAACCCCTGGCCGCGTTACGACCCGGCAAGGCACATGCCGTTCCGAGGCGCGGAGACTTATCACGAGCGGGAGCCGAAGGGCGGCCGGCGTCCGTCCGAGTGAAGGCTTAGGAAGGGCGCGACCTCGGCCGCCCGCTCAGCGGGTCCGGGACTCCAGACTCTCGGCAAGGCGCAGGGCGTCGGGCAGGTGAGTCTTCATGACCTCGTCCAATTGGTCCTTGCACAAGCCCGCGCCGCCCTTCGCGGTCTGCATCATCCTGTTTTTCTCATCCATTCCCCTCCCGACTCTCTTGTCAAGAGCCGACTCCAGTAGGGCGAATTTGTCTCGCGCTTCTCGGCACTTCTGTTGTAGGGACTTCACCTCGGCGACGGTCCAGCGCGAGTAGGAGTTCGCGGCGGCGTCGGCGCCGACGATCGCAAGCGCTTTTGTAAGGTCTGCCCGCAAGTCCACCATCAGTTGGATTGCCCTTTTCAGGTACCAATAGTGAGCATAGTGGTACCCGGTCTCGCGGTTCCAGGCCTCCGCCTCGAGGTCGGGTAGGGAAGCTCCGCTCCGCACGTACATGCTCCCGACGTGCACGAGCTCCCAAACCGTGTAAGACCGCAGATACGCGTGACGAATGTGATAACGCAGGTTCTCGACGTCCTGGCTTGGCTCGCTATGCGTCCTCGCCGAAGTGCCAATACCCAAGCCAATCGCGGTGAAAGCCAGCGCGACGGACCAACTAGATGGAGACATGGTCCACCTCCTGGGTGATTCTACATCCATTCCGTCGAATCTTTGGAGGCTCGAGCGGGAGAAGTTGAACCGTCCGGCAAAGGGTCGGAATCGGACCGCAAGGCCTCAAGCCCTCGCGCGGAAGCTGATCTTGGAAGCGATCGTCGCCGGATCCAGGGTCGAAAGCGCCTCGCTCTCTTCATTGGCTATCAGAGCTTTCACTTCGCTAACCAGCTTGCCGGTCGTCGTGGTCGTTCCGGCGAGCTTTGCGATGGAGTCGAGCAGCGACTTCTTGTGGGTTTCGAAATCCTTGATCGCCGACGCGGACGCCCCGCCTGCCGTCTGCTCGCTGCGCCAGTTCAATGTCTGCGACCAGATATAGACGGACAGCTCGCTTCGGAGCCGCTTCGCATCGAGCAGCTGGACCCTGGTGTCATCCCGCGAAGTCGCGTTTTGGTGACTCATGAATGGGAACCGAGTCCTTCGTCCCGCGCACAGCAGAAGCTTCATTCGCTGTGGTCGCGAGCCCCCGACATTGGATCGAGGGCTCTTACGTCTAGTGGGCCGGCCGGCGCATTAGCCGGACGGCCGTGCGGGTCGATTTACCAGCCGCGTCTGCGGCCTCCGCCGCTTCGGCCTCCGCCGCTTCGGCCCCCGCCGCTGTAGCCTCCGTAGCCTCCATTACCGCCGCCCCCGCCGCGGTCCCCTTTGGGACGCGCTTCGTTGACGCTGAGGGTACGTCCGTCCATCTCCTTTCCGTGCATGGTGGAGATCGCGGCCTCTAGCTGGTCGTCGTCGACGTCGACGAAGCCGAAGCCCCGTCCCTCGATGATGCGGCAGTTGCGGGCTCCGAATGCGGAGAACGCGTTGGTGAGCGAGTCTTCGCTCGTGGAATAGGGCAAATTGCCCACGTACAGTGATTTAGCCAATTCTGGCCTCCAAGTTTCCGGTCTGGAAGGGGACTGCTGGATGTGGAATGCCGCTATGGTTGCAACAATCGCGATTCGGCACGCCGCTCCTTTCCGGGAATGTTCTGTTCCGGTTCAAGAAGTCAAAGGCAGTCGAATTCAGGGACAGCCCGGAGGCGGAAACTGAAGCCGAGAAGCTCGGACGAGAATCGTAACGGCCACACTATACCACGGAACGATAGACAAGAATCTACGGCAGGACAGACTTTCGCTTAGCGTTTCTTCAAATACTGCCATAATGGGGCATGCCCCTTCAAACTCCTCTTCCGTACGCGTTCGCTCAGCGGGAGGAGTTCTTGAAGCTTCCTCTGGAGAAGCGAACTTCCCACCTCTGGAACGCCCACAAGTTCTGCAAGGAGCAGATCGGAAAGAAGCGCTTCTCCGATTCCGAGCTCGAGAGAAACATCGGCGTCCTTCAGCGCATGCTGCTGCAGGTCGCAAAGCACATTGCCGCCGCGATGCGCGACGAGGGAGCTTGGCGAGACACGTCGGACGCGCGCTGGCCGAGAAACCACAAGGGCGCCGACCCGGAGCACTGGTACGATTCTGGGGCGTTCCCGCCCCAGTTTCTTACGTTGCCGACGGATCCCACGAGTTGGCGCGAGATTCTAAAAGAGACCCCGGACGCTCTTTTCGATGAGATGATCGCCTGGGCCGAGACTCCCGCCGGCCAAGCCGGCGTGAACGACGAGGAGCTTCAGAAGCTCCTTGCGGACAGGGATTGCTACGTCCCAGAGGCGGGCCGCACGGACGCCCTCCATCAGCCAGAAGCCGACCGGGACTCGACGGTGCAGGGCGACGATCGAACACGCTCCGCGGCCCTCGGCTGGCTCTCGGATAAGAGCATGGACGGGTCGCTTAGCTCCTGGGCATCTAAGCTAAAGCTCGAAGGAGTGAACAAGTTCCTGGGGGGCGTGTCTTCGAACAGGCGCTCGATCGAGAGACTGCTTCCCGAGCTTATGAAGTTGGAGAAGGATGGCGAGTTCGAGCAGCTCCAGGGATACCTGGTTTCGAGCTCGCCCGAGGACGCCGAGAGTCTGCGAAGACTGCGCGCCTGCCTCCCGAAGAGCAGATTGTAGCGGGCGGGACTCCGCAGCGCCTCCCGGCGAACGTGCAAGTTCGATTGCTCTGCTCACTCGCGGTGTACGGCGCCCGATGTGCGGGCGAGTGCGGGAGGGAAGACCCTCAATTCTGGATAGGGGATTGACCCACGGCGAAGAGACGCCTCGTTCAAGCGTATGCTGATCGGGATTGCGTCGGCGCTCGGAGCGGGATGAAAGCATGGAGCAGTGGGTTTGCCCGCGATGCTGAAGACGCCTGCGCCTGCCGAACCAGGAGCACGCTTGCGGTCTCTATGAAGAGGCTGCTCCTGCCGGAGACGGCTAGCCACCCCCTTCTGAATAGGGCCGACCCCTACGGTCCCGGAAAGAGCTTCCCCGGTTCCGGATCGAATCTCCGTCCGATTTGGACGAAGCCCTCGCAGAACTGCCGCGAAGGGCCTACGAAGCGAACTCTTGACGAGCGCCAATGCCCGTGAACCCTCACCTGCCGCAACGCGGGTTCTCCAGGCGCAGAGACCCTCGTCCGTCATCGTCGCAAACATAACCAGAGGTACAGGTTGCACCACAGGCACGAGTTATGGTATAATAGAAACACGCCAAGACGCGAAGCCCTCTGGCGCTGTTTCGTATTTCCAGAGCTACGAGCGGGCGCAAGTGAGGTAAGTCTATATCGGCAAGTAAGCGCAAGAAAGCACACGTTATCGGTTGGACGGCAACGCTGAGTTTGCCGGAGCTTGGCGTATTTGACATCGAAGCAAAAATCGACACGGGCGCGGCCACGAGCGCGCTGCACGTGGAACGCCTGGAGATCTCGGTGGACGGCGTCGCGTCCTTCGTGGTGATCCAGGGCCGTGGGCCGACGAAGAAGCTCACGCTCGCCTCGGCGCCGATCCAACGATACGTCTCCGTGCGTTCGAGTAACGGCGCTACCACCACTCGGTGCGCCATTCGCACTAAGGCCGTAATCGGGCCCGTGTCCAAGACCATAGAGTTGACTCTGGTCAACAGAGAGAAGATGGATTACCGAATGCTGTTAGGGCGTCAAGCGCTAAGAGGCGCTTTCGTAGTGGACGTCGGGCACCACGGGTTTCCTTCTGCGAAATAGGGAGCTTTTTAAATGCGGATCGCGGTATTGAGCCGGAATCCGCGAGGCTACAGCGCCAAGCGGTTCCGAGAGGCCGCTTCTGCCCGAGGGCACGAAGCGAGGATTCTGGACACGCTGCGCTTTGCCATCGGCCTCGAAAGGGGCCGGCCGGAGCTCATCTACCGGGGCAAGCGCATGAGGAAGTACGACGCCGTGCTGCCCCGTATCGGCGCATCCATCACCTTCTTCGGGCTCGCCGTGCTGCGCCAATTCGAGCAGATGGGCGTGTACACGATCAACGAGTCCGTGGCAATCCAGCGCTCGCGCGACAAGCTGCGCAGCATGCAGATTCTCAGCAGGTACGACGTCGGACTGCCCGCGACCGCGTTCGTCCGCGGCCGCGAGGACGTGCTTCCCGCGATCGAGCGGGTCGGCGGCGTGCCGGTGATTCTAAAGGTTCTCGAAGGCACCCAGGGAGTCGGAGTCATCCTCGCCGAATCCGCCCGCACCGCGCTGGCGATCGTGGAGACCCTCCAAAGCGCCAAGCAGCAAGTCCTCATCCAAAAGTTCGTCTCGGAGAGCAAGGGACGCGACATCCGCGCCTTCGTCGTGGGGGACCGCGTCGTCGCAGCCATGCGCCGCACAGCCCAGGGCGACGAGTTCCGCAGCAACGTGCACCGGGGAGGAAAGGCAGCGAGCCTGACCCTCGATCCCGCCTTCGCCGAAACCGCCGTGCGCGCCGCGCAGATCATGGGCCTCCGGCTCGCCGGAGTGGACATGCTGGAAGGGGAGCGCGGCCCGCAGGTGATGGAGGTCAACTCATCTCCCGGTCTGGAGGGGATCGAGAACGCCACCGGCGTGGACGTCGCCGGCGCGATCATCGAGGAGTTCGAGAGGCAGGTGCTCTTCCCCGAAGTCAACTTGACGCAGCGCCTGCGCCTGGCCTCCGGGTTCGGAATCGCGGAGCTGTCCGTCACCGAGGAGTCGCTGCTCGCGGGCCGCAAGCTCCGCGACAGCAACCTCAGCGCCAGGGGCATCAACGTGCTGCATATCTCCCGCTGCGACCGCGTCCTGCCCAATCCCGGCGGCGACGCGGACATCGAGCTCGGCGACGTGCTGCTCTGCTACGGCAACCTGGACGAGCTTCGCTCCCTCGTTCCGCCGGGAAAGAAGGGTCGCCGGCGCGCGAAGCAGGAGCCCGTTCCCATGGCGCTTGAGGCGGGCGCGTAGGACCTTATCGGCAGGCGCCCCACATAGACCGAAAGCGATTCTCTCCGACGATTCAAATCTACTGCCGCAGCAGCGTGATCCTTCCCGTGCCCGTTCGCACCGGAGAGCCGCCGGATTCCCTGGTGCACTCGGCGACGAAATGCCATGGACTGCGCAAACCGCGCGGAGCGGAGCCCGACAGCTCCCGCCGCTCCTCGCCCGGAAACTCGAAGGCGACCTCCACGCGCGCCGCGTCCTGGCACTCCCAGAACCAGTCCACCAGCCTGCCTTGCGCGAGGGCCGACCTGTTGGAAGAAGGCTCTTCCACGGTGCCGGTGACAGCGCCGAGCGCGTCCACCTGAAGGGTAAGCGTAAGGTCCTGCTGGGTACCGGACTGGCGTACGTAAGTTCCCGTGTAAGCGCCGACATACTCGGGCCGCGGGATCTCGCCTCCCCCGGCCGCGCATCCATGCCCCCCGCAGCTGACGAGGGCTTGGGATCCGAGACAAAGCGCCGCGACATAGGTCGCCAGCCAACCGGCCGCACCCATGGAAGCCGAGCGTACCAGACCTACTCCATAAGGTTTCGTGCCGCTTGCCGCGCGTCTTACGGAATCCTCACCTGGAAGCTCGTCCTTTCGGGACTGAACGCGAACAGCGGACTTCCCGTCTGGTTGTAGATCAAGTATTCGCGGACGTGCGCCGGAACGCGGTGATGGCGCTCGGTTTTCGGCCTCCCGGAGCGGCCGTCCGAGACGCGCTCGTCAAGTCCGTAACGGACGCCCAGGCCGAGGTGCGGGAGGCCGCAGTCCGCTCGCTTGCGGCTTATGCGGCCGACCCGAAGGCGAGAGGGGCTATCGAGGGCCGCCTCGACGACGGCGAGAAGGCGGTCCGCGAGGCAGCAGAGGAAGCTCTGCGGCCGCAGACCGACGGCTGAGCTCCCAAGAGCATCGCCCCGTGGAGCGGCCAATCCGAACGCAAGCACTCTTGCCTGCACTCGCGCTCACCCCACTCCGCCCTCGGAGTGGGTCGGCACTCTTGCCTGCAACGGGGGCACGATAGCGCCCGAAAGCCTCGCGGAAGCGGACGGGACGTGTCATAATCTACGTCCGGTAGCCGGATCCTTCACAGATTGAGGTGGCCACGTTGCAAATGTGGACGTTGCGAGCCGCAAGCGCCGTGTTGCTGGCGTTCGCCACGGGGGGCATCGCCGCTCAAGACGCGCCCAGGGTGTTCGCCAAGGCAAAGGACGCCGTAGTCGTCGTAACCACTCCCACCGCCTCCGCAACAGGCTTTGTCGTAGAGGGCGGGACGTTGCTCGTGACGGCGTATCACATCGTGGAGGGCGACCCTGTCTCGAGCATTCAAGTCGGGATTCCGGGCGTGAGGGTCAAGTCCCTCCTTGCGGAGGACCCCGAGGCCGACGTGGCGATCTTTCGGCTTTCCGGCAAGGCGCCGAGCAGCCTCGCCCTGCGGACTGGCAGGCAGGTCGCTCCAGGCGAGGCGCTGCTCCTCATCGGCGCCCCGATCGGGTTTCTCGATCGCCAGAGGACCCAGGCGACTTTCACCGTCTCAACTACGAAATCTAAGCTCTTTCAAGTAAAGGATCCGCTCGGCCCGGGCCATGCGGGCTCGCCGGCACTGGACTCTTCCGGCCTCGTCGTCGGCATGCTCGGCGCGACGGCGGAGGACAACCCCCTTGCGGCCTATGCCGTTTCGGCCGACGACATCCGTCGGACACTGGCCGGCGCCGGAAAGCGGCCAAAGAAGCCCGCGACCGGTTCCGCGCAATCGGGGCCGTGGCCCGCCGGCGACCCGAGCCTTGCCCGCCTCGCTTCCAAACTGGGGTCGCGCGCCTACGGGGATATGGCCGCTTTTAAGCTGAGCATGGCCGGCCCGAAGGCCGTGTGGTTTTTGATCGCGGCGTTTCGCGTGTATGGGGCCGATTACTTTCCAACGGAGCAGGAATATCCAAAGGCATTCGTGACGTTGAAGGACCCTAATGCGACCAACAGGGCGATGACTGCGCTTATCAACGTTGGAAGGCCGGCGGTCGAGCCCCTCATCAGCGCGCTTTCGCATAGCGATGCTGCAGTTCGATCACATGTCGCGAGGACATTGGGGTTTGTCGGCGGTCCGCGAGCGGTCGATCCCCTTATACGCGCGCTGTCGGACCCCGAACAGGAAGTACGTTCGCGCGCAGTGCTTTCGCTCCAGATCATCTTGGACGCCCGGGTAGTGCAGCCGCTGATACAGGCTCTTTCGGATGAGGCACCGACGGTGCGGAGCAACGCGGCCATTGCGCTGGGACGGCTCGCGGACGCTCGGGCGGTCGAGCCGCTCCTTCGGGCCCTTTCGGATGAAGACCCGGGACCGCGATGGTGGGCGGCAAAAGCGCTTGGCGTGATCGGAGACTCCCGGGCCGTCGAACCGCTGATGCGCGCGCTCGTGGGCGACGATGGTGTGCTGGCAAACTTCGCTGCGGAAGCGCTGGGCAGCATAAAGAGCCCCAGCTCGGTCCAACCTCTCCTTCGCGAACTTACGAACAGGGACTCCAAGGCCGGCTATTTGCCTGGTCAAGCCTTGGGGATGATCCAGGACCCGGGCTCGGTCGAGCCGCTCATACGTGCCCTTGCGCACAGCGATCCGCGAGTGCGCGCGCGGGCGGCCGATGCGCTGGGCCACTTTCAGGATACACGCGCAGGTACGTCGCTGGCCCGATCGCTCGTCGACAAGGATCCGGCGGTCCGCTTGGAGGCCATTGAAGCGCTGTGCCATTCCAGCAGCTTGGGCCTTGAGGCTGCGGTGGACTTCTTGGACACCGCCCATCCCAGTGATCGAAGTAGGGCGGCCCGAGCCCTAGGAAAAATGAAGGACGGCCGGGCAGTCGAGCCCCTGGTCCGCGCCCTTTCGGATTCCGAGAGCTATGTGCGCAGTTCCGCGGCCCAAGCGCTCGGCGAGATCAAAGACGCGAGGGCGGTCGAGCCTCTGATCCGTACCCTCTCGGACTCCGAGCAATTTGTGCGCAGAGAAGCTGCCAGCGTGCTCGGCTCCTTCAAGGACACAAGTGCGGTCGCGCCGCTGATCGACGCCCTTTCGGATTCCGAAGACCTTATGCGCAGTGACGCAGCCAAAGCGCTCGGCGAGATCAAAGACGCGAGGGCGGTCGAGCCTCTGGTCCGCGCCCTTTCGGATTCCGCGAGCTTTGTGCGCAGTTCCGCAGCCCAAGCGCTCGGCGAGATCGGCGACAAGCGGGCGGCCGAGCAGCTGATCCGAGCCCTCTCGGACTCCGATGCCAATGTGCGCAGTTCCGCCGCCGAAGCGCTCGGCAAGACCAAGGACCCGCGGGCTGTCAGGCCACTGATCCGCGTTCTCTCGGATTCCGCGAGCTTTGTACGCAGTTCCGCAGCCCAAGCGCTCGGCGAGATCGGCGACAAGCAGGCGGCCGAGCCGCTTTACCGGGCGCTTTCGGACAGCCACAGAGGTGTCCAAAAGGACGCGGCCCTGTCTCTCGCGGAGCTCAAAGACGTCCGGGCAGTGCCGTGGCTCATCCGATTCTTATCGGACCCTGATGCCGATTTGCGCTTTCGAGCGGCAGCAGCGCTTGGGCATTTCAAAGACTCGCGCGCGGTAGATGCGCTCATTCGGACACTCTCCGATGGCGATCAGGCGGTGCAGGAGAGTGCGATACAGTCTCTGGGGAAAATCAAGGACAAACGCGCACTAGTGCCGCTGCGTAGCTTGAGGGCCAAGTCCAAAGATATTGTCTTCAATTTCGTGATCGACCAAGCGATCGAGAGCATCGAAGGGGGCTAGCGCGAGAGGCGCCGTGCAATAGGGAAGTCAATCCCGGCGTGCTCGGGTTTCGCCTGCGGTCCGGGTGAGCCGCCGCAGTTCTCTTGAAGGGGTCCGAAACGTCGCCGCGGCGCGCCATTACTCATGCCAGCCTTCCAAAGGCCGAGTGACTCACTAGCCCGGCTGCATCGGCCTCAGCCCGCCGTACGGGAACGACTCGCGAGTCTATCATTCGAGGCAGGAGTCGCATCACCCTGTCATGCGTGTCGCCGCTCTCTACGACATTCACGGAAACCTTCCCGCGCTGGAAGCGGCACTTGCGGACGTTCAGGCCTCGGGCGTCAACAGAATCGTAGTGGGAGGGGACGTCGTGCCCGGTCCGATGCCGCGCGAATGCCTGGACCTTCTGCTCGGGCTCGACGTTCCGACCTCGATCATCCAGGGTAACGGGGACCGCGCCGTGCTCGAGTGCCTGACGGGGAGGGACTTCGGCCACGTTCCGGAACGGGCGCATGAGGTGATCCGATGGACTGCGAAGGAATTGGGCGACAAGGGTAGGTCGATCCTCGAGGGTTGGCGCGAAACAGTCTCGCTCGATATTCGCGGCATCGGCGAGGTGCTCTTCTGCCACGCCACGCCGCGCAGCGACACGGAGGTCTTCACTCGCGAGACCCCGGAAGAGGCCCTTCTGGACGTGTTTGGCGATGTGCGCGCGAATCTCGTCGTCTGCGGGCACACGCATATGCAGTTCGACCGGATGGTCGGGAAGACGCGAGTCGTGAACGCGGGGAGCGTCGGCATGCCATACGGCGAGCCCGGCGCGTACTGGCTCTTCCTCGGGCAGGGCGTCGAATCGATTCAAACGGCTTACTCCGTGCGGGAAGCTTCCGAGCGTGTCCTCGCCACCGGGTATCCCTGGGCGCGCGAGTTCGCCCAGAGCATCCTCGAGCCGCGCCCGGAGGACGAGATGCTGCGCCTGTTCGGAGCCGCGCGCCCAGGGTAAGAGCATGGCGGCTTCGCCCTAAACGTCCCGTGCGACACGATCGAACTCCTACGGAATCCGCACCTGGAAGCTCGTCCTGTCGGGGCTGAACGCGAACAGAGGGTTGCCGGTCTGGTTGTAGATCACGTTGTCGCGGCCGTTCTCCCGGACGGTAAGACTCAGCGTGTTCAGGTTCCACGCCGGCAGCCGGTTGCGCCCGTAGGTGCAGATTAAGGAGAAGAGCGTGACGGGCACAGTCTGCTTGAGCAGCAATGCATCGCGCACGGTCGTGTTAGGCCGCCAGGGCTGGCCCTTGTTTAGGTTGTTGAAGCTGTCCGGAGCGCGGCCGCGGTAGGAGACGATCGCGTTCGCGTTCAAGGAGCCCCCGGAGAGGCCCGCAGAGCCGGTGGCCAACCGGACGAGCAGCCATCGCAAGTTCTCCGTGTGCTCGTGGACCTGGCCCGTGAATCGCTTGATCGGCGACGCGTTTCGCTCCAGCAGGATCCGGTCGATCCCTCCGCCTCGGGCTCGGACCTTCAGCTTGTCCATGTTCCAATTGTCCCCCCCGATTCCACCGCCGAAGTTCGTGGAGATCGTGATACTGGTGATGGACTCCGGAGGAACCGGCGCGGGCAGCCGGATCGGAACGAACTGCGTGTAATCTCCAATCCAGCGCGCGCCGCCGTTGATGTTGGCGACCCTGTGAGTCGCACGCCCGAACAGGCCGATTGCGACGGACACGTTGTCGTTCCCTCCGCGCAGGTCGTCGCCTCCCGTTCCGATTTCGAGAATCAGCTCGCGAATGCGCCCGTCGTTCGGGCCGAGGTCGGTTTCAGCGATGGCAGGTGGCGTTTCGGGTTGATGCTTCTTGTCGACGAAATAGGTCAGCCAGCGGCCGGCCTCTCTGTTGCTCAGGTTCGAGTAGAAGAACGTCTGGGACTCCGGATCTGGCTGGAGCACCATGGTGTGGCCCGGCCAGTTGGGGTCGTACACGAAGATCTTGAGGTCGCCCGCGTTCGGGCCGAACCGCCCGTTGTAGCGGCCCATCTCGTAGCCGACCGCGAGCACCTGGTGATCGCCCGGCCGATCGGGATGGCCGTCTGCGTGCCACAAGCCGAGCGGCGCCGGCCTGCCGGCGTCGATGAGCTCGCGCAGCTCCTGCAGCCGCCCCCCGTCGAATCCTTGAATACCCCAGCGATAGAACTCGCTGTTCCTGGCGCCGCCGGGGTTGAAGTTCAGCTCGGCCCATTTGTCCAGCTGGTTTTCGAAGGTCTTCAGCTGCCGACGGAAGATGTATCGCTCCAGGGTCGTGCCCGTCGCGGGACGGTAGTCGATCGTCGCGGGGATCGGCCTCCGCGCGCTGAAGAAGTCGAGCGCGGCGTACACCATTCCGCCGCAAAGCCCGCCTGTGCGGATGTCGAAGATAACGTCGTTCTTGAACGTGTTCACGAACCGGAATCCGTGCTGCTCCGGCCGAAAGTCCGTGCGGCGCGACTGCCCCGCGAGCGAAGCGCCGGTAGCCGCGAAGTCGCGAAGGACGCCGGCCTCGAAGGCGGGAACGAGGTTCGCGCCGGTGGGCGCGAATGCAAGGGCGGCTAGAATCGTCGTCACGGGAACCCTCCTTTTTTGCAAAACAGGCCGACATCCGATCGGCGCACGGGCAAGCTGCGACAAGCAGTCGCGGAACCGGATTATACCGGGATGGCCAGCTCCTCCCTGGAACGATGCGTCACTCGGGGCCCGCATTCGATTCTCCGGAGTCGCCCGATCCCACCTCCGAACGTCCGCCCGCATCGCTGCGCAATACTCAACCACATGCCAGACCCCATCATCCAGGTCCGCGACCTCAAGAAGACCTACCCCGGCGGCGTCGAGGCCGTGCGGGGAGTCAGCTTCGACGTGCATCCAGGCGAGTTCTTTGGCTTCCTGGGGCCCAACGGCGCGGGAAAGACCACCACCATCAACATGCTCGTCAACCTGGTCAAACGCACGAGCGGCGAGATAACCATCGACGGCCTGACCCTTGAGAAGAACGCCCGCGAGATCTACGAGCGCATCGGCTTCGCCATGCAGGAGGTCGGCCTGGACGAGACCGCCACCGCGCGCGAGATGCTCCAGCTTCACGGGCGGCTCTACCACATGCCCAAGGACCGCATCGACGCCCAGATCGCCATGCTCCTGAAGCTCGTCGAGCTGGAGAAGGTCGCGGACCGCTACACGCACACCTACTCCGGCGGCATGCGGCGCCGCTTCGACCTGGCGCTCTCGCTGATCCACGAGCCCAAGATCCTCTTTCTGGACGAGCCGACCCAAGGCCTCGACCCCCACGCCCGCCAGCTCATCTGGAAGTACCTGCGCGAGCTGAACAATCCCCCTCGCCCCTCAGCGAACGAGGGAATGTCTGAGAATCCCCCTCGCCCCTCCGGGGGAGAGGGGGCAGGGGGTGAGGGGAAGCCCGGAACCACGATCTTCCTCACGACCCACTTCATGGAGGAAGCCCAAGCCCTCTGCAGCCGCCTCGCCATCATGGACAAGGGCCAGATCGTCACCGAGGGCTCGGTTCCCGAGCTCCTGGAACGCCACCAAGCCGCCAACCTCGAAGAGGTCTTCCTCAAAACCACCGGCAGCACGCTCGGCGACGAGCAGGTCAACCTCAAGGCCGCCGACCCCTACGCGAGGTCTAGGATGTAGTTCGGGGGTTCGGGGGTCCCGGGGTTCGGAAGTTCGGGAGTTCAGAGGTTCGGAAAGCAATTCGCCACTCATTACTCGTCAATCGAAAATCGTAAATCGTAAATCGTAAATCTTCTCTCGTAAATCGTCAATCGCCAATCGTAAATCGTCAATCGAATCGCCCATCACCAATCACGAATCACGAGGCGCCCCATGACCACCACCTTCCTCCCCGACTGGTACTTCCTCTCCATCCGCAGCATCAAGCAGATCTGGCGCCCGCTCATGGCGCTGATCCCCAGCCTCTCCATCCCGATCTTCTTTTTCGTGGTGAACGCGGCCTCCTTAAGCGCCTTCGCCAAGGTCCCCGGCTTCCCGGATGTTTCCTACCGCGACTTCATCGCCCCGATCGCGCTCTTCACGGCCGTCTTCTTCTCCGCAGGAAACGCCGGCATCGAGCTCGTGCAGGACATCACCAGCGGCTACTTCAAGAAGCTGCTCATCATGCCGATCAACCGCCTGGCGATCGTCCTCGGGCGGCTGACGGAGGTCGCGGTGCAGGCTGTCTTCCAGGGCGGGATCGTGCTCGTCCTGCTGCTGGCCGTGGGCGTGCGGATTCAGACCGGCGTGCTGGGGACGCTCGCGCTCTTCGCGATCCTCGTGCTCTTCGCCATGGCCTGGAGCTGCGTGAGCATGATCTCCGCGCTGCGGACGCAGAACGCGCGCCTCGTACAGTCCATGTTCATCTTCGTGTTCCCGCTGCTGTACCTCACGACATCGCAGGCGCCGATGGAGCTCCTGCCGCCCGCCTTCCGCGCGATCGCGAGCTACAACCCGGTGACGTACGTGATCGAGGGGGTCCGGGCGCTGGTGCTGTACGACTGGTCCCGCCCGGCGATCTGGCAAGGCTTCGCCGTCGCGGGAGCGCTGTTCGCGATCCTCGTATCCCTGACGCTCAGGTCGTTTCAGAAGACGTTGAGGTGAGCGTGTCTCTGGCTCCCTATGCAAGACGGTCGGCGCTACAATAGCGGCATGAGCGCCGAACAGCTCTTGAGGTCGAAGCTGAGCGCCATTGAAGCGCTCTGCAAAAAGTACGCGGTGAAGCGCCTGCGGCTGTTCGGCTCGGGGCTGCGAGAGGACTGGGACAGCGCCGCCAGCGACCTCGACTTTCTGGCCGAGTTCGGACCGATCCAGGGAATGAACGCCTTCGACCGGTACATGGGCTTCGTGCTGGACCTCGAGGCTCTCCTGGAGCGGAAGGTGGACGTCGTGGATTGGAACGCGGCGAAGAACCCCTTTTTCAAACGCCACGCGGAGTCCTCGGCCAAGGAGCTCTATGCGTCCTGAAACCGCCGCGGCCCTTCAGGACATGAGCCGCGCGGTTGAGAGGATCGCCGAAGCGTCGGCGGGAAAGTCGTTCGACGACTACGCGGCCGATTGGCTCCTTCAGTCCGCGGTCGAGCGTCAGTTCGAGATCTTGGGGGAGGCGCTCGGCCGGATTCGAGGGTTCGAGCGGCCAGTCTTCGAACGGTTTCCCGACGCAGACAAGATCGTTGGCTTGCGGAACATCCTCATCCACGGTTACGACGCCGTCGACCCGGCGATCCTCTGGTCCATCGTGCAAGACCGGTTGGCGGGTCTCCGGAGCCTGCTCGGGGAGCTTCTCGACGAAGCCAATCGCCAAGGCTTGTAGGAAGGTTACGCGCGGGTTTTCGCGTAACTGGTCCCACCCGGCGATCTGGCAGGGCTTCGCGGTCGCAGGCGCGCTCTTCGCGATCCTCGTGGCGCTGACCCTGAGGTCGTTTCAGAAGACGTTGAGGTGAGGTCGGGCCGTTTCGCCAGGAAGCGCGAGCGACCGAAGCCCGGGTTAAGCTCTCTGCGATGCGCAACCTCGCGGGCGTCATCGGCAAATGGATCCACGAAGTGGACCCGGGGATCGTGAAGTGTTGACCGAGGCGCACGAGATCAGGGCGAATCCGCTCAAGCGCCGTTTATCGGGACAGCCTTGTCCCCGACGACCTTGATGTCGGTTCTTTCATAGATTGCCTTTCCGAAGATCATCGTCTTAGGATTTCGAACGCCGAAGGTGTGAGTTCTGCCGCCTCCTCCGGAACCAGCCTTGCTTCCCTCGTACTTCCAATCTTCCTTCTTGAGATACACAACGTCCACGCGCCAAACGATCACCGGCTTGCCCGCTTCGATCGTCTCCGTCGTATCAACCAGATACCTCCAGACGATGTACCAGCCTTCGTGATCGTAATGGGACTGAAGATTCCAGGGGCGCTTGCTTCCCTTACTTTCCAAGCAATGAATCGGCTTTGGAGCGGGGCCCGAGCCCTTCATGTGTAAGTCCGGGAATCGTTGTTGCGCCATGTCCGCATGCCGATGTTTCTCATAGGCACTGAATGAGTCGAGCGCTTTTGCGCCGAAGATGCCGACGACGGCGCTGAACACGTTCGCTTGCTCGTGATAGAGGTCAATCAGACCAGCGGCTTCCCGCTCGATGTAGTCAACCGCCCGCCGAACAGCCCCTGCGTCAAGCTTGGGAGGCAGATCAATCTCAGGGTGGAGAACATACTTCGGCTCGCTCATGAATCAAGCTCAATCTGGATTGCCGCGAGTTGGGGAATGGCCTTCAAGGCCATGAAGTAGTACTCCTCAAGGACTTCCAGCCCAATGCTCTCAATGCCGCACGCGGCCGCAGCGGCGATGGTGGCCCCCGAGCCCATGAACGGATCGAGAATGATCCCTTCCTCGAGCGGCAGACTCGCCCTCACAAGCTGCCTCATAAGTGCCTGTGGCTTGAGCGAGGGGTGCGGCGCGATCTCACGCTCCTTTCCTCTCGCGGGCGCCGCAGCGACGACATCGCGAAAAGGGGTGTCCTGAGATGTGCGCCGCAAACCCCCTGTCTTCCACTTTCGCAAGTTGTCTTGAACCTTTCCCTCGCAAGGCTTGCGGAAGAGACCCCAAGGCTCCCAAGAGGATCGGGGCATGACCGAAACCATATCGAACTCCTCGTGGGCGTTCTTGGGTCGGTCGCCCCCTCGAAGCGTCGTAACAAGCCGAACAATCTCTCCGCGCTTCTCGAAACCACTCTGCATCATTGCCGAGTAAACGTGGTGCGATACGAGCGGATTGGTGGCAATAAACACGTGGCCTCCAGGCACGAGCACGGGCATCAAGGCACTCGCAAACGTTTCAAAAAACTGCTCAAGTTGGGACCGATCGTTCTCTGTGAGCACGGTAAATCGCGGGAGCGGACTCCGCTCTACACCGTCGTAGCTTGGAGGAATGCGCCAAATCCCGCCGTTTTTGCTTTTCTTCTTCTCTAGCTGCTCCGGCCTGTACTCGACAAGCCCATAGGGAGGATCCGTCACAACCGCGTGGATGGAGTTGCGTTTCGCCTGCTTAAGCCACTCGATGGCGTCACAGCACACGGCGGTGTAGCGCGCCGTCCGCGCATTCTCGACGAGCCCCGGCAGGCTCAGCGCCTCGTGCACGGTCATCGGAAACGCGGGTTTAGGTCTTGGGTAACCCATCGTGCTCAGCTTACAGGACGCGCCAGAGCTTCTGCAAGAAGCTCCCTAAATGGGGCCGCAAGTGCTCGGTACGCGACCTCGAATCGTCCATTCCTCATGTGGAATCCCCCATTCCTCGTGTGGAATCGTCGATTCCACGCCTCCAATCCTCGATTCCTTGTTTGGAACCCCCGATTCCTCGCCTGGAATCACCGATTCCTCGCCTGGAATCCTCGATTCCTCCTCTCGAATCACCGATTCCTCGTCTGGAATCCTCGATTCCTGATCTGGAATCCCCCATTCCAAGCGTGGAATGGAAGATTCCTCGCCAGGAATTGACCTTTTCCACGCGCCTTCGGATAGAATCCGGGTTCAATTCACGGCCTCGGCGGGGCCGGGGCCGGATCGGGAGGACCAGATGCCTCGATTTCCGGAACGAAAAGCGGAAAAGGACGCGCTTTACAGCGCGATCGTCGCCGGGATCACCGCCAACCCCGCGCTTTATCCCAGCGGAGCGGGAGACCCCTTCGAGCTCGCCGTCTTCAACGGCCTGATCACGGCCAAGAACACCGCCAAGAACACCCGCCAGAATGAGGAGGGCCAATTCCGCAACGCGGTCGCGACCGAAACCGACGCCTACGACGACACGGACGACGAGTCGCGACGGCTGATCGACCTGGCCATGGCCACCCACGGCAAGGATTCGCCGCACTTGACCCTGATCGGATGGGGCCCGACCGCGGACCGCACGAGCAACATCCCCGGCCAGCCCCGACAGCTGGAGGCGGTCGTGCAGGCGCCGGGAGCGGTGTTCCTGGACTGGAAGGCGCCGGCGCCCAGCAGCTCCGGCGGTGTGGGCGAAGGCGGCGCAGGCGAGCCGGCTGCGCCTCCCGGTAAGGTGTCTTACTACAAGGTCCAGCGCCGCAAGCGCACGCTGCAAGGTCAGCAGGTCGAGGACTGGACGGACCACGCCACGACGACCGACACGGAGATCAACCTTTCGGGCCTGGACCGGGGCGTGGAGTACGACTTCCGCGTTCTCGCCTCGAACGCCACCGGCGACTCCACCGCGAGCAATGTGGTGAGTGTGGTGTTGTGAACCTCGGCCTGCGGCTCATTAGAGATCGGTGGGCCACGATGATCGTGGCCCACCGGGCACCTAGCGGTCGGAACGAACCCGCTACTGATCGCCGCATGGCGGATCGTGCGCGTCGCGAATCTTCTTTTCGAGAGAGCGCCTTTGATCCTGGGTCCATCCGGGCGTATAGTAGGCGGCGTACTGGATGGTCGTTGCGTGTTTCTTCCAGCACTCCGCCCGGTCGTGGTTCTCGACTCGGTCCCGAACGTCCGAGCTTTCCCCAACGTCAACGACATTGTACTTGCCGTTGCTCAACTTGTCGAGTACGACGTACACTCCCGCCTTGTTTTCGAGGCTACTGGTGTACGAGTACGGTCCTTCGAAGTCATAGTCACATATCCTAATGCTCATAAGTTTTTCCTTCGCCTTCGGCTCTTGGGCCGTGCTTACTATTGATTGCTGGCAAGAGTGCTTGATTTGCCACGGCGCGGCAAAAACAAGGGGCAGCCGAGCTATCCCAATTGTGGCGAGGTGACGGTGAACGTAAGCCAGGATGACTTCGACGCTCTCGCAGGAACGGTCGACGAACGCGGCAGGGAACGGCTGCTAGCGTATTCGCTCTCATTGACGAGAAAGTACAAGTGGCCAGATCGAGTCGATGCTCGAGAGTTGGCCGAGGATGTCACGATGGACGCCATTTGCAAGGCGCTGTCGGGTGAACGCAAGTGGAGTCGCGCGGCGACGCCCAGTCCGGAAGATTTCCTTCGATCCGTCGTCAAGAGTCTCGTTTGGAACGAGCTGCAGAAGTCATGGAATCCTTCTGGCACTGCCTTGGAGCTGACCGAAGACGTTCTCGCGAGCGATGACGTCGTGGCTGAAGTTGAGAATCGGCTGGTAAACGACGAGTTGATCATGCAAATCGCGGAAGCCATTAGGGATGACCCTTTGGCAAGCGCCGTTCTGGATCTGGTTCTTGGAGACACGACGAGTCCGAGTGAAATCGCGGCGCAACTTGGCGAAACTGTTGAGGCAGTTCTAGCGGCGAAGAAGCGAATTCGAAGAGCAGCCGACAAGGTCGCCTCGGAAACCTCGAATTGAATGGGAGCACGAAAAATGTCTAACGCAAACTCTCCGAGAAGGCGAACCCCGGCATCGGCGATGCTAGAGTTCTTGGCGAGCACCGATGAGCTCACCGATAGCGAAGTGAAGGAACTGCTCGTGGAGGCGGGAGTCGATCTTGAGCAGTTTCACGTCAAGGCTGAGAAAGCAATCAGCGTCCTGGTGAACCGTCGTCGACTTGCAAGGGCCAAGGACGCCATCAAAGATGCGCATGTTGTTCGCACGCGTCCTCCGTCCCGCGGTCTGTCTCACAACGAACTTGTAGAGCGCATTCGTCAGTGGGCCGAGCGCATGACTGGTAAGGGAGTTCCGGTGCCCTCATTTAACTACCGACAGTTCAGGGAATCTAGTATCGAGCAGGTTGAAAGCATCCTCGATGAAATAGAGGAGGCGGCTCAAGATGCGGGCCTCACCCTCGATGACAACTGATGCGGAATTGGATTGGGCTCGGCGAAAGGCCGAGGCTCTCCTGCTCTCCTACGGGATCCAGTCAGCTGACGAGATTGTCGTAGAAGCCATTGCTTACGATCAGAACGCGATCGTACGCAGGGAAATTATGTCTGACTGTGAAGCTCGCTTGACGCGATACCCTGATCACGCCACTATAACAGTCGATGTTAGTCATGGTATTGAAGGGAGGATACGCTTTTCGATTGCGCACGAGCTCGGCCATTGGATTCTCCATCCTCATCTAGATCAACCGCTTTGGCAATCCTCGAAGGAAGAGATTCACGGCTACAGAGGTTCACAATTTGAGCGCGAGGCTAATGCCTTCGCATCTGAACTCCTCCTGCCAGGCTTTCTTCTGCGTGAGCCAGCAAAGAAGTTCGCGTTCGAGTTTCCCGTTGTCGATAGGATCGCGGAGAAGTTTTGTGCTTCCGCTACTGCGACGGCGCTCGCTCTCAGTCGCCACTCAAAGGAGCAATGTGTAGTTGTACTCTCCGACGGAGAGCACGTTCTGTGGTCCGTGCGAAACCCTCGCCTCAGTGACTGGGACTTTCGCATCGAAAAGGGGGCAAAGTTGAGGGATGAAACCAAGGCTTGGCAATGTCCGTGTGAGGGGGATGAAAAAATGACGAAAGTGGCCAATACTCTCGACTGGTTTCCCAACTGCAAGGAGCCCCACCGTTTTGAGGTCTTTGAAGCTTCCCGAGATATCCCGGAGTTCGGGGTCGTCCTGAGCCTTCTTGCGGTCAACTCCTACTAAGCACTGAAGATGCAGTAAGCGGAAGGCTCCCGAACAGTGCAGCCCGTATTCACCGCGCCCCTGGGTCCGGCCCCCCCAAGTACAATCCCCCCATGCCCCGGTGCGCGTGGGCCGAGGGGAGCCAGGCGTACCGACGCACCCACGACCGGGAGTGGGGCGTGCCCAGCCATGACGACCGGCGCCTCTTCGAAATGCTCCTCCTGGAGGGCGCCCAGCACGGCGAGAGCGGCCAGTTGCTAGTCTGAATCCAGCTTCCCCTAGGGCGGGGCGGACTTTCCGATTCGAATGAGGAACCGAAGCGCCTCGTTCACGGCCTCGGCGGTCGGGAAGACCTTCGCGACATCCGGCGCTATCTCTACCGTTTCTCCCTTCGCGCGGCGGCCCGGACCTCGCGCCACGAGCGTCAGCTTGGATAGGTCGTATTCCGGCCGCATGTCGTCTTCGCTAAAGGCCTTCCTCATAAGTCCTTTGTTCCTTTTTCGTGGCTTCCCGCGCGCTGACGAGCCTGATTGCAGACTCTCGGTCAGTATACGAGACGATGAGCACTCGCCGTTCGCTCGACTCGCCGACGATCAGGAATCGAGCCTCCTCGATCGAGTGGTCCGGATCGGAGAAGACGAGGAACAGCGGATCGCGAAAGACGGTCGCCGCCTCTTCGAACGAAACGCCGTGCTTTTCCAGGTTCACACGCGCCTTGTCGTCGTCCCACTCGAAGGTCATGGGGGCATTATGCCAAGCAACAATCCCCTATGCGGAGGCCCCTTCCGCGACTACTACGGACTTGGGGTCTTCGAGATTGGAGCCTTGGGCGTCTCCCGGTCATCCATATCTTGAGCGCGCTCGACCCGAGATCGACCGCGATGTCCCCCGAGTCGAACAGATGCCATAGCTGCATCGCTAAGGCACGCCCGTCTCCCTCCCCAACCCCTCCCTCACTTTCCTCGCTGCGCTCGAAATCCGAGGGAGAGGCTCCTTTGGCACAAGTACAATCCCCCCATGCCCCGGTGCGCGTGGGCCGAGGGGAGCGAGGCGTACCGACGCTACCACGACCAGGAGTGGGGCGTGCCCAGCCATGACGACCGCCACCTCTCCGAGATGCTCATCCTGGAGGGCGCGCAAGCCGGCCTCAGCTGGTCCACCATCCTGAACCGCCGCGAGGGCTACCGCCGCGCCTACGAGGGCTTCGACCCCGCCCGGGTCGCCGCGTTCTCCGAAGCCAAGCAGGCCGAGCTACTGGCCGACCCCGGCATCGTGCGCAACCGCGCCAAGGTCGCCGCGAGCGTGCTCAACGCGCAGGCGTTCCTTTGGGTTCAAGAGGAGTTCGGGAGCTTCGACGCGTACGCGAGGGGGTTCGTCGACGGCAAACCGCTCCAGAACGCCTGGAAGAGCCTAAGCGAGATCCCCGCCGAGACCGAAGTTTCCAAGAAGCTGAGCAAGGACCTTTCAAGGCGCGGCTTCAAGTTCGTCGGCTCGACGATCGTGTACGCGTTCATGCAGGCGGTCGGGATGGTGAACGACCACCTGGTGGACTGTCCTCGGTGGCGGGAGTGCGCGGAATTGGGCTAGCGTAGCTCTTCTTATCTGCGGTTGGGTCCGGCGGGGCCGGGAGGCCGGGGCCGGAGGCCCTCGGCCGCAAGCGGGCGAGACGCCCGCGCTCCCTTCCGAGACGCCCTCGGCAGTGGGAGTGCGCGGACCTCGCGCGCAGGTGAACGCGCCGCCCGCACCCGTACAAGCAGGACTCAGCGCTGCTTGGGACGAAAGCTCAGGGAGAACAGGATGCTCGATGGGCCGGTCCCTTCGTCGGCGAACCAGGTCAGCGTTCCCGAATTCGGGACGTTGTCCGATGCGTCGTGCGGGTTTTGGCGTCCGCTCGCGATCCCCAGATGCACCCTGCGTACGGGCGTTCCGTCGATCCACGCCGCCGGCCCGCCGTCGTACCGGATGTACCGATTCGAGGTCCCCGGCTCGGGAACGGCCGAAGGCTGAAGCACGACGTTCAGGATCACCTTGCCGCTCGGATCGATCACGCGGACGCGCATCGGATACCGCGTCACCTCGTTGCGCCCCTGGAAGCCGATCTGGAACGCCTTGCCCTGCCCAGCGCGCGAGAGCTCCATCGTGTAGGTTCCCGGGAAGTCTTTGGCGGTCCCCTTGGAGCCGGCCGCGAAGTTCGCGTCGTAAATCAGCGTCCAGGACCCCGCGCCCGCTCCACCGCGCTTGAACTCGACGACGAGCTTGCGGTCCACGAGCCCGTCGTGCCACCAGGTGATGAACCCGATCTTGGGCGTGCCGTCGGCCTCGCGGGCAAACACGTGGAACTCAACGAGCGGTACCTTCGTTCCGTCGCTCCACCGAGCATCGCGGAGCTCGTACTTCGCCTCCTCCGCGCTCACCTTCCGGGCGAGCCTAAACTCGCCGTCGGCCAGGACGCTTCCGGACGGACTGGTGACTCGGACCGCGTAGCCGTCGCCCCTTGCGGCCGTCGTGAGGCCGAACCGTCCGGGAAACTTGGCCTTGAATTCGGTCCCGTACGCCTGCACGTCGTACTCGCCGGGACTCGCGGGCGACCCTTTGGGCAGGTTCGCCAGGATATCGGCCGTCTTCTCTCGCGCCGCTCTGAGCTCTTTAACGATCTCTCCGAACGGCTCTTGCGTCAGGGGGCTGTTCATGAGGAACCGCGTCCGGGTCCGTTCGATCACGCGAAGCAGCGTCTTCTCCTCCTCGGCAAGTTGCTTATAGAGGTCGTCGCGCTTGGCCCGCTGAATGTCTCCACGAAGATAGTCGTTGGCCTTGATGTGCGCTATCGCCCCTTCCACGTGGCGTCGGACGTCCAGCAGCTCTTCGCTGGAATCCATCCGGTCGAGGTCCATTCTTCGATCCGCCATGCCCTCGATGGCGCGCTCGGTCCGGGACTCGAGGTTGCCCTTTGGCCGAAGGAACTCGCGCAGCCTCGGCCCCACCCACTCCAATAACTTCACCGCCAGGCGCTCGACCAGGAACTGGTTCGCCGCCATGCGCAGGACGATGCCTCCCACGCTCTTGCTGACCCAGCCCCTGGCCATCGTCAGCAGGTGGTCCTTTAACGACATGCCGAGGTGTACGCGAGCGCCGACGATCCTCGAGAGCTCGCCTTCCACTTTCTCGCGGACCTCCGCTCCGATTCGATTGGACACGATCACAACGGCTTGTTCGAACCCCGGATCGGTTAGGAAGTCGGCCGCGCCTTGGGCGCCGAGCTGGCGGTCCACGAAATCCCTTATCATCGGCACGATGTCCTCTTGGAACATTTGGCGGACTAGGTCCATGTCGGGATTGGTCAAAGGCGGCGGTGGCTCGGTGTCCGTCAGAGTCATCAGCGCTCGCTGGCCCACCTGCACGGAGGCGAACATCTGCAGCATGTCGTCGATTTCCGACTGCAGGCCGAAGCGGGTCGTGGCCTTTCGGTAGGTCTCTACCGTGGCGATAGCGGCGTCGAATTGGGCAAGGAAACGTCTGCCGACGCTTGCGATGACTTCCGGGTCGTTCTCTCCTTGCCGGATCATCTCCAGCAGCTCTTTCGAGACCGACTGGGTCCGCTCGTTCTGGACGCGCAGCTCCTCGGCGAATTTGCTGACGGGCTCTTGCCCTGCGACAGCTCCCCCCCAAAGGACCATCAAAACGCAAAACAAAGCATTCATGAGGCCGCTCCCCAACCCATTATGCAGGGAGCTCTGCCCCCGGGATTCTTCGAAGAAGTCGCGCGATCCGCCGGCTCCAGACGGTGAGTTCGAACCCGAATCAGCCATAATTCGAACTGGCGTGAAGCGAACGGACACGGCGAATCCGGACTACTACCACCAGGTCGTGGACTGCCAGTGGGCCTGCCCCGCGCACACGAACGTGCCCGAGTACATCCGCATGATCGCCCAAGGGCGCTTCGACGACGCCTACATCCTCAACCGCGAGTCGAACGTGTTCCCCGGAATCCTTGGGCGAACCTGCGACCGTCCCTGCGAGCCCGCGTGCCGCAGAACCCGCATCGACGGCAAGCCGGTCGCGATCTGCCGCCTGAAGCGCGTCGCCGCGGACAACCGCGGCGACATCACGCACCGGCTGCCCAAGGCCGCCAAAGAGAAGAACGGAAAGAAGATAGCTTGCATCGGCGCCGGGCCCGCGTCGCTCACCGTCGCGAACGACCTCGTGCCGTTGGGCTACGAAGTCACCATCTTCGAAGCGCTTCCGACGCCCGGCGGGCTCATGCGCATCAACATTCCCGCGTTTCGGCTTCCCGTCGAGGTGCTGGACGAGGAGATCGCCTACATCGTGGACATGGGCGTGGACGTCCGCTACAACACGTCGATCGAGAGCCTGAAGGCGCTGCTCAATTCGAACGAATTCGACGCGGTTTTCGTGGGCAGCGGCGCGCCCAAGGGCAAGGAGCTCGACATTCCGGGCCGCCACGACACCGACCAAATCTTCATCGGCATCGAGTGGCTCGCGAACATCCATTTCGAGCACGTGGACACCGTTGGCGACCGTGTGCTGATCATCGGCGTCGGCAACACTGCGATGGACTGCTGCCGGTCTGCGAAGCGGTTGGGCGCGACGGACGTGAAGGTCATCGCCCGCAAGACCCGCAAGTACTTCAAGGCCAGCCCATGGGAGCTCGAGGACGCGGAAGAGGAGAAGGTCGAGATCCTCGAGAATCTGTCGCCGGTCCGATTCCTGGTCGAGCAAGACGGTAGCCGCGGGTCTTCAGCCCGCGCTCCGGGGAAGCTCGTCGGCATGGAGTTCGAGGAGTTCCGGTCCGAAGAGGTCGACGGCAAGCTCGTTCAGATATCCATCGGCAAGAAAACGATCCCGTGCGATACCGTCATCCTCGCGATCGGCCAGGAGAACGCCTTCCCCTGGATCGAGCGCGACATCGGCTTGGAGTTCGGCGAGTGGGACATGCCGGTTGTGGACAAGACGACCTTCATGTCCACCCGCGAGGGCGTGTTCTTCGGCGGCGACGCGGCGTGGGGCCCGGAGAACATCATCTGGGCCGTCGAGCACGGCCACCAAGCGGCGATCTCGATCCATCAGTTCTGCCAGGGCAAGCCGATTACGGACCGCCCGCCGGTCGGCATGACGCTCTCCAGCACCAAGATGGGCCTTCACCAGTGGTCGTACAGCAACGACTACGACCCTGTGATGCGCCAAAAAATGAACCACGTGGAGATGCCGCTGCGCTTCTCCAAGATGAACATCGAGGTCGAGGAGGGCTTCACGGACGAGCAGACCCGCGCGGAGGTCGAGCGCTGCCTCAACTGCGACATCCAGACGCACTTCACCGATTCGCTCTGCATCGAGTGCGACGCGTGCATAGACATCTGTCCGACGGACTGCTTGACGATCGCCGTGAGCGACGAATCCCCGGAAAGTGACGAGTTGCGAGTGACGAGTGACGAATTAGGGAAGAGCGGCGCGAGATCAAGTGGCCTGGAAACTCCGGAACTCGTCACTGAGAACTCGTCAGTCGCGACTTCCGAGGAACTCGTCACTCGTCACTCGTCACTCGAAACTCGCCTCATCGCCCCCCGCCTCGAGCCCACGCAGCCCCTCTTCGTCTCCGATCCGCTCCAGCAAACCAAGCGCGTGATGGTGAAGGACGAAAACCTGTGCCTGCACTGCGGCCTTTGCGCCGAGCGCTGCCCGACTTACGCCTGGGACATGCGCAGGTCCGTCATCCACCTCCCTTACGCGGGAAGGCCAGTTCCGAAGGACACGCTGCCCGTCGTCGGCCAGGCGGGCTCGGTGTAGCAAACTCCCGCGCGATCCGATTGGCATACGACCCTCCCCACGTGGAGCGCTTTCTTGAGCCGGAGGCGAAATCCCGGCTTGTCGGTAAGGTTGATTCCCGAGGCGCCTTTTAGCACGATCCAGACGTTGTTTCCCATGTTGCCGCAAAAGCGGCGACACGTCGCCGCACTCCAAAGACATGTGGACAGGAGTATAGCTGATCATAGCGACCTCAACAGCTTGTCGTAATCGGAGTGCGTTCCTATCCAAAACCAGGTTGCCGTGCCGCCCTCAACGAGCGCAATGGCGCGGTAGTGCAAGCCGATGCGTGCCGAGAAGACTGGCTCGGATGGGTGGATGCGGCGAAAGTGAAGGCTGGGATGCTTTGGATTCTTGAGCCACAGACGATAGGCGCCCATTGCCTGAGTTCGGATCTCAGCCGGCAAGGCTCAAAAGCCACCGCGAAAGCCCGCCGTCGTAACCGACTTCACTTCAGCAGGTCTTCCAGCGGCCGGGTCTTGCCCTGAGCGTGCTCGCGGCGTGCCTTCGCGGCAAGTTTGGCAAGGGCACCCTGCGAGGCCCCAAACTGCTTCTGCCAGAGCTTATCGTCTTCGAGCTCGGCGAGCAGGAAGGCGGCGAAGGCGTCCTGTTCCGCCTTCGGGAGTTTGGCCGCCTCTTCGAACGCCAGCTTCAGTCGGTCGCTCATGGGCTTATTCTACGTCAGACGAACAAGACCGACGCCGGTGACGCAGGTGAAGAGGCCGCGTGGGATGGCGACGTCGATGGCGCGGAGGTTGTTTCCGCTTGCGCCTCTTAAGACGATCCAGCCGTTCGAATCCGAACCCGACATGTGGACAGGAGTATAGCTGATCTCGGGACCATGCGGAAGGAGTGGCAGCCTCGCGCGCCAGGTTCAACGATATACTGAACGGAGAGAGGGCAAGTGAAGGTCTGTCCGAATTGTCGAATGCAGAACAGGGATGCGGCGACGTACTGTGCGCAGTGCTCTCAGCTGCTGTTGCCCCCTGGCGGTCAGCCTGTCGCTCCACCGCCTCTTCCACCTCGATTCTCGCACGCTGCTCCTCAAGCAAAGTCTCAAGCGGGCCTGCTCTGGGTGACGGGTGCCGTGGGGTTACTCATCTTGCTTGTCGTCCTCGTACTTGGAATCCAGAGGCAAGCCGCGCACGCCGGGTTCCAGAGGATCAGATCACAAGCTGACGCGATTTCGAAGTTCGGACTCGTAAGGCTGGGCATGACACCAGCTGAGTTCCATGCGGCACTAGGCCAGCCAAAGGAGGTTCGGCCTGCAGAATACGCGCCCGGGGTGAATGGCCCGCCAGGTACCTGGTACCTCTACAGCTTCGATGACGCCGAGTCTCATATCCTGTTCATCACCGTTGACATCAATGGCAAGGTGACCGACTTCAACGAATCAATCCGGTTTGCTAAGTATGCCAATGGTGGTAGCGACGCAGCACATTTTTCAGACTCTGAGGAGGACGGCAAGGACGGCACGATATTCGTTGAGGGGACACCTTACGACCTCAACGGTAACCAGCTCGACCCCCAGGAGATGTTCGACGAGATGTACCAAAAGTGGCTTCGGGATCAAGGCCAGTGAGGCTGTGACCGAACCTTCGGGCTACATCAGGTCTTTCGCTGCGTTCCTCTGATCGGCGGCGTCAAGCTGAGCTAGTTTCGCGCGGAACCCTTCTTCGGAGCCTTCGAAGAAGAGCGGAAGGGAGCTGTTCAGCGATCCCTCAACGCGTTCCCATGTCGGCTCGCCTTCGGCGTGAATCCAACGGAAGACCTGACCAGATCCCACCTTATAGAAGTGTCGAACCAAGCCTGTTTCGTCAACGTAGTACTTCGCGTTCATCTGGTTCAGTTTACTCGGCTCTCGCTCGAAGCCCGACCATTACGGAGGCCCAGGTCGTCCTCGTTCCGTAAAGCTCATAGAGCAGCCGGGGATCCAGAGTGTCATTCGGATTGACGATTGACGATTGACGAATTCGGGACCTGAAGGCGTGGATTTGCCTGAGCCGCTGACGCGGGTGACGCAAGTGAACAGGCCCCGCGGGATGGCGACGTCGATCTTCCTCAGGTTGTTTCCCGAGGCGCCGCGCAGGACTAGCCAGCCGTTGGATTCCGAACCCGACATGTGGACAGAAGTATAGCCGTTTTCTCGTTAGTCACCTGGCGGCCCGATGGGAACTCGAACGAAGTAGAGTATCAGCAACAAGAGGATCGTGACCAAGGTCTGCGGCCAAACACCCCAATTCATGGGAACCGGCTTCTTGTCAGGAATGAATGTGTCATAGAGCTCTTTCTGAGCTTCCTCTGCGAAGTGGTAGGCCTTCTTTCGGTCAACATAATTCGCCCGATGCAGCGCAAACAGCCAGAAAAGGAACACTCCAGCAAAAGCGATGCAAACGGTGGCGAAGACCCAATCGCGCTCAGCCCGTTGAAGTCCCACGATTGCGGCAAGGAGGACTCCCCAGACTGCGAGCATGACCTTCCATTCGTATTCCGCCCGCTTATCGTGTCGTTCCTTCCAGAACTTGGCTAGATCCATTCTCGCATCGAACAGATCTTTGTCCACTACCCCGTCACCGTCCCCTTCGCCGGATCGCTCCATTGCCCCAGTTCCCCGCGAGGGGTCTCCCAAGCGCCTCGAAACCAGATGTCCTTCCCGACCTCCGAGCCCGGAATGTCCCACTCGTAGGGCGTGGAGCTGTCGGTGGCGAGAAAGTCCATGTCCTCGATCGCGGGCGCGGGCTGGCCGGTCGCGACGATCTTGTGCGTGATCCGGCAGGCGCGTGCCCAAGAGGGTTTGGCGCGGGCAAGCGCGCGCCCTGGTCGGTCATCTGCCAGAAGAGCACCCGGTGGTGCTGCGGCGCGCTGGTGTCGATCTCCAGCGTCGGTACTTCGGTCCCCGGAACGATCGCGCTGGGCGTCGTGTCGTAGATCGGTATGCCGAGCGAAATCGCGTGTTCGTCTACGAAGAGCGAGTTGGGCCTTAGCTGGAACACCACGTTCGTAAGCTCCGCGATCAGGGCGTCCTTCGCGGTGTCCTTGGCTTGGCGGTCCGTCTGAGCCTGCGTTTGCGACGCCTGATGCGTGGAAAGCGCCGAAGTGAAGCTGGTGTTCGCGGCGATCAGCGCGTCGTCGAAAGTGGCGGGAAGCCCAAGGTCGGACATGACCGCCGGGAGGTTCGCCAGGAACACGGACATGAAGGCCTGAAGCTGCTCGTCGTTGCGCGGATACCAAGGGGTCGCCATCGGGTCCTCCCCGCCCTTCTCGGCTCCTTCAACCTGAGCCTTCCGGGCTCAGAACGATTCTACACCGCTTCGCATTCAAAGTGAAGCGTTTCAGGTTGGGATTGAGCAGTTTCAACTTGAAGATGAGGCATTTCAAGTCGAACATGAGGCGTTTCAGAATGAAGATGAAGGGCCTCAGGTTCCAAGTGAAAGGCCTCAGGATGAAGTTGAGGGGCTTCCGATTGGATGTGAAAGGCTTCGGATTGGGGGGTGGAGGGTTTCAGGGCTGAGCTGAGAGCAGAGATCACTCGGGCGGAGGTCCCGAGTGAGAAGTTGGCGTTGGTCAAACGGGTACCTTCAAGCAGCTCGATTTGAGGGCTACAGAGCATGACCTTGCTGGATCGGATACTAGATCGATTCGGACTGGCGTCCGGCGTCGCGGGGCTTGCTTGAGCCGTGCGCCGAACCTGCCATAATTCAACCATAGCTCCCATATCCACAGCGGGCGGGCGCGCCCCATGAAGCAACAGACCAACGACTTCGCCTTCAAGATCGCAACCGCCAACGGCACCGGCTCCGCCAGCGCGAACGCGCTCATCATGCAGGCGATCTTCCGCATGGGGATTCCCGTAACCGGAAAGAACCTCTTCCCGAGCAACATTCAGGGACTGCCGACTTGGTACGAGATCCGCGTGAGCGGGGAGGGCTACACCGCCCGCACGCCGATCTTCGACCTCGTGGCTGCCTTCAACGCCCAGACCCTCGAACAGGACATCGCGGAGGTGCGGTCCGGAGGCTGGCTGCTCTACGACTCGACCTGGCCCCTGAAGGAGGGGACCTTGCGACAGGACATCGCGTATCTCGGGGTGCCGCTCGCGCAGCTTTGCAACGAGGCCTTCCAAGGCGTGCGCGAGCGCATCCTTATGAAGAACATCGGGTACGCCGGCGCGCTCGCCGCGCTGCTGGACATGGATACCGACATCCTCGTCGAGCTAACTCAAGAGAAGTTCGGCAGAAAGCCGGCGCTGCTGGAATCCAACCGCAAGGCGATCGAGCTCGGCTACGAGTACGCCAAGCAGAACCTGACCTGTCCGCTGCCCATCCACCTCAAGAAGATGGACGCCACCGCGGACTGCATCCTCATCGACGGAAACACGGCGGCGGCCCTCGGGTGCCTCTACGCGGGAGCGACCGTCGGCGCTTGGTATCCGATCACCCCGGCGACCTCGCTCATGGAGGCCTTCGGAAGCTTTTGCGCAAAGTATCGCAAGGACCCCGAAACCGGCAAGAACCTCTACGCGATTCTGCAGGCGGAGGACGAACTCGCCTCGATCGGCATCGTCATCGGGGCGTCCTGGGCCGGCGCCCGCGCGTTCACCCCGACGGCCGGGCCGGGCATCTCCCTAATGAGCGAGTTTCTGGGCCTCGCGTACTACGCCGAGGTACCCGCCGTTGTCTTCGACGTCCAGCGCACCGGACCCTCGACCGGCATGCCCACGCGTACGCAGCAATCGGACCTCTTGCTTTGCGCCTACGCTTCGCACGGGGACACCAAGCACGTTTGCCTCTATCCATGCGATCCCGGAGAGGCGTTCGAGTTCGCCGTGAAGGCGTTCGACCTAGCCGAGCGCTTCCAGACGCCGGTGATCGTGCTCAGCGACCTGGACATCGGCATGAACGACTGGATGGTGCCCAAGCTGACGTGGGACGATTCGTACACGCCCGACAGAGGCAAGGTCCTTTCGGCCGAGGAGCTGGAGGACGCGAAGGAGTTCCATCGGTACCTGGACGTGGACGGCGACGGCATCCCCTACCGCACGCTGCCCGGCACGCATCGCAAGGGCGGTTACTTCACGCGCGGCTCCGGGCACAACAAGCTCGGCCTGTACACGGAGGACGCCGCGGAGTACCAGGAGGTCATGGACCGCATCGGGCTCAAGATCCAGAGCGCGGCTTCCGCCGTGCCGGAGCCCGTCTTCCGAGGGTCCGGGCGGGCGGAGCTCGGGATCGTCACCGTGGGCGGATGCCACGCCGCCTGCGTAGAAGCGCTCGTTCGCCTAAAGGAGCACGGCGTGGACATGGACTACATGCGCGTGCGCGGCTTCCCGTTTCCGGACAAGGTTCGGGAGTTCTTGGAAGCGCACGAGACCAACTTCGTCGTGGAACAGAACCGCGACGGCCAGCTCCGGAGCCTGCTGCTATTGGAGACCGGCGTGTGCGCGTCGAAGCTCGAGCCCGTGAGCTACTACGCCGGCCTTCCGATGAGCGCGCATCACGTGATCGAAGGCGTAATCAGAAAGGTCGGAATCCTCGCATGAGCTACATCTCGAAGCCCAAGGTCCACACGCCCGCGCTGAAGCCGAACAAGCTAGGCTTGACGCGGCGCGACTACGAAGGCACGATGACCACCCTTTGCGCCGGGTGCGGGCACGACTCGATCACCGCCGCCATCATCCAAGCCTTCTGGGAGCTGGACATCGAGCCGCACAAGGTCGCCAAG
>Ga0187892_10002839_pt1 | contig 33308 bp, 28 predicted proteins | sample MA1701073metaG_FD_139345 | JGI IMG/M metagenome (GOLD analysis project Ga0187892, IMG submission 139345) | Bio-ooze microbial communities from a basaltic lava cave in the Kipuka Kanohina Cave System on the Island of Hawaii, USA - MA170107-3 metaG ... | reverse complement strand
GGTTGTCGGCGTAGTGGCAGAGCTGGAGGACTGCCGCCGCCTTGACCTTGCGGGCCAGCTTGGTGTCGACCGGTTCGTAGGACCACGGGCCGAGCCGGCTGGGCCCGGCGACCCGCTGGAGGAAGTCGGCCCGGCCTCTCCACCGCCCGTCGAAGAACGCGGCCTGGTAGATCACCTCGGCGCCCGCCGCCATGGCGCCCGCGGTGGCCTGCTCGGCGGCGACGAGCGACGACTCGTCGTTGCCGCCCGGCGCCGCGATCTCGACCACCCGGCGGCCCGCGGCCCGCAGGCCGGCCAGGTGGTGGCGCTCGTGCTGGTCGCCCCGGCGCGTGAGCACGTCCAGCTCGGGGTCGTCCCGGTCCGGGCGGGCGATCTCGCCTCGCAGGGCGGCGAGCTCCAGCTGGGTGAGCTGCTCACAGGCGAGGAACCCGACCAGGTCGGACGCGCTGAGGACGGGTCGGCCGTCGAGGAGGTGCATGGCGGTCAGGGTAGGGGCGGCGTGTGACACGAACCCCGGGACATGCTGGTCGTGGCGTCAGCTGCCAACCGCCAGAGCGTCGAGCGACGCGAGCTGTCTAGGAGTCGGCGGTCCCGGGTAACTGCCACCCGGAACGACGACGCACGAGGAGGACTGATGGCCGAGCAGCTCGAGCACTCCGCATGGGACGGCGCCGGAAACGAGATCAAGGTGGTCACCACCGAGAACGAGGACGGCTACATGACCCAGGGGACCGGTCCCGACACCGAGTCGGCCGCCGCCAACGCCTTGAAGAGCGCCGACAAGTTGGGCGGTGGCGCCGATCCGGCCCCCGAGAGCCGATACGACAAGCAGTCGCACCACGCCGACGAGAATCCCACGCGGTAGCTGCCGGACGGGCAGCCGCGCTGGTCCGCTACGCGGCGCCCGCCGGTTGCGGGTCGGGCAGGTGGGCTGCCGTCATCGCCGCCAGCATGTAGCCGAACTCCTCGTTGTCCGGGGCCACCGCCGGCTCGGCGTCGGGTACCGAGGCCAGCACGTCGAGGAACCCCTCCAGCGACGCCCGGCGGGCGGCCGGGAGGTGCGACGAGAAGATGCCGGCCGGCTGGAGGCGCCGCACGCCGTCCAGCACTCGACCGAACCGGTCGCGGTCGACGAGGTGGGCCCACGGCGAGTCCGCCGCCGCCCACGCCTGCATGCCGCCGGCGAGGGTGTCGTGGGGTACCTCGGCGGCGTCCTCGACGGGCCCGGGCAGGATGGCGCCAAACGAGTCCACCGAGAACAGTGCGCCGGTCGCCTCGTCGAGGAGCCCGGTCGACATCGGGTTGTCGTACAGCGGCGGCGGCACGGCCAACAAGGTGCGGTCCCCGACGTGGAGCCGATCGCCCGCCCGTACGGCGTGGACGCGGTCGAACGGCACGGGCCACCATGACCCCATCCGCATGGCCGCGAACGCGTGCGTGGCCAGTCGGGCGTTGGGTGCCCGCTCGAACACACGCTGGATGTTGCCTGTGTGGTCGGCATCGTCGTGGGTCAACCAGACCCATCGCAGCGCGGCCGGGTCGATGACCGACGCCAGGGCGTCGAGGAACTGGTCGCCGTCGACCGCCAGGCCGGTGTCGATCAGCACCGGCTCCTCGGCCAGCACCACGAAGGCGTTGACCGGAAGGACGCCGATACCCGGAAGCGGCACGGTGGACGGGAGGACGTGGATGTCGGGCGCAGGCTGGTAGGGGGTGTCCATCACGGCGCTCCCGTCTTTGCGTCGCGGTTCGGGGTCATGTCCGTCACCTCCTGGTCGTGGGTCCTGCCTCCGACGGCGTTCAGTCGGGGCCGCGTGCGTTCAGTCAGGACTGAACGGCCCAGCGGACGTCGTCGCCGGCGTCGGGCTCGTAGGCGCAGTAGAGACCGGTTCGGAGCCGGCGGTCGAGAACGGTGCCTGCCTCCGGCAGGTTCGCGGCCAGCCGGGCACTCGCCGCCCGGAGTGCCCTGGTGACGTTGAGGCGGGCCCGCTCGGCCGCCGACGAGGCCCGGCGGGCGCGCCCGCCCAATCCGAAGGCCCGCGCCAGCTGGCCCACCAGCTGGTCGAGCTCGGTCTGGAGGACCTCGGCCCGTTCGTCGGCGCCGATCTCGGCGGCGTCGTCGATCTCGGTGCGGAGCGCCTCGATGCGATGGCGGTACGCGGTCCGGGCGCGCCCGTCCAGCACCTCCCCGGCGTCGCCCAGATGACGCCGGTCGGTGCCGATCCCATCGGGAACCACGCCCTCGATGCGGTCGACGAGATCCAGGGCGTGCCGTTCGACGCCCGGGTGGCGGAGGAGCTCGGCGAGGTAGCGCAGGCCCTTGGTGTCGGGCAGTTCGACCCGGGTGTCACCGCACCGCACGATCCAGCCGCGTTCGTGGCGGGCGAGCGTGGCTCGGCGCGGGGCGGCGCGGCCGACGATCGTCGCCGGGGCGATGACGCCGATCCGGTCCAGCAGGGCGACATCGTCGGCTGACAGGACCACGACGAGGCCGGACAGCGCGGCGGCCGCTCGCCCGGCCTCCACAGTCGCGGCGGCCCGGTTGCCCACCTGTTCGTGGAGCCGCGCCAGGTCGAGCAGGAGCGTCGCCCGCAGCACCGGCGCGCCGATGGCGGGGAGGCGGTCCAGCGCGGCCTCGACGGTCGAGATGGCTGCCGGCCGGTCGCCGCCGGCGGCCAGCACGCGGGCGCGGACGGCGGCGATCCTGGCCTGGAGCCCGGGGATGTCGAGCCCCTCGGCCCGGGCGACGAGGTCGTCGCAACGGGTGGCCGCCGCGTCGTGGTCACCCACGCCGAGCTCGACGTCCACCAGCACGGCCAGCAGATCGGACGCCCGCAGGCGGTCATCGCCAATCGACCGCAGGCCCCGGATCGCGGTGGCCCGGGCCAGATCGTGGTCGAGGCGCGCCAGGTGGAGACGGGCCGCCGGGAGCAGGGCCTGGAGGTACCCCTCCTTGCCCAGCAGCAACTGCTCGGCGTCGACCAGGCGGCCCTGGCGTATGCGGAGTTCGGCGAGGGCGATCACCGGGTGCCAGCTGGGCGCACTCATGCGCTGCTCGAACGCCTCGATGGCGCGTGTGAGCAGCACCTCGGCTTCGTCCCACCGGCCCAGCTCGCAGAGCAGGGTCGACTGGACGGCGTCGCAGTGGTTGGCCAGGAACAGCGGGACCCCGGCGGCCACGCCGATCAGACCATGGCGGCGGAGCGCCTCGGCCCAGTCGCCGGCCCGGTCGAAGTCGGCGGCGTAGTAGCAGGCGGTGAGGAACGAGCACACCGATCGGCCGGCCACCCTGAGGTCGTCGACCGGTCCACAGGCCAGCGCCATGGCCTCGTCCAGAAGGGCCATCCCCTCGGTCATCCGGCCTGCCTGCACATGGGCCAGACCGGCGTCGGCCAGCGCCTTGGTCTCGAGGTTCACGTCGCCGAACTGGCGGGCCCGGTCGAGGGCGAGCTCGGCCCGGGCGAGGAGCACCGCAGGGTCGTCGACGTCGCACCCCAGCGCGGCCACCGCCACCCACCCCTGCTCCACGCACGGGGCCTGACCTTCGAGCAGGCGGATCGCCCGCCGGAACCACGCCCGCGCCGCCGTCTGGTTCCAGGAGTAGGCGAACAGGTCGCCCAGCCGGACGCACGCCAGCGCCGCCCGGCGGCAGTCGCCCGCCGCCGTCAGCACACGGATGGCGGCCGACAGGTGGGCACCCGCGGCGTGGACGTCGGACGCCCCCAGGGCCTCGTCCGCCAACGCCAGCTCGCGAGCCCCCTGTTGATCTGGCGCCGCCACGCGCTCATGCTCGCGCGCGAGGGTGTTCGAATTGCCCCTGTGACGCTGACCGAAGCGATCCCGCCCGGCGCCGACCCGGACACGGTGTTCGACCTCTTCGCGGCGTGGGCCCACGCTGGCGGCCTCACGCTCTACCCGGCGCAGGAGGAGGCCGTCATCGAGGTGGTGTCAGGGTCCCACGTGATCCTCAGCACCCCGACCGGCTCGGGCAAGAGCCTGGTGGCGGTCGGAGCGCACCTGGCGGCGTTGGCCGCCGGGCGCCGCAGCTTCTACACCGCACCCATAAAGGCCCTGGTGTCGGAGAAGTTCTTCGACCTGTGCGCCGTCTTCGGGCCCGACCGCGTCGGCATGATGACCGGGGACTCGAGCGTCAACGTGGCGGCGCCGGTCATCTGCTGCACGGCGGAGATCCTGGCCAACATGGCGCTCCGGGACGGCGCCTCCTCCACGGCCGGCCAGGTCGTCATGGACGAGTTCCACTACTACGCCGATCCCGACCGCGGCTGGGCCTGGCAGGTCCCGCTCATCACGCTGGCCGGCACCCAGTTCCTCCTCATGTCGGCCACCCTCGGCGACGTCAGTGGGCTGGCCGCCGATCTCACCCGGCGCAGCGGCCGGCCGACCGCGGTGGTGTCCAACGCGACCCGGCCGGTGCCGTTGCACTATTCGTGGCGGACCACTCCGCTGCACGAAACCCTCGAGGAGCTGCTGGCCACCCGGCAGGCGCCGGTCTACGTCGTGCACTTCACCCAGGCGTCGGCGGTGGATCGGGCCCAGGCGTTGATGAGCGTCAACGTCTGCACCCGGGAGGAGAAGAGCGCCATTGCCTCACTCGTCGGCGGCTTCCGCTTCACCACCGCCTTCGGGCGCACGCTGTCCCGGCTCGTCCGTCACGGCATCGGCGTCCATCACGCCGGCATGCTCCCCAAGTACCGCCGGCTCGTCGAGCGTCTGGCCCAGGCCGGGCTGTTGAAGGTCATCTGCGGCACCGACACCCTCGGCGTCGGCATCAACGTGCCCATACGCACGGTGCTGTTCTGCGCCCTGAGCAAGTACGACGGTGCCAAGGTCCGCCTGCTCAGCGCCAGGGAGTTCCACCAGATCGCCGGTCGGGCGGGCCGGGCCGGCTACGACACGGCCGGGACGGTGGTCGTCCAGGCGCCCGAGCACGTCGTGGAGAACGAGCGGGCGCTGGCCAAGGCAGGCGACGATGCGCGGCTGCGCCGCAAGGTCGTCCGCAGGAAGCCCCCTGACGGGTTCGTGTCCTGGGGCGAGCCCACCTTCGAGCGGCTGGTGGCGGCCCCGCCGGAGACGATGACGTCGAGCTTCGCGGTGTCGCACTCGATGCTGCTCAACGTGCTCGACCGGCCGGGCGACGGGTGCGCCGCCCTGCGCAGCCTGCTGGTGGACAACCACGAGTCCCGCCCGGCGCAACGCCGCCACATCCGCCGCTCGATCGCCATGTACCGCAGCCTGCTGGCGGCCGGCGTCGTCGAACGCCTCGACTTCCCCGATGCGGCGGGACGCGCGACCAGGGTCACCGTGGACCTCCAGTTCGACTTCGCCCTCAACCAGCCGCTCAGCCCGTTCGCCCTGGCCGCCGTCGAGCTGCTGGACCGCCAGTCCGACACCTACGCGCTCGACGTCCTCTCGATCATCGAGTCCACCCTCGACAACCCGTCGCAGGTGCTCTACGCCCAGGAGAGCAGGGCGAAGGGCGAGGCGGTCACGCAGATGAAGGCCGACGGGATCCGGTACGAGGAGCGGATGGCCCTCCTCGAGGCGATCTCGTGGCCCAAGCCGTTGGCCGAGCTGCTGTCGACGGCCCTGGAGGCCTACGGCCGCGGGCATCCCTGGGTGGCCGACTACACCTTGGCCCCGAAGTCGGTGGCCCGTGACCTCTACGAACGGGCCATGACCTTCAACGACTTTACGGGCTACTACCAGCTGGCCCGCTCCGAAGGCGTCGTGCTGCGCTACCTGAGCGACGCCTTCAAGGCGCTCCGGCAGACCGTGCCCGAGGACGCCAAGACCGACGAGCTCTACGACCTCACCGAGTGGCTCGGCACCCTGGTGCGGCAGGTCGACAGCTCGCTGCTCGACGAGTGGGAGCAGCTCCGCCATCCCGAGAGCGCCGTTGCCGTGGAAGCCCTCGACGACGCCCCGCCGCCGGTCACCGCCAACCGGCGGGCCTTCGTCGTGCTGGTGCGCAACGCCATGTTCCGCCGGGTCGAGTTGGCCGCGCTCCGTCGGTACGCAGCGCTGGCCGACCTCGACGACGACTGGAGCCCGATGCGCTGGGAGGAGGCTCTGGCGCCGTACTTCGCGGAGCACGACTGCATCGGCACGGGCCGGGCGGCCCGGGCCGCGGCCATGGTGGAGGTGAGCGAGGGTCCCGGCCGATGGACCGTGCGCCAGCTCCTGGACGACCCGTCGGGCTTCCACGAGTGGGCCGTCGTCGCCACCGTCGACCTGGCTGCCAGCGTGGAGGCCGGTGAAGCCGTCGTCCGGACGACGGGAGTGGAACGCCTCTGATGCCTGGTTCTCGGTGTCCGCCCCGCCCCGGGCGGGGCAGCGCGGCGGGCCGGTGTGCGGTACTGCCCTACTGCCGCGGGTGGCGGGTCGGCGACCAGGCGTTCGGCGACCAGAGCGGCCGGCCGCGCCCGCACCGTCACCATCGGTTGCACACCCACTCCGTCGCGTGCCGCCGCGGCACGGTAGCCCGTTACGCTTCGCCGGTGCCCGAGCGCATCACGATGGGCGGCGGTGGCGCCCTGGTCGTCCCCGACGAGCCGCTGATCCCCTACATCCGCGGCGACGGCATCGGCGTCGACATCTGGCCGGCGACCCAGGCGGTGCTCGACGCGGCGGCGGCCCGTCACGGCAAGCGCATCGCGTGGACGGAGGTCTTGGCCGGCCAGAAGGCCTACGACGAGACGGGGGAGTGGCTGCCCGAGGCCACCGTCACCGCGTTCCGGGAGCACCTGGTCGGCATCAAGGGCCCCCTCACCACGCCGGTGGGTGGCGGCATTCGCTCGCTCAACGTGGCCCTGCGCCAGATCCTCGACCTGTACGTCTGCCTCCGCCCCGTCCGCTGGTTCACGGGGGTCCCTTCCCCGGTCAGGCACCCCGAGAAGCTGGACGTGGTCATCTTCCGGGAGAACACCGAGGACATCTACGCCGGCCTGGAGGTCGAGCAGGGAACGCCCGAGGCGGCCCGCCTGATCGAACTGCTGCATGACGCGTTCGGCTGGGTGATCCGGCCCGACTCGGGGATCGGCGTCAAGCCCGTCTCGGTCACCGCGTCCAAGCGGCTGGTGCGGGCCGCCCTGGCCTATGCCGTGGCGCACGGGCGCCGCAGCGTCACCCTGGTGCACAAGGGAAACATCCAGAAGTACACCGAGGGCGCCTTCCGCAACTGGGGCTACGAGGTGGCCCGTGACGAGTTCGCCGATGTGGCGGTGGGGTGGGACGACTGTGGCGGCCAGCCGGGCGACCGTGTCCTGGTCAAGGAGGCAATCGCCGACATCTGCCTGCAGCAGGTGCTCACCCGGCCCGAGGACTTCGACGTCATCGCCACCACCAACCTCAACGGCGACTACCTGTCCGACGCCCTGGCCGCCCAGGTCGGCGGCATCGGCATCGCCCCCGGGGCGAACATCAACTACGTCACCGGCCACGGCGTGTTCGAGGCCACCCACGGGACCGCACCGAAGTACGCCGGCCAGGACAAGGTCAATCCCGGCTCACTGCTGCTGTCGGGCGTGTTGATGCTGGAGCACCTGGGCTGGACCGCCGCCGCCGCCGACATCGTGGCCGCGCTGGAGGCCACCATCGCCGACCGCATCGTCACCTATGACTTCGCCCGGCTCACCGAAGGGGCCATCGAGGTCCGCTGCTCGGAGTTCGCCGACGCCGTCATCGAGCGGCTCGGGCCGGGTGTGGCCGGGGCCTGACCTGGAACTGACCGTCATGGCGGATTAGCCTGCGGCGATCGAGGGGGGGCTCGACTGACCAAGGTGGGGACGGCAGCGATCAGTCTGACGGTGGCCATCGTTCTGGTGGTCAGCCAGTCCGGCGCGTCTGCGCAGCTGGGCCCCCTGCTGCCACCGCTGCTGCCGACGCCGCCCAGCACCGCGCCCCCCCCGCCGAGCGCCGGTCCGAACCTACCCCCGCCCGAGGCCACCACCACGACGACGGCGGTGCCGTTGCTCCTCAAGGTCCTGCAGCCGCCCAGTACGACCACCACGGCCCCGGCCCCGCCCCCCGCGGCGCCCAACCAGGCGATCCCCGTGCCGAACAACGGCGGCGGCGACGGTCCGATCCCCGCCGGCGCCGGTGTGTTCCCTGCCGACCTGGCCCGCCAGTCCAGGTCCGTCCGCCGCAGTGCGGCGCGCACCACCCGGGCACTCGCCGACGGCGTCCGGCAGCTGACCGACATGGGCGTGCCGGCCGACGAGGCGATCCGCGCCGTGTTCGGCCGCTTCCCGGTGGCCGGAACGGCCAACTTCTCCCACGACTGGTGGTTGCCCCGCTTCGGCCCCGGGTGGCGGCTTCACCTCGGGACCGACATCTTCGCCTCCCGCGGCACGCCCGTGCGATCGCCCACCGACGGCGTCGTCCGCCTGGCTGACGGCGGCCTCGGCGGCGTCGCCGCCTACATCGTGCAGAACGACGGCACCTACTTCTACCTCGCCCACCTGAACAACCGGGTGGCCGGCCTGAAGGACGGCCAGGCCGTGCGGACCGGCGACGTGGTCGGCTTCGTCGGCAGCAGCGGCAACGCGTCCGGCGGCCCGACGCACCTGCACTTCGAGGTTCACCCGGCACCGGTGAAGATCGTGACCACGGGCAAGGGCAAGAACCGCGTCGCCACCGCCGTCCCGGTGCGGGTCAGGCCCGGCACGGTGCTGCCCGCCGTCGACCCCAAGGCGTACCTGGACCGGGCCCTCCAGGACGCGGTGGCCGGTCTTCCCGGCGTGATCGCCGCCTTCCAGGCCAACCGCCCGATCCCCGCACTCGGCCCCGTCGCCGCCTTCCCGGGCGCCCTGGCGGCGGGCGGCCTGCCAGCCCAGCTGGCGTCGATCGTGTCCGCCGGTCCCCGGGCACGGGCGGACACGAGGTTCCCGCTGTACCTGCTGGCGCTGCTGCTCCTGCTCTTCGTCGTCGTGCTCACACCGGTGCTGGCGCCGCGCGTCCCCCTGGCTGCGACCACCCGGCGCGCCGTGGGACCATGGCCGCCGGCGCCCGGCCGCCGGCGCCGCCGCACGCGGGCTCCCGCCGCCCGCCCGCCGACCGAGGACGGCGCCGCCCCGCCACCCGCGCCGGCGCGGCCTGCGGCCCGTCGCCGCGGGCGGCGGCGAAGGACCGGCACCTCCGAGCCGTAGGCTCGGCCCAGTGGGGCACCGACCACCAGTGCACGTCGCGCTCACCGGCGCCGCCGGCCGCATCGGCGACGCCCTGGTGTTCCGCATCGCCAGTGGCGACATGCTCGGGCCCGAGCAGCCCGTCGTCCTGCGCCTGCTGGAGACCGACGGCGCCCGGCCCGCCCTCGACGGCACGGCCATGGAGCTGGCCGACGGCGCCTACCCGCGGCTGGCCGGTGTGGTGGCCACCGCCGACCCCGCCACCGCGTTCGACGGCGCCTCATGGGCTCTCCTGGTGGGTGCCAGCCCGCGGGCGCCGGGCATGGAGCGCCGCGACCTGCTGGCCGCCAACGGGGGCATCTTCGGCCCGCAGGGGCGCGCCATCGCGGATGCGGCGGCCGCCGACGTGCGGGTCCTGGTGGTGGGCAACCCCTGCAACACCAACTGCCTCATCGCCCGCAGCCACGCCCCGGACGTGCCCGACGACCGATGGTTCGCCATGACCAGGCTGGACCAGAACCGCGCCCGTGCCCTGCTGGCCCGGCACACCGGCGCGGCCGTGGCCGAGGTGGCCAACCTGGCCGTCTGGGGCAACCACTCGGCGACCCAGTACCCCGACGCCTTCCACGCCACCATCGCCGGGTGGCCGGCGCCCGAGGTGGTCCGGGATGACGCTTGGCTGCGCGACGGCTTCGTGTCGGCGGTCCAGCAGCGGGGCGCCGAGGTCCTGGCCGCCAAGCGAGCCTCCTCGGCCGGCTCGGCGGCCCAGGCGGTGATCGACTCCGTTCGCAGCCTGATCGAAGCCACGGCGCCCGGCGACAACGCCGCGCTGGCCGTGGTGAGCCGCGGCGACTACGGCGTGCCGGAGGGCCTGGTCTGCGGGCTCCCGGTCCGGACCGCCACGACCGGATGGGAGGTGGCTCCCGGCTTCACCTTCGACGCGGCGGCCCAGCGCCGTCTGGACGTCACCGTGGCGGAACTGGCCGCGGAGCGGGACGCGGTCGCCGGCCTGCTCGGCCGCCGCTGAACCCTACGGGGTGGTGACCGGTTCGCAGACCGGCACACCGAGGCGCCGGAGGTAGGCCACCTTGCGCTCGATGGCGCTCTCCCAGGCCCCGAGATCGACGTCGAACTTCGCCCGGTCGCCGTCTTCGTACGCGTGTTCCAGATCGTCGAAGGCGGCATCCTCGGCATCCAGCAGCTCGCGGTACCGCCGCAGGAAGTGGTCGTCGATCACCTGGGCCAAGGTCATGAGGCGCCTGCCTTTCGAGTGTGTCGTCGGTCTGGGCCGAGCGTACCGCGCCGTCCGCCGGCGCCGGCTACGGCCGGCACGTCGCGATGCCGTTGGCCTGGGCGAAGCCGAAGATGCGATTGCCGATGCGGCCGGTCTCGGCGCCCGTCTCGGCGGTCGTGCTGGTGTCGCCGGCCGCCAAGGTGGCCGCGTAGCGCCGGCCGACGGCGACGTAGGCGCGCCAGTCGGCCAGCCAGCGGTCGACCTCGGCCTGATCGGCGGGGGCCACGGCCAACGCGTCGAGCCGGGCCACCAGGCCGTCCAGCCCGTCGGCGGCGCGCTCGATGCGGGGGGCCACCTCCTCGGCGTCGAGGTTGTTCTCGGGCCCGGTGTCGGGCCGGTCCGACCGGATCGACGGCAGGACGTCGTCGCACAGCGCGCCGGCGCGCGCCGCGAACGCGGCGTCGGCGATGCTCGGGGGCGGGATCGCAGGGCCCGACCCGAGCGTGGCGCCGACGGCGACGACCAACAGGCCGACGACGGTGGCGACGACGGCCAGGGCCGGCCAGCGGCGACCCCGCACGGGGCGCGGCGGCGGCGCGACAGCCGGCGCGGGGGGCGCCCAGCCTGGTCGCGGTCGCCGTTCACCGCCCCAGCGCCGGCCGTTCCAGTGGCGCATCGACGCCGGGTCGTCCGGGTCGGGGTACCAGCCCGAAGCCGGTGCCGGCGCCCTGTGCTCGCCGGCCGGGCCCCGGCGTAGCGCGCCTCGCATCGCCCCTGAGCGTAGCGGCGACGCCGGCCGGCCGGTCCAGGCGGCCGGCGCCGACTTGCGAGTTAGGTCAACCTAACAACAGAATGTCGCCATGCCCAAGCCGAAGCTGTTGCTCGTCGCCGCCCTCCTCGCCACCGGCCTGGCCGCCTGTAGCGGCGGGGACGACGATGCCCTGGTGGTGTACTCGGGCCGCAACGAGAACCTCGTCCGCCCGCTCCTCGACCGCTTCGAGGCCGAGACCGGGATCGACATCGACGTGAAGTACGGCGATACGTCCGAGCTGCTCCCGACCATCCTCGAGGAGGGTGACAACAGCCCGGCCGACGTCTTCTTCAGCCAGGACGCGGGAGCCCTGGGCGAGCTGGCCGACAAGGGCATCCTCGCCCCGCTGCCGGCCGACCTCACCGCCCTGGTCGACCCGCGCTTTCGCGACCCGCAGAGCCGGTGGGTCGGGGTGACCGGCCGGGCGCGCGTCATCGCCTACAACACCGAGCTGGTCGCCGCCGACCGGCTCCCGGCCAGCGTGCTGGACGTGGTCGGCCCGACGTGGCAGGGCAAGGTGGGCTATCCACCCACCAACGCATCCTTCGTGGCCTTCGTGACCTCACTGCGCGAGACGATCGGCGACGACCGCACCCGTGCCTTTCTCGAGGGCCTCAAGGCCAACGGCGCCAAGCGCTTCGACAACAACGTCCAGACCCTCGACGCCGTCGCCTCGGGCGAGGTGGAACTGGGCCTGGTCAACCACTACTACCTCTACAACGAGTTCAAAGAGCGTCCGGATGCACCCGTGGCCAACCACTACCCGGGCCAGGGCCCCGACGGCGAGGGCACCCTCGTCAACGTGGCCGGCGCAGGAGTGCTGGCCTCGTCGGCGCGCGCCGCCGACGCCCAGCGCTTCGTGCGCTTCCTGCTGGAGGAGACATCGCAGGAGTTCTTCCGGGACGAGACCAGCGAGTACCCGATGCGCCAGGGTGTGACGGCCCGGGCGGAGCTGCCGCCGCTCGACGGGCTGCGCACGATACAAGTGCCGCTCGCCCAGCTCGGTCGTGACCTGGAGGGCACCGTCACGCTGCTCAAGGAGGTCGGGCTGAGCTGATGCGGCGTTCGCCACCCGCCCTGGCCGCGGCCGGCACCGCCGTGGCCGTGGTCATGGTGCTGCCGCTCGCCTACCTGGTGCTGCGGGCGGCCGAGGCCGACGACCCGCTGGGCCTGGTCACCTCGGACCGCGCCCGCCGGCTCGTCGCCAACACCGTGGGGCTCGGCCTGGCGACGACCGCGTTCGCTCTGGTGGTCGGCGTCGGCGTGGCCTGGCTGGTCGAGCGCACCGACCTGCCGGCCCGGCGGGCCCTGGGCCTGGTCGCCACCCTGCCGCTGGTGGTGCCGACCTACGTGGGGGCCCTCGCCCTCAAGGCGGCTTTCGGGCCGGCCGGCCTGGCGGGGGAGGTCCCCGGCCTGCTCGGGTTCCGCGGCGCCACCCTTGCCCTCGGCCTGTCGACCTACCCCTACGTGCTGCTGCTGGCCCGGGCGTCGCTGGCCGGGGCCGACCCCAGCCTGGAGGAGGCGGCCCGCAGCCTGGGTGACCGCGGCCTGGCCCTCGCCCGCCGGGTCGTGCTGCCCGTGGTCCGGCCGGCGATGGCCGCCGGCGGCCTGCTGGTCTTCCTCTACGTGCTGTCGGACTTCGGGGCGGTGTCGATCCTCCAGTACGACACGGTCACGCGCGGCATCTTCCTGGAGTACCGCTCGCTGACCGCCGATCGGGCGCCGGCCGCCGTCCTGGGGGTGGTGCTGGTGGTCCTGACCCTCGGCGCCATCACCGCCGAGCGGGCCCTGCGGGGCCGGGCCGCGCCGCCGCGAGCGGTGGCCGGCCGCGCCGCGCCGCGCGCCGTCCGCCTGGGTCGCTGGCGGTGGCCGGCGGCCGCCGCGGTGGTGGCCGTGGCCGCCGCCGGTCTGGGCGTGCCGGTGGCCGTGGTCGTCTACTGGGCCGCGGTGGGATCGAGCCGCGGCGCGGCGGGCGACGTGCTGGTCTCGGCGGCCACCACGTCGTTCGGCCTGTCGGCCGCCGCCGCGCTGGTGGCTGTCGCCGCCGCGATCCCGGTGGCGGTGCTGGCCGTCCGGCACCGTTCCCGGCTGAGCCGCACCGTCGAGACGCTGTCGGTGTCGGGCTACGCGCTCCCCGGCCTGGTCGTGGGCCTGGCGCTGGTCTTCTTCGCCGCCCGCTACCTCACGCCGCTGTACCAGACCGTGACGCTGGTCGTGGTGGCCTACGTGATCCGGTTCCTGCCCGAGGCGCTGGGCTCGGTGCACTCGTCGCTGGTCCAGGTGGACCCGGCCCTGGAGGAGGCCGGCCGGTCGCTGGGTCGCCGCCCGCTGCGCGTGGCCACCAGCATCACGCTTCCGCTCGTGCGGCGGGGCCTGCTGGCCGGGGGCGCGCTGGTGTTCCTGACCGCCATGAAGGAGCTGCCGGCCACCCTGCTCCTGCGCCCGCCGGGCGTCGACACCCTGGCCGTGCGGGTGTGGACCGGGGCCGCCGAGGGCCTCTACGCCCAGGCCGCCCCCCCGGCCCTGTTGATCCTGGCCGTCTCGGCCCTGGTCCTGTGGCCGCTGCGATCGGGCACTATCGGCAGGTGACAGTCGAGCTGGTCGGGGTGGCGAAGTCGTTCGGCCCCGTGGTGGCCGTCGACGGGGTGAGCCTCGTCCTGCCGACCGGTGCGGTGACCGCGCTCCTCGGGCCCAGCGGGTGCGGCAAGACGACCACGTTGCGCCTCGTCGCCGGCTTCGAGGTGCCCGACGCCGGCGAGGTGCGGCTGGGCGGCGCCACCGTGGCCGGCGGCGGGGCGTGGGTGCCGCCGGAGCGTCGCCGGGTCGGGATGGTCTTCCAGCAGCTGGCCCTGTTCCCGCATCTGGACGTGGCCGGCAACGTGGCCTACGGGCTTCGCTCGCGGTCGCGCGCCGATCGGGCCGCCCGCGTGGCCGAGCTGCTGGACCTCGTGGGTCTGGCCGGCTACGAGCGGCGCCGGCCCGATCAGCTGTCCGGGGGCCAGGCGCAGCGGGTGGCGCTGGCCCGGGCACTGGCGCCGGGGCCGGAGGTGGTGCTGCTCGACGAGCCCTTCTCGAGCCTGGATGTCAGCATGCGGGAGGAGGTGCGGGCCGAGGTTCGCCGCATCCTGCGGGCCGCCGGCACCACGGCGCTCCTCGTCACCCACGACCAGGACGAGGCCCTGGCCCTGGGCGACCAGGTGGCGGTGATGCTCGGTGGCCAGCTGGCCCAGATGGGGCCGCCCGAGGACGTCTACCGGCGACCGGCGTCGGCCGCCGTGGCGGCCTTCCTCGGCGACACCAACCTGTTCTCCGGAGACGTGGCCGACGGCGTGCTCCACACTCCCGTGGGCCCCGTGGCCCTCGACGGGCCCAGCGGCGCCGCCACCGGCCTGGTCCGGCCCGAGGACCTGGACGTGGACGAGGACCCGGCCGGGACCGGCCGGGTGGTCGAGGTCGTGTACTACGGCCACGACCAGGTCGTCACCGTCGCGCTGGCCACGGGCCTTCGCGTCCGCGCCCGTCTCCACGCCCGCCGCCGCCTCCTCCCCGGCACCCCCGTCGCCGTCGTCGCCCGAGCCGCCTACCGCCTCCCCCCCGACGACCGAACCGCGTAGGAAACAGGGGCGGTTTCCGGGTGTCGTGACGACCAGTTCGGCCGCGTGGTCAGCCCTGGGGTTGGATGGGCGGGGCGAAGGGGGTGAGGAGGATGGCCCGGGTGAGCTCGTCGATCACGCCGGTGAGGGGCAGCCGGGCGGCCTGCTGGTAGGCCACCACCGCGTCGGTGGTGGCTCGGCCCCAGGTGCCGTCGATGGGAGCGACGAAGCCGAGGCTGGACACCAGCGTCTGGTACGCCTGGACCTGGCCCCGGTTGAAGCCGGCCGGGTCGCCGACCGGCAGGCGGAACTCGGCGGCGTCGCGGATGGCGTCCCACGCCTCCTGGTCGGCGTGCTGCCACGACCACCACGACACCGCCGGCACGCCCTGCCGGTCGCCGGCCTGCATGAACCGGATGAGCTCCTCGCGGGGCGGTACGCCGCGCCGGCCACCCTCGGGCCCGCCGTCGTAGGCCTGCCCGACGGGCAGGATCGGCTTGCCGAACGGGCTGAGGTCCCGGAGCGCGCCGACGATGTCGCCGATCGGGTCGCGATCGAGCCAGTACACCATCGGGGCGATGGCGTCGAAGGCATGGACGACCTCGGCGAACGGATAGTCGGCCACGCCCGCAGACGGCCGGGGGACGCACGCGATCAACGGGTAGTTGGGGCCGACGGCCCGGCGCAGGCCCTCCCCGAAGGCCATGGCCGTCGCCGGGGTGACGTTGACCCCCATGCTCGGGAGCTCGATGTCGGCGACGTAGCCGTCGACGCGGTGCCCGTCCGCCGTCGTGTGGCTGATCGCGGCCAGGGCCCGGGCCACGTCGCCGCCGGGATCGTCGAGGTAGGGGAAGTCCCACGCGTACACCCGGATATTGGCGGCGTGGGCGACGGGCAGGAGGGCGTCCAGGAGCCCGGCCGCGTAGAACCCCTCCCGCAGGGATGCCGTGCGCACGTAGAGGTGGGTCAGGCCCACGTCCTGGGCCCGGGCCACGATGGCGCCCGGGTCACCCCCCTCGGCCTGGTCGGCCAGCCAGATCCACATGCCCTTGCCGACCGGCAGCGCTCCCCGCTGCGCAGGGACGACGGGAGTGGGCACCACCGCCGCCGCGTCCGTCTCCCCGGCCGGGTCGCCGGGCGTCAACGGGAGCACCGGCGGCGGTTGGCCCGCCGCCAGGCGGGCCGCCACCGCGCCCGGGGGCAGCGGGGTGACGGGGACACCGTCGGCGTTGACCCCGAGCCCGACGGTGACGACGGGGGCCGGCGCCGCCACGGTGGCGGCGCCCAGCACGCCGGCCAACGCCAGGGCGAGCGCGAGCCGCGCCACGCCCCGCAGGGCGATCGCGTGGCGGTCCGGGTCGGCGGCCAGCTCCGCCCGCCAGGCGTCGAAGCCGACCTGCGCCGTGAAGAAGACCCGGACGGGACGCGGTGCCGTCCGCGCCAGCCGCTGCGCCCACGTGCCGCCGGCCGACCCGCCGGCGCCGTGCGCCGCCGACCCGGCACTGCCGTGCCTGCCTGTCATGTACCCGCCCCCGGGGGGAGCGCCCGCCGTCGGGCCCTCCGGTAAACGGACGGGACACCGCCCCGCCCCACCTGTGCTGCCCAAAGGGTAGAGAGCGGGCCGGCCGAAATCCGGTCAGGGCCAGTGGTTTTTCCGGCGCGAGACCCCTACAGGCGGTCCGAGACGATGGCCCGCTTCACCTCCTGGATGGCGGCGGTGACCTTGATGCCCCGCGGGCACGCCTCGGTGCAGCTGAAGGCGGTGCGGCACCGCCAGGCGCCCGAGCGGTCGTCGAGCAGGTCGAGCCGGCGACGGCCGCCGCTGTCGCGGCTGTCGAAGATGAAGCGGTGGGCGTTGACGATGGCGGCCGGCCCGACGTACCCCGAGTTGCCCCAGAACACCGGGCAGGCGGTGGTGCACGCCGCGCACAGGATGCACTTGGTCGTGTCGTCGAAGCGGGCACGGTCGTCGGGCGACTGCCGGCGCTCGTGGGCGCCGGGGTCGTCCCCGGCCACGAGGTAGGGCAGCACCGAGCGGTACTGGGCGAAGAACGGCTCCATGTCGACGACCAGGTCCTTGATCAGCGGGAGGCCCCGGATGGCCTCGATGGTGATCGTGCCGCCGCGCCGCCCGGCCGCGTCCCGGATCAGCTCGATGCAGGCCAGGGCGTTGGCTCCGTTGATCATCATGGCGTCCGAGCCGCACACCCCGTGGGCGCACGACCGGCGGAAGGCCAGTGTGCCGTCCTGCTCCCAGCGCACCGTGTGCAGGGCGTCGAGCACCCGGTCGGTCGGTTCGGCCCTCACCCGGTAGGTCTGCCAGTGGGGCCGGCTGTCGCGGTCGGGGTTGAAGCGCCTGATCCGCAGGTCCACATCCACCGGCGCCATCGGGCCATTCTGCCCGCCGGGCCGGTCCACCTCCTCGGGCGTCCGGCCCGGTAGCGTCAGGGCGCTTCCCCGGCGATCGAGGGTTCCCGCTGTGGAGGTGCACGGTGACGATGATGCGGGCATGACCGCGACGGGCGGGACCACGGTCAAGGCGTTGGCCGACGCCATGGCGGCGTGGCCCGACGAGCGGCTCACCGAGTTGCTCGACGCCCGCCCGGAGCTGACGACGCCCATCCCGCGGGACTTCGCCGCCTTGGCCACCCGGGCCGGCTCCCCGGCCTGTACGCAGGCGTGCCGTCACCGCCTCGACCGGTTCGCCCTGCAGGTCGCGGACGCCATGGGCCTGCTCGAAGACCCGGTGACCATCGAGGACCTGCTCGCCCTGCTCGGGAAGCCTGCGGGCCCGGCAGCCGTCTCGGCCGCGCTGGGCCGCCTGGAGGCCCTGGCCCTGGTGGTGGCGACCGGCACCGGGTGGCGGGCCGTCCCCGGCATCCGCGACGTGCCCCTTCCGGCCGGCCTGGGCCCGCCCTTCGGTTCGGTGGCCGGCCGGACCGGCCCCGGCGATCCGGTCGCCGTGGCCAAACTGCTGGGCGTCGCCCCGGGTCGCGACCGGGCGTCGGCCACAGCCGCCGTGACCGCCGCCATCGCGGACCCCTCGGTGCTGCGGACCGTGATCGGACGCGGTCCCAAGGGCACGGTCGAGCTCGTCCAGCGCCTGGTGGCCCATCCCGTCGCGTCGGTGGCGTCCTCCTACCACGTCCCGCAGAGCACACCGGCCGGCTGGCTTGCGGCGCATGGCCTTCTCGTCCCGCTGGCCTGGAACGCGCTGGTGCTGCCCCGGGAGGTCGGCCTGGCGTTGCGAGGGGGGCGCCCGTTCGAACCCGAGCCGGTCCGCCCGCCTCTCGCCGCGGTGCCCGTCGACCGCGCCGCCGTGGACGCGGCGGCCGCCGAGACCGCGTTCCTCCTGGTGGCCGACGTCGCCGCGCTGGTCGACGCGTGTTCGGGCTCGCCGCCCAAGCTCCTGAAGAGCGGCGGCGTGGGTGTCCGCGACCTCCGCCGGTTGGCCAAGCTGCTGGCCCGCCCAGAGCCGGAGACGGCCCGCGTCGTCGAGCTGGCCGGCGTGGCCGGCCTGATCGCCGCCGACCCCCTCGCCGGGGACGTGCTGCCGACGGCCGACGCCGACGGCTGGCTCGCCCTCGACACGGCCGAGCGGTGGACCTGGCTCGCCCGCCGCTGGCTCGACGCCGATCTCCACCTCAGCCTGGCCGGCGCCATGGGGGAGAAGCAGAAGCCGATCCCGGCGCTGCTCTACCGCGGCGGCGAGCTGCACGCGCGCCGCCGCCGCCACGTCGTGCTCGCCGCGCTGGCCGGCGCCGGGCCGGGCCACCGGGCCGACCGTGCCGCGGTTCGTGCTCGCGCCAGCTGGGACGCCCCGGCGCTGTGGGTCGGTGGGCCGGCGTCGCCGACCATGTTGGTCGACTGGGTGCTGGCCGAGGCCGACCTGCTCGGCGTCAGCTCGGCCGGTGTCCTCGGCGATGCCGGCCGGGCCGCGGCGGCTGGGGAGTTCGACCGCGCCCGCCACCTCCTGGGCCAGCGGGCGCCGGCGGTGGTGACCGACTTCGTGATCCAGGCCGACTTCTCGGCCATGGCCCCGGGTCGCCTGGCGCCCGAGGTGCTGTCGGAGCTCGAGCTGCTGGCCGACGTCGAGTCGACGGGCGCGGCCATGGTCTTCCGCTTCAGCGAGGCATCGCTCGCCCGGGCCCTGGGGGCGGGGCGCCGCCCCGAGGAGATCACCGCGTTCCTGTCAGCCCACGCCACCAAGGGGGTCCCCCAGCCCCTTGCCTATCTCGTCGGCGATCTCGGCCGGCGTTACGGCCGCGTGCGGGCCGGCCCGGCCCGGTCCTACGTCCGCAGCGACGACCCGGCCCTTCTGGCCGAGGCCATCGGCGCCCGCCGCACCGCGCCGCTCGCTTTGCGCCTGCTGGCGCCTACGGTGGCCGTCTCGCCCAGGGAGCCGACGGCCGTCGTCGCCGCGCTCCGCGAGGCCGGGTACCTGGCCGCCGAGGAGGACACCGCCGGCCAGCTGGTGCTGCAGCGGCGTGAGCGCCGCCGGGCCACCGTCGACCACGACTGGTGGCGCAACTCGGCGGTGCCGACGCCCGAGCCGGCCACCGTCGTCGCCACCCTGCGCCGCTCGTCCCCGACCGCACCGTCGCCCCCCTCGCCGGCCCCGCCCCCCCTTCGCCTGCTCGAAGGCGGTTGGGGGCAGGTCGACGGCTCATTCGACGACGGGCCCCGCCGTCCGGTGGCCATCGCCCACGGCCCGGCCGCGCCGGCGCTGCTCGTCCGGGCGTGCGAGGAGGAGTGGCTCGTGCGCGTGGCCCACGTGAACGGTCGGGGCCAGGTCGTCGAATGGACCGTCGCGCTGGCCGAGGTCGACGAGGACGTCGCCTTCGTCCAGCGCCTGCCCCGGTGGACCGCCGACGCCATCCGTCTCGACCGGGTGCGGTGGGCCCGGGTCCTCACCGACGCCGAGGAGGAGGTGCTCATCTCGTGAGCGGCCCGGGAGGCCGGTCCAGCAGCACTCACCGGCGTGGCCGCCGCAGGCGGACAGGCCGGTGAACGGCCCGCTGATCATCCAGTCGGATCGCACGCTCCTCTTGGAGGTCGACCACGCCGACGCCGCCGCGTGCCGGGCCGCCATCGCCCCGTTCGCCGAGTTGGAGCGCTCGCCCGAGCACGTCCACACCTACCGGCTCACCCCGCTCGGCCTCTGGAACGCCCGGGCCGCCGGGTTCGACGCCGAGCAGGTGGTCGACGCGCTGTTGCGATGGTCCCGGTACCCGGTGGCCCAGGCCCTCCTGGTCGACGTGGCCGAGGTGATGTCGCGCTACGGCCGGCTGGCGCTCGAGGTCCACCCCGTTCACGGCCTGGTCCTGCAGTCGAGGGACCGGGCGGTGCTGGCCGAGGTGCTGCGGGCCAAGAAGGTGGCGCCGCTGCTCGGTCCCCGCATCGACGACGACACCGTCGTCGTCCACCGCTCCGAGCGCGGCCGCCTCAAGCAGGTGCTCCTGAAGCTGGGCTGGCCGGCCGAGGACCTGGCCGGGTTCGTCGACGGCGCCGCCCATGCCATCGCCCTGCGGAGCGACGACGGGTTCGAGCTCCGCCCGTACCAGACCCAGGCGGTCGACGCCTTCGCGGCCGCCGGCAGCGGCGTGATCGTGCTTCCCTGCGGCGCCGGCAAGACCCTCGTCGGCCTGGCCGCCATGGCGCACGCCGGCGCCCGCACCCTCATCCTGGTCACCAACACCGTCGCCGCCCGGCAGTGGCGGGACGAGCTGCTGGCCCACACCACCCTCGGCGCCGACGAGGTGGGGGAGTACTCGGGCGAGCGCAAGGACGTCCGCCCCGTCACCGTCGCCACCTACCAGATCCTCTCGCTGCGCCGGGGCAGCCTCTACCCCCACATGGAGCTGTTCGGCCAGGAGGACTGGGGTCTCATCATCTACGACGAGGTGCATCTGCTCCCGGCGCCGGTGTTCCGCATGACGGCCGAGATCCAAAGTCGCCGCCGCCTCGGGCTCACCGCCACCTTGGTGCGCGAGGACGGCCGGGAGGGTGACGTGTTCAGCCTCATCGGTCCCAAGCGCTTCGACGCGCCCTGGCGGGACATCGAGGCCCAGGGCTGGATCGCGCCGGCCATCTGCCGCGAGGTCCGGGTGACGCTCACCGACGGCGAACGCATGGCCTACGCGCTGGCCGAGGCCGACGAGCGGTACCGGGTCGGCGCCACCGTCCGGTCGAAGCTCCCCGTCGTCGAGGCCCTGTGCCGGGCCGCGGTGGCGGCTGGCGAGCCGACCCTCGTGATCGGCCAGTACCTCGACCAGCTGGACACGGTGGCCGAGCGCCTCGGCGCGCCGCTCATCACCGGCAAGACCCCCGTGGCCGAGCGCACCCGGCTCTACGAGGCGTTCCGGCAGGGGACCGAGCCGGTGCTGGTCGTGTCCAAGGTGGCCAACTTCTCCATCGACCTGCCCGAGGCGTCGGTGGCCATCCAGGTGTCGGGGACGTTCGGGAGCCGCCAGGAGGAGGCCCAGCGCCTCGGCCGCATCCTGCGCCCGAAGGCCGACGGACGGACCGCCTACTTCTTCGCCCTCGTCTCGCGCGACACCAACGACCAGGACTTCGCGGCCCGGCGCCAGCGGTTCCTCGCCGAGCAGGGCTACGCCTACGAGATCGTCGATGCCGAGACGGTGCTGCGCCCCGGCGCCGCGCCGCTGGGTACCGAGCCACCGGCCTGACCCGCCGGCGTCCCGGTCAGTACGTCCGCTCGACCGGTTCGTGGCGGCCGCCGGCGACCGGCTTGTAGGCGAGGTCGGTGCCGCCGCCGGGGCGGCGGCTGGCGAGGCTGTGGCGCATCCAGCCGGCGTCGTCGCGCGCCGGGTGGTCGGTCCGGAAGTGGGCGCCGCGGCTCTCGGTGCGAGCCGCCGCGCTGGCCACGGTGGCCTCGGCCAGGTCGACGAGGTAGCCCAGCTCCAGCGCCTCGGTGAGGTCGTAGTTGAAGGTGGGCCCGGTGTCGTCGATGCGGACCGCCTCGGCCCGGGCCCGCAGGTCGACGAGACGGGACGCGGCTTCGGCCAGGCTCTCTGCGCTGCGGTAGACGAAGGCGTGCGCGGTCATGGTCTCCTGCAGGTCGGCCCGGGCCACCGCCGCCTTCTCCGTGCCGGTCCCGGCGAGCAGCCGGCCGACGGTCGCCATGACGGCGTCCTCGGCCCCGTCGGGCACCGTCGGCGGCTCGACGGTGGCGACGAACTCGGCCATGGCGCGCCCTCCCCGCTTGCCGAACACGACGATGTCCAGGAGCGAGTTGGTGCCGAGGCGGTTGGCGCCGTGGACGCTGACGCACGCACACTCTCCGGCCGCGTACAGACCGGGCACCACCGCCCCGGCCGCGTCGGCCAGCACCTCGGCCGACACGTTCGTCGGGATGCCGCCCATCGCATAGTGGGCGGTGGGCTGGATGGGGATCGGTACCGTCTTCGGCTCGATGCCGAGATAGGTACGCACGAACTCCGAGATGTCGGGGAGCTTGGCGTCGATCTGCTCGGGTGGCAGGTGCGTCAGGTCGAGGTGCACGGCGTCGGCCGCCTGGCCGACCCCCCGACCCTCTCGGATCTCGGTCTGGATGGCCCGCGACACCATGTCGCGCGGTGCCAGGTCCTTGACCGTCGGTGCGTAGCGCGCCATGAACTGTTCGCCGTCGGCGTTGCGCAGGATGCCGCCCTCGCCGCGCGCCGCCTCCGACAGCAAGATGCCGAGCCGGTAGATGCCCGTCGGGTGGAACTGGAAGAACTCCATGTCCTGCAACGGGATTCCCCGCCGGTAGAGCAGACCTGGCCCGTCACCGGTGAGGGTGTGGGCGTTGGAGGAGACCTTGTACATCTTGCCGAAGCCGCCGGTGGCGAACAGGACGGCCTTGGTGGTGAACACGTGGAGGTCGCCGGTGGCCAGCTCGTAGGCCACCGCGGCGGCGACCCGCCCGCCGACCAACGTCACGTCGAGGACGTGGAACTCGTTGAAGAACGTGACGCCCCGGGCCACGCACTGCTGGAACAGCGTCTGCAGGATCATGTGGCCGGTACGGTCGGCCGAGTAGCACGCCCGCTTCACCAGGGCCTCGCCGAAGTTCCGGGTGTGACCGCCGAACCGGCGCTGGTCGATCCGCCCGTCCGGCGTGCGGTTGAAGGGCAGCCCGAAGTGCTCCAGCTCGATCACCGCGTCGATCGCCTCACGGCACATGATCTCGGCCGCCGGCTGGTCCACCAGGAAGTCGCCGCCCTTCACGGTGTCGAAGAGGTGCCACTCCCAGCTGTCCTCCTCGACGTTGGCCAGCGCTGCGCACATCCCGCCCTGCGCCGCGCCGGTGTGGGATCGGGTCGGGTAGAGCTTGGTGATCACGGCGGTGCGGCACCGGCCGGCACACTCGATGGCCGCCCGCAGCCCGGCCCCACCCGCGCCGACGATCACCGCGTCGTAGCGGTGGTGGTGGACCTGCACCTCGCCATCCTGACAGGCCCCCCACGTCCCGAACCGCGTAGGGAACGGGGGCGGGTTCCGGGGGTTTCCTCGGCCAGTTCGAGCGGATCAGCCGATCGGCTGATCCCGCATGCCGGCCACCGCGGCCTGCAGGCCGTCCGCGTCGAGCACGTCGGCCATCACGCCGATCTGCTCCTCCCAGACGTCCGGCGGGATGGCCGAGCGGATCTCATCCTCCAGCACGTGGTAGACGTCGAGGCCCAACTGGGCCCCGGCCAGGGCGCCTGCGAATGCGGGGTCTCCGAGCCGCACCGTCTCTGCCGCGATCTCGGCTGCCTCCGGGTCGGGGGCACCGATGATGACGAGGAGTCGGTCCCGGCCGTGGGTCTCCGCCAGCCGGAGGATCGACTCCTGGCTGCGCAGGTCCATGGCGCCCGACGCCGTTCAGACGAAGCACTCGGTGGCCACGAAGGCCACCTCGCCGCCCGCCGCCGCCACGCAGGCGGCGATGGCCGGCCCACTGATGCCGTCCCGTTCACCGAGGGCCACCACCAACTTCTCCTCGAACACCCGTCCTCCTCGTCAGTCTCGGGTCTCGATTCTGGCAGGGCGGCGGACCGACGACGCAGGGCGGGAGTGGCGGACCGACGGGAACCGGGCGAAATCGCGGTCGAGCGTGACGACCGTCGCCCCGTGCTCGACGGCGATGGCACCCAGCACGGCGTCGGGAACCAGGTCGCCGGTCGCCTCGCTTCGGGAGCGACCTGGTTGCCCGCGCCGTGCTGGCCTGACGCCAGCGCCCCACACACACACACCCACCCCCCGTCGGGGGCGCCCCCTTGCGCCGGGGCGGGGCCAGGTCCATACTCCGCCTGGGGGCCGGTTCGTCCCATTCCGGTCGGCCCGGAGAGGGGGGTCATGGCGGCGAAGAAGGCCGACAAGGCGGCGGTGCGAGCCCAGCCCGGCGAGCCCGAGCAGGTCATCGCCGACGCGGCGGCGCACCGCCGGGTCCTGCGCACCATCAACGAGGCTGTCCGCGCCGAGGACCTGCTGCCGCCCGAGCCGGTGGTGCCCCACGCCGAGCTGGCCGGCTTTCAGCCGGCCACCCCGGCCGGTGAGGATCACGGCGAGGCTGCTGAAGGGCCCGCGCCGGCGGCGGCGCGCGAGCGCGCGCAGCAGCTGGCGCTGGCCGCCGAGATCCTGCGGGCCCGTGACGAGCTGTCGCCCCTCGGCCTGCGCCACCTGCGCGAGCTCGAGGTCGCCAAGCTGCTGGGCCACCGGCTGCTCCCCGGCCTACTCCTCCACCTCACCCACCTGTTCAGGGGCAGCTGGGCGGACTTCCCCGTCGACATCCCGCGGCGGGGGCCCGGCAGCTACAGCGGCGTGATCCACGCCGCCCTCTGCCACACCGGCAAGGTGCTGTTCATCACCGCCGACGAGACGACGGTGCTGTGGGACCCGGCCAACCCGGCGCCGTCCACCTTCGAGGACCCCACCAACCAGCCCCACCTGATGCCCGGCGGCTACTCCCAGCTGTGCGGCCACCACGTGTTCCTGGCCAGCGGCAAGCTGCTGTCGGTGGGCGGTGGTGGGTACGGGTTCAACAGCCTGGCCCGGGCCGGCTACGTATTCGACCCTCCGTCCAAGACGTGGGCGCGCACGGCCAACGACATGGGCGAGGCCAAGTGGTACCCCACGGCGGTCGCCCTGGGCGACGAGCGGGTCCTGGTCACCTGCGGCAACCGCAGCGGCCACATGGAGCTGTACTCGGAGGCGACCAACACCTTCACGGCCGTCGGCGGGGACGACCGCGGCTTTCCCAACCTGTACCCGGGCCTCCACCTCTTGCCGAGCCACAACGTCTTCTTCAGCCGTACCGGCTGGGGGTCGGCGGGCGCCGGCGGCTCGCCGTTCAACGATCAGACCTCGGCGTACTTCAGCTTCACCGGCCCCACCAGCGGCGCCTGGACCGACATCCAGACGGCGGCGGCCAACCGCACCAAGGGCATGTCGGTGCTGCTGCTGTCGAGCACGCCGCCCTATGTGCGTGTGATGGTGATCGGCGGCGTCGGCGGCGACCAGGGCACCTACGAACTCATCGACGTGACGTCGCTGTCGGGGGCCTCCACCTGGGGGGCGGCCATCCCGTTCCCCGACGGCATCAACCGCAGCCTGGGCAGCGCCGTGCTGCTCCCCAACGGGACCGTGCTCGTGGCCGGCGGGACCACCACCACCAACTCGCCGTGCTCGCTCTACAACCCTGCCACCGGCGTCTGGACGGCCATGGCCGACCTGCCCTCGGCCCGCAACTACCACTCGGTGGCCCTGCTGCTGCCGAGCGGCCAGGTGATGATGGCCGGCTGGAACAACACCAAGATCGAGATCTTCAGCCCGCCCTACGTCTTCGGAGCCCGGCCCACCATCTCGGCGGCGCCGTCGCTGGTGCACCACGGGCAGAGCTTCACGATCTCGTCGCCCGAGGCCGAGACCATCACCAAGGTGGTGCTGGTCCGGCCCATGGCCGTCACCCATCAGACCGACAGCGAGCAGAAGGTCATCGAGATGGCCAACCGCCACGACCACGCCAACCCCAGCCAGATCATCGTGACGGCGCCCAACGGGCTGCACCCCCACTCGCAGGCCCAGAAGGGCTGGTACCTGCTGTTCGCTGTCAACGCGGCGAATGCACCCTCCGAAGGCCGCTGGATCTACCTCCACTGACGCCCCGCCGGCTGCCCCACCCGGGGGCGCGGCCCCGCGGGCGCCGGCGCTAAGGGTCCACGCCAAGACCATCCTCTTGAGGTCGACACCGGGCTGCGGGCCTCGTCCGAGGAACACCGGCACGGCCGGCGCCTCGCGGGCGTCGTCGCTCTCCTGGAGGTGTCGGCGCAACGCCGTCTCGACGACCTGGCCGAGCGACCGGCCCCGCTGGCGCGCTCGGCGTTTCGCCGCCGCCAGGAGCTCGTCGTCGCGCTATTCGATGGTGACGCCGGCCACGTCCTCGCCTGGCGGGTAGCGCGGGTCAAGCGCCTCCAGCGTCTCCAGCAGGATCTGGCTGACGGCCCAGTTGCGGTACCACTTCCGGTCGGCCGGCACGACGTACCACGGTGCCTGGTCGGTTGTCGTGCGCTCGATGGCTTCGGCGAAGGCAGCCTGGTAGTCGGCCCAGCGGGCCCGGTCGTCCAGGTCACCGCGGCGAAACTTCCACTGCTTGGTGGGGTCGGACAAGCGGGCGCGGAACCGCTCGGCCTGTTCCTCACGCGAGATGTGGAGGAGCAGCTTCACCACGGTGGTGCCGGCCGCGGCGAGGTTCTCCTCGAAGTGGCGGATCAGCTCGTAGCGGGGCCGCCACACCCCCTCGGGGACCAGCTCGTGGACCCGCACCACCAGGACGTCCTCGTAGTGCGACCGGTTGAACACCACCACCTCGCCCCGCGCTGGTGTGTGCCGGTGCACCCGCCACAAGAAGTCGTGGGCGCGCTCGTCCTCCGAGGGCGCCCGGAACGACACGACGCGGGCGCCGGCCGGGTTGAAGCCCCTGAAGAGGTGCTTGATGGTGCCGTCCTTGCCGCCGGCGTCGATGGCCTGGAGCACCACCAGGAGCGACCGGGCCTGCTCGGCGAAGAGCCGCTCCTGCAGGGAGGCCAGCCGGGAGGACAGGTCGGCGAAGGACGCGGCGGTGGCCTCCTTGTCGCCGGGCGCGCCGTCGGTGGCGGCGGGGTCGAGACTCGACAGGTCGACGGTGGCTCCCGGGCGGGCCCGCCAGCGTGCGGCCTCGCCGGCCCGCCCGCGAGTCAGCTCCGCCCGCCCGTCGCCGACGCAGCCAGCGTGGTGTCGACCCACTCGCGCAGGCTGGCCGGCGTGATCTCGTTGCCGGCCAGACGACCGACCTCCTGCCCGTCGCGGAACAACAGGAAGGCGGGCAGGCCCATCACCCGCAGCTCCATGCACAGGCGGCGGGCGGTGGGCGCCTCCAGCGCCACGACGGTGAGGTCGTCGCGGTCGGCGTCGAGCTTCTCGACGTCGGGCATCATGGCCAGGCACGGCTGGCACTGCGGCCCCCACACGTCGACCAGCACCGCCCCGGAGGCCACCAGGTCCCGGAAGTTCTCCTTGGTCACCGCGGTCAACGACCCGGCCATGGTCCTCAGCCTCCTCGCTGGTTTCGTTCGAGCAGCACGCTCATCCCGTCCGACAACTGCGACATGCGGCCGAGGAACAGGCTGCCCTTGGCCAGCAGCAGCACCCGAGCGGCCGGCCCGCTCGTCAGGCGCTCCACTGCATGGGGCACGTAACACAGCGCCGACGCCAGATGCCCCTGGGTGGGGGCGAAGCCGGGCATGCCCCGCTCGGCCGCGAACGTCTCGATCTGGTCACGCTCGATCTCACCGAGGCGGGCGGCCAGGGCGGCGATCGTCCTGTAGTTGCGCGTGGCGACGTCGCCCGATCCCTGCGGCTCGGTGATCTCGGGGTTGTGCAACTCGGTGGCGTAGTCGTCCACCGCCGTCATGGCGATGCCGGCCCGGCGCAGCGGCTCGACGGCCAGGGCCTCGACGATGGCCGGGTTCGAGCCGCCGGCCCCGACACGATGGCGGCCCACCACGTCGAGGCGGATGCGCGGTGACACGCCGTCGTCGGCCTCGACGAGCAGGGCCGAGCCGCCCAGGACGTCCTCCAGGACGGGCAGGCCGTGCTTGAGGTGGCCCTGGAACTTCATGCCGACCTTGGCCAGCGACCCGCCCGACACCACGGCGATCCGGTGGAACACACCGGCGGAGACCAGGGCGGCCGCCGTCACCAGCGCCGGCACCGGGGCGGCGCAGAAGTTCTTCACGTCCATGCCGGAGGCGTCGGCCAGCCCGGCCGCTTCGGCCACCGCCTTGGCCATGTTGCCGCCACCCCGCTGGTAGCGGTCGCCGATCGCCTCCTCCCCGCAGCCGATGACGTAGTCGACCGACGCCTTCTCCACGCCGTGGGTCTCGAGCAGCCCGAGGAGGGCCAAGGTGGCGGTGGCCTTGGCGGCCAGGTTGTCCAGCAGGACGAGGGCGGCGAGGGTGTCGTCGTCGTCGTGGTCGGGGCGGACGGCCGCCACCAGCGCGCCGCCGGCGTCGTGGATGGCCAGCCCGCCGGGCCCGGCGGCCACCGCCTCGGCGTCGCCGGCCGCCTGGGCGACGCGGTCGAGGTCGAAGTGCTTGGCCAGGCGATGGCGGGCCAGCGCGGCCGCGCCCGCCTCGGCGGCAGGCGGCGACAGCGTGACGAGGTTGAACCCGTCGACCGCCGTCAGCAGCCCCAGCAGCTCGACCTGGGGCATCACCTCACCGGACGGACCGACGCGGTCGGCATCGGCCGGGCCGGTGCCGACCCATGGGCGGGCCGGGAGGTCGCGGGGGTGCACGGCGCCGATCCATGCCTGGTGGGGTGGGTAGGCGACCGCGGCGTCGAACGGGCGCAGCGCGGCCTGGAAGGCGGCGGCCATCGACCCGTCCTTGGGCAGCACCCGGCGCGGCTTGGAGCCGTGGCTCGCCAGACCGGGGACGTGGCCCAGTACCTGGGTGGCGGCTGACACGACCGGGACGCGATCAGTCATGGTCGGCGACCTCGAAGACGGTGGGTTCGTGGACCGCGGTCGAGACCGCGGTGAGCGCGGTGCGCACGAGCCGCTCCCGCCAGTCCCGTTCGCCGCCGGGATCGAGCGCCGGGTCGCCGGCCGGCCACGGGATTCCCCGCGTCGGCACGATGCGCGGCGCTCCCACGCGGCGGGCGATCGACACCAGGTTGCACAGCAGCGCGGTCGGGATGCCCGACCGCTCGAGCTCCTTGGCCAGCGTTGCCCCGCAACGCGTTCCCGTCCCTCACGTGGCGGTGAGCAGGGCGGCCTGCACGCCGAGGCGCCGCAGCTCACCCGCCCACTCCACGCCGAAACGCCGGGCGTTGGCCACCGACGTCCCGTTGCCGGTGGTCACCAGCCACTCACCGTGAAGCCGGCCGATGGTGCCCTCGGCCACGAGGCGGCGGGCCGTGTCCAGCGGGACGATCCGGTTGGGGTCCTCGTTGGCCGCCACGGTCGAGAACCCCCCGTGCACCGATCGGTAGCGCCCGCCGGTCAGGCCGTCGTCGCCCTCGTCGAAGGAGTACCGCAGCCACTTGCTGGCCCGCGCCGACTCGAGCCCGTCGGGGTTGTCGTCCGGCACCAGGCCCCCCTCGGTGACCAGGGCGACGAGCGCGGTGGCGACGTCGGCCACCGGTGCGGCGGGCGTCACCGCGTCGAAGCGCGGCAGGGGGACCTCGCTGACGGACGTGTCGCCGGCCAGGCGGGCCAGCAGCACGTGCACCCCCCGCTCGGCCGCGTTGAACCGTGACAGCCGGGCGACGCGCGGGACCTTGCCGATGCGGTTGCCGACCACCGGCTGGCCGGTGGCCACCGCCATCACCGCCGGCGCCAGTGCGTCGAGCGACGTGGCCATGTGGCGTGCCACCGGGCCGCTGGCGACCACCGGGACGGTGCCGGCCTCGTCGAGGCCCGGGTTGTCCCCGTGCATGGACGCCACCGCCGGGATGCCCGCCGCCGCGGCGGCGGCCACCACCCGAGCGCAGGCCAGGCCGTAGCGGCCGCTGGTGAACGCCGGCCCGGCGACCATCACGTCCGGCGAGACCTCGGCGGCCAGGGCGACGATGGCTTCGGCCGCCCCCGCGGTGGTGGCGGCCCAGTCGTCCCCGCACGAGACCGTGGCCACGATCTCGTACCCCTCCCCCAGGAGCTGCTGGAGGCGCCGGCCCGGCCCGACCGGCCCGTCGACTCGCGCCGGCGGAGCGCCGGCTGCGTCCTCCCCGCCGGCCCCGGTGAAGAACTGGTTGAGGTAGTGCACCACCCGAGTCGTCATCGCCCCGCTTCCCTCATACCGGCACGTCCTCGCCACAGGTCAGGCGGCCCCAGCCCAGCGGGCTGAGCGACCCGTACACGACCGCGGCGGGCAGCTCCACCTCCTCGGTGGCCGGGCAGCCCAGCAGTGCGATGGTCTGGCCACCCAGCGCCCGCTCGACGGCCGGCAGGCGCAGCCGGTGGTCGTAGTTGCCGGTGCTGACCATGGCGGTGGCCCGCTCGGGCGGCACGACCACCGATGGACCGGTGCCGTCGGCGCCGGCCATCTCGGCGAACAGCCCCACCGCGCTGATGCCGAGGGCCTCCAGCTCGTCCATCTTCAGGGACATGTCGGCGTCCGCGTTCCCGCCGCCCTCTTTGGTCACGACCGCACCGTGCCAGCCGGCCGCCGCCGCGACCCGGGCCGCCGCCGCGCTGATCAGGCCCTTGCCCGCTTGGTCCACGGGTTCCGGGCACAAGATCACGCCGGCGAAGTCGAGGTCCCGGCCGTGGCGGGACCGCAGGGCGGCCACCACGGGGTGGTTCTGGTGGGCCCACGTCGGGTTCTTGAGGCTCGGGTGGCCGAACTGACCGCTGACCACCGCCCCGTCGTCCAGCTCGTTGGCGTCCAGCAGGAGGGGGAACGAGCCGGCGAAGCTGCGGCCGTAGACGTAGGTGTCCTTGAAGGCGCCCTGGGTCTGCAGATTGGTGACAGCGCCGATGCGCGGGAGGCCGGCACCGGCCACCGCGGCGTCGGCGGGGCCCGGAAGCTCGACGACGGCCTCCGGACCGGCGCCCAGGGCCGCCTCGGCCAGGAGGGCGGCCAGCGCCAGCGTCCCCCGCCGCAGCGCGGCGTCCACGTCCTCCCATGCGGCGCCGTCAGCCGGGGTGAACTCCAGGACGACGTTGTGCGTCGCGGCCAGGGGCGACAGGTCGGCGACCGGTCCGGACATGTCGACCACAGCTTCTTGCGCCCGGGGCAGGAACCCGGCGGCGACCACCGCGGCGCCGGCCAGCACGTCGGTGGTGCCCGTGCCCTGCGGGCGGGCCGGTCCGAGGAAGCCTGGGAAGATGCCGCCCCCGCCCGGCCCCTTGGTTCGGGGCTCCACCGCGTCCAGCACCTTGACGAGGCGCACCGGGTCGCCCGGTGAGGTCACCGACACCCGGACCTCGGCCAGCGCCGGGTCGGCCATCACGGCGGCCGCTTCGGCTGCGCTCACCGTCAGCGCGCGGCCGTCGTACCCGGTCGCCGCGCCCAGGCGCAGGGCGTCGACGCGGTGGAGACGCAGCGTGAGGGCCACGCCACCTGAGGCTACCTGCCCCCCTACACTGACCGGCCATGTGCCCCGAGGTGTCCAGGACCGAGGACGAGTGGCGGGAGCACCTCACGCCCGAGCAGTACCGCGTGCTCCGCCAGAAGGGGACCGAGCCGCCGTTCACCGGCGAGTACGTCTCGGCCAAGGCGGACGGCAGCTACCGGTGCGCGGCGTGTGGCGCCGAGCTCTTCCGGTCCGACGCCAAGTTCGACTCGGGGACCGGCTGGCCCAGCTTCACCGAGCCGGCCGTGGCCGCGGCGGTCGAGCTGGTGGCCGACAACAGCCACGGGATGGCCCGGACCGAGGTGGTCTGCCGGCGCTGCGGCTCCCACCTCGGGCACGTGTTCCCCGACGGGCCCGGCCCGACCGGGATGCGCTACTGCATCAACTCGCTGTCGCTCGACCTCGATCCCAGCTGATCCGCCGGGCCATGAAGGGCCGCATCGCGGTGGTCGTCCTGGTGATGCTGGTGGCGGCGGCGCTCACCGTGCCGCTGCCGCTGTTCGTGATCAGTCCCGGCTCCGCCATCGCCGTCGAGGACCGGGTCACGCTGGGTGCGTCCGACGGCGACGTGTCGGGCGACCTGCTGCTGCTCACCGTCTCGCTGAGCCGCCCGTCGGCTGTCGAGGCCCTCGCCGGCTGGCTGGACGAGCATCGCGACGTCGTCCCGCGCGACGACCTGGTCCCCGAGGGCGTCGACGAGGCGGAGTATCTCGAGGCCCAGCGCCGGCTCTTCCGGGAGAGTGGCCAGGTGGCCGCAGCCGTGGGCCTCCGGGCCGCCGGCCTGTCGGTGGCGGTGACGGGCGACGGGGCGCGGGTCGCCGCCGTCGTCCCCGGCGGACCGTCGACGGGGCGGCTGCTGGTGGGCGACGTGATCACCGCGGCCGGTGGGACGCCGGTGGCGCTGGCGTCCGACCTCGCCCCGGCCCTGGCCGGGCTCGCCTCGGGCGACGAGGTCCGCCTCGCCGTGCTCCGGGCCGGCGCCGGCGCCGAGGTGGTCGTGACGCTGGGCCAGGTGCGCGGCCTGGACCGGCCGGCGCTGGGCGTGGCCGTCGACACCGTCGGCCTGGGTGTCACCCTGCCGTTCGAGGTCGACCTGGAGCAGGGCCGCATCGGCGGTCCCTCGGCCGGCCTGATGGTCGCCCTCACCGTGTTCGACAAGGCCGACCCGACCGACCTGGCGCGCGGCCGGACCATTGCCGGCACCGGCACCATCGACATCTCGGGCCGGGTGGGGCCCGTCGGCGGCGTCTCCCAGAAGGTGCAGGCGGCCAAGGCCGCCGGCGCCACCGTGCTGCTGGCTCCGCCCGAGGAGGCGGCCGTCGCCCGGCGGGCCGCGGGCGACGACCTGGTCGTGCTGGAGGTCCGCACCTTCGAGGAGGCGGTCGAGAAGCTTCGCGCTGGGTAGGCGTGCAGGCCGCGACCCGTGGGATCCGGGCCGTGCTGCGGTGCCTTCCCGCTGCTACGGTGCGACAGCACATACTGAGCCCGGTACGGGCCCGGACCGGAGGTGGTCGGATGCGTCAACGCATCGCAGTATCGATGGCCAGCGCCGTGGCGGTTGTGACCGTGGCCTTCGGTGCCGCGGCATGGGCCTGTGCGACGCAGCCTGTCATCAGCATCCAGCCGGCTGCGGGTGCACCCGGCAGCGTGGTCAGGCTCTCGGGCGCGTCCTTTCGCGCCGATGCGCCGGTCGAAGTGTTCTGGGGGGCCGTCGGTGGACCGCGGCTGGCCACGGCGACCGGGCCGACGTTCACCGTAAGCATCACCGTTCCGCAAGGTGCCGCCGGCGTCAGCTACGTCGTCGCCGAGTCGGCCGGCGGCAACGCCACGGCCGCTTTCACGGTCACCGCGGCGGCGCCGGCTGCCGCGGTGACCCCCGCACCGGAGCCCGCCGCTCCCGCACCGGCGCCCATTCCCGCCCC
>Ga0187892_10002838_pt1 | contig 33310 bp, 28 predicted proteins | sample MA1701073metaG_FD_139345 | JGI IMG/M metagenome (GOLD analysis project Ga0187892, IMG submission 139345) | Bio-ooze microbial communities from a basaltic lava cave in the Kipuka Kanohina Cave System on the Island of Hawaii, USA - MA170107-3 metaG ... | reverse complement strand
CGATGTTGAGCGCGACGACTTTCCAACACACCTCCGCAGCCGTGCGCCGGGATCTGGCGGGCCGAGCTTCAGGAGCGGGCGCAGCGAGAGGCGCTGGCGGTTGCCCGTCACCGAGGGCTTGTGATGACCGTCAAACCCAGCCGGCGAAAGTCCTCGTCGAACGCGAAGCAGGGCATGCGCTCGAGCAACGTGGTGACCACGACGAACGAGATGGCGTCGCAGAGGGAGAGACGTCGTTCGCGACCATACCTCCGGAAGACGTCGAGGGCCTGGGCGCGTACTTCGACCCCGTACTCCGCGAGACGAAGCTGAGGATACAGATCGTCGACAAAGGCCAGCGCGGACGCGTGGCCGACGCGGTATCGAAGCAGCGTCACCGTCTCGCTGACGACGTCCCACGTCGTCCATAACGCGACGCGGGCCGTCGTCGCCTCGGTAACGAGGGGGTGGGCCTGCGGGTGATGCGTGTCGCTGGGGTCGAGGCAGGCATGGAAGAACGAGGTGTCGCAGAAGACCCGCGGTGGCAGCGGCATGGACGCCTCAGGCCTTGCCGCCGTACAGGTGCTCCTTGACGTTGCCGGAGACGTTCCGGCGGGGCCCGCGATGCTTGGGCAGCTTGCGCATCAGCTCGAGCAGGGCCCGGGCCGCCGCACCCGGCTCGGGCTCGGGCAGGGCGGCCCGGAGCTCGGCAACGACCTCGTCCCGTACCGTGATCTGCACGACCGAGCCCCGATCCTGCTTGACCTGGCGCACGAGCTGCGGCAGCCGCCGGCGCGCCTCGCTGATCGATACGCGTGTCATCGTTCCCCTCCCGGGGAAAGCCGCCCGCCCTAGCCGGGTGCGGACGCCCCCGGTGTACAGCGATGTACGTTTCTGTGCCATTCTCGCGTGACCCCGGATGTCACGGCAAGTGTGTACTGTGGGCGACGGTAAGCGACGGATGGGCCATTGGCACGCCGGCTGACCATCCGGGGCCGTGATCTCCCGCCGGTGCGCGATGGCGGGAGCGAGACGGAGCGATGACGGTGCGGACACCTGGCCCGGCGGGAACGGGTCAGGGACGAGGCCCGAAAAATCGCCGAGCGGGAGCGACCTAATCTGTCATGGGGATGGTAGGGGTAACGACTACTGATAGCCGGACGACCGAGTTTGGCACTGACAAGCAAGGTGACCCGTGACCTACGAAGCCTTCTTCACCCATGCGACCAGCCGGTCACCCTTTCCCTACCAGCGAGACCTTGCGCTCGCCGATCGCTTGCCGGAAGCCCTCTGCGCCCCCACTGGATCGGGGAAGACCGCGGCGGTCGTGCTCGCGTGGCTCTATCGGCGACGCCTCGCTTCAGAGGTCCAGCGCCGCGCAACTCCGCGACGTCTCGTGGTCTGCTTGCCGATGCGCGCCCTCGTCACCCAGACGGTCGCGGCGGTGTCCGACTGGCTACGCGGTCTCGAACTCCTCGACCAGGGCACCGGTCTCGACCGCGGCGCGGGCGTCAGCGTGCACGTGCTAATGGGAGGGGCGGCCGACGACGAATGGCATCTCCATCCCGAGTGCGATGCGATCCTCATCGGAACCCAGGACATGCTGCTTTCGCGCGCTTTGAACCGCGGGTACGCAGCCAGTCGCTTCGTCTGGCCGTGGCAGTACGCGCTGCTCACGAACGACTGCCTCTGGGTCTTCGACGAGGTCCAGCTCATGGGAGTCGGCCTTGCCACCGGGCTTCAGATGGAGGCCTTCCGGCGCCGCTTCGAGACGTTCGGTCCCACCGCGAGCTTGTTCATGAGCGCGACCTTCGCGCGCGACTGGCTCAGGACGGTCGATCACTCAGCTCCGCCGGCAGTGATGACGCTCGGGGAGGCGGATCTCCGCACGCCCGATCTCGATCGCCGGCGGCGAGCACCGAAGCGCCTCGAGCGGGCGAGTACCGTCATCGCGAAGAGCTGCGAACCCGCGCTCGCCGACGAGATCCTCGCCGGTCACCGTGCGGGGACGCGGACGCTCGTGGTGCTCAACACGGTCGATCGCGCGGTCGGCGTCTTCGACGCGCTCGGCAAGAAGGCGCGCGGAGCGTCGGTCGATCTTGTCCTGCTCCACGCGCGGTTCCGGCCGGCTGATCGTGATGCCGCGCTCTCTCGCGCGCTCGCGCCGCACTTCGACGGGATCGTTGTGTCGACCCAGGTGATCGAGGCAGGCGTCGACGTCAGCTCCCCGCTGCTCTTCACGGAGCTTGCGCCCTGGCCGTCACTCGTCCAGCGCGCCGGACGATGCAATCGCACGGGCGAGTACCAGGACGCCGTCGTGATGTGGTTCGACCATGTAACCGAGGACGCTGCCCCTCCCTACGAGGCCGAGGAGCTGACCGCCGCCCGCGCAGAGTTGCTGAAGCTCGAGACCTTCAACCCGGAGGCGATCGAGCGCGCGGCAGTCGTCAGCCATCGCGCGCCGTTCACGCACGTGCTCAGGAGGCGCGATGTCATCGACCTCTTCGACACAACGCCCGATCTCGCTGGTGTCGACCTCGACATCGCTCGGTTCATCCGCGACGGCGACGAACGCGACGTTCACGTGTTCTGGCGCGCGTTCGCGCGAGAGCCGGATTCGACGGAACCGCGGCCGGCGCGCGATGAGCTCTGCGCGATTCCGTTCCTCGCGCTCCGGGCATGGACCGACAGCGGCCGTCAGGCGTGGCGGTGGGATCCGCTCGACGGCACGTGGGTCGCCACCAAGCGCGACCAAATCGTCCCCGGCGGTGTCCTCATGCTCCAAGCCGCCGAGGGTGGCTACACGAGCGAGCGGGGATGGGATGCGCGATCCCGTACAACGGTCGTCGTCGTGAGCACGACCGCCTCTGCGAGCGAACCGGAGGAACCGATCGACGCGGATCCCCTCTCGGAGCTCGGTGCGTGGGTGCCCCTATCCACGCACTCCACGGACGCACGCGACGCCGCGAGGCAGATCATCGACGCGCTCGCCATGAACGACCTGCCGGCCAGCACCGTCATTCGAGCTGCTCAAGCGCACGACCTCGGGAAGGCGCATCACGTCTTCCAAGAAACGATGCACCGTGACTATCCGGGAGCGGCAAACCAGACGGTGTGGGCAAAGTCGGGCAGTCGGACGCGGCACTCGCGCCGAGGCTTTCGGCACGAGCTTGCCAGTGCGCTGGCCTGGCTGTCCAAGGGCGAGGGCGACGACCGGGATCTGGTCGCGTACCTGCTCGCTGCGCACCACGGGAAGGTCCGGCTCTCGCTGCGCGCACTTCCGCCCGACCAGGGACCGCCCGACCCTCGCGTCCTTCACGCTCGCGGTGTGTGGGACGGCGAGAGACTGCCCGATGTCGACCTCGGCGACGGCTTCGTGTTCGCCTCGACCGTGCTGTCGCTTGGACCCATGCGCATGGGTCGACACGACGGGCAGCCAAGCTGGGTCGAGAGCGTGATCGCGCTCAGGAATCGCTATGGCCCCTTCCGGCTCGCCTACTTGGAGGCGCTCGTACGCGCGGCGGACGTGCGCGCCAGCATGCGCGAGAAGGCGGGGATCGTGTGAGCCACGATCTCGTCTTGTCCGGTTGTGTTTCCCCGATCCTCGGGAGCTATTTGAAGGCGCTGGGCGTGCATCGCCTGGTGGCGGAGCAATTCGACCCGTCCGCGATGTCGTGCTGGGACGGGGCCGGACGCTTTCACCTCGTCTCCTCGGCCGATCGAGGTGGGCTCATCGACTTCTTCGTTCATCGGTACGCACCTACGCCGATCGCCACGCCCTGGAACGGCGGCAGCGGCTTCTACGCCCGCGACCAGCAGCACGGGATCCAGGCGATCGCGCGGAGCAGCAACAAGCGATTCGCGAATTACCGCGAAGTAATCGATCGATGCCGCGGGTTGCTCGGGAGCTTGGGGCTGACTGAGAAACCCGACGATAAGGAAGCAAAGCTCGCGCTCTTACGGCACGCGCGCGCGTACCTCCCGGACGAGGCTGTCGCCTGGCTCGACGCGGCGTATGTTATCGGCGAAGAAGCGCGGTACCCGGCCCTCCTCGGTACCGGCGGTAATGATGGCCGGCTCGACTTCGCGAACAACTTCATGCAACGGGTCGTTGGGCTTTTCCTCACCCCCGAGGCTCGAGCAGACTCATCGAAGCGAGCGATCAATGCCGTGGACGGTTTCACGGCGTCGATCTTCGGAGCCCCACATCGCGGCGCACTTCTACCGGCTGCGGTCGGACAGTTCGTTCCGGCGCTTGCCGGCGGTACCAACATGACCGCGGGCCTCAGGAGCGAGGGCCGCGTGAATCCGTGGGACTTCATCTTAGCGCTCGAAGGGGCACTCACGTTCGCGGGGGCCGCTGTCAGGCGCCTGGACGCAGCTCGCCACGGGAGCGCCTCGTTTCCGTTCCACGTTAGCCCATCCCCGATCGGCTACGGCTCGTCGGCGACCGTGGATACAGAGCAGGCGCGCTGCGAGCTGTGGCTGCCGCTGTGGTCGGCTCCATGCACATTTGCCGAAATCGTGACGCTCTTCGGAGAGGCGCGCCTCGAGGTTGGCCGGCGCCGAGCGACGTCGGGTCTGGACGCAGCCCGCGCCCTCGCTACCCTCGGCGTCGATCGTGGGCTCGACCGGTTCGAGCGGCTCGGCATTCTGCGACGGAATGGGCTCTCGTACCTCGCCGCATGGCTCGGCACCTTCGAGGTCCGCGCGGTCCCGCGAGTCGACCTCCTCCGAGAGCTCGACGGATGGCTCGGATCGATCGAGCGACTCGACGAGATCCGGCCCGATGTGTCCGCTGGGCTCCGCCGACTCGAAGAGGCGATGTTCAACGCTTGTCGAAAGGACCGACCGCTCACGGCATCCCTTGCAGCGACCGGGAACCTGGAGCGCGTGGTGGCAGCGTCCAACAAGACTCGGCGAAGCGTCGGACCGCTCCGCGCACTCTCTGCGGCCTGGCACGCGGGCGCCGATGACGGTTCCCCGGAGTTCGCCGTCGCCTCCGCAGTTGCGTCCTGGGACATCCGCCCGTCGCTGGAGCCGATCGAGAACCACCGCTGGTCTGAACGGGTCAGGCCGCAATGGACCAGCCGGAACGCTCTCGAAAACATCGTCGCGATCGCCCGACGACGCATCATCGTCGCTGAAGCCGGTCTCCTGCCGCTCGCTGGTCGTCCGACGGTTTCCGCGCATGCGCTGCGCCGGCTTCTCGCCGGCGCGTTCGACCTCGATCGCCTCCGCGATCTCCTGTTCGGGCTCTCCCTGATCGACGATGACGTCCAGGTCGCCCCGCCTCCGCCCGAGGACGTGGCCGACGTGGACCACGTGTTCTGCGCCCTTCGCGCGGTCACCTCACCCCGGTTCCTGGAAATCGACGGTCGTCATCCCTCGCCGAAGACCGTCTCAGCGATTCTCGCCCGCCTCGCGGCGCGGGACGTCGGCGGGGCGCTTGTTCTTGCCGAGCGCCGGCTCCGCGCGAGCGGGTGCGCGCTCCGGGCTCCCCTGCGAGAAGTCGGTTCCCGCCGCGACGTCGAAGCTTTCGCAGCTGCGCTGGTGATCCCACTACCGCACGCGCTGGAGGATCGCCTCGTCTACCACGCTGTCCGGCCATCCATCGAGATGTCCGAAAGCAGGGAGGTCCATCGATGATCGATCTCAAGTCGCTCGCCACCGCGCCTCGGATGCTGGCCGAAGCCTCTCTCGGTCCAGTGCAAACCGATCGCTTCCAGCCTACTGGCTTCCCCGACCTGGGCGCCGCCACTTACACGTTGGCCGATGGAACGGAGATGCTGCTCGTCGAGTCGGCACAGTCGATGGCGAACCGAACTGAGACGGCATGCTGGGACGAGGGCCGGAAGACGCTGGTCGGGGTCCTGGACGGCGTGCCCTACGTTCACGTGGACATCGACGGCGGTGAGGCGGCTGCGGCCTGGACGGCGAGCGTGCTCGAGGCTCACCGCCTGAACTCGCCATACGTCCTCGACGCTGAGACGACTGACAGAAAGACTTTCAAGGATCTGTTTCTCGCCCGCGCCGGCTATCAACCGGGCCAGCCGGTAGACCGGGCGAAATTCCTTGCCGCGATCTTCGCGTTCGACCCTGCCTCCTTGCTCCACGGGACGTTCATGTCGTTCGTCGAGGACGGTCGCATGCGCCTCGCGCGTGCGATGAGCAGCTTCATCGAGGCGCGCGGGGTGCGGGTCGCGCAGTCGGGCGGGGTCAAGAACGACCGCGTCAATCCCTCTGGGGACACGAGCAAGGGGTTCGGCAACGTGCCGTTCCCGCGAACGGAGTTCACAGCCGCCTCGATCACCGCGTTCATGAACCTCGATCTCCGGCAGATCCGCTCCTACGCGCTCCCCGACGAGGCCACGTCGCTTCTCGAGTTCCTCGCCCTGTACAAGTTCCGCAAGGTCCTCGCTGACGGTCTCCGGCTCCGCACGGCCTGTGACTTCGATGTGCGCGCAGTGAAGACCACCGCACCGTCCGGCTTCGAGCTTCCGCCGATCGAAGTGCTCGAGGCCGCGCTCCCGCCAGCAATTCGCGCGTGCCGCCACCTCTTCGCCGATCCGCCCGTCACGCGCGCCCGATTCGGTCATACGGAGGCGTCGGCACGCGGCTCGAAGAAGTCCGCACGAGCCAAGAGCCGCGGCGATGGCCAGTCGTGATCTGCCTCGCAGTCCGCTTCCTGTCCGGCAGGTTCCATGCGACGCCATGGGACCATCACGTCAACGAAGGCGTTCCGGAATGGCCGATCTCGCCGTGGCGAATCCTCCGCGCGCTGACCGCGGCGCTCCACACGCAGTGCCCGAGCCTCGATCGCGGCATCGCCGAAACCGCGCTCCGCAAGCTCGTCGCACCGCCGCTGTTCACGCTCCCCGCGGCCTCGATGGGCCACACGCGGCACTACCTCTCGCTGAACACCGTGAAGCGCACCGATACGGCTCTGACCATCGACGCCTTCGTCGCCCTCGGTCACTGCAAGGTGGTCCACGTCCACTGGCCGGTCGATCTCACCGGCGGCGAGCGCCGCGCTCTCTCGCTGATGGCGCGCGGCGTTTCATATCTGGGACGCGCAGAATCGTGGTGCGAGATCGACGTCCTGGATGACAACGACGACCGGCCGGAACCGAACTGTGCCCCGGTAGGCGAAGACGGCGTATCCAGCGACTCGCCGTGCATCCGCGTGCTGTGTCCGACCGAGAGCATGAGGCAGACGGATCTCGAGCGAACAACCAGCTCGCTGCAGCGCGAGGGCTGGAATGACCCGCCCGGGACGCGGTGGGTGCTCTACCACCGTCCCGGGGACGCGCTGTCCTCCGCGTGGCCACCGCTGCCAGCTACCATTGAACTTCCGCGTCCGGTCGTCGCCGAACTCGCGCTCGGCGGACCCGTTCTGCCGCTCTTCACGGACGCCGTCCTCGTCGCGGAGCAAGTCAGGGCCGCGGCACTGAGTCGACACGAAGCATCTTCGGAAACACTCTCGGGAAAGACGAGCGACGGCGAACGGCTTCGAGACCAGCACCGGCACGCCCACTACCTGGCCGATGCACGGGGCCCCGGCAAGCGGGTGACCCACGTGGTCGTCTACGCCCCCGCGGGATTCTCGGAATCCGAGCAGGCCGCACTCAATCGTGTGTCTTTCCTGGCGCAGCGGCACAACCGCCCAACGCTCGATGTCGTCCTCTCCGGTTTCGGCAGTGCCGACGACTTCCACGACGTCACGCCGCTGTTCGGTGTTTCCACGCGCTGGCGCTCTCGGACGCCGTTCGTTCTCATCCGTCATCCTCGGCGTAGAAAGGACACCCCGCGCGATCAGGTGGTGCGCGAGTTGCGCACTCGCGGGCTCCCCGCGCCATCGGAGATCATCCCGATCGCTGGTGCACGCCTCCGCGATCCAGGTGCGGGCGATTTAGGCGCGACACGCTGGATCGAGTTTGTGAGCAGCCGCTATGGCCGAGACCATCCACCGGGCGCGTTCGGGTTCGAGCTCGTGTTCCCCGAGCCCGTCCGGGGGCCGATCCTGCTCGGATACGGGTGTCACTACGGCCTCGGGCAGTTCGAAGCGCTTCCGTGACCCCAGACCGTTCGGAACCTCAGTCCTTGGCGGCGGATGCAGCCCCTGCAGGGCCGGACGCTATCCCGCCCTTCCTCCCCGTGCGCATGCTCAACGAGTTCGCGTACTGTCCCCGCCTGGGATACCTGGAATGGGTCCAGGGTGAGTTCGCCGACAACGTTGACACCGTCGAAGGCCGGTACCACCACCGGAACGTCGATCGGGCCCGGCAGCGGGTCCGGCGAGACGACCGCGTCGACGACGTCCCGAAGATCCACGAGCGCTCGGTGTGGCTGGGGTCAGAGGCGCTCGGCCTGAGCGCCAAGATCGACCTGCTCGAGGGTGAGGGACGCCGGGTCATCCCGGTGGACTACAAGCGCGGCAAGCGTCCCCATGTTCCCCGCGGCGCCTACGAGCCCGAGCTGGTCCAGCTCTGCGCTCAGGGCTTGTTGCTGAGGGACCACGGCTACGAGTGCAACGAAGGCGTGCTCTTCTTCGCTGGCTCCCGTGAGCGCGTCAGGGTCGTCTTCGACGATGAACTTGTCGCGCGCACCGTGCAGCTCGCCGCCGAGATGCGCGCCGTTGCGGCTGCCGGACCGATCCCGCCGCCGCTCGTGGACAGCCCAAAGTGTCCGCGATGCTCGCTGGTAGGCATCTGCCTCCCGGACGAAGTCCGATACCTCACGGTCGGCGACGGTGCTTCGGCTCCGCCCCGGCCGCTGGTTCCTGCCCGCGATGACGCGCTACCGCTGCACGTGCAGCATCCGGGCGCTCGGATTCGCAAGGACGGCGAAGTCCTGCAGATCGTCGTCGACGACAAGGTGATCGGTGAAGCTCGGCTCAACGAGACCTCCCAGGTCGTCCTCTTCGGGGGCGTCCACGTGACGACGCCGGTCGTCCAGGAACTCTGCCAGCGGGGCATTCCAGTCTGCTACCTGTCGAGCGGCGGCTGGTTCTACGGCATCACTCATGGAATGTCCCACAAGAACGTCGAGCTTCGCCGGCGCCAGTACGCGGTGGCTGGCGACCCGGCCAGGTGCCTGGCGCTCGCACGAGGGTTCGTCCGGGCGAAGATCGCCCACTGCCGCACGCTTCTCCGACGCAACCACCCGTCCCCTGCCGAGGAGTTGCTGTCGGACCTGAAGGGGGACATCCGGCGAGCTGGCCAGGCCGACCGACTCGATGCGCTCCTTGGTGTGGAAGGGACGGCGGCCCACCGCTACTTCTCGGCCTTCGCCGAGATGCTGCACCCCGATGAAGCGGAATCGGCGACGTTTGAGCTGGAGTCCCGCAACCGTCGCCCACCACGAGACCCGGTCAACGCGCTGCTCTCCCTTGCCTACGCCATGCTGACAAGGGAGTGGACCGTGGTGCTCTTCTCCGTGGGCTTCGACCCCTACCTCGGCTTCTATCACCAGCCCCGCTACGGGCGGCCGGCCCTCGCGCTCGACCTCATGGAGGAGTACAGGCCGCTGGTTGCGGATTCCCTCGTCCTCACCGTGGTGAACAGCGGTGAGCTGCGGTCGGAGCACTTCGCGGGGGCCTTCGGCGCGGTCTCGCTCACCGCGGCCGGCCGCCGCAAGTTCATCGAGGCCTACGAGCGCCGCATGAGCCAAGAGATCACCCATCCCATCTTCGGGTACCGCATCAGTTACCGGCGGGTCCTGGAGGTCCAGGCGCGCCTTCTGGCCCGACACGTGAGCGGCGAGATCCCGCAGTACCCATCCTTCACGACCCGATGAGCGAGTAAGGGATGCGGCGCGTGTGTATGGTCAGCTACGACATCTCGGATCCCAGGCGGTGGCGCCAGGTCTACCGGACCATGCGGGGATTCGGCGAGCATCTCCAATTGTCCGTGTTCTCCTGCGATCTCACGCCAGCGCAGCGCATCACGATGATCGCGGACCTCGAGAAGGCGATCGACCGGGATGAGGATCAGATCCTTCTGATCGACCTCGGACCGTCCCAGGCGCAGCCGATCCACCAGATCGAGGCTCTCGGCCGGCCGATCGCGGTGCGGGACCGCGGCCCCGTTGTCCTGTGACATCGCGACGTCTTGCCGCCGCGGTCCCGGCGAGCGGCCTTGTGCCACGACATTCCACTGAAGCGCTCGCGGAGCCGCTAAAGTGCCGTCTCGACGCGAGGATCCGGGTGACGCAGCCCCGCTCGCTCCATCCCTGTCGGCCGGTCGCGCTGGCTGTGATGCGCACCGCTCGCGTTACTCACTGTATGTACCCGATGGATCGTGTGCTATGATGGCGGCCGGTTTCCGCGGCGTCGACGCCGCGGCTCAATTGAAGGGAGTAAATGGCGCGAGAGCCGAGCGATCAGGACGCGGTTTCCGCGGCGTCGACGCCGCGGCTCAATTGAAGGCAGAAGGGCGTGAGGCGCAGTTCCTCAAGGCGATGGGGTTTCCGCGGCGTCGACGCCGCGGCTCAATTGAAGGTCTCGGTACTTGTATTTCGTGTCGTGGGCCGCCGCCGCGGTTTCCGCGGCGTCGACGCCGCGGCTCAATTGAAGGTGCTCACGAGCCGCGCGATGTACCGGTGGTATTCGCGGTTTCCGCGGCGTCGACGCCGCGGCTCAATTGAAGCCATCCCGCCGCGCCGCGTCCACTCCAGGTGCGCTTTGGGTTTCCGCGGCGTCGACGCCGCAGCTCAATTGAAGCAGCGCCCGCCGCGAGTCGCTTGGTGCCAGTTCCAGGGTTTCCGCGGCGTCGACGCCGCGGCTCAATTGAAGCGACAAGAGCCGCCTCCGAGGCGAGGTGCGGGTTGGGGGTTTCCGCGGCGTCGACGCCGCGGCTCAATTGAAGCGTGGCCTTCATCGCCGTGGCCACTCGCACGTCCCAGGTTTCCGCGGCGTCGACGCCGCGGCTCAATTGAAGCTGTGGGCTTGGGATGCTCGACGAGGAGGAGGTTCGGGCGGGGTTTCCGCGGCGTCGACGCCGCGGCTCAATTGAAGCTGCACGCGGGCGCCATCCGCTATGTCCGAACCGGGGTTTCCGCGGCGTCGACGCCGCGGCTCAATTGAAGCAACTCGAGCGCCTCGCACACTTCGACGGCATCGACACGGTTCCGCGGCGTCGCCGCCGCGGCTCAATTGGGGCGTGTCAGTTACAGTAGATGCGAGAACTCGTTCAGGTCGAGCGCCAGCCCGCGACGCTTGGGGCCCACCGGCCCGCCGTCCGATCGCGTGGGCCGCAAGCACCTGATCGCGGGCGGGACGGTCATGATCAGGAACGGGACCGGGAGCTAACGATACTGGTCACCATCGTATCCCGCGTGACGTCGGGCAACCGCGTGGGTTGGGGAGACCCGCATGGCGTTGAGCCTGACCCGCCCTCGCTCTGCGCGTGGCTGGAAGGGCGGGCCGAGCGCGGGCCGTCGGCGCGTGAGAGTGACGGCCAAGGAGGATCGCCGTGAAGGAAGGCGGGCTCGATCTCAGTCCGGCCTGAAGCGCTAGCCCTAGAGGATGATACCCTCCTCGAGCGCGACGCGGACGAGGCCCATCCTCGCGCTTCGCCTCGAACTTCTGAGGGGCGTAACAGGGCAGCTCGGCCTCCCGGGTGGCCGACGCTCTGCAGGACCCAAACGGAACGCTCGAGGAAGGAAATCGAGGCGAACCGGGGTGAGACCGAGATGGGCCGCCATGCCTCGCACCGGGCTCGCCGGGTGCTCGCCAAGGGGCTCCAACGGGCTCATGCGCCGCCTGCAGGAGCGTACACTGCCGACCATCACGTCAACCAGGTTGTCGGAGGGAATCGTATACTGGCGTCGACGCGGTCCGATTCGTCGGAGGCGCATATCTGCCTGCCCTGTGACGAACCGAACCCCGGGGCGGAACGGCCACCACCGTGCTCGTGTTCGGGCGACCAGTGCGGGGTCATGAGCCTCAGCCTCCGGCAGTTCGAGGTGTTCCTCGCGGTCGCGCGGGCCGGGAGCTTCCGGCGCGCGGCCGAGGCGCTTCACCTCAGCCAGCCCGCGCTGTCGCAGCACGTCGGCGAGCTGGAGCGCGAGTTCGGCGTCCGGCTGTTCGACCGTTCCGGCCGCGTCGTGACGCCGACCGAGGCCGGGCGCGTTCTGCAGGACCACGCCCATCGGCTCTTCGCCACGTTGACGAGCATCCGGGACGTGCTCGGAGAGCTGGCTGGCCTCACCCGCGGCTCTCTGGTCATCGGCGCGAGCACCACCCCGGGCGTCTACGTCCTGCCCCGGGTGATCGCGGCGTACCGGGAGCGCTATCCCCGCATCGAGCTGAGCCTTCGCATCGCCAATTCGCGCGTGATCAAGGAGCGCATCAGGGCGAACGAGCTGGATCTGGGCGTCGTCGGCGGCTACGAGGCACGCCCTGGCGAGGAGTGTCCGGTCGCCGGGCTCCAGGACGAGCTGGTGCTGGTCGTATCCCCGACGCATCGCTGGGCCCGGCGCCGAGAGATCCGGCCCGACGAGCTCTCGGCCGCGTCACTCCTCACGCGAGAAGAGGGATCGGCGACGCGCCAGGTGACCGAGCGCGCGCTGCAGCAGGCTGGCGTTCGCTTCCGCGCGTCGATGGAGCTCGGCCACACGGAGGCGATCAAGCAGGCGGTGATGGCGGGGCTCGGCGTCGCGTTCGTCTCGGTTCACGCGGTCCGCGGCGAGCTCAAAGCTGGGCAACTCCACGCGGTGCGCCTCAAGGGGCTTCGAATCCGCCGACCCTTCTACATTCTGCGCCACGACGCCCGTATGCTCAGCCGAAGCGCGCGCGAGTTCATCGCCCTGCTCCGCGCGCCGAGCGGCCGGCGCGCCACTCCCACGGTCGCGAAGACCTGATCGGGGCGCCCGGGCGCTAATTTACCGGGCCGCCGCGTCGCCCGCGTGGCCGTCGCCGGGCCGTGGTCATCCCGGATGGAGGCAGCCAGGTGCTGCCTGAGGGTTTGCCTGAGGGTGGCCCGGGGCCCGGTGAAGGCGTGAGCGCTCGGGTCCGCGTGGGCTGTCCGGGGGTGCTTCGCCCCGCCTGGTCCTCGTGGTGGTAGCGCCGGCGGAGGGCGCGCCGGAAGTGCAGGCAGCGGTGGACGTGAACAATGCGCCGCGGGGCTCCGACGCGCGGGCGCGACGGAGACCTTGACAATGGCCGAGCGCTCGTGGCACGGTACGCCCCATGCGACACGTCCGGCTCGCCCTGCTGCTGGCCCTCGTCGTCAGCGCGGTCCTGGTGGGGTCGGTCGCACTCAGTCACGTGCATCACGTGGGCGCGCCGAGCCTCTACAACACCCAGTGTCCCCTCAATGACTGGGCCGGGCACGAGGTCGTCCCGCTCCTCTCGGTCCCCGCTCTGGCGTACTGGGACGTGCCGGCAGTCCCGCTGTTTACGCCGTCCGGGGCCGACGCCATTGATGTCGTCGCGACTTCGAATTCTTCCCGCGCACCACCTCGCAGCTAGCTCCGACTCAATCGCTCGCTAGGTCTCTTCGACGCACCGCCCGCCTGATAGGCGTGGCGGTAGTACATCTCATCGCAAGGAGCCGCACACGTGCTGAATGTCGCTTGCATTCCCGGTGGAGGTTCGCCGGACAAAGGTCGCTCGACGACGTGGATCCATGAAGATCGCGCGAACGCGAGAGGTGTCCACATGTTCAGTGGACTGGACCCGCGCAGCACTGGGCTTTTGGGACTGACGCCGCTGACATGCGGTTGCGCAGCTTCATGGGTGCCTCGTCGTTGACCGACGCCAGCTGTTTTTGAACAGGAGGCACCAATGCACCTGGAACACCTTAGCGGAGGAAGGGCGCTTGTCCTCGCCATGGCCCTGGCCCTTCTGGCAGGAGTTGCCCCCGTGGCGGCGCAAAACCAGAGCGTAGAGCTAGAAGCGTTGAGAAAGGAAATCCAGGAGCTGCGTCGAAGCGACGCCGAGAAGCAGCGTAAGCTCGACGAGCTTCAGCGGCGGATCGATATGATCCAGGCTCAACCGCCTGCGGCCGAGAAGCCAACAACCGCAGAATCAGCCCTGGAGGAAGCGTTACGCGCAACGGAGGCGGCGACTCCCCAGCGGCCCGTGGCGCCGCCGGCCGAAACGCCGGCGATCTTATCCGGCCGCATCGGCGGTACGAGGTTGCGGTTGATCGACATCTCACTCGACGGCCTTTTCGCGGCCGGCTGGTCGACCGAAACTGACCAGTCGCTGCAGACCCTCCAAGGAGGAGGCCACGACCCGCGCAAGCGTGGCTTTACGATCCAGAACATCGAGCTTTCGTTCCAGGGTGCGGTGGATCCGTACCTCACGGGCGAGGCCCACCTTATCTTCTTCCTGGATCCTCTCTCCGGCGAATCGGTCCTCGAGCTGGAAGAGGCTTTCCTGACCACGCAGTCCCTGCCGTATGGTCTCCAGCTCGAGGCAGGGCAGTTCTTCACAGAGTTCGGCCTGACCAATCCACTCCATCCGCACCAGTGGCACTGGCAGGACCAGCCCGTGATCAACACCCGGCTCTTTGGGCCCGATGGGTTGCGGGGACCTGGATTCCGGCTCGGCTGGCTCATCCCAATCCCATGGTTTTCCGAGCTGCACGTCGGGATGCAAAACGCCAACGGCGAGACCATGGCGAGTTTTTATGCCAATGAGGAGTTCTTCGAGGAGCGCCCGATCGGTGGCCGCCCGTTCGTGTCCCAGGATGTGAGGAACCTCGCGGACTTTGAGTATCTCGTGCGGTGGGTCAACTCCTGGAACCTGAGTCCATCGCTGACCGGGCAGATTGGCCTCTCGGCGCTCTTCGGACCGAATGCCACGGGGCGGGACGGAAGAACCCGCATCTATGGCACGGACCTGAAGCTTCGCTGGCGGCCCGAGAACAACTTCCGCGGCTGGCCCTTTGTGCTGTGGGAAACCGAAGTGATGGGCCGGCAGTACCTGGCGGCCCGCTCCGTCGACGACAGCGATCCGGATAGCCCGGTCGTCCTGCCGCAGGCGACCCTGGGGGACTGGGGATTCTACACTCAGGCGCTGTACGGCTTCCACTACGGGTGGGCGGCCGGACTACGGTTCGAGTACGCGACCGGCGATGGCGCCAGTGTCCCCGACGGTCGTGAAGCCGACCCGTTCCGCGACAACCGCTACCGTATCTCGCCGCTGCTCATCTGGCAACCGTCGGAGTTTTCCCGGTTTCGAGTGCAATACAACTACGACCGTGCCGACCACCTGGCACGCGGGTACGCCCACTCGGTGTGGCTGGGCGCCGAATTCCTCTACGGTGCACACCCTGCGCACAAGTACTGAGCGGGAAGGAGCTTGGGTATGATCTTCACACGGATCGAACGGCGAATCTTCATCTCGACCCTCCTCCAGACGGCTGCGGCGCTCGTGCCCCTTGGCGCTCGCGCACAACAATCGGAGAAGCCACTTCGCGTCGTGACCACAGTCTCCGACCTCGGCAACTTCGTTCAGGAAATCGGGGGTGACCGGGTCACGGTCGCGGTGATCGCCAAGGGAGCCGAGGATCCACACTTCATCGAGGCAAAGCCAAGCTTCGTCAAGCTCCTAAGCGAGGCAGACCTGTACGTCCAGGTGGGTTTGGAGCTCGAAGTGGGGTGGGCGCCCGTCCTCTTGCAGAACGCCAGGAACGGTCGGATCTTGCCCGGGGCTCCGGGCTACCTCGATGCATCGACCGTGATCACCCCCATGGACGTTCCGACTGGCCCGGTCGACCGCTCGATGGGTGATGTCCATCCGTACGGAAGCCCTCACTACCTGGTTGACCCTCTACAAGGGCTCAAGGTCGCCAGGCTGATCAGAGACACGCTCGCTCAACTCCGACCGCAAGAAAAGAGTTACTTCGAAACCCGGTATGCCTCCTTCAGGCAGCGGATGGCGGTGGCACTGGTGGGCGAGACGCTCGCAAAGAAGTACGACTTCGAAAAGCTCGCGCTCCTCTACGAGCGCGGAGGGCTCGGAGCCTTTCTCAAGGCGCAGGGTGAGCAGGCTGACCTCGGAGGCTGGCTAGGGACGATGCTCCCTTACTACGGAAGCCTGGCGGTCGCCGACCACAACGCTTGGTCCTACTTTGCGCGGCGCTTCGGGCTCAGGATGGTTGGCGCCATGGAACCGAAGCCAGGGATTCCTCCGACAACCCTGCACCTCGGCATGCTCATCGAGCAGATGCGAGCGCAGAAGGTTCCGATCGTGATCACGGTCGTGTACTATGATCCCCGTCACGCGCAAACGGTCTCAGAGAAAACCGGTGCGCGAATCGTCAATCTTGCCCACATTGTGGGGGCACGCGCAGGAACGAACGACTACATCTCCATGGTCGACTACAACGTCAACCAGGTTGCGGCGGCTTTGAAGACAGGGCGGTAGGGGCACTGCTAGCTCGGCGCCTCGCATTCACCATCCAAACCACACCAGTACTCCGTGTCCTCGTCTGCGTCCTCGATGGTTCCGCATGGGGGCTCGCTGCGCAGCTGCGGCCGCTGAGCTTGCCGAGCTGATGAGGCCAGAGAGACCGGTGGACGCCGCCGCCAAGGTCGTCATCGCGATCGAGGGACTTGCGATCGCCTACGGCCGGCGGCGGATTCTCGAGGCGGTCGATCTTGAGATCCGAGAAGGTGACTTTTGCTTCTTTATCGGCCCAAACGGCTCGGGAAAAACCACGCTGATCCGAGCCATTCTGGGAATGCTTCGTCTTCGCTGTGGACACCTGTGGCTCAATCCGGACACGGCGCGACTAGATCGAGTCGGGTTCGTGCCCCAGCGCTCGGACCTCAACACCGCCTTGCCGACCACCGTACGGGAGTTCGTGCTCCTGGGTCTCGCGGGTATCCCGGTGCGGCGACAGGAGCAAGCCGAGCGCCTGCAATGGGCGCTCGCCACAGTCGGCCTGGAAGCGCTAGTGGGGGTGGACTATTGGTCGCTCTCCGGGGGCCAGCGGCAGCGGACGCTGGTGGCACGCGCTCTGGTGCGTCGGCCGCGCCTGCTGATACTCGATGAACCAACCAAGGGCCTCGACCTCCCGGCCGAAGAGGCGTTCGTTCGGCTCACCGCAGACCTGAATCGCCAGGAGAGCCTGACCTTGATCTTTGTGTCGCACGACGTCGCCCTGGCCGCCCGGTACGCGACCTCCGTCGCATTATTCGCGTCGGGAACAGTGGTCTTCGGATCACGTGACGCTGTGCTCACGGCGGAGAACCTCGAACGGGCCTATGGCGAGGGGATGGAGATATCTCGTCATCCCTCCGGCTTTGTGGCGGTGCACGTTGGCCGAGCGGGAGAAAGCCAATGATCGGCGAGTTCCTCGTGTCGTGGAACCTGTTCCACAACACCTACGTCGCTGGATGGCTGATCGCGCTGCTCCTCTCGGTCGTCGGCGTGCTCGTGGTCGCGCGAGACCAGATTTTCATCGGAGCGGCGGTGTCCCAGGCCTCCACGCTGGGGATCGCGCTCGCGATGTGGATCGCGAGCGCAGCGGGCGCCGCGGAGGCTTCTTGGCTCACGTCGAACGGCTTCCTCTCGCTCATGGCCATCGCGTTCTCGGTCCTTGCCGCTTTGATCACCGCCGGTGGCGGCGAAGCAGGGCAGGAGAGCCACGAAGCCATCACCGGATGGGTGTTCCTGGCGTCGGCGAGCCTCGCCATTCTCGTGGTTTCCCATAGCCCCCACGGCCTCAGTGAGATCCTTCGCCTGTTGTCCTCGAGCATCATCGGAGCCACGGCCGGCGATGTGCTGGTGTTCAGTGGACTCTCGGCCGTGACCGTGCTGATCCTGTGGCGAACATACCGGCGCACGCTTCTCTTGGTCCTCGACCCAGTGATGGCTGCGGCAACAGGAATGAGAACCACCTGGTGGGCGGCCTTTATCTCAGCATGGTTGGGACTCGCCGTCGGGTTGTCGATTCGGGTCTCCGGAATGCTCTATACGTTCGGGTGCCTAGTGCTTCCCGCGCTGGTCGCAAAGAACGCGTGCCGGGAAGTGCGGCCGATGTTTGTCGTAGCCCCGGTGGTCGCCGTTGGAACCGGCGCCCTAGCCTTTGTTCTCGCCAACCACTACGATTATCCCCCCGCCCAGATGACCGTTGCTCTGCTCAGTTTCCTGTTGATGCTCTCCTGGATCTTGCGGTGGGTCCGACAAGGATGATAGGTCTAGGGCGCCATCCTCGAGAACCGGTCGGGCATTCCGCTCTCGCCCCTGCTCGTCGCCACCCTGATCCGGCAGATGAAGGACGGAGGGTCGAGGTCATTCTGATCGAGACCTGGTATCCGGTCGACGTGGCGAACTTCGTGTCGCGCCAAACCGGCGCCAAGGTCATCGTGGTGCCCTCGATGCCGCCAGCGGTGAAGGCCACCGAGCACTCCCCTCCCCCAGATGGATTACCTCGTGAACACGGTGGTCAGGGCGCTTGGTTGCACGCCCGGCGACATCCTGGTCACGGGCATTCACCCACTGGGTTCCAACCCTGAGCGGCCTGGCCCGAAGGGTAGTGAGGGTAGAATTGGGGCGTGAACGCGGCCCTCCTCATCGTCCTCACGGCCTTCGTCACCCTCTCGACCACTGCGCTGACCGGGCAGCTGCTACCCGGTGACGCCGCCGTTCGCGATCTCGTCCTGGCGCACGCCTCCGAGCCCGTCGTCTCGACCTTCAAGCTCATCAACTACGCCGGGAGCTGGGAGTTCCTCCTGCCCGCGGTCCTCCTCCTGTTTCTGCTGCCACGAGCGCGACAGTGCTGGTGGGTCTGGCCCGCGCTCATGATCATCGCGCCGATCCTGGAAGGTGTGGCGAAGGAGCTGATCGGCCGGCCGCGGCCGGAGGGCCACGCCATGGGCTTCCCCAGCGGGCACGCCACCGCGGCGGCCGCGTACTTCGCTGCGCTCATCTACGCGTCGGGGGACCTCCCGGCGCTCGCGCGGCGCGTGATCCGCGCCGGTGCCGCGGCGATGATCGTGCTGGTGGCGGTGGCCCGGATCATCCTGCGCGCACACTGGCCCTCGGACGTCCTCGGCGGCATCGCCCTCGGCCTCGCCTGCGCGATCGCGGCCGTTCTGATCGCGGCGTCGTTTGTCAGGCCCGGCCCAGCCCGCTCCGGGTCCCGGCAGCCGACCGCTCGGGATGGTCCGTCGAAGCTCGGCCCCGCCTCCAGGCCGCAGGCCCAAGGCTGATGGTGTATCGTCGCTGAGTCGATCCAGACTGGACACCGCCCGGAGGCCAAGAATGCCGCTCAAGGATCTGCTCGTCCACGTGGGGAACGACCCCGCCTTCACCGCGCGGGTGGATGTGGCCATCAATCTGGCGGCGGCGCACGACGCCCACCTGACCGGAATCCACGTCCTGGTGTGGCCCGTCATCCCGCCCTACATCGCCGCCCAGCTTCCAGCCGAGGTCCATGAGGTCCAGGGCCGCCAGCTCCGCGAGGCCGCCGATCGCGCCCGTGCGACATTCGAGGAGCGGGCCCGGCTCGGTGGGGTGCGGCACGAGTGGCGGGCCGTCGAGGGCGAGCTCATCGAGACGATGACGCTCCACGCTCGGTACAGTGACCTCACCGTCGTGGGCCAGGGGATCGACTCCGACGAGTATGAGCGGGGGTTGTCGGCGCTGCCCGCCGAGCTGGCGCTCGCGGTCGGCCGGCCCGTTCTGATCGTGCCCCGCTACGGCACTTTCTCCAGGCTGGGCGAGCGCGTGCTCGTTGGGTGGAACGGAAGCCGCGAGGCTACACGCGCGGTGAACGACGCCATCCCGATCCTCCAGCGCGCCCGGACGGTCACCGTGCTCACCGTCGACCCCGAGCGCGAACCGGGCCGGCGCGTCCCCGCGGCCGACATCTCCCTCCATCTGGCCCGCCACGGGATCTCGGCCGAAGCGGCCTCGACGCCGGCCGCCTCGATCTCGGTCGGTGACGCCCTGCTGTCCTACGCCGCCGACCTCGCCGCCGATCTCATCGTGATGGGCGCGTACGGGCACTCGCGGCTTCGGGAGCGGGTCCTCGGCGGCGTGACTCGTTACCTCCTGCAGTCCATGACCGTCCCAGTCCTGATGTCGCACTGAGCGGGCTCCGTCCTACTTGCGCGCCCACTGGCCGTTGTCTTGCTGGATCCACGTGCCCGGTGGGGCTTTCTCGCGGCGGGCCTTGGCGAACGCGGCCTGCACCCGCTGCAGGTCGGCGGGAGCCATGTTGTTCTGCTGGACCAGCGCGTTGTATATGTACATCCGGTCCGCGTTCTCGCCTGCGACCAGAGCGCCGAGGTCAGCCGGGCACCCCTGACCGGGTCGGGCCTCGACGAGCCCCTGGGCGTTCTCCCCGAGGCAGCCCTTCTGGGCCGCGGCGTCAAGGGCGGGGTTTCGCCGGCGCCGTGACTCGATCGCGGCCTTGATCTCGGGCGTCATGGTCTTGAGCTCCGGCACCGGTTGGGCGTGTGCTTCCACGGGCGAGAGCCAGCGAAGCCACGCCGCCGATGGAGGCACCAGCCCCGCCGGTCGCCGCGAGCCCGATGGCGACTTCGGCTTCGGAGTCTCGGCGGGCGGCCCCCCGGGCGCCGGCGTGATCGGCGTTCCCGGAGGCGCGTCGACGAGGTCCTCGATGCTCGACGCGGCGCTGTCGAGCTTCTCCTGCGGGAAATGGACGTTGATGGTGACGGACACGCAGCCGGCCAGCAGCAGCGCGAGTAGGACAGCCCTCATGGCGTCTCCTTCCGAGCAAACGTGCTCGCCAGGAGCGAGATCGGCACGTTCGCGAAGCTGATCTCCTTGACCGGCGGCGGGAAGATCCCGAGGCGCTTCTTGCCCTCGATCGTCAGGTTGATGTACCCGCCGTTCTTGGACACCCGTACGTCGCCGTCCAGCGACGCGTAGCGGAACACGCGCAGATTCTCCAGCACTTGGCGGGCCAGCCCGAGAGAGTCAGAGGGCATGTGACCGGAGTTGATGAGCTTCTTGATCGCATCGATGCTGATCTCGCCGCCCTCCTCCTCGGAGTTTACCTGGCCGGCGCCGTTGATCCCCCGCGCCAGGGAATGCTGCAGGATGATGAGGTACCGGACCCTGCCCGAGAGCCGGGCCACGGTGATGGGATATTCGCGGGTCAGCACCGCCAGGTCGATGTGCTCGCCTTCGATGCGCGAGCGCAGGGGCACGGGCCGGCGATCGATCGCGGCCTCGATCCAGCCCGTTCCCTGCCCACCGTAGTGCACGTACGAGATGTCCGACAGCCTGAAGAGGCCGTCCGCGAACCGGCCGTCGCCCCTCAGGCGATCGAGCGCGAAGCCGAACGCCTCGAGCCGATCGATCGTCACGTCTCCCGGCTTGTCCGGCGGCGGGGTCCCGTAGGTCACCGGGACGTCGATACGCATCCGGGTCGCGACAACAGGCCGGCCAACGGTGATCTCGGCCCGGGCCAGGTCCGCCTTGAGCGACCCCGTGAACCGCGTGTGGTCCAGCGCGCCGGCGATCACCGCCTTCCCGGTGAGGGTCGAGGGCAAGCTCGGCAGCGCCGGGAGCCGGCGGAGGTCGTCGACGTTCACGCTGATCTGGAGCGGCCATGGAGCGCCGGCGGGCGAGCGAGCGGCCAGCACGATCACGCGGTGCCCTCCCTCGTCGAACGCGAGCGTCGAGGGAGCCAGCGACGCGAGCGCATAGCCGGTCGCGCCGCGATGGAGTGTCGCGTCGATCTGAAGCGCGCCGTCGAACAACACGCCGGGCAGCGGTCCCCGCGCTTGCAGGTCGCCGAGCGCCGCCTGGACCGCGAGCCGGACGTCCCGGTCGCCGACGGCGCCGGTGAAGGTCGAGCGCCAGCTCTGGATGTGAAGGTCGAGGGGAGGCAGCTTGAGCCCGATGCGCGTGAGCAGCCGCTCAGCCTCGATCCCGTTGACGTCGAGCTTCCCGGCTACCGCTCCGGTGCCGCCCGTATAGTTCAGCTGCGCGGCGACGCGGCTTCTATCCACTGTTCCCCCGAGATCGACGGTGGCTTTCGAGATGTTATTCTTCAGCTCGGCGCTCGCGGTCCCGGTCAGGCTCAGGTCCGGTCCCCAGCCCAACGCGAAGCGGGTGACCTCGAGACGCTCGCGCGCCGCTCGGTACCGCGAGGTCAGCTCGAGGACCGCCGGAGCGTCGTGGCCTCCGCTCTCGCCCCGGAGTCGTCCCACGATGTCAACGTCGCCGCCGACGCCCAGGTTCCCGTCGAGCTGACCGGCCAGCCGCTTGAAGGCCGGCAGGGCCGCCGGCCAGAAGGCCCCGAGCCTCGACGGTTCGCCCTGGAGGCCGATCCGAAGGGCGACACGATCCCCCGCGCGCGCGCCCGCCAGCATGACGGTGAGCGCCGGCGGCCCGCCCGGCGGCGAGACGGAGAGGGTAAATCCCAGAGCGCCGGTCTGGCTCTTCTCGCCCTTGAGGTCGAAGGTGAAGGTCTGATCGCCCGCGCGAAGCTCTCCGCCCTCGACGTGGAGCGAGAACGTGGCGGGCCAGTCGACCGCCTGCAACACGAGTTGCCGCAACGCCTCCACGGCCTCGGCGGTCGGACCCCTGAATGGCGCGCGCTCCGTCCCGAGCGTGACGGACGTCGCGACCGCCACCACCGTGAGCGAGCGCCCGCGCGGTGACAGGATCGGCAGCACCCCGCCGTCGATCGTCAGCTCCCGGATGCGGATGTCTCCGCTCCAGTGTGTCCCCGGTGGCACGTGAACGCTGTAGAGGCGCCATCGGTCCGCGCCATCGGTCTGGAAGCGCCCGACGGTAACCTCGATTCCCGTCTGGCCCGTGATCAAGGCCGCCACATGCTGGCCCGCCCGGCGCTCGTTGCCGAACAGATACCACCAGGCCCCGGCGACGACGAGCACCAGGATCACGACGCCGCCGGCCAGTGCGGACAGCACGCGATGGCGCCGAACCGCCCTCAGCATGGTGCCAGCGTACACGACCGGCGCGGCGAACGACTCACTCGTCTCGTCGCGGGCTCCGGACGGAGCCCGAGCAGAGTGCGGAGTAAACTCGCGGGCTGCTCAAAAAGGTTCAGATGCGTGGGAGTCAGCCCGGTCGATTGGACGGTCGACACGACACGTGGGGCCCCGGCGCTCCGTCGAGCCCGGACGTGGCGGCTCGCGGGTCGAGCGGCCGCCGTGCCCCGCGACTCAGGCCGCGGGCTTCAGCACGAAGTCGTAGTCGACGGTGTAGAAGGGGGCGGACACCTGCCGGCGGGCCGCCTCGTCCAGTGAGTCGTGTCGCACGTACTTGACGATGAGCCCGCTCCGCACGCCCAGCACGGCGTCGGAATCGAGGTAGCGGTCCCCTTCCGAGAAGAGCGCCGTGGTGAGGGGAATGTAGCCACTGGCCGAGACGATCACGTGGAGATGGGCGGGACGGTTCGGGTGGCGGCCGACGGCCCGCAGCATCGCGCCCACCGGGCCGTCCGACGGGATGCCGTAGAAGGACGGCTCGACGGTCCGGAACTCGTACCGACCGTCGCCGTCGGTGCGGTACCGAGCGCGCAGATTCATGTCGGGTTGGTCCGGGTCCTGGACGTCGTAGAGCCCGTTGGGCGCCGCCTGCCAGACGTCGAGCAGCGCCCCCGCGATCGGACGGTCCCCCGCCAGAACGCGGCCGGACACGATGACTCGATGGCCCTTGACATCCCCGGCCATGTCCGCCGCCAGGGGCAGCTCCGGCGCGCCGTCGCGATAGAAGGGGCCCAGCAGGCTCGACTGCGTGGCGCCGTCACGCGATCGGTTATTGATGGTGTCGACCAGGGCGCTCACGCCGAGGGTGTCGGAGAGCAGGACGAACTCCTGTCGCCGCTCGTCGGACATCTTGCCGACAGCGGTCAGGAACTGGATCCCGGCCATCCACTCGTCCGGAGTCGGCTCGACCTCGCGGACGAAGCCGTGCAGATGCGTGACCAGGCTCGCCATGATCCCCCGGAGCCGCGGGTCCATGGTGTCGGACATCTGCCGGAGGATGGCGTCGGTCACGTTGTGCTCGGTCAGGTTGCGCATGCGTGCTCCCCCATGTCCTGCAATCGGTGCGCGGTCGGGCTGCCGGACACGATTCTATCAGCGCCGGGCCGCCGCTGGGTGCGCGAGGTGTGCAGCGGCTCCCCCGCCTCCTGGTCGCCCCGATCAAACGCTGGTCAGTCGGCGCAGCTTTACTGGTTCCCGGCCGAGCGCGTCGAATCGGCCGCATTCCTGCGCGGGCTTGGCCCGCGCAATCCTTTCTGGGGGAGGCTCGGAGGGGGCCGCCGAGGCCCCCTCCGAATATTCAGTAGCTCCTGGGCAGCTCCAGGACGTGCTCCGCGAGATAGTTCAGGACCATCTGCTGGGAGATCGGGGCGATCTTGTAGAGCCGCACCTCGCGCCAGAGCCGCTCGACGTGGAATTCCTTCGCATAGCCGTAGCCGCCATGCGTCTGCAGCGCCACGTCGCAGGCCTCGAAGCCGGCGTCGGCCGCCAGCAGCTTGGCCGCGTTGGCGGCGGCCCCGCTCTCGCGGCCCTGATCGTAGAGCCACGCGGCCTTCCAGCACAGCGCCTCGGCCGCCTCGAGCCGGGCCCACGCCTGCGCGAGCGGGTGGGCGATCGCCTGGTTCTTGCCGATCGGGCGATCGAAGACGACGCGCTGCTTCGCGTAGTCGACCGCCCGCTCGAGCGCAGCCCGTCCAATACCGACCGCCTCGATTCCGGTGAAGATCCGCTCGGGGTTCAGCGAGTCGAGCAGGTGGTAGAAGCCGCGGCCGACCTCGCCGACGACGTCCTCCGCCGGGACCTCCAGCCCGTCGATGAAGATCTCGTTCGAGTCGACCGCCGCGCGGCCGAGCTTCTCGATCTCGCGGACCGTGATCCGCGATCGGTCGAACGGGGTGAAGAAGAGGGTCATCCCCCGGAACGGGCGGTCCGCGGTCTCCGCGCGCGGCGTCGTCCGGGCCAGGAGGAGGATGTGCGTGGCCTGCCGGGCATTCGTGTTCCACACCTTTCGCCCGTTGACGATCCAGCGGCCACCCACTCGCTCGGCGCGCGTCTCGATCCGTGAGGTGTCGGTGCCCGCGTTCGGTTCCGTGACACCGAACGACATGACGATCTCCCCCGTGGCGATCCGCGGCAGATAGCGCTGCTTCAGCTCGAGGCTGCCGTGCTTGATCAGGGGGAACGGGGGGAACAGATAGAAGTGGATCGGGGAGGCGCCGGTCGTCCCGGCGCCGGCCGCGCAGACCTCGTGGAGCAGGATGGCCGCCTCGGTGACGCCGAGACCCGAGCCGCCGTACGCCTCGGGCACGATCATCCCGAGCCAGCCCCCGGCGGCGAATGCCTTCACGAACTCCCACGGGTACTCGGCCTTCCGGTCCTTCTCGAGCCAGTAGTCGGCCGAGAAGCTCCGGGCGAGCGTGGCGACTTCCTTCCGGATCAGCTCCTGCTGCTCGGTCAGCGCGAAGTCCACGGCGACACTCCTTTTGGAAGTCGGGGGGCGCTCGACAGCCCCCCCTCCCACGCCTCTGATCGATCGAACTCCTCGACGGCGTAGCGCAATTCTACCGTGATCCGGCCTTGCCGCCGAGGCCTGACCGCGGCGCTTTCACCCCCAGCAGGCCACTGAAAAAGGCCCATCTGCTTCGGGCTCGGGCGGCGCCAATTCGGTGGCCGGATGGCTACCCATTTCGTGGCCATCCGGGGCTTGGCGGGACCGGAAGGCCGCGGTACTACCTCACTATGCAGAAGGCGCTTATGACTCCACCGCTCGTCGAGCTGGCCGGCGTCACCGTGGGCTACGGCGGCTCGCCGATCCTCAGCGACATCAGCTTCTCGGTCGAGCCGGGCGACTTTCTGGCCCTCGTCGGGCCCAATGGCGCGGGGAAGACCACGCTGCTGCGAGCCATCGCCGGGATCCTGGCTCCTCTCGCCGGGCGTGTCCGGCGGTCGCGGGCGGTCGCCATCGGGTACGTCCCTCAGGAGCACACCCTCGACCCGGTGTTTCCGCTGACCGCGCTCGAGGTGGTGCTTCAGGGGCGCCTGGGCCGACTCGGTCCGTGGCGACGCATCGGCGAGGCCGACCGCCGGATCGCGCGCGGTGCGATGGCCCAGGCGGGCGTGACGGCCCTCGAGCGGCAGCAGTTCGCGGAGCTGTCGGGCGGCCAGAAGCAGCGCGTGCTCATCGCCCGGGCGCTGGCGTCGGAGCCGACCTTGGTCGTGCTCGACGAGCCGACGAGCGGCACGGACCCCGCGGCCGAGCGCACGCTGATGGATCTTCTGCGGGCGCTTCACCGCACCTCCGGCTGCGCCATCGTCATCGCGACCCACAACATCGGCCTCGTCGGGAACTACGCGAGCCGCATCGCGCTGGTCGATCGGGAACGCCACGTCTTCCGCATCGGTCCCACCGCCGAGATCCTCACCGCGGACATTCTGACGCGTCTCTACGGGTGTGCGGTCCGCGTCGGCACACTCAATGGGTGGCGAACGATCCTCGCCGGAGGAACGACATGACCGACCTGCTCGAACAGAGCTTCGTTCAGCACGCGCTGCTGGCCGGCACGCTGGTGGCGGCCACCTGCTCCTTCGTGGGCGTCTACGTCGTGCTGAAGCGCATCGTCTTCCTCGGCATCGCCCTCGCTCAGATCGCCTCGGCCGGGGTGGCCCTGGCGCTGCTGCTCGGCTGGAATCCCCTCATCACGGCAATTGGCGCGAGCCTGGCGGGCGCGCTGGCGTTCTCGCAGATCCGCTGGCGAGGTCGGGCGCCCATCGAGGGCGTCCTCGGCATCAGCTACGTCCTGGCGGCGGCGCTCGGGATCGTGTTCATCGCCAAGAACCCGGTCGGCGAGGCGCGCGCCCTGAACTGGCTGTTCGGCAACATCCTCTCGGTGCCTATGGACGAGCTGGTGGCGCTCGCCATCGTGACCGTCCTCGTCGCGCTCGTCCATCTCCAGTTCCAGAAAGAGTTCGTCTTCGTCTCGTTCGACTTCGAGACGGCGGCCGCCCAGGGCCTGAAGGCGCGGGTCTGGGACTTCCTGCTGTACCTCACGCTCGGGGTCGTCGTCGCGTTCGCCATCCGCAGTGTCGGCGTGTTGGTCACGTTCGCACTCCTGGTGCTTCCAGCCATGGGAGCCCGATTCCTCACCGTCGGCATCGGCGCCATGTTCGTCGTGGCCGTCCTACTCGGAACGCTCTCGATCCCGGTCGGGCTCGCCGCCGCCTTCGTGTACGACTTGCCGACCGGCGCTGCCATCTGCCTGACCGTCGGCATCCTGTTCGCGGCGGCGCTGGCGGTTCGCTCCCTCGGCGCCGCCCTCCGCCGTGGACTCGCGGCGGCCGGCGTCGTTGCGGCGGTCCTGGCTGCGGGGGCAAGCCCGGTGGCGGCCCAGGACTCGAAGCTCGAGAGCGAGATGCGGCAGCTTCGCGAGACCGTCGAGCAGCTGCAGAAGACCGTGACCGACCAGCAGCGGGCGCTCGACGAGCTTCGCGCGGGCCAGCGCGCCTCGGCGCCCGCACCGGCGATGCCATCAATGACAGCGGGACAGCCCTCCGCGCCGACGACGGTGGATGTCACCACGACGGCGCCGCGGGCCCTGCCCCCCTGGCTCGCGCTGCTGCCCGAAGTGCGACTCGAAGGCAACCTGATCTATAACCACACCTTCGGCGACCGGCGCGCCCTCGAGCGGGCGCTGGACGAGGAGCTGGAGGGCGAGGACTTCTTCGTCCGCCGCAATCGATTCAACCTCAAGGAAGTCGAGCTCGGCCTCCGGTCCGCCGTCGACCCGTACGCCCGCTTCGAGGCGATCTTCTCGGCCGAGCAGGTGTTCGACGGCGAGCTCCAGGTGGGACTCGAGGAAGGCTTCGTCACGCTGCCCTCGCTCCCGCTCCGCATCCACGCGAAGCTCGGGAAGTTCCGGACGGGGTTCGGCGAGTACAACGACTCGGACCCGGAGGAGATCCCGGAGATCGACCCGCCGAACGTTATCATCAACCTGTTCGGCCGCGAGGGCGACGGCTGGATCGACACCGGCGGTGCCGTGACCCGGCTCTTCGGCGTGACCGACAATCTCTCGTTCACGCTGTGGGGGGCCTACTTCAACGGGGACAACGAGGGCTCCTTCCATGGCGGCGCGGCCGGAATCTCGCGGAAGCCGGCGTGGTTCGTCCGGCTCGAGAGCTTCTACGACCTCGGTGCCAACACCGGCGTGGAGACCAGCATCGGGTACGCGCAAGGCCATACGCGGGACGAGCACGGCCAGGCCAGCCTCACGTCGCGGATCCTCAATGCCCACGTGGAGTTCGACTACCGGCATCCGGTCCTCGCGCTCTACCGAGGCTTCAACCTTCTGACCGAGTTCTTCTACACCTGGCGGGAGAAGGACTTCGCGATCGAGGAGGCTGGCCAGGCGTTCACGGAGATCACGGAGTTCGGCCGCTTCGGCCTCTACTCGATCGCGGAAGTGCAGCTCACGCGGAACTGGTTCGTCGGCGGGCGCTTCGACTACTCTCAGCTTCCCGCGCCCGCGGAGGACGGGCCCACCACGCCGTACGAACTGGCCGGGTCCGCTATCGCGAGCTACAAGCCGAGCCGGTTCCTGACGGTCCGCGCCCAGTACAAGCACACGGAGCGGAACTTCGCGCCGGACTCCGACGAGATCTACCTCCAGGCCCTGTTCGTGATCGGCTATGAGCGGCCGGGGCTGTTTTAGGTGTCGAAAGGGGGCTCCGCCCCCCTTCGAACTTCCCCCCAGCTCAGGTTGCGCCGGCGGAGCCGGCGCTCGAAGCGGCATACCACAGAAAGACCCCTCTCGCATCACTCACGAAGCGGCCTCCTCGGCAGAATCTGTGGGTGCTTCTGGGGGGCCACGGTGGATAGGATGCTTGTAAATCGATGCCTTACGCTCCTCAGGCACTCACATGTTTCGGTACCGGGGGTGGCTCAAGCATCAGCGGGGGCGCTAGCCCCCGCGCGAGCGCATGCGAGCGTAGCTTCGAGTCTGCTCTCGGCCTTCATAGGTTCGAGATCTGGTCCCCTCCAACCCACAGATTCTTGGAGACTCACGAAGCGACATGCAGAGTCGTCGGTCGGCCGGATGGCGCCGCGGACGGGGCGCCTCGCGGCCCCGGCGCTCCGCGCGAGCCCCCACCGCGAGGTATGGTCCACGGCAGGGGGGCCTCCGAGCCGAGGAGAGGCTGCACGCTGGCGGACGCGAGCACCGCGGGAGTCGTGAATGATGCGCTTCGTGACCTATCCGGTTGATCCGAAGCACGGCTGGTCATAGGTGGGGGAGCGATGCGACGCCGCGGCCCATCCTGTTGGCGTCTCGGAGTCAACCGGATACGCACAATCCGCCTTTGCCCTCCTGCGCTGACCTCCAGATGCGGGGGTGGGAACGAAAGGTGACTGTGTTCATGCTGAGACCTGCTCGTATTGGGAGTCGCGGTCTGGTCGCCATCGTCGCGGGGCTTGCCGTGGCGGTCTGTCTCGGGCATTCGGACGCCGCGTCCGCGCGGACGCTGCGGATCGTGGCCAGCTCCACCGACATCGCGTCCATCGCCAAGGAGATCGGTCGAGACCGCATCCACGAGGCTTACAGCTTCTTCGCGGGAAATCAGGAGCCCGAGCTCTGGGTCGAGGAAGTGTTCCCGAGCTGGGTGGTTCGATCGATCCGGGCCGACGCGTTCGGGCGGATCGGCCTGTTCGCCGATGTCTGGGCCGACACCGTCATCGAGTCGGCCCAAAATCGCGCGACCATGCCGGGCGGGCCGGGCTACATCGACGCCTCCGACGGCATCGAGGTGCTGGAAGTGCCGGTCGGCCGGGTGGACCGCTCGATGGGCGAGATCCACGTGCAGGGGAATCCGCACTACTTCATGGATCCGCTCAATGCCAAGATTGTCGCGACCACCATTCGTGATTCGCTGATCACACTCTCGCCCGACGACGCCGACTTCTTCCGGGCCAACGCCGGCGACTTCTCCGCGCGTGTCGACGCGGCCATGACGCGCTGGCAGGCCCTCGCCAGCAAGAGCCTTCGCGGCAAGAAGCTCGCGGCCTATCACAAGACGTGGTCGTACCTCGCGCGCCGGTTCGGGATCGTGGTGGTCGGCTACTGTGAGCCGAAGCCCGGCATCGAGCCCTCCCCGGCCGACATCCGACGCCTCGTGGAGGTCATGACGCACGAAGGCGTCCGCCTCATCATCCACGAGCCGGTCTACAGCGCGCGGATCCCGAACGCGGTCGCCCGGGAGGTCCAGCGCCAGACCGGCCAACCCGTTACCGTCCTCAAGCTGCCCGCGCACATCGGCGGCGTTCCCGAGGCCAAGGACTACTTCAGCTTCATCGACTACCTGCTGGCCCAGCTCGCGGCCAACCTCCGTTGAGCGGTCAGGGAAATAGGCGAGCGCGGAGCCAGGAACGAACCTACGAGCGCCGACACAAGGAGCAAAACCATGCGCATCTCTGCATCGGTGGCGGTTGTGTGTGCAGTGACCATCGCGGGGCTGCCTCGGCCCGCGAGCGCCGAAGACCCGAAGGTGGGCGTCGGCTCGTGCCTCAAGGCGGCACAGGCGACCAAGGCGGGCCAGGCCCTCAAGGTCGAGTTCAAGGATGAGCGCGGCACGCCGATTTACGATTTCGGGATCCGCGGCTCGGATGGATCCCAGTGGGAGATCGAGTGCGACGGCAACACTGGGAAAATCATCGAGGTGGAACAGCAGGTGCCCGGACCCGATGACCCGAAATTCAAGGCAAAGCTCAAGCTCAGCGAAAGCGACGCGAGGAAGGCAGCCCTCGCCGCCCACCCCGGGCAGATCATCGCCGTCGAGTACGAGATCGAGCCCGATGGGGCGGCGTCCTACGAGTTCGACATCAAGATGGCCAGCGGGAAGGAGATGAAGGCCGAGGTGGACGCGACCACCGGCAAGATCGTCGAGGCCAACGAGGAGCTGTGGCAGATCGGCCCCGAATAGCTCCTCCCTTGTCCTCGCAAGAGTTCACTCGGGCTCCCAGCGCGAGAGGATGCAAGCGACGAGCTTCGGAGCGGTCCTCCTCTCTCGGAGACGGAAGCCGGGCGGCAGGGGTGCAGGCTTTGAGGGGTGCTCCGGGAAGCCCAGGCGACCTCGGCGGTTACTCGGCGAGGATCGCCTCGAGCATGGGCTGGCCGCCGGTGATCCTGGCGACGAGGAAGCGGTGGACACCGTTGTGCTTGGTATCGAACGTGTAGTCGGCCATGACGCCGCTGAATCGCTCGAGCAGCTCGAGCCCGGTCTTGATGCGGACGCGGTCGGCCGCCGTTCGCTTGATGGCCTCCGCGACGAGCAGGAGGGCGTCGTAGTACTGGGCGGCGATGATGCTGGGCTCCATGCCGTAGCGTTGCTCGTAGGTACGGGCCCAGGCTTGGCGACTGGCATCCATCACGGCCGGCATATACTCGGTCACGATGAGGACGCCGTCCGCCGCCGCCCCCGCCTCGGTGAGGACGCTCCGGGTGCCGAAGTCCCGGTGGGCGACCACGCGGCTCCTGAGGCCGAGCGTCCTGACCTGCTTGAGGAACGCGGCGCCCTCGCCCGTCTCGCCGAGCGCGATGATCCCATCGGCCTGCTCGGCTTTGGTTTCTCCAGCTGCGCGGTGAAGTCGCGGTCGTCGGGCTTCCAGGTTTCCCGGACGGTGGGGGTGAGGCCGTACTTCTCCTTCAGCACCTTCACCACCAGCTCGGCGCGCGCGTTGTGGACGCCGACCCGGCTGCTGAGCACGGCGATACGCCGGAGCTTCAGGTCCTGCACGACGTACCGCGCGATCAGCTCGGCTAGGAGCGCGTCGCTCGCCCCCACGCGGTAGACCCACTCGGCGTTCTCGGTCGTGCGCGGACTCGTGCCGCCGATCAGGTACGGAACGTCCGCCGCCTCCACGACGTCGCGACTCGCCAGGGCGAACGGGCTGAACAGCTCGCCGAGGATCGCGACGACGTCGAGGTCGCCGGCCAATGCCCGGGCCGCGGCCGCCGCGCCCTCTGCCGAGTTCTGGCTGTCCGCGTAGACCGCCGCGATCGAGGCGCCATTGACTCCGCCGGTACCGTTGACGTGCTGCACCGCCATCTCGACGCTGCCCTTGATGATCTGCCCAACGGGCGCGCGCTCGCCGGTCAGGGGAAGCTGGACGCCGGTCTTGATCGCGTCGGCAGCGGGCGCCGACGCTTCCGGTGCGAGGACCAGCCCCGCGATGAGCCCGACCACAATCAGCCAGCATGTTCGCATTCGACGGACCTCCGCCCTTGGATGCCGCACACTAGCCCGGGGTGCGCTCCGCCGTGTTGGTATCGATGCGCTTCAGCGACACAGTGTCGGCTATCAGCGATCGGGTGATCGGAGAGTCCTTCCCGTCGTAGTTCGCCGTGTGCTCGACGTGTTGACGTGTTTAGCCTGGCCGTCAGTGCGTACCCCGCCGGCCGCGGTCTTGATCCCTCTCCCGCCGGCTCGACTTTCACCGTGAGACTCTGCGGCGGAGGGCCAGGGTTGTACGTCGATTTCGCCTGAGCTTTCCGAAGAACTGGCCGAAAAACGCGTAGACCTGCTCAAGCAAGCTATACCTACGGCCTCGCTGATCGCGGTGCTTTGGGATCCGACCCACCCCACGAACGCACTGGATCTAAAGAGAACGGAGGCCGCGGCCAAGGCCCTCAACCTGAAGGTTCACGCGGCGGCTGCGCATGATCGCAGTGAGATCGACCAAGCCTTCGTGGAGATGAGACGAAGGCGCCCCCAGGCACTAGTGGTCCTTACGTCGTACGCCGCATTCGTTCACATGTCGCGGATCTTGGAGCTCGCGAAGAAAGACCGCCTCCCGACGATATACGGTACGCGCGGGGGCGCGTTGGCGGGGGCGCTTTTATCCTATGGGCCAGCGATGGTCGACCAATACCGACACGCCGCGGCGTTTGTGGACAAGATCCTGAAGGGCGCTAAGCCGGCGGACCTGCCCGTCGAGCAGCCGACTCGGTTCGAACTCGCTATCAACCTGGTCACCGCGAAGGCGTTGGGTATCGCCGTCCCGCAATCAATTCTTCTGCGGGCGGACGAAATCTTGAAATGACTGCCACTCCGAGATGGAACGACCGACCCCAAACTTTGGCGTCCCGCCGACGCGCCGATCAGGCCACAAGGAGCACACACCGTATAGAGAGATCGGGGCACCGAGCCGTCGCCTACACGCTAGCACGCGCTGGAATTCCATATACCACGGACGAGATTCATTTTCTGGGTCATCGGGGATTCGTGTGGGTAAAAGAGTAGGGGTGGGGGTGCGAAAACCGGCTCTGGGAGCGGCTTGCGGCGAGGTTGGACCGAGGCGGAAACGTGGCATGATTCCAGGATGCGATCG
>Ga0187892_10002836_pt1 | contig 33315 bp, 29 predicted proteins | sample MA1701073metaG_FD_139345 | JGI IMG/M metagenome (GOLD analysis project Ga0187892, IMG submission 139345) | Bio-ooze microbial communities from a basaltic lava cave in the Kipuka Kanohina Cave System on the Island of Hawaii, USA - MA170107-3 metaG ... | reverse complement strand
CTCGGAACTTGCTCAGGCCGCAGCGCAATTGGGAAAGGCGATCCGGTTTGCCGAGCGCTTGCCCGATGGCGGTCAGGAGATCGGCGCTGCGGAAGGAATCCTGCTGGCCCAGGTGGGCGAAGCGGGGAAGCCCCATGAATCGGGCCGGACGGCCGGGCTCTTAGTTTAATACCTTGAGCAATTGCTCCGCGCGGGCTTGGGGTTGGGCGCGGATGGCGGCTTCGAGTTCGGGGCGGAATTTTTTGACGATGGTCTCGATGGGATAAGTGGCACCATCGGGCAGGCCGCAGATGCTCAGGCCGGGCATCATGCCCATTGACCTGGATATTTCCAATAGAATGTCCAGGTCCTCCAGGCGGCCGGCGTCCAGGGCGATACGAGTGGCGATTTTGTTCATCCAGCTCGTGCCCTCGCGGCACTGCGTGCACTGCCCGCAGGACTCGCCCGCGAAAAAGCGGGTCATGTTTCGTAGCACGATGCGCATGTCCACGTCCTCGTCGATCACCACGGCCGCGGCTGTGCCCAGACCCAGCAGGCCGAACTTGCGCGGGTCCTCGAAATCCATCTTCATGTGCAGTTCATCCTCGGCCAGGACGCCCATCGAGGCGCCGCCGGGAATCACGGCCTTGATGTGCTTCCCGGCCAACATCCCGCCACCGAGGTCGTCACGCTCGATCAGCTCCCGGACGGTGATGGTCATGGGCGCTTCGTAGCAGCCGGGCCGCTTGACCGGCCCGCTAACGCAAAAGAGCTTCGGGCCGGTACTATGCGGCGGCCCGATGTTCTTGAACCAGTCGGCCCCTCGCTCAATGATGTGCGGCACGCAGGAGAGCGTCTCCACGTTGTTGACCACCGTCGGGAGGCCGAACAGCCCTTGAATGGCCGGGAAGGGCGGCTTGATCCGCGGCCAGCCGCGCTTGCCCTCCAGCGATTCGATGAGACCCGTCTCTTCGCCGCAAACGTACGCTCCTGCCCCGCGATGGATGTAGCAATCAAGTGAATAGCTGCTTTTGAGGATGTTCTTGCCCAAGTATCCGGCATCGTAGGCTTCGTCGATGGCCCTTTGAAGGATGTGGAATTGCTCGTGAAACTCGACTCGCATGTACACGTAGGCCACTTGCGACTGGGTCGCGTACCCGGAGATGATGATCCCCTCGATAAGCTGATGAGGGTCTGTCTCCATGAGCACGCGGTTGCAGAAGGTCGGCGGCTCGGACTCGTCGGCGTTGACGCAAAGGAGGGTCTTTTTGCGGTCCTTCGGCAGGAAGCTCCATTTGACGCCCGCTGGGAAACCGGCCCCGCCTCGGCCCCGCAAATTGGACTTCTTCACCTCTTCGACGACCTCGTCGGGCGTCATTTTTAATGCTTTGCGCAGTGCCTTATACCCGCCTCGCGATTCGTAAACGGTTCTGGACGGGGAGTTGTCCACGTCGCGGTTGCGAGTCAATACCGGTGCAAAATCATTCACCGCAAATCCTTACGTCACCCATAGAAAGTAGACCACACTCCACGCGATCATTGCCAAGCTGATCCAAACACGGCGGCCGGTCAAACACCGCGGGGCCACCAGGGCAATCAACACCGGAACGTAATCCAATGAATACCGGTTGTATCCGCGCTGGGCATATCCGGTAGAGTGATAACACATCAACGCCGCAAACACCACGCCCGCACAAATCAGCAGCCATCGCGAAGGCCGATCCCGCCAGATCCGGCGGATGTCGAAGAGCACCCAAAGCAGCAGCGGCGTCGTCCACCAGATGCCGGTGCCGTGCGGGTTGGGATGCAGGCCGCCTCGCTGGCCCAGCGGGCGAGGCAAACCGAGATTGGCGTAGTATAAGTTGCGCGGAACATAGTGCAGTGAGAAGATTCCGAAAGCACGTGCGTCCCTGGCCAATGGGTCATTCCGGGTTTGGTCGTAGATTCGCATGTACCCGTTGTCCAGAGGATGGCCGAACTTCGCCGTATTGAGCGCCAAGTACGTCGTAATGACCAAGCCGCCGGCAGCCAGGGCAATCGCGACGTTGCGGGTTCGATGGGGATCGTCGTCGCGGCGATATGCAACAGCGGCCAAGGCGGCGAGATAGACGATGGTGAATTGGCGAGTCAATGCGGCCATGACCAGGCCGAGGGCTCCAGGCCAGATTCGCCTGCGTCCCGCGTAATCATTCAAAAAGACCAGCAGGCCGGCGGTTCCCAAGGCGCCGTTGACAAACCATGGAGTGCCATCCCGTAGGGCTCTGTCGATCACCGGCCAAAGGGACGTCCCGCACACAAAAGCAAAACAAAGGATGATGCCGCCAAGGACAGTCCCCGTGAGCCGCACAAAGAGAAAGTACGCAAGCAAGAGGGGCGGGGCAACGACGGTGAGCACCATTAGCCAGTGCGGAAAACCGGAAACAAAGGGAGCCACAGCCGCGGCCATCGCCGAAAACAGCGGCGGAAAATGGCTGTAGCTGCGGTCGCCGACCAGGGCGGTGTCCCATTGCCGTTCGGGCAGATGCATTCTGCCCTCGCACCACGCCTGAGCCTCGGCCACTTGCACGTTGTCGCGCCCGTCAAAGATGACCCCAGGCCGCCAAAGCCGCGACCGCTGCAAGGCAAGGACGACGAAAAGGACAATGAGCAAGCCTAAAAGGCAGTCGCGTCGCGAATCCTGCCGGGCGCCATGCACATCTTGGGAACGAGCTAGCGGTCTGATCACGAGCCAGCTTGGCGGCCAGGCAGACCACCGTTTTCAAAGGCTTTCGCAGCAACTTTCGGGACGGTTGACGACCTGAGTGCCCAACCCCCATGTGGCATTGCCTGGCAACCCGTGAAAACACTGGTTGAAAACCGGTGCCACACCCTTTGCACCAGATCACTATGCACGGCGCATTTCCTCGACGTCCGAAGTCGTCCCGACTTCGCCGTCGTCTCCCTTGTGTTGGCGGCCGTCGTCGGCAATGCCTTTGTCACTGGGCGGGTCGAACAAATCGCTCCGCGGTACCTCGAGGCGGTCATTGTCCGGATCGGCTAGGAGGGCGGTCACGTCCGCCGGCCGGACGCGCTTGTGGAGTTTTTCGTTGATCAGCAAGCATGGGGCGAAGTCGCAGCCGGCGATGCACTCTTCGGTGGTGAGACTGTATTGGCCGTCCGGTGTTGTGCCATGCTCCTCGATGCCCAGTTGTCGTTTCATCTCTTCCAGTACGACCACGGCGCCCATGATTTCGCAGGAGATGCTCCGGCAGGCGGTAATCACCTTCTTGCCTTTGTGGTGCGTCCAGAAATGCGTGTAGAACGAAATGGTGTCGATGACGTCGGAGGGGTGAAGCTCCAACAGTTTCGCCACCTCGACCATCGCCTGCCAGGAGATGTGGCCGAGTGTGTTCTGCACGACGTGCAAGGCCGGCAGCAGGACGGCTCGCTTGGTCTCATAGCGCGCGAAAAACGCCCGAATCTTCTCCCGCACGGCCTCGGACAAAACGGGCGGCGCATCCTCCTCGACAACCGGAACTGTGCGATCAATGACTTCCCAGACCATTTACTACTCGACCTTCACCACCGTCATTCGATGATATTCACTCTGCTCAAAACCGCAAATGATACTGCGTCGGAGTACAGCCGGCCGACCACGCCAAGAAGCATGAGAGAACGCGGAACGTAATTCCCGGCAGATCGATCGTGCAGCGAGCCAGTGATCGGGGCGATGGCGCTGTCAGTCGGATGGCTGGACACCGTGCAGATCGATTCAGACCGCCCGCGGGTGCGTCGGCTGATAGAGCCCTATTTTGCCGCCGCTGGGAAGTTGCAGAATGGTGTAGAGCCCCCACTCGGCCTCGGCCACGGCCGTGCATGAGACGCCGCGGGTTTCCAGCGTTTTGACCACAAGGCCGACCTCGTCGCACATCAGGTACAGCACGGCTCCGAGAAGGTCGTGTTCCGCGTGCCGTTGAACGAAGGTGGTCTCGGCCGGGTGTACGGCCAGCTCCGACGGTGGTAATGCGAAGATCAGCCAGCCTCCGCCCGCATCCACGGCCGGAAACCCCAACACATCCCGAAAGAACGCCCGGTCGGCGTCGGGGTCTTTGCTGTAGATGAGCCAATGCGCGCCGATGATGCCGGACGTCATGAGAGTTAGATTACTCTGTCATGGGCCAGCGGAACAGAGCCGCGAGCCGCGGGCCAACATCGACCGTAACCTGGTGCCGAATCGCCGGTGGTGGATCCCAAGCACCACCGGGGTCCTTGGCAGGTGTACTCCGGACAATCCGCACGAAGTCTCGACGAGGATAGATCCATATTGCCGTTCGCTATCCGCACAAAGGCCATGAGATCCGGGCACCGGGCACTACGGAAGGGGTCCAAGGATCTCGATCCGGTATTTCGCGGCGACCCGGCTCAACTTGGCCATGTCCGGCGTTTCAAGCGTTGGCAAGGTCAACGTCGTAGCCGGGCGGCTCATTTCCTCAACGAATCCTTCAAATCCGCCCGGTGTCGTAAGGATCAAAAACCTGGCCGGCGACTTGCCGGCCACGGCGAAGCCATGCGGAACATCCCGCGGCAAAAACACAAATGACCCCGGTCCGCGAGTCACTCGTTGCTCCCCGCTGACGAACTCCAGCTCGCCCTCCAGCACGTAGAAGGACTCGTCCTCGGCCCGATGAACATGGTACGGCGAGGCGGGACCGACGGGGGCGAACTGCTCGATCAGCCCGAACGCGCTGCCGGTCTGCTTCGCCGTGGCTCTGATGAAAGTCAAGCTGTTAAGGAACCACAGTGCCGGTCCCTCATCGCTGGTCAAAGCGTACGTGGGAAGGATCATGCTCAGAAGCCGCGGCGTCCTAGCGGTCCAACTCCGCAGCGATGATATTCATGCTGCTGAGCACGGCAATCAAGTCGCTCACCTTCAGCCCGACGACAAGCTGAGGGAAGCACTGGTAGTTAATGAAACTCGGGGGGCGGCAGCGCGCCCGATAGGGCGTGTGCCCGCCGTCGCTGACAAGGTAGAAACCCAATTCCCCATTGGCCGTTTCGTTGGCGCCGTAGGCCTCGCCCACCGGCGGCCGGTGCCCGCGATTGGTCATGATCTGCTCAAAGTGGTGGATCAGCCCTTCGATGCTGAAATAAACCTCGTCCTTGGGTGGGAGTGTCACCTTGCCGTCCGGCAGGACATCCACCGGCCCTTGAGGAATGTTGTCGACAAGCTGCAGGATGATCTTGGCGGCCTCGCGCGTCTCGGCGAGGCGCACTTGATAGCGAGCGTAGGAGTCGTTGCCGTAACTGATAGGCACCTTGAAGTCAACAGCCGAGCTTCGTTTGCCGTCCCAATTGTCGCCATAGCAAAGATACGGCTCGTCCTTTCGCAGATCGCGGCGCACCCCGCTCGCCCGGGCCAGGGGTCCGGTGAGGCCCCAGTTGATGGCATCGTCGTGGCCGATGGCGCCGATGTCTTTGGTCCGCTCGATAAAGATGCGGTTACGGGTCAGCAACTTCTCGACGTCGTCGAGTACAGACGGCAGCACCTGTGTGCAAAAGCGCTTCACTTTCGCGGGCCACTCCGGAGTGATGTCTTGCATCAGGCCGCCGACGCGGGTGTAGCTCGTGGTAAAGCGCGCACCGCAAATCTCCTCGAACAGATCGTAGATCACCTCGCGGGCGTTGAACGGATACAGGAAGGCGGTGTACCCGCCCAGATCCAGTCCGGCGCAGCCGACGCATAAAAGGTGATCCTGAATGCGGGCCAGCTCGGCGATGATCGTGCGGATCACCTTGCACCGCGGCGTCAAATCGATGCCAAAGAGCTTCTCGCAAGCATGGTGCCAGGCAATGTTGTTGGCCATCGGCGAGATATAGTTCATGCGGTCGGTGACCACGACGTACTGGTTGTAGTTCAGGTGCTCGCCAAGCTTCTCGAACCCGCTGTGCAGGTAGCCGATGTGCACGGTGCAGGACAGCACCTTCTCGCCGTCCAGCTCCAGCACGTGCCGCAGGGTCGTGTGCGTGGCCGGATGCTGCGGCCCAAGGTTGAGGACCCAAACATCCCCCCCCGGCTCCTCGGGCGCATAGCTGGCACCCTGATAATCCAACGTCGATGGCGTCGCCGTCATTGGGGTAGAGTTTTAGCTCGTCCGCGCCCTCGAGTCAAAGCCCCGGCGACGCACGTCTATGATGGTCGATCACAAAACGAGTCGTAAGCAGCAAGGATAAGCTCCGTTGTCGAAGCAATGCCCAGTTCGAGACCTTCGGGGCGGTCTAGGCCGGTGAACGTGGAAAGCACATATTCAACGTCGTCGCGGGCACGCTCGGCCGTTTGTTTGGCCGTCTGATGACGAGTGAATAGTTCGGGGTTCCCACCCTCGAGCTCCGCGATCAATGTGCGCCGTCGTGCCGCATTGACGGCGTTGGCGATTTCCGGGGCCGAATGGGAAAAGAACTCCCGCTCTTGAAGCTTGAGCCGCTCCCACGGCGGATTGCCGATTACGCAGTCGAATCCCGCCTCTTCGCGTTCAAAGATGGCCGGAAAATGGGTGTGCCAGTTCGTTTCCTTGGGATCGACCGAAGAGTCGCCAATTAGACTATTCCCGCAGATGATATTGCGAAAGATCGGCAAGGGTTCTCCCTTTCCGTGCGGAGCGGATCCACAAGGACAGTTGCGTGATCTCAACCGCCTCGGGCGAACGGATCGACTAAGGGCCGCCGTCGCCGAAGAGAAGGATGCTCAAGACGAGCATGCTCGGGCAGAAAAAGCTGCTCTGGACGTTTGGACTTCCTGACCATGTTTTCGATCTCAGCAATGCCGGGCACGGCGCCTTCCTTTGTGCCGAAGACTCTTGAAAACTACTGTGCCTCGTCGGGTTCCGCAACGGATCGCTGTTCCCCTCTCGCGGAGAGCCCCGCACCTTCTCAGAATTTCACAGCAGAAGCTCGAACTGTTCTCCGCCGATAAACCTGCGGCGGCGGCTCACGAAGTCGCAGCGAAAGATGTGCCGGCCGCCGCTAGGATCGGCTCTTTGACCTTGACAACTTCTGAACTCGACGCACGATCCGTTTCCCACCTTTTGGTCGAGGATCTGCGGACAGGGGCCGACTTTCGGTCCGAGCCGCCCGGCGTTGCCGACGCGGTCGCTTGGCGAGAGTCATTACGCCGCTTCTACGACCGTTGCAGGCCCGTGATCCATGCCGGTTGGCGGCATTATTACCATTTGCGTATCCGCCAACGGTTGGGGCGAATGGTCGAGCCCGGGGCGCGCGTCCTGGACATCGGCTGCGGGACCGGCGACTTGCTGGCGGCGTTGCAGCCGGCCGTGGGCGTCGGGGTCGACCTCCACGAAGCGGCTGTGCGTGAAGCCCGCCGCCGCCATCCGAAGTTGCGGTTCAGCCGGATGGCGGCCGAGGAAGTTCATCAGCTTGGGGACACCTTCGATTACGTAATCCTGTGCCAAGTGCTGGGCGAAATCTATGACCTGCAAGCCCTTTTTCGATCCGTGCAGGCCGTTTGCCACGGACGTACTCGCCTCCTCATCGTACACTACAATCGCCTGTGGCAGCCGGTTTTGCGGCTGATGGAGTGGCTGCGCATCAAATGGGCCACCCCCGAGCAAAACTGGCTGCCCGCCGACGAGGTCACGCACTTGCTGCAGCTGTCCGGCTTCGAGGCGGTTCGGTCATTTGGCCTGACCATTGCTCCGCTTTATGTCCCTGTTCTCTCCGCATGCTTGAACCGGCTGGCCGGCAATCTGCCGCTTGTGCACCTCTTCGGCCTGAATTACGTGGTCGTCGCCCGATCGATCGATCCGCGCGTCCTGGGCAACAGCCGGCCTGAGAGCGTTTCCATCGTGGTACCGGCTCGCAATGAGGCTGGGCACATCCCGCCGTTGCTGTCGCGGATACCTCGCTTGGCCCGCAAGCAGGAAATCATCTTTGTCGAGGGCGGCAGCCATGACCAGACTTGGTGCGTGATTCAAGAGGTGGTTCGAAACTACCGAGGTCCCTATGCGGTTCAGTGCTTGCAACAGCCGGGCGCCGGCAAAGGCGACGCGGTTCGCGCGGGTTTCGCGGCCGCCACGGGCGACGTGCTGGCGATTCTCGACGCAGATTTGAGCGTGCCGCCGGAAGAACTTCCGTGCTTCATGGACGCCCTCGTCGCCGGCCGGGGCGAGTTCATCAACGGTTCGCGGATGGTGTACTTGATGGACCGTAAGGCGATGCGCTTTCTAAACCTTCTGGGAAACAAACTCTTCGGTTGGTTGTTCACCTATCTCCTATCGCAGCCCTTTCGGGATACGCTCTGCGGCACCAAGGTGCTCACTCGCGAGGATTACCGGCGCATTGCCCGAAACCGCGGCGACCTCGGTGACTTCGATCCGTTCGGCGATTTCGATCTGCTCTTCGGAGCCGCCCGCCTTAATCTCAGAATTGTCGACGTGCCCGTGCACTATAAGGCCCGAGCCTATGGGCTAACGAATATTTCAAGGTTTCGCCACGGCTGGTTGCTGCTTAGAATGTGCTGCCTGGCCGCCCGAAAGCTGCGGTTTGTGTGACGCATGCGGCAGGGAAAATGCACATCGCCTTGTGACAATATCTTCCAGTTTGCTCAACTCTTCTTCCCAACGATGATGGGCGGCCACATAGGCGCGGCCGGCTTGCCCGATTCGGCCTCGAAGTGCTTCGTCGCCTAGCAACTGAATGACCCGCTCCGCAAACGCGGCGGCGCCGCCAGCCACGAGGAAGTGTTCGCCGTTACGAGCCTGGAGGCCCTCCGCGGCGGCGGGTGTGAGCACAACCGGCTTGGCATAGGCCAACGCTTCGAGCACTTTGTTTTGCAGTCCGCGGGCGATTCGCAGCGGGGCCACGCTGACATCGAACCGGCGAAGCTCCTGTCCGACCTCTTGGACTTCACCGACCACTCGAACGCCCTCGGCGCGGGCCAACCTTCGCACCTTTCGCGTGGGCGATCGGCCCACGATGCGAAAGAGCGAATTTGGATAGGCTCCCAGGACGATCGGCCAGATCTCTCGAACGAACCAACAAACGGCATCCACGTTGGGACGATAGTTCATTACGCCCACAAACCCGATGTGGCACGGCTTTGCGGTCTGTGCCGGTTCGAAAGCGCTAGCACAAGTCAATGAACCCAGCGTGGGCAACGACACTCCGTTGCCCACAACATGGACCCTTTCCGGCGCGCCGTTCCCACTCAACAATCGAGCCTCCGCTTCCGAAATCAGCAATACGGCGTCAAAGGCCGTGCACGCGCTTCGCTCAGCGCGGTGTAAACGCCGGCTCTCCAGCTCATACAACCATCGCCACGGAACACGCGAGAACCGCCCGTATGCCCGCCATTTCTCACTGTCGATATCGCAAAGATCGAGAACGCGCCGAGGCGCAGACACTCGCAGCGCATAACCGGCCATGCTTGACGATAACGCCAGCACGGCGTCAAAGGCGACCCTGTCGGACCATTGACGCAAAACCGCCACCATCGAGGGGTGATGATAAAACCCTTCCGTCAGCGATTGGCCACGAAGGAGACTTACGCCGCCCCGCGCCGCGGCTGCCGGACGATTCAAGGGAACCACGGCCAACTCCACACAGTGGGCACGCAGCGGGGCAATCGCCTTCCCGTCCGATGGATCATCGAGAAAACAGAGGCACCAGACGCGGTGCCGCCGAGAGAGGTACTCAATCTGCTTAAAAGAGCGCAGCTTGTCGCCTTTGTCCGGCGGATAGGGGATGCGGTGAGCCAGGTAGAGGAGGTTCATCGGTCGTGGTCTAACCCGGAATGTGCGTGGCCAATCGCGCTCCCAGAGGCCGAGTGACAAACAGGGGCAAATGCGACCAAATCGCTCGGGCCACTTTGAATCCAAGCGCCGTGGGAGTCAGATTCGGCCCTTTGCGCCCATCCAGGGCGAAGCATTGATAGCCCAAGGGCCGCGGCTCGAACCCTTGAAATCGCTTGAAATCAAAACTCCCTCGGTTGTCGCGGCGGCTGCGCCCGAAGTCGAAGTTGCGGTATCCAAATTCCGCGCCGCGTTGCATCATGCGGTAATAGACGTAATGGGCCGCGCCGCACTCGCGGGCCTCGTCCGTGCACCCGAAAAAATAAGGCACTACGCGGTCCTTGAACAGGAAGGTGATCAAGCCGGCCACCGGGCGGCCGTTCCAAAAAACAAGGGCCGTCCAGTGCGCGCCGGGTGTTCGTGCAAGGAGCCGCTCGAAAAAGCGCCGCGGGTAGTTGATCGACCCCAGCCGCCGCATGTTGCGTGCATATAGATTCCAAACGTCCTCGACGTGGGCGTCGTCAATTGATAGGGAGAGTTTGTGCCGGACCCGCGCGTGGCGAACGACGGCGCGGGCCTTGCGCGGCAGCCAGACCAGCACGGCGCCGGCTTCGGCAGGCAACTCGCGGGCAAAGCCGACGTAGCGATCCACGATAGGCAATCCCGCAAGCACGGCCCGCTCGCTGCGAAACTCGATACTCCGGCAACGAAACCGCCGGGCGATTTCCTGCGATTCGTCAAACAAAGCTCGGGCGATCCCGTCCGAATCGGCCAGGATTCCACCACAGGTGGCATAGGGCACACTGATCAACAGCCGGCCCGCCAAGCGGCTGCGGACGAGAAACAACGGGAGAATACCTACGATTCGGCCCGAATCTTCGGCGAGCAGGAAATAAGATTCGTGCGGGAAGCAATCGCAAACCGCGTCCCGCCAAGCAACCGTGTGAAACAGGGTTCCATCGGAATGACAGGTGACATACCGGTCCCAATCAACCTTGCGGGCATCCGTGAGGGCCAGCACCGCTGCCGGCCGAGGTGTCGCGTGCGGAAGGCGGGAGGGCTTCGAAAGGACGTCTCCCGTTGATCGTACCCTTTCGCCCCATTTCATAAGAGCGGCGGCGTCCTCAGGCACCGAGAGGCAGCTCCTTTCGATCCCCCGGTGTCACGCGGTTGACACGGGATTCCACATAGCGGAATTTTCCCGAAGGGCTCGCGGGAATCTCGCGTACCAGGCGCACTTCCACGGAGACTGCCTCGCCAAGCACGGGACGAACCGCTTGCACGATATCCAGACTCGAAACCGCCGCGCATTCCTCGGGAACCAACTCAACAGTGACGGAATAATCCTCATGTTGCGTCGCGCGGAACTGGCGAATGCCGGCGATCTCGCGCAGGGGATAGATCAGCGACAGCGCGTGCTTGACCGTCCCATCGGGCAAGACGAGGAAATCGGTCGTCCGGCCGCACACGACATCCATTAGGGGAAGGCCCCGGCCGCAGGCGCATCGCCCGGGCAGCAGGCGCCCGCGGTCGCCCGTCCGGTAGCGAATCAGCGGCATGCCAAACGCGTCAAGGTGCGTTACCACAATCTCGCCGAATTCTTCTACGGGCATGAGCCGGCCGTCTTGCACGATCTCTACCAAGACGTTCTCGGCGGTGACGTGCATCCGCCCTTGGGGGCATTGATGGGCGATGAAGCCGGCGTCCCGCGCCCCGTAGCCGTCGGCCACTGGGACGTCGAAGTAGGCAGAAAGGGCCTCACGTTGATGTGGCAAACAGATCTCGCCGGTGACGAATACCGCGCGTAGTTTTCGAAGGCTTAGCTTATGGTCTCGTTGCCGGGCATGTTCTACCAAGAATGCCAGACTGCTCGGATAGCCGAACAAGCAGACCGGTTGGCATCGTTGGATGAGCTCGAGATAGCCGTCCATCCGACGGGGCGACATGTCGAATGCGTTCAGCAAACGCTGGCCAAAGAGCCGATCGCGGATTCGCTTGAAATAGGTAGTTCGATCGCGCTCGATGGGCGACCCCCACAGCAGCAGTTCGGGGTCGCCGAACTCCACACCGAACCAGCGATGGCTGCGGATGCGCGCTGCCTGATCGTAGGCTTGCCGGCGACGGTCCACGAAGAACTGAAGTGGCTCCCCGCCGGAGCCGCCGGTGGCCTGCGGGTAAAGGCCGCCCGGTGCGTCCCGCCAGAGCATTTCCCTTAAACCATCACGTATTTGCGACTTATCCAGAACCGGCAGATCCTGAAGAGCGGTGAGCGGATCGTCGATGCGCCGCCCAATGCCGGCCTCCTCGAATCGCCGCCGGTAGAACTCCGTGCGGCGACGCGCGTGCGCCAACAACTTCTTGAGTTTCGTAACTTGAAGCGCGCGCAGTTCGTTCGGCGACCACCACTGCGAGTCTTCCAGCTCGCGGGCAAACGGACAGGTGGGACGGCCTAGGGCCCACTCGTGCAGGGAAAGAATGACTCGCCGCCTCAGAAACGACAACACTTTTGGGCCCTCGATCCTGCCTTTGTCAGCGAACTATTCATCGGCGGCAGAATGGTCGGACATTGGCTTAGGGAGGCTTGCGAGAACCGGAAACCAGTGAAAAGGCGCATGCAGCTCTTTCTCGTTTCCCGTAAGTTCGCCGCGGGCGAACGGCCTAGTTTCCAGTTTGTAGATCGGGCAGATCCACCCAGACCACGCCGTCGCGGATTTCCGCCGGGTAGCATCGCACGCGGGCCAGCGACGAGTGCGTGCAGCAGCCGCTTCGCAAGTCGAATTGCCATTGGTGCCAAGGACATGTCACGATCTCGTCCCGCACCTCGCCGCCCGAAAGGTTGCCTCCCGCGTGTGGACACGCGTTGTCGATCACGAAAACGCGGTCGGGCTCGCGAAATCGGAACACCGCTAATTCACGGTTCGAGTGGGTCACAAACGTACCACCCTCCAGGCGACAGCGCTCAAGAGAAAGCAGCTCCACGAAAGGCATTGTTGGGAAGCCAACGGCCGGCGTCGGCAATAAGGCGCGTACGTGCTAGGCGCGGGTCTAGGAACGCCGCACGCTTTGGATAAACTTGGAATCCAACGCAGATCGTTCACCCACCGCAGCCAACAGGTCACGATGAGTTGGGTTTCTTAGTCCGGAGAAAATCACGAATTCTTACGCCCTGATTCTTGCAATGAATACGAAGCTACGCGACACAAAAAAATCCCCCGTGGACTTGCGGCCCACGTAGGCAGTTTTTGCCCGGCGTCGCAAGCAACACCGGGGCTTATTTATATAAATACCTTAGCATGTGTCTAGTCCGTTGTCAGCATTCTTACCCGATTCTAAGAGCGCTTGCATCCGGTCCAGGCCTTCTTCGGCGTGGGCCCTGTCGCAGGCGAACGACAGCCGGACATGGGCATCCAGCCCGAAGCCGATCCCGGGCACGACGGCAACCCGGGCCTCCTCCAAAAGCCGTTCGGCAAATGCTACGGAGCCTCCGACGCCCAACCGCTCATACGTAGCAGACACGTTCGGAAAGCAATAAAACGCACCCGTGGGCTTCGGGCAGCGCACTCCCGGCATGGCCGTCAGCCGCTGCCACATATACCGAGCCCGCTGCTGGAATTCCTTTCGCATGGCCGCGACCCAGGTTTGATCTGAGGTCAAGGCGGCGGCCAAGGCTTCCTGCGAAAACGTGGCCGCGCCGCTGGTGGTCTGGCTTTGAAGCTTGGCCATCGCCTCGATGACCTCGCGCGGACCGGCCGCATAACCGATCCGCCAGCCAGTCATCGAGTATGTCTTCGAGCCGGCGTTCGCGGTGATCGTCCGCGCGTAGGCCCAGTCAGTGGCCGCCGCGTAGCTCAGCGTTTGCTGGCCCTCGAAGAGCAACTGGTCATAGATCTCGTCTGAAAGCACGAAGATTTCACGGCCATCGAGAGCTGAAGCCAACGCCCGCACCTCGTCCGGCGAGTGGGTGACCCCACTGGGATTCGACGGGGAGTTGAAAACGACCAGCTTGGTCTTCGGTGTCAGCACCGATTGCAGCCGGTCCGGCGACAGTTTGTAGGCGCGCTCCTCCGGGCCGGCCACGAACACAGGGACGCCTCCCGCAAGTTTCACGATTTCCGGATAGCTGACCCAATAGGGAATCGGGATCACCACTTCGTCGCCCGGATTCACCACGGCCTGCATCGCTAGAAAAACGGCCTCCTTCCCGCCGACGGTGATGATGACCTGATCGGGTTTGTAAGAAAGTCCGTTGTCTCTGCCGAACTTCGTGCATACGGCTAGCTTGGCGGCCGGAATGCCCGAGGCCGGCTTAGCGTACTTGGTCTTGCCGGCCTCGATCGCGGCGACGCCCGCACGAGCGGCGTGAGGTGCGGTCGGAAAATCAGGCTCGCCGGCCCCGAAGCTGATCACGTTGATCCCCTGAGCCTGCATGCGCGCCGCTTTGGCCGCAGTCGCCAGAGTGGCCGATTCTTCAAGTTCCAACACTCGCCGGGCAAGTTTCATCGTCATGGTTCTCCTTTAGCCCCTCGTCAATCGACAATCGGCATTCGGCATTCGACAATATCTGCGCATGACCGGCCTCGCACAAGACGAACGGTTTCAACGCCATCGCGCCGGGCCGGGGCATCCCGAGCGGCCCGAGCGGCTGGCGGCCATTTCCGCCGCCTTGAAGGAACGCAGCCTGGCCGAGCCGTGCCGCCCGATTGAAGGGTCGCCTATTGACATGCGGCACGTGACGCGAATTCACGACGCTCGCTACGTCGAACGCCTCCAGCGAGCTTGCGCGGACGGCCTGCCCTACATCGACGTGCCCGACAGCGGTATCTGTCCCGAAAGCTTCGAAATCGCCCGGCTGGCCGCCGGGACGGCCGTCAATGCCGTCGATGACGTCATGAACGGCCGCATCGCCAACGCCTTTTGCGCCCTTCGGCCGCCCGGCCATCATGCCGAACGCGACGGCTCGATGGGCTTCTGCCTGTTCAACAACATTGCCATCGCGGCGCAGTATTTGATCGACCAACATAAGCTGTCGCGCGTACTCATCCTCGACTGGGACGTCCACCACGGTAACGGCACGCAGCACACTTTCGAGGCCGATCCGCGAGTGCTGTTCATCAGCATTCACGGCCACCCAGGAATTCTCTATCCAGGGACAGGCTATGAATGGGAACGAGGGATCGGCGCTGGCGAGGGGTTCACGATCAATTGCCCAATGTTGCCCCCGAGCGGCGATGCGGAGTATCGCAAAGTTTTTGACGACCCCATTTTGCCCACCATCGAGCGTTACAAACCCGAATTTGTCTTGATTTCCGCGGGGTTTGATGCCCATGCGCTTGATCCGCTGGCCCCGCTGGAACTGCCCACTGAGTCCTTCGGCTGGATGACCGACGAGATGGTCGGCGTGGCCGATCGCCATTGCGGCGGACACCTGGTAAGCCTTCTCGAAGGGGGCTATCACCTGCAGGCCCTGGCCGATTCGGTATCACTTCACCTCACGCGATTGCAAAGCGCCTGAAACGGGCCGCGCGGGCTTGATTAGGCAGTATAGGCGCCGGTAGAATTCGGCGCGTTTAAAAGGGAGTCAAAGACCCAGACGGCAAGGATGAGGTTCGTCATGGCTTCCGTTCCCTCGGACATTCAACACGCCGCCATGTGGATGATCGGCCCGGACATGCCGGGGCTGTTGCGGATCGGCGCCAAGTACGTAGCCGACCGCGGCGGCAACATCGATAAGGACATCGCTCACAAGTTCGGTGAAAAGGCGGTTATTTTCATGAGCATCACCGCCAAGCCGTCCGACATCAAACGGATGGATCACGACAAGGAAGGCCTGAAGCAAGAGACCGGTTGCGGGATCGTCTTCCAACCGATGAAGCAACCGACGGTGCCGGGCGGATTTCAGGACGACCTCTTCGGGTTTGATATCGTCACCAACGACGCCCCGGGGCTGGTTGCGGATATCACCGGCTTGATCGGTGAGTTCGGGATGTTGATCGTCGGGCATACCGGCGAGCGGCGACTCGTGCCCGGACCCCGGCACGCCGTGCAGGCCGGTCAGAAATTCGTGGTCATGATTCCGCACAATTTCGATCATCTCGAATTCACGCGCCGACTGGACGAGCTGATCAAGCGCTACCACGGTACGATGAAAACACCCTTGCGCACCGTGCCCGGCTTGCTATGGTGGTGGTAGCGGAACTTCTCCCGATCCAGCATCACCTGCTGAGTTGTCTTCTAATTGACCGCGACGACCGGCACCGATTTGCCTAGGGTTGATTGGCCGCCTGAGACACGTTGCGATTTCTGGTGCTGGTCGAGAACCCAAAGCTGAGGCTTCTTGGCTCGGCCTTACGTGAGGCAGAGTCCTTCCTTGTGCGAGCTTCGCAGCCGGCGCGCGCTCGAATCACCGGGCACTTACGAGCGCGGATGCGCCTCGTCGTAGACGGCTTTCAGGCGTTGGGTTGTCAAGTGCGTGTAAATCTGCGTCGTCGAAAGCGACTGATGCCCGAGCAACTCCTGCACGCTGCGCAAGTCGGCCCCGTTGTTCAGCATGTGCGTGGCAAAACTGTGACGCAAGGTGTGCGGGCTGATACTGGGGTCGAGGCCACATTCGGCCAAGTATTTGTCCAGCTTCCGCCGCACGCTGCGCGTACTGAGCCGCTGCCCGTGTTTGTTAACGAACAAGGCCTCTTTGTCAAACCCCGCCGCACGCGGATCGGCTTTGCGCAACTCGAGGTATTTCTGTGTTGCCGCGATCGCCGTTGGGCCGATCGGCGCGGTCCGCTGCTTCTTGCCTTTGCCGCGAACGCGCACGATCTGAGCGACGAAGTCCACGTCTGAAAAGTTCAAATCCACCAATTCACTGACCCGCAGGCCGGTGGAAAAGAGCATCTCGAACATCGCCCGATCCCGCGATCCCAATAAGGACCCGTCGTCGGGGGTAGCCAGGAGCTTGTTGATCTGGTCCAATTCAAGGAAACGCGGTAAGCGTTTTTCTTGCTTGGGCGTGCGGATCGAAGCCAAGGGGTGATTCTTGATATAGCCCCGCCGCAAGCAGAATTTGTAGAAGCTTCGCAGCGTGGCCAACTTCCGAGCGATGGTCGACTTCGAGTAGCTCTGCGTCCCCAGAAACGCGAGGAAGGATTTCACGTGTTCCGCCGTAACGTCCCGCAGCCGTTGCTCCATGCCCGCGTCGATCATCACGGCCGTGGTTGGGCCGGACGGCTCGGGGGAACCGCCGACGGTCTGCTGCCCGCCGGTTGCGGCGTTGCCGTAGCCGAACGTCTGCCGTCCGCTGGCCCGCGCCAGGTCCCCAAGCAAGAAGGCGCAAAACTGAGCCAAATCCGCCGCGTAGCACTTCGCCGTATGCGGAGAGAAATGCCGCTCGAATTTCAAGTACTTGAGAAACTCGTCAATCAAAGGGTTCTCTATCATGATCGCTGCCACGTCGGCGAAAAACCTCTACTGCCAGATCATAGTCCGAGTTTGGCAGGCCGTCACCGCCTACCTTATGGGAACTAGTAACGAGCGATCTGATCGAGCTCCGTCTCCAATCTTCGGCCCATTTGATAACTTAGCACCGCCGCGTCGAACCAATCGAAGGTGCTTTCCTTATTGGCGGCCATGGACGCAAAGGCGTCGATAACGTCGGCTTCCTGTCCTGTCTGATAGCGGAAAATGAACCGTTCATCTCCCTTAACCAGCGACAGTTGCCGAATTATACTCACGGCATCCCTACCCCAAGGCCGGCGTTCCCCGCGAACCATCCTCGGTCACAATCTTGAATGATGGCGCGAACCGTTGCGTTGCAGCAGTATTCAATAAAGTTTTGCTGGCACACAACAAACTGGCGCCATTCATATGGGCTGTTCCCAGCACTTCTTTGCTTGGCGTACGATTTCAGGTCGTCCAGCACCGAAGCCCGGGAGGCATCAAACACTCGGGTAACCTGTGAGCGCACGCCTTCTTTGTTGGCTGAACTCGAGGCCTTGCTGAAGCCCCTAGTCTCCGAATCTCCCGGCATGACTCCTTTGCCCTCTTCATCGAGTCTCTGGCCCGTTGCGTACAGTTCGGCAGAGATCCCAATTTTCGGCGGCTCGTACGGGTCATAATGGGTTACCGCGAAAACCAAAACGAAGTTCACGCCAAGCATCTTGGCAAGGTCGCGGACGTCTGCCGGCGTCGCCACTTCAATCTTGTTTCGACTGGCCAGGGCGGCGAAGACACGGCTCATGGGCACCACAGCCATTCCATCGATCTGACCAAGTTCGACAGCCATCGCCTCCGCGAAGCGGGAAGGTTCGAAATCGTTTGAGCCGCTCGCGTTAATGGCTGGGGCAACTGCAACCGTCATCCCCCGCAGGGCCTGCGTACGCTGAACGGGAGGCGTTCCACACGTACGGCAACCGTGCCCCCCGCCCACCAGGGGGACGCAAATCACGCCCATAGCAAACGAATTCAGGACAGAGAAGCGACGAGCCAATGCCATCCGTGACCGCACATTCGACAGCACATTAACCCCTCCCACTTTTTGTGCCTCCTTTTCCCTGACCTGCCCCTTACGGATAGGCTCGCGGCCACGGGCAATGGGTTCATCGTCCAATTCCAAGACGGCCTTTGGGTCGCGGCAGATGGAACAGGAACATCCAATAAGGCGTCCTGTACGGTACGTCGCCTGCGACTATCGCAACCATGACACGATTTCGCTTCCGAGCTCGCCTCGTCGACGGCAACCTCTTTTTGGAATCCGCATCAACATCGGGAGCTCCCACTTTGTCCGATAACTAGGATATTCTATCGGCGGTTATTTCGAACACTCTCCAAAAAAATCAGGCGGGATCTCGGGGTTCCGATTTTGGCATGGTTCCTCCTCTGTTGGAGCAATCCCTATGAGGCTGTCGGGCAAAAACCCCCGCGTAGCTATCGTCCCAATTTGTTAGGACTTTCCCGGGATTGGCGAATCGAATCCAGTTTGCAGGGGATGTTCAGGAGCGTTTTATAGGGGTTACTTCTGAACGTGAAAAAACGCATCCCGTCGAGTCGCCTTGGTGCATCGGCATGGCTAAACTCTTTCGCCTTTTAATTTAGGGAATTCCTGGTAATTAAGAGAGGAAGGATCGGGAAGGGAATTTGAGCAAAGAATAGCGCACAAGGCGCTTCTCAGGTGCACTACGTGCTGCTACCTTGCTACGTGGTAGTGGCATGGTGCTGCCAGGGGACGGAAGCATGTTTGGGCGTCGAAACGGTAGGGCTTATGAGTGCGTCGGGATCGACCTGAACACTCAGCGGGATTTCTGCGAGCCGGGCGGCCTTTATCCGGTCGTCAATCTAGACCGGCTTATTCCCGCCGTGCAGAGTGTGGTGACTTGGTTGAAGCGCAATCGGGTTCCGGTCATCTCTTCGGTGGAATCTCACCGCCGATGGGAAGTGCCGAAAGACGGGAAGCCGATCCTGTGTTGCATCGATGGTTCGATGGGGCAACGCAAGTTGGATTTTACTCTGCTTACGAGCCGCATGTATGTCGAAGCCGATAACACCCTGGCGGTGCCCACGGATTTGTTTCATCATTCCCATCAGGTCATTTTCCGCAAACGAACCGACGATCTTTTGGCCAATCCAAAAGCGGACCGGTTCCTCACGCACTTGCCCGTCAAAGAGTTCATCGTCTTCGGCAATGGGTTGGAGTGCTCCGTCAAAGCCCTGGTCTTAGGCCTGCTGACGAGGAGCAAGCGCGTGCAGGTTGTTCTGGACGCATGCGGATATTGGGACTTCGCCACGGCCGATTTGGCCGTCCGTCAAATGGCGGCGAAGGGGGCGGAGATGACCACGGTGGCCCAATTGCTTCTCCGAAGAGTGGCTCGACGCGTGCGAATCGCGACACCCGGCGGCTCAGATTCAAATGGAAACGGAAACGGCGCGTCAAACAACGGTCAGAGCGCATTGTCCACTCCCCAGACGTTGGACGGACTGCGGAAGTTGCTCGATTCCCTGCCTGAGTCTAGAATGCCCAGTTCAGGGGCGACATGAGCAAGAAAAAGCGGCTTCCCAAACAGCTTGCCATTCTCGATGAAGACCTGTGCACGGGTTGCGACGCCTGCGTGACCGTATGCCCCGTTGACTGCATCGACAAGATTTCCGACCCCACGCATCCCGGATACGCCATGGGCATCTGCACGATTGATCTACCGGTTTGCATCGGCTGCAAACTCTGCGCCCAGGTTTGCCCTTGGGACGTCATCACCATGGTGCCCACCGACGAAGTCCTCAAGGTCCCCAAGTACGCCGCCCTGCTGGCGGATTAAGAAAGCGTTGATCGCGGCCCCTTGAACAAAGTGGCCCGATCGACGAAGCAGAGTTTGTTTCCGAACGCGTCTCGAAGTAGACGACCGCTCGCCCCAAGGGCGGGTGGCGATTTGGCCCGCCGGGTCGCCGTGAACGTCGCCCGGGCTAAAGCGCCCACCGGCTTTTTTGCAGGCCTGGTAGGTGGCCTCAATATCCTCGACCGCGAAATAAAGTCATTCGGGGTTGGGCGTGGGTTCGTAGCCGTCGCCATCGGCCCGCGGATCGAAACAGGACAAACCGCGGCATTTGCGGGTGCTTACGCTCGACAACGGCTTTGAGTTTCATACGAACATACAGGACGCGCCTCAGCGTAATTGCCGGCCGTCCGGGCTCGTGGGCCCGATATGCGGCTGAAGGGCGTTCCAAAGCTCATTGAGCGGCGGGCTGACGGGGCGCTTTTCGCGGGTCAGAGCGATGAACTGCGCTGCTTCCGCCGGGGGCAAGCCGCGATCCAAGGCGGCGCGCAAGTGCGCGGCGGCGGAAGCGTCATCGCCCATGTGGAACGCGAGGTCGGCGGCCAGAAAATGGGCGATGTAGTCGCCGCCGTTGAGCTCGATGGCGCGGGCAACCCAGCGCTGTAGCTTGGGCACGAGATCGTTGACCGGTTTGGGCATGAGGCGGTTCTCCCGCCGCTGCAGCAGCAAGGACTGAGCTAGTTGGCGGTAGCGCGACCCCAGTTCCGTCACGATGATGGCCTCGCCGGCCCGCGCCGGACCAATCTCGCGCAAGAACTTCTTGGCGTTTTCTTCGTCGCCCGCGGCCAAATAGTACTCCACCATGCGGTGTTTGATCACGGACTTGAGCGTGCGGCCGGGCTCGGATTCCGGTGCCAAGGCAATGGCACGCCGTGCGCTTTCGAGGGCCCCCTCGGGATGATCGGGGTCGCTCAGGAAGCGGCAGTCGGCCAGTTCCGCGAAACAGGCCGCCGCCCCCATGTGCGTTCCCTGGGTCAAACGTGGGTAAAACTGGGCGGCTTGTTCCGCCGCGTTTCGCGCGGATGCATACTCCCCGCGGATGAAATTCAAGGCCGCCAAGAGACGCAGTTTTTCGGGCACCCAGCGCTGCAGCGCCGTATCCGGCTCTTGCCCCTGCGCGTCCTGTTGAACCGATGAACTGGCACCAAACTCGCGCCCTTGGCTCGCCGCGGACGCAAGTTGATTCTCGAATCCGGGATCGGAGGACAGTTGCTGCAGAAGCGAAACGTAAGCGCCAGTGATCCGGTGATAACGCAACGGCCGGGCGAGCAAGTCCGCAAGCGACGGCCCGTCGCCCGGCACAGGCCCGGGAAGAGGCTCGGAAAAGGAGGCCGTACCGGTACCGAGGGCGGTCTGGATGAAACTAACCGCCAGGGCCGGCTCGAACGGCTGCCGCTGCAATTCCCGTTCTAGCGCCGCGGCGGCCGCGGCCAGAAACTGATCGCGCTGCCGGGGTTCGCCTCGGGCCTCTGCGTTTCCGGCTTGCAGAACATTGAGCCAGTACGTTACCCAGCCGTGATTCAAGTAGCCGGGCGAACGGCGCACCAACTCCCGCATGGCACTGCTGCCGTTGCGACAATGGTCGTCGCTGCCCGCGCGGTCCTGCCGTGCTAATTCGAGCAAGTACGGATCCGGAGCCGGAGCCGCCCGGGCGCGAGTCTCACGATCGGCCGCCCGGGCTTGCAAGCTTCGCGCCACTAGCATGTGGGCTTCGCTGAGATGGTACATCCCTTCCAATGCCCTTTGCGGATTCAGGCGATGGGTCGCAAATGATGCTAGGCGGATGGCTTCTTCGTAATCCTCTTTATCGATCAACTCTTGCACGCGGTAGGCATTGCGGGCATCGGTGAAATCCGCTTGGTTCACGACAAATACGAGCAGGCAAACCAGACCGCCCAATACCACGAAGAGCACTCGCCGCCCTGGCGAATTCGTCCCGGAAACGAACATGGGCGATCGGCCGGCCATACAATGAGCCCACACCAAGCCCAGGAGGGTATAGAAGAATGTCGGCACGCCCGCGATGCGCAGCCCGACCCCGAAACACTCTTCCACCGTCAGAGCAACCAACGCGGCCAGAAGACCAATCAGAGTCCAACGGTCTGAGTTGCCCGATAGGGCCGATAGGGCGTGCATTCCGCCGCGCAGGGTCAAGACCAACGCTCCGGCGATCAGGGCCAGTCCCACGGCGCCAAGGTCGGAAAGCACCTCGAGCCATTCGTTGTGAGCGTGCGAAATGCGGGACTCGAAGACCAATGGGTCCTGGAGGACATCCTTGACCGCGTGGGCATCACCGGCCAGCACGAATCCACCCTGTCCGTGGCCGGTGAAGGGTTTTTCAGAGAACATCTGTTGGGCGTATGACCAGGCGTAGTTTCGCAGCCGCAGTGTCTCGCTACGCCCTGTTGGAGAGGGCACGTCCTTGGCAGCCGCGAAGTAGGTCCATGCGGGAATCAGGCACAGAACCGCCATTGCCAGAGGGAGGACTTTCCAACGCCGACGAAGGGCGAAAAACGGTACGGCAAGCAAGCCGGCGGCAAGACCAATCATCGCTCCACGCGTATCGGCCAGATAGAAAGACCAGCCTGAAAGGACGAGAACCGCCATGAAAACGAAGAGCGCTGCGATTTTGCGACCGTCGAATGTGCGCAAACTCGAGACGGCTCCGCAACCGAGTGCAATGCTCAGGATCATTCCCGGCAGAAGACCGGCGGACAGAAAGCCGGGATTCCCGAACGGAAACTTCGCGCGGATCACGGGGTTTCGGCCAAAGTAATACCATACGGCGATGACGGCGACGACGGCCGTCACGGCGACCACGATATAAGCAGCGACGCGAGCTGCTTTCCGGCTCAGGCCGTGGGCCAGACAGAACGACCAAAGAAAGAACAAGGCCACCTGAAGCGTTCCGCCCGCGGCCAGCTCGGGAGCCGCCGACCATCGGCTGCTGGCCACGGACCAAAGCAGATAAAAACCGACGAGCAACTGCGCGCCTACTCCCGGCGCGAGGTGTGATTTTTTGGCCTTGGCCGATTCGTCTTCGAAGGCCGTTGAGTCGGCATCCCGCTGAGTATCGTTTACGGGCGGGCGTCCTTCCATGCCGCGTGAACGTGCTGCCAGGGCCCAGGTCATTGCCAGGACGGCCAAGGCGGCACCAGTTCCCAAGAGGTAGTTCTTAATCTCGTCGGCGTGCGTAGTGGGAAAGCGGTAATCGAGGCAGAGCAAACGAACCACGGCCCGCAACGGGGAGTCTTCTCGCCATTCGATGGCCCCGTCGACGAGCGTCGTGGATTCAGCCGCCGAAAGCAGCAATCCACCTCCGCCCACGGTCATCACCAACACGGCCAGCAGGGCGGCGTCGAGCGCCGTGAGAGTTGAGGATTCCGTTCTGCCGAGTTGTTCGCTCACTAACTCATCTTTCCGGGATCACGGGGCCGGAGCGATTATTGTTTCAATCCCGGCCAGGCGATGTCCGCCACAGCAGCTCGGTGATTCGCAAGTCTGGCCCAAGCGAAAAGAAGGTCGCTCAAACGGTTCAAATATAAGAGTACGGTGGGGCGCAGCGGTTCTTTGCCGGCCAAGCTCACTGCGGCGCGCTCGGCCCGCCGGCACACGGTCCTTGCGAAGTGCAAGGCGGCGGCACAGGCCGTTCCGCCGGGCAGAATGAAGCTTCGCAGCGGTTGCACTTCGTCGGAGGCCTGGTCGATCCATTGTTCGAGCCGTGTCACGTCTTCGTCGCCAATGGTCATGGACGGTTGTTTTTGCGCGGGGGTTGCCAATTCGGCGCCGAGCACAAAGAGATCGGACTGAATCCGGCGCAACATCGAAATAAGCTCCGGATCGGCGCAGGATGCGAGCGCAACTCCGACGGCCGCGTTGGTTTCGTCGACCTCGCCGTAGGAGGCGACGCGGGAATCGTCTTTGGCGACGCGGCCTCCGCCGAAAAGGTCGGTGTGGCCGTCGTCGCCGCGTTTGGTGTACAGTTTCATGGCCGGTGCTGGATTATAGGGCAGGTCGGGGAATTGCCAATTGCCGATTTCCAATTGCCGATTGAGCGCTTGCGGATCGGAATTGTGCCCAATTCTCTGATCGGCATCGGCAATCGACGATTGGCAATCCCATCAATGTCGGAAGTGTCTCGTTCCGGTGAAGATCATGGCCACGCCGCGTTCGTCGCAGGCGGCGATGGTGTCGGCGTCGCGCTTGGAGCCGCCGGGCTGGATAATGGCGGCCACCCCGGCGTCCATGAGAATCTTCGGGCCGTCGTCGAAGGGGAAGAAGGCATCCGAGGCGGCCACTGAGCCGGGGAGCTTGTCGGCATGCCCATTTTCTTTGGCCAGCCAGGTGGCAATCCGGCAACTCATCACCCGCGACATCTGCCCCGCCCCGTTACCGATGAGCATGCCGTCCTTGCAGATGGAGATGGCGTTGCTCTTGGTGTGCTTGGCAATGAGCCAGGCCAATCGCAGATCGGAGAGTTCAGATTCGGTCGGTGAACGCTTGGTGACGTTTTTCCAATCGCTCTCATTGAGTCCGACCCGATCGGGCGTTTGAACCAGCATACCTCCGGAGATGCTGCGGTAATCGAACTCGTGCTGATCGAGGAGCGCATTCATGTCGCCGACGCCAAGCAGGCGGCAATTCTTACCCCACGCCTTGCGGCTGCGGATGATCTCGATGGCTGCGTCGTCGAAGCTGGGCGACACCCAGACTTCCGCGAAGAACCCGCCTGCGCCCACCGCCTTTCCCCAAGTGTTGTAAGTATCCATGACGGTTACCGCGAAGTCAGGGGTAATCGCAAAGCTGCACGCCAGGATACCGCCCATCGCCGCATTCGGATCGGCGAGGTAGGCTTTTCGATAAGCGTCCAACGGATCGGCCGAGCAGCCAACACCACATGGGTTGGTGTGTTTGACGAACACACATGTAGCATGGGTTTGCGTAGCATCCGCCCGGGGGGGGGCACACACTTGTGTGGCACTCGTTTGATTTTGCGAAGAACCGATTTGTGTGGGACCGGTTTGTAACCGGTGAACCTGTGTAGCACTGGTTTCCAACCGGTGCTCCCGCGGCTCCCCCCCGCCTGAGGTCGGCATCGGGACGGTTCGTGAGGAAGTCCGGCGGGTTTCATCCCAATACCAGGGGTATCGCCCCCATTCGGCCAGTCCATGCTTCACCGGATTGTTCGCGATATAATCAAGGGTCTCAAGAAACTCCTTTTCATTCCGCATGATTCGATCAAATGACTCATCGAGCCACAAGGACCCCTCGGCTCCGCGAAGCTTGTTGATCTCGCGCGCCGAGAGTCGCTTGATCGAATGCGTGATTTCACCCAAAGCGGCGCACATACCCCGCGATGTCTCCAACGGCGTGATCAGCAAATGCACGTGGTCGGGCATCACGACCACACCGTGGAGAGTGAGCTTCTTACCATCCCAATAGCAGCAGGCGTCGAAAGCGATATCTCGCTCGGGAGGAGTTAGTGTCGTTCCCTTCTGCTGGAGGCGGAAAGTAACGAAATACGTTCTGCCGGGCGTCTGGAAATGAGGCAGGTTGCGCCACGTTTGAGTCTCGCCGTCGATGGGTCGAACGTGGTCGGCCGGTGGGGCGTTTTCCGGCACTCGGGACGAATGCACCGGTTGAAAACCGGTGCCACACTCCGCCGGTTGAAAACTGGTGCCACACGACCAGGCAAGTTCTGCGCAAAGGCGCACCGCCGCGTCGGCATCGGCGTAGTTATTGAAAGACATACCTGCCTGACCCGGACCAGAGTCGTCAGCCTCGGCGTCGGCAGTGGCCAAGCTTGCTGATTTGGCGCGGAATTGCCAAAGTTGCGCAGTTTGGTGGGGGTTTTCTCCGTATTTGATCTGTCCCCGGCTGAGGTAGTAGAGGATGCCATGAATCTGCTCGCCGTGTTGCATCCGTTCAAGCCACGCGGATACTTGCTCGTCATACTCAAACGCAGCGCGAAAAGACGTCCAGGCGTTGTCCAAGCTGCAGTGTTTCCAATCGGTTGGGTCGAGCGCGTCGCGGAGATAACCCAGAAAGACGTCACAATACCGAGCGAGAAGAGCTACGACATGTCTATGGTTCTTCGCCGCGGCTCGGAGCAGGCAGGGGCCGCCGATGTCGATCATCTCGATGGCTTGCTCGAAGGTGCAGTTGGGGTCGGCAATCATTTTCTCAAACGGGTAGAGATTGACGACGACCATGTCGATGGGTTTGATGCCATGCTCGGCCAGCTGGCGCATGTGCTCGGGGTTGTCGCGGTCGGCCAGGATGCCCGCGTGGATCTTGGGGTGTAACGTCTTTACTCGCCCATCGAGCATCTCGGGAAAGCCGGTGATTTCCTCGACTAAGGTGACGGGAATGCCTTCCTGCTTGAGCAGTGCGGCCGTGCCGCCGGTGGAGATGATCTCGATCCCAAATTCGTTGACTAGGGCACGGGCGAAGTCCACGATTCCGGTCTTGTCATAGACGCTGATTAGCGCGGTCTTAATCTTCGGATGCAGCATGGTTTTATGGTAGCGTCGCGCCGCCGCCGTGTCATTTCTGCCGTAACCATCGCCAAATCACCAGATCACCCAATCGCCAGATTCTTAGAATCAGTCATCGGGTAGGTCACGAGTTCGCCGGGTCAATTTGCGAAGGGTCTCTTCGGTCACAATGCTCTCCTGGGGGCTGGGCGGGAAACGGCGCAGCACCTTGGCACTGTGCAACGCCAAGGGAAACAGAACAGTCATCACCACGGCGAAGATGGCGAAGACGCAGGCCCGGCCCCATGTCTGGACTTTGACGACCCAGAGAACGAACCCGGCCCAATAGAGGATGGCCATGCATGCGCTCACCGCCACCGCCAGCGGGCCGCTGCTGGGGCGCTCGCCGTAAAGACCAATTCCGGCGGCCAGCAACCCCAGTCCGCCCAGTAGACTGGTGAGCAGGCCGGCGGCGGAGAGCGCGGACGGCAGGTGCCGCAGCCAATGGAACTGGGCAGCCGACGCGGAGGCCTCCCAGGGGATCAGGTGGCCGCTAAAGGACCACAAACAACACGAACCGAGCACCAGCAGCGAACTCACACACGTGAGCAGAATCCCCGTTCCAATGGCAAAGGACCGTGGTGAGGCGAGTGGTGCCTCAGACGTATTTCCCGGAGCCTTCATGAACCGGTGTCCTTCAATGAAAACCCGCTTCTCCCGCTTGCGTCGAAGCTGATTATCCGGCAAACCTCCGGGGCTTCAACGGTTCAATCGGAATTCGGGATGCCGCGGCCTAAGCGGCCTCTGGCCGCATTGATGCCAACCCTCGTTTTGGTATAGAGCGTATCTGAAATGCTGCAGATTGCTCCGCTTTTGCCGGTTACTTTAGGGCTCATCGCCGGGATTCTGATCGATCGAGACCAACAACCGGTGATCTGGATCTATGGCAGCGGGTTTCTGGCCGCGTGCGGAGCGACTTTTGTCCGCGGCCTTCGGCAACGCGCCGGGTTTTTGATTGTCTTTGTGGCGGCGGCCTGTACCGGCGGTGCGATGCATCTGGCTCGCGTGCGCATCGTCCTGCCCAACGGCATCGAGCGCGTGGCGACCGAGACCGGCCGAATTGCCCGCGTATACGGCACCGTCGTATCCCCACCTCAGCGAATCCCCAAGGCGGACCATGCCTTTTCGCGCTGGACCTATGGCGGCGATCGGACCGCCTTTCTGTTGGATGCCGAGTCGGTCGAGGGCGATCGAGGCGACATCCATGTAACCGGCCGACTTCGCGTTGTGGTTTATGAGCCGCTGCTGAACCTGCGGGAAAACGAACGCGTCGAACTGTTCGGCCGGCTGTCCACACTGCATCCGCCTCGCAACCCAGGTGCTTTCGATTGGGCGGGGTTCCATCGCCTGCAGGGCGTCATGGCGAGCATGGTTTGCGAACATCGCCAAAACGTCCGCGTGCTGGAAGATCAGCCCGGCGTGACGGCGGCGAAGCTCATCGCGTGGTTCCGCGCCACGGCGCGGGGCATGTTGATCGACGATCTGGCCGCCGCGTCGCCGGAAGAGATGAGTCTGTTGGATGCCCTGATCTTGGGGCATCGGTCGCCGCTGGACCGGGCGCTGAACAACATCTTCGTTCGCTCAGGCTGCATGCACTTTTTAGCTGCCAGCGGAACCAACGTGGCCATCTTGATCTCCTTCGTGTGGTTCGTGGCCCGGCTCCTGCGGCAGAGCCGGCGGCGCTGCGCCTGGTTGATGATCATCACGGCGCTTCTTTACGCCGCCTTGGCCGACCCGCGGCCGCCCATTCTGCGGGCCACGGTGATGGTTCTGATCTTCTGTCTTTCGTACTTGCTCGGGCGATCGGCCGTGCATTTGAACACGATTTCTTCGGCGGCCGCGTTGTTGCTGATGTTGGACCCGAACATGCTCTTCGACGTCGGTTTCCAGCTTTCGTTCACGGCCGTGTTGGGGGTCGTCTTTTTGGCGCCCGCCTTGGTGAATGCCGTGGGGGCGGTCCGGATCGCCTTTGAAAGAAGGGTGCTCCATCGCGTCTCGCCCGAGGAAGACCGCCGGATCATTTGGGACACGAACACGTCACGGAGCTTCTTGGGGCGAGCGTCCTATCGAACCGGCGATATCGTGCTCCTGGCTCTGGCGGTTTCGGTGGCGGCGTGGCTGGCCGGATTGCCGATTGTCGCCGGTCACTTTCAACGGCTGCAACCTTGGGGAGCAGTGGCCTCGCTGCTGGTGTACCCGCTTTTCTCGGTGGTAATGATCCTTGGCTTTGTGAAGCTCGTGATGGCTGCGCTGTCGCCTACTTTGGGGTCGCTTCCGGGCATTCCGCTTCAGGCACTCGACGGTTTGCTTTTGGCATGCGTTAAGAAACTGGCGGCGCTTCCCGCGGCATCCGTGGACTTGCCGGCAATTCCTGCGTGGTTGCTAATCTTATACGGCGTGGGCCTGATGTTGTTTACCGCTAAGTTTTGGAGCCACCGACCACGTGACGAGACAGCCGAGAACCTGCCCCACTGGTCGCACGAGTCGCGTGGGCAACCGCCGGCCTGGGTCGGACCGGCATGGATGGCCACGCTTGCAGCTTGTGCACTGGGGATCGGTTTTTGGCTTTGGCCGAAGCCGCGTATCGATCAACTGGCGATGACCGTTCTGGCCGTCGGCCGAGGATCGGCGACGGTGATCAAGTTGCCGGACGGGCGAACGGTCCTTTACGACGCCGGGACCTCTTATCCGTGGGACATTGGCCGGCATACGGTCGTGCCCTTTTTGCGCCATCGAGGCATTTCGCGGGTCGATCGGATCTACGTGAGCCATGCGAATTTGGACCATTTCAGCGGCATACCGACGGTTGTTGACGAGGTTCCCGCAGGGCCTGTCGTGGTTAACCACTTTTTCGAGCATCATAGCAGGCCGAAGTCGCCGAGCCGGCATTTGCTCGACCTTTTGGCGGAACGGATTCATCCTATCGAGATTGTGGAACCAAGGGTACCGCGCTGGGCATCGGCCGGAGTCAAGTTTGAGGTGCTTTGGCCCCCTGCGGCATCCAATCCGAGTCTGACCACGAACGATACTTCCACGGTCCTACGGCTGACTTACGCGGACCGCTCGATTCTCCTGACCGGAGACATTGAAGAAAATGCCCAGCGAGCTTTGATTGAACAGGGCGACCTCTCCGCCGACGTTCTGATTCTTCCGCATCACGGAAGCTTTGAGACGACACTCGCGCCCTTCCTGGCCGCGGTCGCTCCCCGGGCGGTCATTCGCTCCAGCAATCAGCGAACGGAAGGTACCGCGAAAGAACTCTTGGAGACCATCGGCTCGATCCCCTTCTACAACACGGCCGACCAGGGGGCGATCCAAGTCACCCTCGATGCCGACGGCATCCGGGTTGTTCCGTTCCTGCCGCCGATATGAGTCGTCATCCGGCCGGCTTGAATAATGCACTGTTCGTTGGCAATTGACTCGCTAAGATGCGCACCATGAAAGACCCCGTACGTTTCTTCAACTCGATGAGGCGAGTTCGGTCGCCCGTGATTTTGATTCCAGCGATGGTGGCGGGAGCCGGTTGCTGCGATTTGCGGGGCTGGACGCGGGAGAGGGAGGAGATCGTTCGGATCCTCACGGCTCAGGACGAAGCTTGGAACGCCGGCGATATCGAGGCCTTCATGGAGCCTTATTGGAAGTCGCCCGAGTTGACTTTCAGCACCGCGGGCAAAGTCACGCGCGGGTGGCAGCCTACTCTAGAACGATACCGCGATCGTTATCCCAACCGGGAGGCGATGGGCCGGCTGAGCTTTAGCGACTTGGAAATCAGGCCCTTGGGCCGCAAGGCCGCGCTCGTCCTAGGCCGATGGCGCCTGGATCGCCAGGAGCCGATCCAAGGAAACTTCACACTGGTGATGCGCCGTGACCACCGGCGCTGGGTCATCATTCACGACCACACGTCGCGCGACGAGCCGTGACGGTGCTCGAAACTCCTCGGTGCTGAACTTAGAATCGCTTATCGCGAGATGGACGCCGTTTGCGCGTCGCCGACTTGGCGCCGGCCGTAATCGGCCAAGTCCACGTCGCCATCGGCGTCGTAATCGTGGAGGCGGCAAGGGCTGGTCACGACTTCGCCGGGACCCGTCAAGCAGTCCGCGAAGGCGGCGCCGGGTCCCGTAGCCAAGCGAATCACGCCGGAGGCCGAGTCGGCGTTTTGCGACCGGATGGATTGGATCTGCCAATAGAAAAAGCCGGTCCAAACGACCAGCGTGATCATGGCCGCCAAAGCCAGAGGCACCGCCACCCGGACCTTTCGGCGGCGCGGCGTTCGGGGCTCTGAAGAAGCACCAGGTAGGGACGTTCGCTCGAAGACTCCGGCTCGCTGAACCAGATCCAGCTCCGTCAGAGCGTCTTCTAACGCGTGGGGCCGATAAGAATCACTATTCACGATTGCATTCCCTGAAACCTTACCCGTTTAGAAGTCGCCGACCGATTCGCCCGGCGCGAAGGTCCGTCCCGTTTTCGCTTCCACGCAGCGTCGCAGACGAGCCAGAATCTGCTTCCACCGCGACCGAAGCGTGGACTCACTCCAACCCAAGGCGGCCGCTGCCTGGGTCCATTTTCGATCCACGATCATCGACAACTGAGTGATCGGCAGGGCGTCGTTGGCATCCAGTTCACAGGTACACTCGCGGAGCGTTTCCAAAAGCTCTAAACGAGAGAGCAACTCACTGGGATCCTCCAACGAGGCAGCAAGGCCATCGGGTATGGCCACGCGGTCATCTCCAATCGTAGCCTTTTGCGTGGCAGTCGCCCGAAGCGCACTGACGCACTGGTTTCGGGCCACCAAGACAAGGTAGCCCGCGACGGAGGCAGGCCAGGCCTCCGGCCCGCGACGGATGGAACGGATGAAACCCATCCAGGTATCCGCGGCTACTGTATCGAGCCATTGGGGGTCCTGAAGGCATCGATGGCGGGAACATCTCAAGATGGTGTAACGCACCAGCCGATCGTAGCGGTCCATGAGTTGCGTGAGGGCGGCGGCCTCTTGATGGACGAACCGCTCAAGGAATTGCCGGTCCTCGAAATCTCGATGGCTGTTCCCTCCTTTTAGCAAGGACGGGTTCGGAGCGGCTGCGGTCTTGGAAGGTCGTTTTTCCATTTCGCAGCCTCATGCCGGCACTAGTTGAAGAACCGATACTTGATAATCGCCCAAAGGGCTGGCAAGCCGTCGAGCCAGCTTATCTTTTTGCCCTCGTAGCGGCTTCGGGCATCGTAACGTATGCCGACCTCGTAGATGCGCCATCGCCGCCCGCCCTTGCCCGGCTTGGAGACCTTGGCCGTGAACTCAGGCTCGAAATCGAACCGGTTGCAGCGAAGGGTCATGCCTCGGAGCACTTCGGAGCGCATAACTTTGTAGCAGGTTTCCATATCCGTCAGGTACAAGTTCGTAAACATGTTCGATAACACGGTCACGAACTTATTGCCCATGGCGTGCCAGAACGAATCTACGCGCTGCTCTGCCCCGCCGATGAAACGCGAGCCGTATACCACGTCGGCCTTGCCTTCCAGAATCGGCTTGAGCAGAACGGGGTAGTCGCGAGGGTCGTACTCCAAATCCGCGTCCTGGATCAAAATGATATCGCCGGTGGCCAGCTTGAAGCCCTCTCGCAACGCCGCTCCCTTGCCCTTGTTTTTCGGCTGCAAATGGATGAGGAGATCGACGTTGGGCCAGCGTTGCCGAATCCTGGGATACAGATCCCGCGTGCCGTCGTTGCTGGCATCATCGACAATGACGATCTGCCGCTCCATGCCCACATCCACGGCGAGGATGCGGGTCAAAAGTTCCTCGAGGGTGTCGGCCTCGTTGAAGACGGGAATGATGATGGACAGCCGCATCCTGTACGCGGTTAGGAAACATCAAAAACCGAGAAGCCACGGGCGACGAGGTCCTGAATGTCGATCATGCCAACCAGGCGCGAATCTTCATCGACCACCGGCAGCTCGTCGATAGCGAACTGGCGCATAAGCTGCAACGCGTCGATCACTCGGTCGGCGGCGCGGATTCGCTTGGGGTTGCGGGTCATGGCCGAATCGACCCTGGTCTCGGGCGAATATCGCGATCGCGTCACCAAGCGAAACACGTCGCCCTGGGTAATAATGCCCACGAGCCGAGCGCCGGAATCCACAATGGCGGCGGCGCCCGCCCGGTGCGGAGCGGCGATGATAGCTTCGAAGCACTCGCCCAGCGTGGCGGAATCTTTCACCCGCGGGCAATCGGAACCGGTGCGCATGATCTCGCCGGCCTTCAACAGGAACCGCCCCAAGGCCCCGCCGGGGTGATAGCTGGCATACTGCTCGGGCTGGACGGACTTTAGCTCCATGACCGTCAGGGCCAAGGCGTCGCCCACGGCCAGCATCGCGGCGGTCGACGAACTAGGCGCCAACCCGAGCGGACAGGCCTCCTCGGTCTGGCCAAAGTCGAGCACATGGTCCGCGTAAGCTGCGGCTTTCGAGTCCGGGCGAGCCGTGATCAGGATGACCCGGCAGCCAATGGCCTTCAGCCGCGGGAGCAGTTCGACCAGTTCGGAACTGCCGCTTTTGCTCAAGGCCACGATCACGTCTTCGGGGTGGATCATGCCCAAGTCGCCATGCAGGGCTTCGACGGGGTGCAGGCTGTAGGAAAGCGTACCGGTGCTGGCGAAAGTGGCTTGAATCTTTTGGCCGATCAGGCCGCCCTTGCCGACCCCCGTCACGCAGACG
>Ga0187892_10002835_pt1 | contig 33316 bp, 24 predicted proteins | sample MA1701073metaG_FD_139345 | JGI IMG/M metagenome (GOLD analysis project Ga0187892, IMG submission 139345) | Bio-ooze microbial communities from a basaltic lava cave in the Kipuka Kanohina Cave System on the Island of Hawaii, USA - MA170107-3 metaG ... | reverse complement strand
CGCCTGGTGCACGCGCGGCCACGAGGCCGACCGCGGGTATGTCGGGCACCTCGAGCAGCGCGCGCTCGCCCGGCTCCTGCTGACGGCCCAGCGCCGCGAACGCGGCGGGCCGACGGCCGGACTCCTGGCCGGCGCGGCCGAGGACCTCGACCAGGTCCTGTCGCGCGCGCCCGGCCGCCGCGACACGCGCGTCCTCCGCGGGCTCGTCCTGCTCGGCTCGGCGACGATCGTCGACGCGCCGGACGAGGCGGCGCGCCTGCGGGCGGCCGCCCGCGCGGAGTTCGACCGTGTCAAGAAGGAGGCGCCGCAGGAGCCGCGCGCGTGGGCCTGGAGCGCCGTCACCCTCACGCTCGACATGCTGGACGCCATGAACCTCCGCGGAGAGGATCCGACCGCGCAGAGCCGCGCCGTGCTCGCGGAGCTGGAGCAGGCGATGAACCTCTCGCCGGAGCGGGACGATCTGTGGATGTACCACGGGCTCGCGCGCGGCGTGGTGGGCCTGCACCGGTTCCGAACGGGGCAGGACGCGCGGAAGGACGCCGACGCCGCCATCGCCGACCTCGACCGCGCGCTCCAGATGAACGCCGCGCGGCCGGACACGTGGATGTGGCGGGGGCTCGCCCACGGCTGCCTCTGGATGATCGAGAGGGACCCCGCGGCGCAGAAGGAGCACTGGGACCAGGCCGAGGCCGACTTCGAACGCGCCCACACGCTCGATCCGGACAACACGCAGGTCGTCGTCTGGCGCGGCGCCGGCTGGGCCGCTCGCGCGGGCATCGAGATCCTCCGGGTCCAGGATCCGATGCGCAGCTGGGAGGTCGCGCTGGCCGACCTCGACCGCGCGCTGAAGCTCAACCCCTCGAACGCGCACGCGCTGCGGACGCGGGCGGACACGTTCGAGGGCCGCGCAACCTGGAAGCAGCTGTGGAAGCTCGGCGACCCGGCGCCCGACTACCGGGCGGCGCTGAAGGACTACGAGGCGGCCCTCAAGGTCTCGCCGCGGCTCGACCCCGTCGTGAGCGACAGGATGATCCGCGCGCAGCGCTACCTCCGCCTGCACCCGGAGAAGCGCTGACGCGTCTGCTATAGTGTCCTGCCCGCATGACGCACCTGCGCCGCCTCCTCCCCTACCTCCGCGAGCGCCGCGGACGCTACGCCCTCGGGCTCGCGTTCGTCCTCCTCGCCGCCGCCTCCGGCGCGGCGGTCCCGCTCGTGATCCGCGAGGCGATCCGCGCCCTCGAGCACGGCTCCTCGCGCGGCTTCATCGCCGGCGCCGCCGCCGCCATCGTCCTCTTCGCCGGCGTGCGCGGCGCCTTCACCGTCGCGGGCCGCAACGCCATCCTCCTCGCCGCCCGCGGCATCGAGCACGCCCTGCGCAACGACATCTACCGCCATCTCGCCCGCCTCCCCGCGTCGTTCTACGACACGCATCCGTCGGGCGACATCACCTCGCGCATCGTCAACGACCTCGAGGGCGCCCGCCTCGTCGTCGGCATCGGCCTGATCAGCGTCGTCGGCACCGGCCTCGTCCTCCTCGCCAGCCTGGCCGGCATGTTCTGGCTCGACGCGCGGCTCGCGCTGCTCTGCATGGCGCCGCTCGCCGCCGTCAGCGTCGTGACCTGGGCCACCGGTGCGCCCCTCCACGCCCGGTCGCTCGCCCTGCAGGACCAGCTCGGCGTCCTGTCGTCGCGCGCGCAGGAGAACTTCGCCGGCGCCCGCGTCGTCCGCGCGTTCGCGCAGGAGGACCGCGAGACCGACCGCTGGAGGGGCGCGTGCGACGAGTACCTCCGGCGCGCCCTCGCCTTCGCCCGCACGCGCGGCGTCGCGTACGCGCTCATCACCTTCTTCACCGAGCTGGCGATCGCCGTCACCCTCTGGGCGGGCGGCCGCGGCATGATCGAGGGCACGCTCGCCAAGGAGGACTTCGTCGCCTTCACCGCGTACCAGTTCATGCTCGTCTGGCCCATGATCGCGATCGGCTGGACGATCACGATCGCGCAGCGCGGCGCCGCGTGCATGGGCCGCATCGCGGAACTGCTCGGCACGCCGCCGGAGGCCGACGCGGCCGACCCGGGCCCCGTCGACTTCGCCGGACGCATCGAGATCCGCGGCCTCACGTTCCGCTACGAGGCCGACCGCGAGCCCGCCCTGCGCGACGTCTCCCTGGCGATCGAGCCGGGCCGCACCGTGGCGGTCGTGGGGCGCACGGGCGCCGGCAAGAGCACGCTCGCCGCCCTCCTCACGCGGCTCTACCCCGCGCCGCGCGGCACCGTCTTCATCGACGGACGCGACGTCAACGACATCCCGATCGAGCGCCAGCGCCGCGCCGTCGGGTGCGTCCCGCAGGACCCGTTCCTCTTCTCCGACACGATCCGCGGGAACATCGCGTTCGGTGGAGAGGGCGACGTGCCGCGCGCCGCCACCCTCTCGCGCATCGCCGCCGACGCCGAGCGCTTCCCCGGCCGCCTCGACCAGATGATCGGCGAGCGCGGCGTCACGCTCTCGGGCGGCCAGAAGCAGCGCGTCGCCATCGCCCGCGCCGTCGTCCGCGACCCGGCGATCCTCGTCCTCGACGACGCGCTCTCGAGCGTCGACGCGCAGACCGAGCGGGAGATCCTCGGCGAGCTGCGCGCGTTCATGAAGGACCGCACGAGCCTCGTCATCACCCACCGCCTCAGCGCCGTGCGCGACGCCGACCGCATCGTCGTGCTCGAGAACGGCGCCGTCGCCGAGGCCGGCACGCACGACGAACTGCTGGGCCGCAAGGGGGCGTACGCCGCGATGTGGGAGCGGCAGCAGCTGATCGAGGAGCTCGACCGGGCATGATCCAGCACGAAGAGGAGGCCCTCGGCAAGGCCTACGACGCACGCCTGATGCGTCGGTTCCTGGCGTACGTCCGCCCGCACTGGCCGCTCGCCCTCCTCTCGCTCGCCTGCATCTTCGCTCGCATCGGGATGGACCTCGTCGGCCCGCTCATCCTTCGCGGCGCCGTCGACGGCCCGGTCGCCCGCCGCGACGCCGCGGGGCTGCTCCCCTGGGCGCTCCTCTTCGTCGGATCGATCGCGGGGCTCGCCCTCTTCGAGGTCTTCGAGACCTGGATCACGAACCTCGGCGGCCAGCGCGTCATCCGCGACCTGCGCCTGCGGCTCTTCGCGCACCTCCAGCGCCTGCCCATGTCGTTCTACGACCGCACGCCCGTCGGCCGCCTCGTCGTGCGCGCGACGAACGACGTGGAGAACCTCAACGAGCTCTTCACGTCGGGCCTCGTCGCGTTCTTCGCCGACGTCTTCCTCATCGCGGGCGTGCTGGCGATGATGCTCCTCATCTCCTGGAAGCTGACGCTCGTCTGCCTGTCGACCGCGCCGCTCATCCTCGTGGCCGTCTTCGCCTTCCGAACGTTCGCCCGCGCCGCCTACCGCGAGATGCGCGTCTGCATCGCGCGCCTGAACGCGTACCTCAGCGAGAGCGTGAGCGGCATGCGCACGATCCAGATGTTCACGCGCCGCGAGTCCTGCGGCCGCCGCTTCGAGGAGCTCAGCGCGGGCTTCCGCGATTCCGCGATCCGCACCATCCGCGTCTACTCGTTCTTCTACCCCGCGGTCGAGCTCTTCAGCGCCCTCTCGGTCGCGCTGCTCGTCTGGTACGGGGGCCTGCGCATCCTCGACGGGACGCTCTCGTTCGGCTCGTTCCTGGCGTTCTGGTACTGCGCCCAGAAGTTCTTCCAGCCGATCCGCGACCTCTCGGAGAAGTACAACATCCTCCAGGCCGCGATGGCCTCGAGCGAGCGCATTTTCAAGCTGCTCGACGAGCCCGAGGCCCCGTCGGGGGCCGCGCCCGCCGCGCCCACGGGCTTGCCCGCCGGAGCCCGCGAGCACCCGGTCGTGTCGGGGGAGACGGCGATGGCGGGACTCGTCGAGTTCGACAACGTCTCCTTCTCCTACGACGGCCGCACGCCGGTCCTCGACCGCGTCTCCTTCCGCGTCCGCCCCGGCGAGCGCCTCGCGATCGTCGGCCTGACCGGCGCGGGCAAGACGACGATCGTCAACCTCCTGCTGCGCCTCTACGACGCCTCGTCCGGCCGCGTGCTCGTCGACGGGCGCGACGTGCGCGAGCTCGACCCGCGCGCCCTCCGCCGCTCCATGGGGCTCGTGCTACAAGACGTGTTCCTCTTCCAGGGCTCCGTCGAGGACAACATCCGGCTCGGAGAGCCGCTCCCTCGCGAGCGCGTCGAGGCGGCGGCGCGCGCTGCCCACGTCGATCGCTTCGTGGCGCGCCTCCCGCGCGGCTGGGAGACCGACGTCCGCGAGCGCGGGACGGCCCTCTCGGCGGGCGAGCGCCAGCTCCTCTCCTTCGCGCGCGCGCTCGCCGTCGACCCGCGCGTGCTCATCCTCGACGAGGCGACGTCGAGCGTCGACAGCGAGAGCGAGTCGCTGATCCAGGACGCGCTCGCGCGCCTGATGGCGGGCCGCACGTCACTCGTCATCGCACATCGGCTGTCGACAATCCGCGGCGCGGACCGTATCCTCGTGCTCCACGGCGGGCGCGTGGCGGAGGAGGGCGCGCACGACGAGCTCCTGCGGCGCGGCGGCCTGTACTCCAAGCTCCACCGGCTGCAGTTCGCCTGAGGAAGAGCGCGCGGGCGGGGTTCAGCGCGGCGGACGGGCTGGCGATGAGGGCGCTTCGAGAGTTTCTCCGTCGGGCCGGGCTGATACTCGAGATGCTCGCCCTCATGCTGCAGCCCGGCGTGGTACTCTAAGACTGGAAGATGATGCCCCCGTGATTGCTCCCGGCAGCGACGTCGGCCGGTACCGGCTGGAGTCGAAGCTCGGCGCCGGCGGCATGGGCGAGGTCTGGAGGGCCGCGGATGCCGAGTTGGGCCGCCCGGTCGCCCTCAAGTTCCTCCGCGGTGACGACCCGGACGAAGTCGCGCGCTTCAAGCGCGAGGCGCAGATCGCCGCCCAGCTCGCACACCCGAACATCGCCGCGATCTACGAGGTCGGCGACGCGGGCGGCCGTCCGTTCATCGCGATGCAGTGCGTGGACGGCCGGACGCTCTCGCACGCTGCGCGCGGCGACGTCCGACTCGCGGTCCGGCTCGTGCGGGACGCGGCCCTCGCGGTGCAGTACGCGCACCAGCAGGGGGTCATCCATCGCGATCTGAAGCCCTCGAACATCATGGTCGAAGGCGGACCAGCGGATCCGCGCGTCTACGTGATGGACTTCGGGCTGGCGAAGCGCGTGAGCCGTGAGCAGTCGCTGACCACGTCGGGCATGCTGATGGGCACGCCGGCGTACATGGCACCCGAGCAGGCGCGCGGCGAGTCGCGCCGGATCACGGCGCGCAGCGACGTGTACTCGCTCGGCGCCACGCTCTACGAGCTGGTCGCCGGGCGGCCGCCGTTCGACGGCCGCGACGTGATCGACCTGCTCGTCAAGGTCGTGCAGGAGGATCCGACTCCGCTAGCCCGCGTCGATCGCGACCTCGGGACGATCATCATGAAGTGCCTGGAGAAGGAGCCGGCGCGCCGCTACGCGTCCGCGCGCGATCTCGCCGACGATCTGACGCGATGGCTGGCCGGCGAGGCGATCGCGGCGCACGCCCCCTTCACGCAGGCGCTGCGCTACCGGCCGAAGGAGGAGCGGGCGCTCCTTCTGCGGGGCCGGGTGAAGCAAGACGTCGGCGATCCCCGGGGCGCCATCGAGGACTACACGGCGCTGCTCGGGATGAACCCGGGCCTCGTCGAGGCCTACAACGGGCGCGCGCGGGCGCGGTCAGCGATCGGGGAGCTGGACGCGGCGCTCGCCGACCACGACACGTCGATCCATCTCGATCCGCGGTCCGCGCACAGCCGCACGAAACGCGGCCTCACCCGCGCGCAGAAGGGGGACTTCGACGGAGCGATTGCCGACCACGACGAGGCGATCCGGCTCGACCCGCGGTCGGCGCAGAGCTGCGCGAACCGGGCCGACGGACGACGCCAGCGGGGCGATTTGAGGGCGGCCCTCGAAGACATCGATCGCGCCGTCGAGCTGGACGCGCGGACGGCGCTCTACTACGGGGTCCGAGCCATGGTGCGGGAGGGGCTCGATGATCGCGCCGGGGCGGTCGCGGACGCGCGCCAGGCGATCCGGCTCGGGCTGTCGCCGGGAAAGCAGCGGGTGATGGAGAGCCTGGTGCACCGGCTGGGTGGGAAGCGGTAGCCGCCGGGGTGGTGATCTTCAAGCTCGGATGAGGCTCGGTCACGCGCCACGCCGAGGATCGCCAGCGCGAGAATCCCCGCGCCGAGGCCTCAGGGCGGGCCGCACGTCGCTCGTCATCGCGCATCGCCTGTCGACAATCCGCGGCGCGGACCGTATCCTCGTGCTCCACGGCGGCCGCGTGGCCGAGGAGGGCCCGCACGACGAGCTCCTGCGGCGCGGCGGGCTGTACTCTAAGCTCCACCGCCTCCAGTTCGCCTGATGGACGGGAGGCCGCACCCTGACCATGCGCGCGGAGAAATGAACCACAGAGACACGGAGACGCAGAGGAAGAGCTGCTTGCAGAAGCTGGAGCAGCATCCGGCGATCCTCCTCATCGCCGTTCCGCGCCATCCGCTCTCCGTGCCTCCGTGCCTCCGTGGTTGCTCCTCCGGGGGCTCCGTGCCCTCATGATCATCCAGCGCTACATCCTCCGCGAGCTCCTGGTGACCTTCGCGCTCGCCTTCGCGGCGGTCGTCGGCGTCTGCGCGATCGGCATCATCTTCCAGACGCTCCGCTCGTACGAGGGCATGACCCTCGCCTTCATCGTCCGCCTCGCGCCCGTGGCGCTCTCCCAGATGTCGCCCTGGGCCATGATCGCCGCCGCGTGCCTCACCGCCACGCTCGTCTACGGGCGCCTCGCGGCGGACAACGAGATCGACGCGATCCGCACGAGCGGCGTGCACGTCGCGCGCATCCTCGTGCCCGCGGTCCTCTTCGGGCTCATCCTGAGCGGGCTCGCGTACATGATCCACGGCGAGGCCGCCCCGCGCGCCCGCTACGCCCGCCGCTCCCTCATCAAGGAGACCGTGCTGCTCGTCCTGCGCCACCCGCCGTCCGGCCCGCAGACCGAGATCCGCCTCGGCGCGCGCAACCGCCTGAGCTACGCCAACTGCAGCGAGGGGCGCCTCGACCGGCCCGCGCTCCTGATCCTCGAGGGCACCCGCCCGTCCTTCCTCTACTTCGCCCGCGAGGGGCGCCTCGACGTCCCTGACGACGGCCCCCCCTCCATCACGCTCGTCGACAGCGCCCTCGCCATGTTCAACCCCAAGGGCGCCCCCTCCGAGCTCCCGCGCGTCGAGCTCGACATCAGCTTCAAGGACGAGAGGACCGTGCCCTTCGAGCTCGACGACATCTACAAGCGCCGCCGCGGGCCCGAGGACATGCCGACCGACGAGCTCACCGCCTACCTCGCGCACGCCGCCTCCGCGGCCGAGGCCGCCGCCAACCCGAAGCGCGCCGCGGAGGCCCTCACCGAATACCACGGCCGCATGGCGCGCTCGCTCGCCCCCTTCGTCCTCGTCCTCCTCTGCACGCCGATCGGCATCTTCGTGAAGAAGGGCAACCGCCTCGCCGGCATGGGGGTCGCGCTCCCCCCGATCATCGGCTACATCGTCCTCCTCATGTTCGGCGAGGGGCTCGCCGCGAAGCGCCAGCTCGCCCCGGAGGTCGCGACCTGGGGCTCCGTCGGCATCCTCGCCGCCGTCGCGCTCGTCCTCCTGTGGAGGGTCGTGCGGCGATGATCCGGCTGATCGACCGGTACCTGCTCCACCTCTTCGTCGCCGCGATGATCGTCTTCCTCGTCGCGTTCCTCTCGCTCTTCCTCGTCATCGACTTCTCCTCGAAGCTCCCCCGCTTCCTCTCCCTGCGCACCGTCTCCTTCCTGCCGTTCGTCGCGGGCTACTACGCGTGCCGGTTGCCGCTGTTCCTCATGTACTTCCTGCCCACGCTGACGCTCTTCGCCGCGATGTTCACGATGATCAAGCTCCAGAAGACGAACGAGGTGCTGCCGATCGTCGCCGCGGGAGTCAGCCTGCGCCGGCTCGCCGCGCCGTTCGTCGTCGCGTCCCTCGCGTCGGGCGCGGTCATCGCCGCGCTCGACGAGTTCGCGCTCCCCCGCCTCGTCGAGGAGATCGCCACGACCGACGACATCCTCGTCACCGAGGAGCAGAGCTTCGGACGCGTCGCGTGGGACGGGCGCAGCCACCTGTGGGCCGCGGAGTACGACCACGTGAAAAAGGAGATGACCCGCGTCGTCTACACGCGCCTGTCCCCGTCCATCCGGCAGGAGCTCGTCGTCATCGCCGAGACGGCCCGGTGGGACGAGGGCGCGCGGCGGTGGGTCCTGCGGGGCGGCACGATGCTCCCGTTCAACGCCGACGGCAGCGCGGCCCGCATCGAGCAGCCCGGCCAGCCCCCGCGCCGGCGCGTCGATCCTGTACCGCCGGAGGGGCTGCCGGTGGAGTCGGAGATCACGCCGTCGCACATGCAGAAGCGCCCCACGATGAAGGGGGACTTCTACCGGCTCTCGGAGCTGAACGACCGCATCGCCCAGCTGCCGCGCGAGCCGAAGTTCCGCATGCTTCGCCACGCGAAGGCGACCACGCCGCTGTCGAGCGTCATCCTCCTCCTGCTCGGGCTGCCGTTCGTCGTCGCCGCGCGGTCGAAGAGCTTCTTCCGGGGGCTGTCGCTCTGCCTGCTGGTGACCTGCGCATACTACGCGGCGCACCTCGCGGCGCTGGAGGCGGGCAAGTCGGGATCGATCGAGCCCTGGCTGGCGGCGTGGACGTCGCCGGCGCTGTTCGGCGGCCTGGGCGTTTTCCTCTTCGCGCGGATGAGATCGTAACGTCCGGCGCTCCGGCCGCGTATAATGTAAAAAGATGCGCATCCCCCTGGCCGCCCTTCCGATTCTCGCCCTCCTGACGCCCGCCGCGCTGCCGGCGCAGGACAAGCCCCAGGACCCGCCGGCCTCCTCCGGCTGGGTGGAGATGACGCCGGAGACGGTGGCGGCCGTCACGAAGGGGCTCGACTACCTCGCCCGCACCCAGAGCAAGAACGGCTCGTGGGGCAACGGGGCGGCGCCGGTCGCGACGACGTCGATCGCCGGCATGGCCTTCCTCGCCGGGGGGCACGCCCCCGGGCGCTCGCGCTACGGCGACAACGTCAAGCGCGCCATCCACTTCCTCCTCCAGCGCTCGGGCAAGAGCGGCCGCAGCAAGGGATACATGAACGAGGGGCAGCAGCGCGGCGCCGGCGGCAGCGGCATGCACGGCCAGGGCTACGCGGTGCTCTTCCTCGCCGAGGCGTACGGCATGACCGGCGCGATCCCGGACGTCGACACCGACACGCTCAAGGAGGCGATCACCAGCGGCGTGCGCGTCATCGAGGGCTCCCAGTGCGCCAACGGCGGCTGGAACTACGAGCCGAACCCGTCGTTCGACGAGGGCTCCGTCACCGTCACGCAGGTGCAGGCGCTGCGCGCCGCCCGCAACGCCGGCATCAAGGTCGACATGAAGACGATCGACAAGGCGGTCGAGTACATCAACAAGTCGACCGACCCGAACGGGCAGACGCGCTACAGCCTGACGTCGGGCGGCCACACGTCGTTCGCGCTCACGGCGGCCGGCATGAGCGTGCTCAACTTCCTCGGTCTCTACAACAACGAGAAGGTGAAGAAGGGGTGCGACTCGCTCCTGCGCCAGCTGCCCGGGGCGGGCGGCAACAACCCGAACATGGGCGCGTGGGGCGGCTGGTACTTCTACGGCAACTACTACGCGACGCTCGCGCTCTACCAGACGGGCGGCGAGAGCTGGCGCAAGTGGTTCGGCGCGATGCGCGGCGACCTCCTCAAGACGCAGTCGAAGGACGGGTCGTGGAAGAACGCCGAGAGCGGCCAGTACGGCGACGGCTTCGGCACCGGCTTCGCGCTGCAGATGCTGCAGATCCCCTTCCGCTACCTGCCGATCTACCAGCGCCCGGGCGACTAGAGAGGTTCAGGTAGCAGGGATCACGTTTCACGTCGTCGACCGTCCATCGTCCCCCGTCGTCCGCTGGGCGATCGCGATGCGCGACGGCAGGCCTGAGACGACCTGATACGTACCTGCGACTTGGGACTAACCGACCGGTTCCGGCTCAGAGTCCTCGGCTGGCGCATGCGCCTCGGGATTCTCTGACTGGGTTCCGGGTTCTGGGTTCTACCCCACCACCCCCACAAACGGCAGGTTCCGGTGCTTCCCCGCGTGGTCGAGCCCGTACCCCACCACGAACTTGTTCGGGATCGTGAACCCCAGATAGTCGATCGGCACGTGCACCTGCTCGCGCTCCGGCTTGTGCAGCAGCGCGCACACCGCCAGGCTCGCCGGCTTCTTCGCCGACAGCGTGTCGAGCAGCGCCCGCACCGTGTTCCCCGTGTCGATGATGTCCTCCACGACGATCACGTCCTTCCCCTTCAGCGGCTGCGTCACGTCGAACTCCAGCCGCACCGACCCGCTCGACTCCGTCCCGCCGCCGTAGCTCGACATCCGCAGGAAGTCCACCGCCAGCGGCAGATCGATCGCCCGCACGAGGTCCGACGTGAAGACGAACGACCCCTTGAGCACGCACACGACGACGAGGTCGCGCCCCCTGTAGTCGCGCGCGATCTGCCGGCCGAGCTCCGCCACCCGCGCGCGGATCCGCTCCTCGGAGATGAGGGCTTCGATGCGGTGGGCGCCGGGCACCGTCGGGCGACGGGCCTTTCCTCCGGCTCCTGACTTCTGACTTCTTACTTCTTCGGCTTGTGCCATTGGTCCTCGTCGGGCCCCGTGCCGCCCTCGCGACCGTCCGCCCCGAGGCTGATCAGGTCGAACGCCTCACCCCCCGTTCCCGGCAGGCGGTAGACGAACGCGTTGCCGAACGCGTCGTTCACGGGATCGCGGTTCGCCAGGTCCTTGACGTACCCGTCCACCGGCCACGCCTTCTTGACATACGTCGGCTTTTCCCGGAGGTCCGCCAGCTGCGCCGGATAGCGCTCCTGCTCCTTCTTGAAGAGCTCGATCGCCTTCGCGAGCGCCTCGATCTTCTTCTTCGTGTCGTCGGCGCGCGGCTGCTTCCACTTGTCGTGGCTCCACGTGTCGGCGTTCTCGTCCAGTCCGCCCGGCGCCAGGTCCGCGCCCCAGCTGATCAGGTCGTACGGCTCGCCGCCCGTGCCGGTCGGGCGGTACTCCAGGAAGCTGTCGAAGCCATCCTTCAGGCGCTCCTTGAGATACCCGTCCTTCGGAAACTCCTTCGGGAGCGCGCCCTGCGGCTTCACCACGAGATCGTTCAGGTTCTCGGGCAGGCGCGCCTGGTCATCCTTGAATCTCTTGATCGCGGCGATCGTGTCGTCCATCGCCTTCTTCGTCTTCTCCGCCTTCGCGGGCTTCCACTGGTCGTGGTTCCACAGGTCGGCGCCGTCCCCCTTGCCCCACGCGCGGCCGTCGCCGCCCCAGCTTACGACGTCGAAGGGCGCGCCGTTGGCGCCGGACGTGTCGTAGCGCAGCGCGCGGTTCCACGCGTCCTTGATCTCGTTCGTCTTCGAGTCGAACCCTTCGCCCTTGTAGTAGCCCCCCTCCGGCCATGGCCCCTTGTGGTCGACCGGCTTGACGCACAGGTAGCCGAGGATCGCCGGGTACTTGGCGTGGTCCTTCTTGTACGCCTCGAGCGCCGCGGAAATCTGCTCCAGGCGCGTGCGCGTGGTCCCCGAGTGCTTCTTCGTCTGCTCCGCCCCCCACCACTTGCGCCAGGCGAGCAGCGACGCGTTGATCGTGGTCTGGTCCCCCTCGAGCGCGCCTTTCGACTCGCCCATCACCTTCTCGAGCGCGCGCGCCGCGTGCACGCCGAGCACCTGGCTGCTGTACGGGTCCTTGCGGTCCTTCATCAGGAGATTGCCGAGCGCGTCGACCGTGCCCTTCGCCCGGATGCGCGCGATGGCGTCCGCGGCCGCCGCGGCGATGAGGTGCGCGTCCTCGCCCGCGATCTGCGCCGCCGCGTTCTCGTCCTCGAGCGCCTTCTTGAGCGCGGCCTCCGCCTGCGGCGCGCGCATCACGCCGAGCGCGTGGATGCAGTAGTACGCGAGCCACTTGTCGGTCTCCGCCTGCTTCGACGTGAGCGCCGTCACCAGCGCGCCGACCGTCCGATCGTCGGCGATCCTGTCGAGCGCGCCCGCCGCCGCCGCCGCGACGGTCAGCCCGTGCTCGGCCGCGTCGGCCAGCCGGCCGGTGAGAGCGTCGAGCACCGGCTGCGAGTTGTCCCGGATGTCGCCCAGGATCTCGCAGAGGATCCGCCGCACCCGGATCTGGTTCGTCCTGGCGGCGTCGCGCTGCCTGGCGAGCTCCGCCAGGATCCTGGGGACGGCGCGCCGGCCGATCTCGGTCAGCTCCTGCTTACCGTACTCGCTCTCGGCATGCTTGTCCGAGTACAGGTTCGTCATCGCCTTCTCGATGTCCGCCGCCAGGGGATCCTGCGGGGTCTCGGCGGGCTGAACGAGGCAGGTCAGGGCGCACACCAGGGCCAGCATCGGGTTCTCCTCCGGTCTAGGCCGTTGCACCGTTCACCGTTCACCGTTTGACCGTTCGAACGGTCGAACGATCGAACGGAGAACTGGCGCGTCAGCCTTACTCCGACGCGCCCCTGGGGATCGCGCATTATAGGAAGTCGCCGTTCGCAAGTCCAAAGCCCCAATTGTTTTGACTTGGCCGGGGCCCCGTGGGAGTCTGGCGCGCCATGAAGCCCTTCGCCGACCGGCTCGTCGACGCGATCCGCGCCAAGTCCAGCCGCGTGGTCGTCGGGCTCGACCCCCGGCTCGAGAGCCTGCCCGAGGAGTTCCAGCGCGGCGTCCGGAGGAGCCAGGAGCGCGCGGGCGAGATGGTGAACGAGTGGGGCGGGCGGATCATCGACCTCGTCGCGCCGCATGCCGTCGCCGTCAAGCCGCAGATCGCGTTCTACGAGATGCTCGGACCCTACGGGGTCGTGGCGTACTACGGCCTCTGCCGCTACGCGCGCAAGAAGGGCCTCCTCGTGATCGGCGACGTGAAGCGCGGCGACGTGCCCGACACCGCGAAGGCGTACGCGACGGCGCACCTCGAGAGCTTCGACTGCGACGCGATCACGGTCAACCCGTTTCTCGGCTCCGACTCGGTCGCGCCGTTCGTCGAGGCGGCGAAGAAGAACGACGCGGGGCTCTTCGTGCTCGTCAAGACGTCGAATCCGGGCTCGGGGGACTTCCAGGACCTGCCGGTCAACGGGCGGCCGCTCTACGAGCTCGTCGCGGAACGCGTCGCGCAGTGGGGCGCGGAGCTCGTCGGCAAGAGCGGATACTCGTCGGTCGGCGCCGTGGTGGGCGCCACGCATCCGGAGCAGTCGGCCGCGATCCGCCGGCTCCTTCCGAAGTCGTTCTTCCTCGTCCCCGGGTACGGCGCGCAGGGCGCGACGGCCGCGGACGTGAAGAGGTCGTTCAACGACGACAAGATGGGCGCGGTCGTGACGGCCTCCCGCAGCGTCATCTTCGCGCACGAGAAGGACAGGTCGGCGCCGTGGGACAAGGCGGTCGAGAACGCCGCGGCGAAGATGAAGGCCGACATCAACGCGGCGCTCGGGGCGTGACCCCGAAAACCACGGAGACACGGAGTCACGGAGCGGCAGAGCCCCACACGGACGGAGCTCTCTTGGAAATGACCGCCAAGAGCGCCAAGGACGCCAAGAGTGGAGCCTCACACAGCCCGTAGAGCCGCTTCTCTGTGCCGCCGTGGTTTCCCAAATGCGTGATGCGCGATGCGTAATGCGTAGAATGTCTCCGTGGAACTCCTCTTCGGCGCCGTCTTCGCGGGCGCGTTCCTCATCACCGTCGCGCTCGTCCCCCTCGTCATGAGGGTGGCGAAGCGCACAGGCTTCCTCGACATGCCCGGGCCGCGCAAGATCCACAGCTACCCCGTGCCGTACGGAGGCGGCCTCGCGGTCGCGGCGGGCGCGCTGCTGCCTCTCGGCGGCGGACTCCTCGCGGCGTGGCTCATCACGCGCGGGCACGCGTTCGGCCTGTCGGAAGAGATCCGCTCGTACGCGCCCGGCATCCTCTCCCGCGCCCGCGAGCTCGCCACGCTCGTCGGCGGCGCGCTCGTCATCCTCATCCTCGGGCTCGTCGACGACAGGAGGAAGCTCACGCCGGGCGTGAAGCTCCTCGTCCAGACGTGCGTCGCCGCGGGGTTCGTCCTGGGCGGGGAGCGCCTGTCCCTCTTCTGGGAGGGATCGCGCGCGGGCGACATCGCCGGCGGCGCGGTCACCGTCCTCTGGATCGTCGGCATGACCAACGCGTTCAACCTGCTCGACCACATGGACGGCATCAGCGCGGGCGTGGCGGGGCTCTCGGCCGCGGCGTTCGCGATCATCGCGGTCATGACGGGCCAGCTCTTCGTGGCCGCGGCCCTCCTGGCCGTGATGGGCGCGTGCGCCGGCTTCATCTGCTTCAACTTCCCCCCCGCGCGCATCTTCCTCGGCGATGCCGGCAGCCTCCTCATCGGCTACCTGCTCGGGACGCTGACGATCACGTTCACGTTCTACGAGAAGGGGAGGGGCCAGGCCCTCCACGCCTACTTCGTGCCGTTCGTGGTCCTGGCGGTGCCGCTCTTTGACACCGCCACCGTGGTCGCCATCCGCCTCGCGCGCGGCAAGCCGCTGTTCGAGGGGGACCGCAACCATCTCGCCCACCGCCTGCTCGGCCTCGGCATGTCGCGCCGCGGCACCGTCCTCACGGTGTGGGCGATCACGATCCTGACGGGGCTCTCCGCGCTGCTGCTCTACAAGGTCGACACGCTCGACGGCGCCGTCATCATCGTCTCCCAGCTCGCGCTCGCGTTCGTCATCATCACGCTCCTCGAGTCGGCCGGGAGATCGTCGGGAGGCGGCGACGCCGGCGAGGCGCCGAAGCCGTGAAGGCCTACCTCCGCATCCTGCGCGACGTCGACAAATGGTACCGCTCCGTCCGCGAGCGCCACCCGGACAAGGTCACCTGCACCCGCGGTTGCCGCGACTGCTGCCTCGGGCTCTTCGACGTATCGATCGCCGACCGGGACCTCCTGCGCGCCGGGCTCGCCGCGGCGGACCCCGAGACGTGCCGCGACATCCGGGAACGCGCGGCCGTGATCGTGGCGAAGCTGCGCGCGGAGTTCCCGGGGCTCGGCGCGACGCTCGAAGGGCTCGACGACTCCGAGGTCGACCGTCTCTGCGACCACCTCGGCGACGTCGAGTGCCCCGTCCTCGGGCGCGAGGGGGAGTGCCGCCTGTATGAGCACCGCCCGCTGACCTGCCGCCTCGCCGGCGTGCCGGTCGTCGACAGGACGGGCGACGTCATCCAGCCCGAGGGCTGCTCGAAGTGCACGCTCAAGGCGGCGGACGCGCCGCGGCTGGATTGCAGGTCGCTGCGCCGGCGCGAACGGCGGCTCCTCGAGCGCATGGACCCGGACGGCGCGGATGCTACGATGCTGATCCCGCAGGTGTTCGCATGACCCCCGAAGAGATTTACAGGATCACGCGCCCGCACCGCAAGCTGATGTGGCTCTACCTCATCCGCTGCATGTTCACCGGCCCGTTCCTGGTCATCCCCTTCATCCCCGCTTTCATCCGCTATCACACGCTGCGCTACCGCTTCGACGAGGAGGGGATCGGCGTGGCGTGGGGCTTCCTCTTCCGCCACGAGACCTACATCACGTACGCGCGCATCCAGGACATCCACCTCTCGCGCGGCATCTTCGAGCGCTGGCTCGGCCTCGGCACCGTCGACGTGCAGACCGCCGCGGGCTCGAGCTCGCCGGAAGTCTCGATCGTCGGCCTCGAGGAGCACGAGGCGCTGCGCGACTTCCTTTACACGCGCATGCGCGGCTTCCGCGTCGAGGCGAAGCCGGCCGCCCCGGCCGCCGCGCCGGCGGGCGACGCCGTGCTCGAGACGCTCACGTCGATCCGCGACGAGCTGCGCGCGCTGCGCCAGGAGCTGGAGAAGAAACGCGGCCCTTGAGGCAGGTCCTGCCGACGGCCGGACCGAACGGTCAAACGGTGGAGCGGAGAACGGTCGAACGGTCCCCGCGCGCGAGCCACCACGCCGCCGGCAGCATCAGCAGAAACACGACGCGGCTTCCAGACCCGGGCAGCTCCCGCCGCGTTTCCCCGATCCCCTTCCCCGCATGGATCATCATCCGCCCGAGCTGGATCAGGTCCTTCAGCCACCGCCGCTTCCCGTGCCGCAGCAGCAGGTCGGAGTTCTCCCGCAGGTTCGTCAGAAAGTGCCAGTACCGTCCGGCGGCGTGCCGCACATAACTCGCCCGCAGGTTGCGCGTGTACCCGTCCGCCTGGTAGTGCTTCACCTCCAGCGCCCGGTCCATCAGCACCATCCGGTACCGGCGCATGATGCGGTTCCACACCGCCCCCTCCGGGATCAGCTTCACCCCCTCGAGCGCCGGGAAGAGATGCTCCCGCATGACGTCCGTCCGCGCGCACGACGCGAGATCGACGTCGATCCCCTCCCGCAGGATGTACTCGAGGGCCGGCACCTTGACCGGCGACGCGGGCGGCCTCCCCAGCACGCGCCCCGTCGCGCCGTCCCGGCAGTGGCACGACACGCCGTAGAACTCCCGCCGCTCCTCCGCCGTGAGCGCCGACCACTGGCGGTGGAACGTCTCCAGCGCGTCAGGCGTCAACTCGTCGTCGGAGTCGGCGATCACGAAGAGCTCCCCCCGCGCCAGCCCGACGGCGCGGTTGTGCGCGACGTGCTTGCCCTGGTTCTCCTGCCGCTCGGCCGTCACCGGGAACCGCGCGCGCGACCGGTAATCCGCGAGCTTCGCCGCCGTCCCGTCCGTCGAACCGTCGTCGATCACGACCCACTCGAACGCGCGGAACGTCTGCGCCTCGAGGCTCGCGAACAGGCGGTCGAGCGTGTGCGCGCGGTTGAACGTGGCGGTGAAGACCGTGAAGACGATGTCCGGCATGCGCGTTTCGCATTATACCGGAGCTTCGTCGTCGGCCGGCCAGCGGTCCAACGGGTAACGGGCAACGGGCAACGGTACAACGGTTATACTGGATGCGTGTACGGCGCCGTCCGCGACCTCCTGCTGCGCGTGCTCCACGTGTCGCCCGACGCGCCGTCCCCACCCCCGGGGAGCGCCCAGGCCGTGCGCACGTTCCGTGCGTCGCGCCGGTTCCTCCACTACCGGCTGATCGGCCTGTACGTCGGCGGCACGGCCTTCATCGCGCTCGAGTTCGGCTTCGTCCTCGTCGCCCTCGTCCAGAATCCGCGCGTCTGGATTCCCGCCGTCATCCTCGGGGCCATCCTCCTGCTCGTCGCCGCGGCCTCCTACTTCATCGTGCGCCTTGAGTACGAGATGCGCTACTACATCCTCACCGACCGCAGCCTCCGCATCCGCGAGGGCGTGTGGATCGTCCGCGAATCGACGCTGACGTTCGCGAACGTGCAGAACATCCGCATCGCGCAGGGGCCGCTTCAGCAGCTCTTCGGCATCGCCGACGTGATGGTCGACACCGCCGGCGGCGGCGCCAGGGTGGCCGAGAAGGGCGGCGAGATGGTCGGCGGCCAGCACCGGGGCGCGATCCGCGGCGTCCAGAACGCGGCGGAGATCCGCGACCTCGTCCTGGCGCTCCTCAAGCGGTTCAAGGATGCGGGGCTCGGCGACCCCGAGGACGCGCGCCGCGCCGTCGCGGCCGCCGCGCCCGCGCACGCGGTGCCCGTCGAGCGCCTTCAGGAGATCCTCGCCGAGGTGCGCGCGCTGCGGACCACGCTCACGGGGGCGTGATGCCGCGCCTCCTCGAACGCGCCGCGCTCTTCCTCGCCGCGTTCCAGATCGTGCTGCGCTTCTGCATCAACGCCGGCTCCGGATGGGGCGCCAACCTCTTCGTCCACGCCACCCTCTGGGCCGCGGCCGCCCTCTGGCTCGCCTCGCGCGCGCTCGAGGGGCGGTGGACGATGCGGCTGTCGGGAGTCGAGATCCCTCTGACCGCGCTGCTCGCGCTCTCCTGCGCCTCGATACCCCGTGCGTCGTACACGCGGTCGGCGATCGAGGGGGCCGGGGCGTTCGCGACGTACGCGCTCCTCGTCCCGCTCTGCGCGTCCCTGTTCGCCGGGCGGCGCGCGCTGCTCCTGCGGCTGCTGCTGGCGAGCCTCGCGGCGCTCTCGCTCTACGCCGTGCTGCAGCGCTTCTGGATCCTCCCGGAGATCGACCGCATGTCGGGCGCGCAGCAGCCGGAGGAGATCCGGACCCGCCTCCGCAGCGGCGAGATCTGGGCGACGTTCTTCTATCCGAATTCGTTCGCCGGCTTCCTCGTGCTGTTGGTGCCCCTCGCCGCGGGCGCGGCGGTCGACGCGAAAGGCGCAACGCGCGCCGCCTGCGGCGCCATCGCCGCGCTCGGCGCCCTCTGCCTCGCGTTCACCGGCTCGCTCGGCGCGTGGATCGCCGCCGCCGGGGGCGCCGTCCTCTTCGCCGCGCTCCTCTCCCGCCGCCGCGCGGTGCTCGTCGCCGTGGCGGCCGCGGGCGTCGTCGCGGCCGTCGTGCTCGTCCCGCGCGTCCTCCGCCACCACTCGATGGAGATCCGCGCGACGTACTGGTCGGCCGCCGCGAAGATCGCCGCCGAGCGCCCGGTCCTCGGCGTCGGCCTCAACAACTTCCGCGAGCATTACTACCTCCACCGCGACGCCCGCCAGTACGAGACCGCCCAGGTCCACAACGACTACCTGCAGATCCTCGTCGAGCTCGGCGCGCTCGGCCTCCTCGCGTTCCTCGCGTTCCTCGCGATGACCGTCCGCGCGTCGATGCGCGCCGATGAGCCCCCGGGGGCTTCCGACGGCGTCGGCCCGATGGCCGCAGGGGTGGCCGTCGCGGTCGTCGGGGCGGCGGCGCTGCACGGCGTCTTCGCCGACGTCGCCTGGGGCCTCGTGGTGCCGATGGTCCTCGCGGCATGGGTCGTCACGTTCGCGAAGCTGCACGCATCCCCCGGCCCGGCCGCCCGGTTCGGCCTTCTGGCCGGCCTGGCGTCGTTCTGCGTGCACTCGATGGTCGACTTCAACCTCTACGACTACGGCGCGGGCGCCGCGCTCTTCCTCGCGGCCGCGCTCCTGGCCCCCGGCCGCCCCGTCGAGCTCGGCCGTCCGAGCGCCCCCGCCGCGGCCGCGGCGTGCGCGCTCGTCGCGCTTGGCGCCCTCGCCATCGCGCCGGACCGGACGCTCGACGCCGACCACCGGGCGGCGCAGGGGGACATCGACGGGGCCATCGCGCTGCGCCCGCAGCACGCGCCGTACCACTTCCAAGCCGGCACGGTGCATGCCCGTTCCGGGAATCACGCGGAGGCCGCCGCCGCGTTCGGGCGCGCCGTCCAGCTCTACCCCACCCGCGCCGGCAACCACGCCGCCCTCGCACGAGCGCTCGACCGCATCGACCGGCGCGACGATGCGCTGCATCACTACCGGCACGCGCTCGAACTCGAGCGCCGCGCCGACATCGAGCGGCTCCGCCTCGAGCCGCCCGACAAGATCCGCGCGCTCGCACGCCTCGGCGACCACGACGCGCTGGTCGCGCTCATGCGCGCGTACCGGCGCGATCTCCTGCCGCAGATCCCCGCCCAGCTCGGCGACGATTACGACGCGCTCACGAAGCCGGCGATCGACCGCGCGATTGCGGCGGCGCTCACCGACTGATCTCCGCGCGATACCACGCGTCCCACGTCACGGTCATCACGTTGAGGTCGCCGATCGCCGCGTCGTAGAAGACGATCGCCTGCTGGCGCATCCGCCCGCTTGCGTCCACCTTGAGCGCGCGCACCGCCTGCCCCTCGATCTTCAGTTCTTCGCGGTAGTCGTACGTCCCCTTGCCCCCGTCGACGACCTCCGGCACCATCAGCCGGCGCGACACGGTGCGCACGTCCTTGAGGATGCGCGCCTCGTCCTGCGACCAGCGCTTCAGCTCCTCGTCCACCGCCGCCTTCCAGTCGTCGCGCGTGATCGGCGCCTCGTTCGACGACTCGGCCATCCGCCGCAGGCGGTCGCGCGACTCGCGCAGCCGGCGCTCGCGACCCTGGTCGATCTCCGACCAGTACTTCGCGTCCGCCCAGGACGGCTGCGGGATCGCCAGCTCGGTCCCGTCCCAGCGCGCGTTCTCGACCCTCTTCCTCTCGCCTGCGCCCTTCGGCGCGATCGCTCCGGAGCACTGCGCCACGATGCGCTCGACCAGCCTGGCCGCCACGGCGACCGCCCGGTCGGGCAGTCCGCCCACCGGCAGCGCCTGGCCGAGCGTGAAGCGCCGGCCGTCGAGCCGCGCCAGGACGAGCGCCGCGAGCTGCGCCTCGGTCTGCGCCTGCAGCCAGAGCGCCTGCCCCGCCGCGGACGTCAGGATGCCGTAGCGCGGTTCCTTCACCGTCTCCGGCATCGCGCCGAGACGGTCCCAGTCCTTGAGGAGCGGCTTCTCGAGCTCCGCCAGCCGCGACTGGAACTCCTCGCGCGAGCCCGACCAGCGGTCGGCCACGAGGTTCCGCACCACGATCTTGTCCTCTCCGAACTCGATGAACCACCGGTCCACCTTGTCCGCGTATTCGATGCGCGTCGGCCGGATCGTCACCATCCCGCCGGCGCCGAGCGTGATCGATCCCGCGACCTGGATCGGGCAGGAGCCGAAGGAGTGGGCCTGCGGGGCTGCCGCCTTCTTGTGATTGGCCGGCATCGCGGTCGCCTTGTCGTCCCCCTTGAAGCGCGGGCGCAGCCCCTCCGCAAGGCGGCCGCCGTCCAGCGATCCGCACGTGCGCGCGTCGGGCGCGGCGCTCAGGCTGAACCCCTGCTCCGCGCTGAAGGTGTACGTCGTCTCCGCCGGCGCGGCGGCGCCCGCCTGCGCCAGGACGGCGGCTCCCAGGGCGATCAGCAGCATGTCGGCCTCCCCATGTCCTCGGGGTTACTACGACGCCTCCCGCGGGCGTGTTTCGCGGATTCCGCAGCATCGTTCGTGTACGGCGAGGCGGGCGAACAACCCCTTCTCGGCGATCTCAGCGGGCTCTGCGCGAGACGTCCGAAAGACACGCTCAGGAAAACACGCACAACACCCCTCCTTTCCGTGTTCTTCCGTGCATTCCGTGCCTCCGTGGTGAACCCTCCGGGGATCCCGTGCATCAACGATTACTCGGGCCGGTGCGCCCTGTCCGATGTAATCTGCCGCCCGTGGCCGAGTACGAGATGGTCGCGGGCCTCGAGACGCACGTCCAGCTGCGGACGGCCACGAAGCTCTTCTGCGGCTGCCCCACGCAGTTCGGCGCGCCCCCCAACTCGCAGGTCTGCGAGATCTGCCTCGGACATCCCGGCGTCCTGCCCGTGCTCAACCGGCGGGCGGTCGAGCTCGCGGTGCGCGTCGGCCTCGCGCTCCATTGCACGGTCGCGCCCTTCACCAAGTTCGACCGCAAGAACTACTTCTACCCGGACCTGCCGAAGGGCTACCAGATCTCGCAGTACGACCTGCCGGTCAACCGCGACGGCTGGGTCGATATCGACGGCGGCCGGCGCATCGGCATCATCCGCGCGCACCTCGAGGAGGACGCCGGCAAGCTCCTCCACCAGGCCGACGCGAGCTGCGTCGACCTCAACCGCTGCGGCCTGCCGCTCGTGGAGATCGTGACGCAGCCCGACTTCCGCTCGTCCGAGGACGCGGGCGCCTACCTCGCCACGCTGAAGGCCATCCTCCAGTACGTCGAGGCGTCCGAATGCGACATGGAGAAGGGCGAGCTGCGCTGCGACGTCAACCTCTCCGTGCGCCCGAAGGGATCGACCGCCCTCGGCACGAAGGTGGAGGTCAAGAACCTGAACTCCTTCCGCTTCGCGCAGCAGGCCCTCGAATACGAGTTCAAGCGGCAGGTGAAAGAGATCGAGTCGGGCGGCCGCATCGCGCAGGAGACGCGCCTCTTCGACTCCGCGCGCGGCGTCACGGAGGTCATGCGATCGAAGGAGGAGGCGCACGACTACCGCTACTTCCCCGAGCCCGACCTGCCCCCGCTCAAGCTCGATCCCGCCTGGGTCGACGGCGTCCGTCGCGCGCTGCCGGAGCTGCCGAACGCGCGCCGCGCGCGGTTCGTGGGCGACTACGGGCTCTCCGACTACGACGCGCGCATCCTCACCGCGGACCGCGCCACCGCCGACTTCTTCGAAGCGGCCGCCCGGCGCGCCCGACCCAAGACGGTCGCGAACTGGGTCGTCAACGAGGTCAACAAGGTGCTCAACGAGAACAAGATCTCGATGCGCGAGTCGAAGGCGTCGCCGGACGCGCTCGTCGATCTGCTCGCGACGCTCGAGGCCGGGACGATCACGGCCACGGTCGCGAAGGACGTGCTCGCGGAGACGATCCTGAAGGGCGGCGCGCCGGCTGAAATCGTCCGAAACCGCGGCCTCGCCGTCGTCACTGATATAGAGGCGATCGTCGACCGCGTGATCGCGGAGAACTCCAAGCCCGTGGCCGATTTCAAGGCCGGCAAGGACGCCACCATGAAGTTCCTCGTCGGCCAGGTGATGAAGGCGACGAAGGGGCGCGCCCAGGCGCAACAGGCGGAGGAGCTGCTACGAAAGAAGCTGTCGCCCTGATCCTGCTGGCCCTCGGCCAGGATCCCAAACCGCCCGACGAGATCGACGCGCTCGTCGAGAAGCTCGCGTCGGACGACTCCGAGGTGCGCGCCGCGGCCGCCACGGACCTCGTCAAGAAGGGCAGGCCCGCCCGCGCGGCCGTCGCGAAGGCGCGCGACAGGGCGAAGGACAAGGCGGTCTACGAGGAGGTCATGCTCCGCATCGACTGCGGCACCGACGAGCAGTCGCTCACGATCGGGAAGAAGGTCGACGTCAACATCGACTCCTCCGACTTCGACCTGATCACCCACAAGGACGGCAAGAAATACGCGCGCCTGAAAATCATCGTCAACGCGGCGAACAACACGGACGGCGAGCTGAAGCTCGTCATCCGCAAGGCGACGTTCGTCCTGCTCGACAAGAAGCACGACATGCCGGTCCAGGGGCCCGACAAGAAGTTCTTCGAGCGCACGCTTGCGGCACGCATGCCGAAGCAGTTCGAGTACGGCGACTTCCTCCCGCCGACCTACAGGAAGGGGACGCGCTGCATCGTCGTCTTCGAGTTCGCCGTCGGCGAGGAGAAGGGCCTCATCCGCACCGCCGTGCTGGAGCTCAAGTAGCCGTCAGCCGGAAGCCATTAGCCGCTAGTCGGAGGCGCTTTCGTGTGCGAACGATCTCCTGCTGATGGCTGACCGCTAATGGCTGACGGCTACTTCGGCGGCTCCGGCGACTTCGGCGGCTCGGGCTTCAGCGCCTCCGCCAGCCACGCGGGATCGAACTGCACGTTGAGCTTGGCGCCGATCAGCGTCACCTTCGACTGCCAGATCGCGACGCCGATCTTCCCCGTCTGCACCACCGGTTCGGTCAGCTCCCCCGTCGTCAGCACGCCGCGGTCCACCGCCAGCTCCACCGCCCGTCCCTTGCGCGCCACCTGCACGAGATAGGTCTGCCCCGGCGCCATCTCCCACTTGTCGTTCTTCTCGACGCCGAAGTTCGCCTCGGCGCGCCGGTCGCGGTTCCACGGCAGCTTGAGGATCGGGTTTTGCGGCCACACGCCGATCCGGTTCGGCCCGAAGCCCGACACGTTCTCGAACTGGAGCCACGCCAGGTACCCCTCGCCCGCCGTCAGCGTGCCGGTCGCGGGGAACGTGAAGCCGATGTTCTTGCCGTCGCGCGCCTTGATGCGCCACTCGACGAAGACGTCGCCGCGCACGACCGGCTTCCAGTTCAGGATGCCGGACTCGTCGCCGTTGATCGCCTTCTCGCCGTGCGCCCACGTCGCCGCGGTGCCGAACCCCAGCGGGTCCTTCGTGAAGTCCTCGAGCGTCTCCGGCGCGGCGAACTCGTACGACACCTCGTACCGGTCCTTGCCGGCCGCCTTCACCTTCGCGTGGAAGAGGTCCTCCACCTTCTTCGGGCGCACGTTCCCCTCCGCCAGCCATTCGCGCGCGGTCTGCAGCGGCGTCTTCTGCCCGCGCGGCGGCACCGTGTTGGCGAACTTCGTGTGCGCATACTTCGCGATCAGCTCGTTGAACAGCGCCTTCGTCTCCGCGTCCTTCTTCGGGTTCGTCCAGATGTCCATCGCCGCCTTCCAGAGCTGCGCCGCCTTGTCCTCCTCTTCGCGCGTCGGGACGCCCGCGAGCGCCTTCCGGTAGCGGTCCAGCCCCGGCGCGTCCCCTGCCTTCAGCAGCTCCGACTTCGCCTGGGCGTGGCACTCCTCGCCCGCGAGGAAGTAGAGGATCGCCGCGCGAAGGTGCCAGAGCGGGTCCTTGTCCGCCCTCACGCGCTCCGCGAGCTGCACGACCGTCTCCGCGTCCGACGCCGGCTTCGCCGACGGTGCCAGCGCGAACTTCTGCGTCGCGCCCCCCGTCGTCCCCTCGACCTGGTACGGCGCGTCCGCCGCCTTGCGCGCGACCGGCTTGAGCTCCGCCCCCGCCAGCGGGCCCTTCAGCGGACGCCCCTTGCCCTCCGCGCCGCGCATCGCCATCTGCAGCAGCTCCTCGACGAGCGCCGCCTCGCGCAGGTCGAGCGACAGCTCCACGACCGTCGGACGCCCCGACCGGATCCCGTCCTCCGCCATCTTCGCGAGCTTCGCGAAGTCGGGCGCCGTCGCGCCGAGCCACGCCTCGATCAGCGCCAGGTCCTCGAAGCGCTCGACCAGCGCCATCCGCGCCGCCTCGTGCTTCGGGCTCGCGCAGAGCCCGCGCACCGCGGCGCGCATCGCCGCGACGTCCCGCGCGGCCGCCGCCTTGCGGAACGCCGGCACGAACTCCGCCTCGTATGCCGCCTTCGCCTTCTCCGCCGCGCCCGAGCGCGCCTCGTCGAGCCGCCGCTTGAGCGACTCGCGGACCGACTCCAGGAACCGCTGCAGCTCCTCGTCCCCCGCGTGCGCCTTCGCCAGCTGCTCGATGCGCTTCGACGCCGCCGCCTCCTTCGCGGGCGTCAGGGGATCGCCCGCGAGGCGCGCGATCTCGCGGCGCGCGACGTCGAGGCGGAGCCGCGCGATCTCCTCCGCCCCGGCGCCGTGCGCCGACAGCGCCGTGCACATCCTGTACGCCTCTTCGAAGCGCCCCTCCTCGCACGCCTTCTCCAGGTCCACCCGCGCGCGCTGGCCGAGCGCCGCGACTTCCTGCAGCACCTCCTGCGCGTACCGCCGGCGGTCCTTCTCCGCGTCGCTCGGCACGTCGAGGTCGGGCGCGCGCTCGCTGCGCCGGAACCACCGGTAACGCGCCTCCAGCGTGTCGGCGTGGGCGATCGCCTCGCGCAGCTTCCCGTCCCGCCGCAGCCGGTCCGCCTCGTCGCGGATCGGCGTCCACACCGTCCGCGTCACGCGCTCGTTCATCGATTCGGTCCACTTCTTCTTCTCGTCGAGCCACGTGAGCTCCTCGCGCGTCATGCGGAACCGCGCGATGCCCTCCTCGAGCCGCGCGTACGGGTCGGTGAGCTGCTGCTCGGAATTCTCCTGCAGGAGCCGCGCGCACACCTCGCGGAACGCCTCGAGCAGCTCCTGCGACTTCTTCGCGTCCTCCGACGTCATCGGAACGCCCGTCGCCGGGCCCGGCAGGGGCGGTGCCGGATCGACGCTGCCTCCGCGCGGCACGACGATCCACGCGATGCCCGCCAGCAGCAGGACGGCCGCGACCCCCACCCACGTCGAAGGAATGCCGCTGTGCGTGCCCCGCGCATGCCGCACCGGCACGCGGAACTGGCCGGTCGGGGGCTTCACCTGTGACGACTTGCCCGGATGCGCGGCGGTCGCCACGGTGTCGCCCCGCAGGAGCTTGTCGAGGTCGGCCGCGAGCTCGGCGGGCGTCTGGTAGCGCTCCTGCTTGTGCTTCTGCATCATGCGCTGCACGAGGTTGCTGAAGCCCTCCGAGAGCGCCGGGTTGACCTTGCGCACCGGGTCGGCGAAGTCCGTGACGTGCTTGGTCATCACCGCCATCGGGTTCGGCCCGCTGAACGGCGTGCGGCCGGTCGACATGTGATAAAGAGTCGCGCCGAGCGAATAGATGTCGGTCCGGATGTCGAGGTTCTGCTCGCCGCGCGCCTGCTCCGGCGCGATGTAGTTCGGCGTGCCGACGCACATGCCGTCCATCGTCGACGACGTGGCGTCGCCCGTCTGCTGCTTCGCGAGGCCGAGGTCGCAGAGCTTGGCGACCCCGTCCGTCGTGATCATGATGTTCTCGGGCTTGATGTCGCGGTGCAGGATGCCGTGCCGGTGCGCGTGCTCCAGCGCCTTGGCGGTCTGCTGGGCGATCTGCAGGCACCGCTTCTCGTCGATCCTCCCCTGCTCCGTCAGGATTCGCGCGACCGTGTTGCCGTCGACGTACTCCATGACGAAGTAGTGGATGCCGTTGGACTCGCCGACGTCGATGCCCGAGATGACGTTCTCGTGGTTCAGCTTCGCGACGGAGCGCGCCTCGTTGAGGAAGCGCTGGACGTATTTCTCGTCGCGCGAGTACTTGGGCGCGAGCACCTTGATCGCGACGGTGCGGTCCATGGAGATCTGCCGGGCGCGCCAGACGGCGCCCATGGCGCCCTGGCCGATCTTGTTGAGGATCTCGTAGCCCGGCACCGCCATCTTGCCGGAGCGCGCGGGGTGCTGGCTCTGCGCCTGCGCCAGCTTGTCGCACTGCTCGGGCGAGAGGAAGCGCTTGTCGACCATGATCTCGCCGAGCCGCTTCGGCTCGATGCCGATCGCGCGGAGGCGCGCCTGGATCTCGAGGCACTCCTTGACGTGGTCGGGCGTGCAGTAGCGCGCGCGGACCGCCAGCTCGCCGAAGGAGAGATCCTGCTTGGTTTCCTTCGTGTCGGTCGGCAGGGGATCGGGCATCGGGTCCTCGCGCGCGAACCATCTATTATATGCGGTCGGCGAGCAAGAAAGAACCCGTGAGGAACACTCGACGGCGCCCTGCCGGAACCAACCGCCAGGCGCGCCGAGGACGCCAAGGGTGATCGATCCGCCCGGCGTGGTACTCTGGTGCTTCAAGAATGGGAGGGCCCGGGCGGCCGCGCTGGGCGAGGATTCATGGTAACGTGAAGGCGGACGGAGGACCTATGACACACGGACTGCAACTCGTAAGCGCTGCACGGTCAGCTATGGCTGCGACGGGAAGGTCGGGGCCACCGTCAGCCGCTGGTACTGCGCGGACATTCCGGGGATGGAAGCGAGGTGGGAGATCGTGATGGACGGCTCCACGCGCAAAGCGGTGTGCACCGCGTTCGTGAGGAAGGAGTGAGGAGAGTGCGGGACGACCGAGCTCTCCCGAACCAGCCGCCAAGATCTGCCTTGGCGTTCTTGGCGAACTCGGCGGTTCATCGACTCTCTTCCGTGCCCTTCCGTGTTTTCCGTGCTTCCCTGGTGAACCCACCGGGGACTCCGTTCACCAACGACATCTCCCGCATGCGCCCCAGATAATCGAAGTACTCGTACGGCACCCCGTGCTCCCTCATGACCTCCTTCACCCGCGCGTGGAAGCGCTCGTACACCCCCGCCATGTGCGGCGCGTACCGCGGGTCGCAGTAGTAGATCCGGCAGCCGAGCATCCGGTGATCCCGCACCCCGCAGCGCCCCTCCCGCAGGAACGGGCACGACCCCTCCGCGAGCTTCCCGCGGTCCGCCCCGCGGAAGCCGGTCTTCGCCCGCAGATACTCCAGCTCCAGCGGCGTCGTGTAGAGCCGGTGCCCCGCCTTCTCGAAGCGGCAGCAGTTCCCGCTCGACCAGCACTCGGGCCCCAGCCGCGCCAGCTCCGCCGCCAGGTCGCGGTATACGGCCTCCAGCGCCTCGAATGCCGCGCCCCGCATCCCGCGATTGTATCATAGGGGATGGTGCGTGCGAGCCTGGCGGCGGCGCTCTTCCTCCTCCTCCCGTCCGCCGACGAACAGACCGTCCTCACGCGCGACGGGCGCAAGCTGACCGGCGACGTCACGCAGGACGGCGACGTCACGGTCGTGCGCACGGAGAAGGAGACCGTCCGCATCCCCCGCGCCCAGCTCGTCGCCGTCTTCGCCCACCCGAAGGACGCGATCCAGCGCGCCGACACTCGCATGGAGCAGGCCAAAAAGCTCTACGAGGACGCCCGCTCCCTCGACATCCGCGACCGCGCGCGCGTCGAGAAGATCGTCGTCGCCCTCGAGATCCTCGCGGAGACGCGCGACGTCTACGAGCACATTTCGCGGCACTACACGGGCGGCGATTTCCGCCTGCTCCCCGAAGCGATCTCCCGCGTCCTGCAGCTCATGCGCCTCTGCCGCGACGCCAAGGGCTCGGAACTCGCCGGCGGACCGTCGGTCGCGCGCCCGTCGCTCGTCAAGCTCGCGCAGGGCGACTACCGCACGCCGCCGCCCGTCCCCCGGCCGCGCCCCTGGATCGACGCGGGGGAGCTCGGCCCCGGACAGCTCGCGCTCGTCAAGCTCCTCGCCTCCGACAAGCCGGAGACGCGCGCCGAGGCCGTGCGCCGGCTCGCCAGCCCGCCCGCGCCGCACGCCGCCCCGGCGGTCTGGGGGCTCGTCGAGAACGAGCCCAGCTCCGAGGTGCTCAAGGCGGTCGCTGAGTACTTCGAGCGCTGCGACCCCGCCCTCACCGCGCCGCAGGTCGCGTGGGCGCGCCGCTGTCCCGAGCCGCAGCGCCGCGCGTTCGTCATCGACTGCCTCAAGCGCCAGGGCGACGCGGCCGCGTGCCGGATCCTCGCCGACTGGATCGTCGAGCAGCCCCCCTTCGATCACATCACGCGCGCCCACATGGCGTCCGCCTTCCGGAAGATGCGCGAGCCCGCCGTCGCCGACCTGAAGGAGCGGCTCGTCAAGTCGAAGGACCGCGTGGTGCAGATCGAGCTCCTCAAGCAGATGGGCATGCTGCGCGACCGCCGGCTCGCGGCGCTGCTCGTGCAGACGATGGCGATGTACCTCAAGGAGTCGATCATCGCGCTGCTCTACACGGGACGCGAGGCGATCCCCGACTGCTCGCGCGTGATGCGCGGCGGCACGCCCGAGCAGCGCAAGTACTGCCCCTGGATCTGCCGCAAGGTGTGCGAGCAGGACAGCGCGTTCGACGAGTGGTACATCAAGAGCCGCGAGGCCGAGGAGGCCTGGTGGCGCGAGCAGGCCGAGAAGGGATTCCCCGTCGACCCGAACGACTTCCGCCTCTACGAGCGCAAGCTCGAGGACCTTGTCCGTGAGTGACGAACCCCGCAAGACGCGCCGCTACGCGCCGCCGCCCGAGCCGCGGAAGCGCCGGCCGCTCCTCCTCATCGCCGGGTTCCTGATCCTCATGGCCGTCGCCGGGGGCATCGCCGCGCTCGTCTTCCCGCGCGCGGAGAGCCGCGGAGCGGAGCCGGCCGCGCCGTCCGGCGCGCGTCAGCCGTCCGGCGAGGCCCGCCCGGGCGCCCCGCCGCAGAACCCCGACGAGGAGAAGGAGGCGCGCGCGCTGTTCGACGCCGCGGAGGCCCTCGAGCGCTCGCAACCCGACCGCCCCGATCTGGCGATGGCTCGCTACCGCGAGGTGCGCGTCAGGCACCCGCAGACCTCCTGGGCCGCGAAGGCCGAGAAGCGGACCGTCGAGCTCGAGGAGCGTCTCGCGAAGCGCGTCGAGGCGGAGTTCGACGGCGTGCGGCGCGAGGCGCGCGCGCTCGCCGACGGCGGGAACTTCCGGGGCGCCATCGACGCGCTCGGGCGCATCCCGAAGGAGATCCTCAAGCCCCGCGCGGACGCCGAGATCGCCGCCGTCGAGAACGAGGCGCGGAAGAAGTTCAACGCGACGGTGAAGCAGGCGCAGGAGCTCGCCCGCAAGGGCTCGCACGAGCAGGCCTCCGCGCTTTTCGTCTCGCTGGAGCCGTTCGTGCCGGACGACGTGCGCGAGAGCGGAAAGTCGGAGATCGCCGCGATCCAGGAGTCGCGCCCGTCGTACACGGAGGCGCGCGCCGCGGCCGACGTCCTGGCCGCCGAGGAGCAGGCGTTCGCCGCCGCGCCCGGCCTTCTCGACGCGTGCCGCCGCCGCCGCTACGACGAGGCGCTTCGCGCCCTCGACGCGCTGCCCGCCTCGTCCGTGCGCAGCGACGAACGCGAGGCGGTCGCCGCCGCCGCGGCGTTCTGGGACGCGTTCGTCAAGGCGCTGCGCGGACGCGTCGGACAGGACGTGTCGCTCATGCTCGCCGACGGCAAACGCGCCGCAGGCAGGCTCGCGAAAGTCGCCGACGACCGCTGCACCGTCGGAACCGCGGAGGTCGCGTTCGACAGGCTGCACGACGACCAGGTCGCGGTCCTGGCGCTCGGCGGACTGCCGGCGGCGCCGGCGAGCTACGCCGCGGCCGCCATGCACTTCTCCTGCCAGGGGCGCCGCGACCTCTCGCGCGTCTACCTCGCCACGGCGAAGGAGATGGGCGCGACGGTCGACGCCCTCGAGCGCGCGTGGCGCGGCGGAATCCTGCGCTCGGCGGCCGCCCCCAAGAAATAGCCGAGAGCTCGCCCGGCCCCTTCCGGATGGCACGGTTGGAGCGGAGAACACGGGAGATCCCATGCGCATCCTCGCCATCGCCGCCCTCCTGCTCCTGGACCGTTGCACCGTTCACCGTTCGCCGTTGGACCGATCGGGCGGTGGAACGGTCGAACGATCGAACGGAGAACGAGCGCGTCAGCCTTGCTCCGACGCGCTCTTTGCCCAGGACGACCGGCAGTTCGAAAGCGCCGACCAGGGGTTCCGCATCACGCGCCCGGACACCGGATGGGCGTTCCAGGAAACCCCGCCCCCCTCGGGCGCCCGCTACGCCCTGCGCGTCTTCCGGAGCGACGCGAAGACCGAGACGAGCGTCACGGTCTATGTCACCGACCGCGGCACGCACGCCGACCTCAACGCGGTCCTCGCCGCGACGGAGAAGTCGCACAAGGCCGCCCCGCAATGCTCGAACGTGAAGCGCGGCGAGGGGAGAATCGACGGGAAGAAGGCCCCGTCCATCATCTTCGACTACAAGCTCGCCGCCGAGACGTACCGCCTCGAGCAGTTCTTCGCGCTGGACGGCGACCGCGTCTTCGTCGTGCAGACGGCCGCGACGCCCGCCGCCGACCGCGCCGCGCTCGAGGCGATCGCGGCGACGTTCGCGCTCGCGCCCGTCAAGGGGCACCGCCGGCTCGCCGCGCGCTGCGGCAGCGACATCGACTGGGCGAAGGACTGGGAGGACGCCGCCCGCCGCGCGCGCGAGGGGGGCAGGCTGGTCCTCGTCGTCTTCGAGCTCTACGGCGGCTTCAAGGTCGACCGCATGGCGCCCGCCGCGATCTTCACCGATCCCGACATCGTCACGCTGGCGAAGGAGCGCCTCGTGGTGCTGCGGTGGGACTACGGCATGCGCGCGCCGATCCGGAATCCGGCCGTCTACGGCATCGGCGGCGGCGCCTTCGGACGCGCGCTCGTCCTCTTCACGCCCGACGGGCGCGCGGTCGGCGACACGTGGCACTTCGATCCGCCGTTCCTCGACGCGTACATCCGCCGCGCGCTGCGCGCGGCAGCTCCCGCGCCCGCACCGGCGGACGCCGCCACGCATGTCCGGCGCGGCGAGTTCGACGAGGCGCTGCCGCTGCTGAAGTCCCCCGACACGGCGCGCGACCTGCTCCTGCGCGCGCAGATCCACCGCCGCTCCCGCCGCGGCCCGGAGGCGCTCGACGATCTGCGCGCCGCCGCCGCGAAGGACGACGGATCGCTCGCGCCCGACCTCCTCGCGGAGGAGGCGCTCGTGCTCCTGCGCACGAAGAAGACGGCCGACGCGGTGAAGCTCCTCGAACGCCTGCGCGCCGACCATCCGAAGAGCGAGCGCGCGGTCGAGGCGCGGTACTGGCTCGGCGCCGCCCGCATGGACAAGCCCGAATGGGAGAAGCTCGTCGCCGAAAGCCCCGACAGCCGGTGGGCCTGGAGGGCGGCCGCGGGACTCGACCATGTGGAAAAGGGCGCGTGGCTCGACCGCCTCGACTGGGCGGACGAGGCGACGTACGCGGCCGCCGACGACTCTCCGTCCGCGCCTCTCGGCGCCGACGCGGTCCGCAAGGCGGAAGAGGACGGCGTCGCGTACCTGCTCAGGACGCAGCGCGCCGACGGATCGTGGATCACGCCGAGCCAGGTCGGCCGCACGTCCCCGTCGTTCATCGTCGCGACCACATCGATCTGCGCCGGCAGCCTGCTGCGCTTCGGGAAGAAGGACGAAGTGAAGCGGGCGCTCGAGTACGTGCGCGGCGCGACTCTGGAGTCTAAGAGCCTCACCGCGTTCAACTACCGGATCTGGGGGCGGTGCTTCGCCCTGCGCTTCCTCGCGCAATGCGCGCAGGCCGGCGTGGGCGAGAAGGCGGCGGTCGTGCGGGCGATGCAGGCGCACGTCGACGCGCTCGACGAGGAGCAGGCGCGCGGCGGCGGCTGGTCGTACGCCGACCTGCGGGAGGTCGGCGGCGCGCAGGACCCGTCGATGGGCTTCGTGACGGCGGCGGTGATCCTGTCGCTCCTCGACGCGAAAGAGGCGGGCGCCCGCGTGCCCGACCGCATGGTCGCGGAGGCGGCGGCGTGCGTCGCGAAAATGAAGGGCCCCGAGGGCTGCTTCAGCTACCAGGGCGGGGAGGGGAAGCCGACCGCGGAGAGTTCGCTGCGCAGCCCGCTCTACGCCCTGGCGCTCGCGCGCGCCGGCAGCGGCGACGTCGAAGGACTGCGTGCGTCGCTCGGCCACTGCATGAAGTTCCGCCTGCACGTCCGCAAGGAGCGCACCAAGGCCCTCTGCCACACCGGCCAGGAGGGAACCGCGTCCTACTACCTGTTCTACGGCTGGCGTCACGCGGCGGAGGCGGTCCGCCGGCTGCCGAAGGGCGAGGGAGACGACGCGCGGCGCGCGCTCGTCGAGGACGTGCTCTCCGCCCGCTGCGAGGACGGCGGCTTCCTCGACAGTCCGGTCGAGGGGCGCACGTACGGGACCGGCATGGCGCTCGCCGCGCTGGGGCTGCTGTCGCGCCCGTAGGATCGCGTTCTTCGGACGTCTCGCGCAGGCTCGCTGAGTTCGCGGAGAAGGGGTCGGGTGTCGAACAGGCACGCCGACTCTTCAGGTCTTTCCGTGTCCTTCCGTGGCTTCCGTGCTTCCTCGGAAAATGCACCACGGGGGCCACGGGGGATCAACCACGGGGGGCACGGGGAGCACGGGGCGACTGAACCCCGAGAACCCCGTGAGCCCCGTGGTTGGT